>Ga0179593_1526064_pt1 | contig 27375 bp, 35 predicted proteins | sample CZODoug2_1_08_16_FD_185931 | JGI IMG/M metagenome (GOLD analysis project Ga0179593, IMG submission 185931) | Vadose zone soil fungal communities from Angelo Coast Range Reserve, California, USA - CZODoug2_1_08_16fungal (PacBio error correction) | ecosystem: Environmental > Terrestrial > Soil >...
AAAAGCAACCTATGGGGGGGTGGGGTGCGGAAAAAAAATCTGCAAGCGAAATAGTAGCATAGCAGGGGATAAAACGAAAATTCCCGGCACGCAAGTGCTGGACCTCAGTAAACGAAGGCATGGGGCTAAAAATCCTTGGATGGGATTCGAGAACCCAACTCAAAAACACACAACAAAAGACGGAAACTGGAGGGAGGAACCCTCAGAAGACAAAACGTTGGGGGGTTTGATCCTACAGACTTTAAGTCCTTTTAAACATGATTGGCCTCGCGTTAAAAACAACACTAACAAAAATGACTCGCATCAATGAAAACGGACCACAAGAACGCGCTTCCTGCAAATCTGTACCGGCGGAGGGAAGAGTTATACGAAAGGTGAGGGGTCGACCAGGGGCTCACCGACTTCCTGAAAACGTAAACTGAGGCGATATTAACAAAAACAGCAAGGGAAAAAAAGGTGCACATTATGCCGCAGAGTGGGGGGGGGAATTCAGGGGAGGCCTAGGCTCCAAGGGAGCAAAATCCAATTGCCTTGGCCCTCTTTTACAAAGCTGGTGGGGATCCGCGCTGTTCAAAAAAAAAAAGGGGTATGAACAGGAGAAGCCGGATTCAAAAAAAATGGGAAGGGAAATTATGAGTGGGGAGATACGAAAAAGGCCGACCGGGAAGAAGCACTTGGGGGAACTTAAACCGCCGAGAAAAAGAACGGGGAAACAGAGGTAACAAACTCAAGAGGTTATCCGAGACGTCCCTGCCTGAAGAATCTGGACAAAGACGAGCGAGCCGCGGAGGGAGAAACAACAACCGGGAAGAAAAAGAAAGGTTTCAAAATTAACCAAGACCGCATTGATATTGGTATGCAAGTAAACCAACTCGACATTGGGTTGTTCAACTTCAGGGCGAAAATGAAATCAGGTAAAAAAATTCAAGGGGAAAATGCTAGTTTAGCCTATCAACGAGGATACGGTAGAAAGATCGAGGCGACGAGGTTGAATTAACGGTACACACTTCAGACCGAAGAAACACACTCCAAAGTGCTAAAAAAAAGAGGGGGACTCCCAAAAGCAAAGTCTGCTCAGGGTGAAGGGCGACGAAAAATTTGGTAGGGGAGAAGCGTGCTGGTTGTTGGGAAAAACTAAACGCCTGAAGGATTACGACTCAGATCCCTCATCAATCCAGTAATAGAAAGACATCCCTTCTAGAAAAAGGATTTTCTAAAAGAGATGGAGGGAAAAAACAAACCTGCAGTAGGAAAACTGGGGAGGGGCTATGACGGAGGAACAGAAGGGAGGCACTGAACGGCTCTAAATGAAGAAGGGGAAAAACTTTTGTTGGCCTTCGCAGCATAGGGGGGGTGACTGGGATCCAACCTGGAGAAGACCGTGATCCCTCAAGGAGAAAGGGGTTTGGAGAGACCATACTCGGTGGGAAAATGCAGAACGGAAGGGGAATTTGCCTTCTTTCATGGAAATAATGAAATCGTCAAGCTTCTTGAGAAAAGGGGGTTCAACGTAGTGCACAGAACCTCTGGATTCCTGGTAGGGCAGCGCTGAACGAACGACCGCATTTTTTAATGACTCAGCAGAGGGGATATGCTAGGAAAAAAATCTCTGTGGAAACAAGAAAAAAAAAAAAAAAAAAAAAGAAAAAAAAAAAAACAAAGGAACAAAAAGAAAACAAAGAAAAAAAAAAAAAAAAACCCCCAAACAAAACAAGAAAAACACACACAAAAATGACCGCAGGAATGTCACGGGGTCCTATTCTGCCAAGAACTTCATGTGGCGAGAAACGGTTTCTAACTGGTACGCACATTCCGGGTCAACTGCGGGGGGCCATGTGAAGAGGATAAGTCCCGTGGGGTGGAAGGGGTCATGCGCAGAATGTGAGAAGGAATCAAGAGGAGAGAAAAAAAAGGGACGCCGGAGACAGAGGGGCTTCCCAAAGAGCCAGAACTTGTCCTTTTTATCCGAAAAAGTCAAAAACAACAAGATACAAGATGTAAAGATTGCGCAGGGGGAAGATGCTAAGTCAGTTGAACAGGCTGGGAGAGGCAAAGATGGGGGGGAGAGGGAACTATTCACAAAGGGGAAGGGGGAAAGTGGAACCCCACGGGAAGCTGGTAGAAGAGGGAAATTAAGTTCAACGGAAAAAGCCTAGTGAATGCCAATTGCTAGACAGTCGCCACGAAGGGTGGGCAGAATCAGAATAGGGAGTACATTCTCAGGGTGGGAATGAGAAAAAAAAGGAACAAGAGACGAGCTGAAAAGGCAGAACAATCAGTCAGCGCGCTGGAATAGGGGGGGGGAAAGCCGTTCCGGGGATCTGGAGAAAAGTCCAAGGAAGTGGAAAGAAAAAACTTAGGGGAGCCCTCAACTTTGCAAGCAACGGCCCCGGATACCACCTGCGGAAGTCACGGGAAGGCGGGAAGAAAAGAGCCAACCGGAAGTTTGATGAAATCCGGAGACGTCAGCGGAAGCAACGGTCTTGGGACAATGATCAAAGAACCCCGAGGCAGGGGGGGGGTGTATCGGGGCAGGAAGAAACTTACACAAAAGGGGGGAAAGGAATCTCACGCTAGGAAAAGGTAGAGCCGGGAGGGGCCTCTCATAGGGTGACACTCATATCTAATAAAGGGAAGGAGGGAAGGGCTGTCAGCCCAGTTATAAGTGCTGAACTCCCATAAATTCAGTGGTTAGAATTTGTTTGTCTTATGTAAGAAGATTCTTCATCAATTGTGGGAAAAAAAGAACAAGATAAAAGGCCAAAGTTGGCGTCGAATCAGCCACCTGGGACTGTTGCGGAAGGGGGGAATTTGTTAAGGGGGAGGAACAAACATAATCAAAGAGCAATATGATTCCTGAATTAGAGCGAGAGGAGGTCGACAGAGTAGGATGCAAAGGCCGAAGAGACTTTCAGGGGGGACGTCCAGTAGAGGTTGAACCATACGTGAGAATGTGCAGACGAACTCGGAATACCGGGTGACGATGGAGGCGTAAAGTGAGGGAGGGGGGGAGGGGGGGGGTGTTGACAGAATTGCTCGAGCAGACACCGATACCTTAGCGAAAGGGAGGGATGAAGGGGTCAGAGGGAGGGAAACTGGCGAGGAAGGGGAGGGTTGACCAGGGGTTTTCCGGCCCACAATCAGCAGTGCTGGGGGTCCACGACGCCACTTAACTACTTCGCAAACACATGATGACCAAAAAAGGGGCGCCACGGGGACGAAAAGAAAAAGGTAACCATAAAAAGAAAAGGCGCCCAACTCGTTAAAAACACAGCTGTCGTGTGCGGGGGAAAAGGTGAGGCGATGGGGGGAAAAAGGGCCATAGCCCGAGAAGAAAAAAGAAGGGAATGGGAAAAAGGGTAAAACGTCGAAGTGTTGTGGGGGAATAAAGCAATACTTTAATGAAGGAGGTGAGGCAAAGACGGGGGCGGGTCGAACGACCTCGGGCAAAATGCAAAAAGATTGATCCTCAAAGCCGTGACATGACTATAAGCGCCTGAATTGTGGGGGTGAGAGGAAAGGGGAGAAGAACTAAAGAACAAGGCGAAACAAAAAATTCCCGAGCAAAAGCGGTTAAACACTTCTGTTCGGTCCGAAACAAAACCAACGTCGGGAGGGGCTGTGGTCGGGACGCTAGGGGGGGGTGAGCGGGGAAGGCTTGTGTTGGACAGAAGGGAAGAACTGACAGGTGACAGAAGATTAAAAAGATTTTCCTCCGGTTGTTTCAAAGGTCGTACAAAAAGGCCGGTGGTAAAAACGTGGGTAACCGATAGGGGAAACGATTTGGGAAAGCACGTCGCTTCCAAAATTTGAGTGCAGAAACGGAATCAACAACAAAGTGAGAGGAAAGAGGAGAAATAGGAGGGAGCAAGAAAAAAAGGAAGGGGAGGAAAGGAGCCAGCGAGGATCATCATCTTGCGGGAAAAATACTTGGGTCACCGTTCGTGTAGCAGGAATCAGGGAACTCCGGTCAGGAAAAGGGAGAGACAATTCAAGTCACTCACCGGTCAAACAACCTAAAGAGACACAAAGGCGGCCAACGTTCAAGGGGCCCAAAAAGACGGGTTTTGTATCCTACGAGGAACATCAAACACCTATGGGGGCAAGGGAATCGGGCTAAGAAAGGGGCGTCGCAGGAACTGCTCCCGGGAAGAGAAGAAAAGGAACAAAAAATGGGGAAACGACAGGAAAGGCAATCCGGAATTACGAACTGTGCCAAGTGAACAAGCGGCGGCAACACTGCAAGGCAAGACTTGAAGGGGCAACGGAAAAAAAAATCGCATTGGGCACATTCTTCGGTTTGTTACGACTCTCACTAAACCCAAGTGCCTTGACAATAAGGAACAAGGGACAGAGGGTGGGCTCCACGGTTGTCGGCAGGGAACAGGGGAGGGTAACATTGCTCCCGACGGCCTATTTCATTGAGTGGGGGGAATGCGTATAACGGGAAGGCCCGGCCGTATTGAGAGAACAGCAATTGGGGGATGAAGCCGAAAAATCACGAAGAACAACTCCCTTCAGTCGAAATTCTGGCCCAAGAACGGGCGAAGAAATCAGGTGCGACGGACAGATGCCAGCCGCAGAGGGAAACGAGCCAAAAAGGAAAAGACAACTTCACTGTATAAAAACAGTGAAAAGGTCAATATGTGCCCGCAGCGGAAGAAAGGTGGGGGGGGGGCACGTGAAAGGGGGGGGGCGGGAAGGACCGGAAGGGAAAAATTAAGGGGAGGGCGATAAAAGGGAATTCATTCTTTGAAATCAAACGATCCCATCGTGAAGCAAGGCACACTTTCAAAAAGTGGGTGGACGAACCGAACATCAACTCCGCTCAAAAAAAACAAAATCAAATTAAAGGGGGAAACGGGGGAGGCATACGCCACAAACTGGGGAGGAAGACTCAGAACTTAAAGTTTTAAAAACACGATGATTACGGCCAATACAGTGGTGAAAACAAAAAGAAGAGAAAAGGGGTAGTAAACAGGGATAACTGGCGGAGGGAACAAAAGGAACCGGGAAAAGGAAGGAGGGAATATGAGTGAAGGAGAACCCGATTCGCGGCAGAGTCTCTGAAAAAAAAACGAACATTTTGTCCCGCAAAGGGACACACAGTCCACCTTGAGGGGGTAAGGGGAGCAAAGGCAATTGAAAAAAGGGAGACGACAGGAGAGGGGAGTTCATAAAGAAGAATAGTTGGGGGTTTGCTACTGAAGGAATGAATTGTACTTGGACGCTCTGTGGACTATCTATCGCCAAAAATACGACTTGCGGGGCTGGGACACTCCAGTTTTCAGGGACGGAGGGAAGAAAGGAACAGAGAATGAACGCAGCTTACAGAAAGCTCAACGGAACTGAAAAACTTTTTAAACTTCATCCGGACGTTTCGGATCCTGCTGAAAGGGGCTCTTTTGCGAAAAAGAAAAAAAAACGATTGGGGGAAAAAGCAGGAATTAGCTCAGAGGGAGACTTCACCACGGGGGCGGAAAAAAAAAAATGTGCTACGGCGCACAGAAAAACTCCGCAAATCGCTCGATTAAAGCGAGGAAAAACGGTCAAGAAAACTTGAATCATGCAAGCAAGAAGGGGAAGAGCACAGATCCAAGAGACTCGGGCCCAGAACAGTTCAATGCAACGGGTAACATGTTCTACCCCTATCGCGCTTCATTGATCTCAAACAACGGAGAGTATAGAAAAGTGGGCCCGACTAAGGGACCAGGGGAAACACGTAGGGGAGGAGAAAGATGGTTATCTGTGCTAGTAAAAAGATCGAATGGGAGTAACAACAACAGGACCTCTGGAGACGCGACTTGCAGCTATGCACCTCTTGTAGTTAGGAGGAAGGGGAACAAGGGTGGAAACGCCAACGGGAAGTTAAATTCAAGAAAGAGGGAGGGGACTGAGGGAAAAGAGGTGGTGAAAAAGGAGGTCAAAAATAGACTGAGAAAAAAGAAAAAGCTGCAGGGGCATTAACACAGCTCGGGAGGGGCGGAGCGAATGGAATAGGAAAGGGAAAGGGAGAGGGTCAAGCAAAGAGGGGCCGCAACTTGAGCCGTTATCTTAAGCGGCTTCCGAGTACCAGCTGAACCCTGAATAAAACGGAGAATGAAAAAAAACATCGGAGGTTGATAGAAAAAGAAGTAGAAGGGCAGCTGAGCAACGGTCAATTGGTTCCATTGTCCATAGGGAGCTCCATTGGGCTGGGGGTGGAAGCGGATTCAGGACAAAACAAAGAGAGACATTCCATCCAGTTGAAACTGCGACTGAGAAAGAGAGGAGGGAGGCAATTAAAGAGCACAGTCACGTTATCACTGTTTAACCGGGGAAGGATTAGAAATGGGGATATTGGAAATGGAGGGGTGGGGGGAGGTCCTATTACAAGTGTCCTAACGCGGGATCAAGGCCGTAAGGCCCAAGGGGGACGTTACTGGGGGACACAACCACCTCCAGGGTTACTGTGAATCCAAGCCAATGGGTAAGAGGTGTGTTGTGGAGAGGTGAAAAGTTTTAAAAGAAGAAAAAAAGCATTGTGAAGTGCAGGGAAGAAAAGAGATGACGTTTTGGGAGCAAAGGCGCTCTATGATTAATCACGTATCAGTCAGGAATGGTGTGACGCGAGGGGAGGGTGAGCAACCGGAAAGGGGGGGGGGGCACAAAAAAGGGAGGCCCGCGATTGAAAGGTTAAACGACGCATTCAAGCACGATGTGTTCAGGAGAAAATTTAAAGGGAAAAAGAGCAGGTTTTGCCATGAAATGACGCGAGCCTGAGGAGGGACCGAACATGAGGAGGGCGAAGTTGACAGGTTCCCTATGGCCTACTCGGTAATTTGGGTGAAAGGGCTAGGCAAAAAAGGTCGAAAAACTCAAATGGGGGGGAAGTTAATTTTTTCCCTCGTAAGAAATTCAATGTCAACCTGAAAGGCACTGGTTGGCAATTTACGAGGAAAGGGTGGACTGCAACAAGGGATAAAACCAAAAGAGGGGGAAATGTTGGGACAGGGCAAGGCACTTGTGGATGGAAAAGGGGGGACGAAAAAGGGAATCAGGAAGCCCAAACAACGGAAAGAAAAAAATGGGAATTTACCCTTCGATTTTGAAAGGGCCGACTTTGGGAGGAGGCAGTGTGCCGAAAGCTTGAAGAGAAAAAACTTAAGGGGAAAAGGAGGAAGAGCAAGAGCCCAAAACCATCCTTGACATATGAGAAGCTGGGCTGTGGGGGGTTTCGAGAGGGGGAGGCCAAGAACCCGATGCAGCAAATCCCAGAGGAAAATAGGTGTAAACCGGGGAGTCAAACTTCACGGTGGAGATCTGGGAAAGAACAAAAAAAGTAGGGGACTTAGTTCCGCCTAAAACTGGTATGTTCGCGGGAGTCAGGGGGAAGGGGAAGAATGCAGGAACAGCTACTTGAACCAGATGGCCGAGAAGAAGGCCTGGAGGGTACCCTAAGTCTTAATTAAATCGTGGGTAATCAAGGGATGAAAGAAATGGGACGCGAGCAAGGGGGCGCGGGGCCGGACGCGAGTGTGTGTGAAGAAGGAGCTATTCAACCCACAAAGGAGGAGTAGTGAATATATTCGAAACTCCACGCGAAGGAGGGGATAGATCACACTCGGGGAAAAAAGCGAAAAGAAAGGGTCACGGGAAACAGACTTCGGGGAGACGCAACAAGGCCTTTTCAGCGCCAAAAACGTTAAAATGTCGTCCTGAACACCAATACAGCAAAAAAACACACAGAGGGGAAGAAAAGGAAACCCGACAAAACAAGACTTGGGGTTGGGTTTCTGCCAGAAGAGTACAAAAGGGAAGAATCCGGTTTCAAAACCATAAGTTTGAAAAAAGAATGGTCGAGTATTCCGAAAAAGTTCAGCTCACACACCAATACAAGGAGGGAAAAGAGGGGAAGCTGAGGACTCTTGCAAAAAAAGTGAAAAGGGCGAAGCAGAGGAGGAAACAAGAACTGAAGCTTACCAGCAGTAAGGGCCTATATAAACAAAAAACTCGACATCGTTCATGAATTTGTAAAGAGGCTCTACTCTCAAAAAAGGAAAAAGAAAAGTTTACAACACAATTGAAAACATGAAAAGCGTGGGTGGTAGAACCGGGTTGGACAGGACGGACAGTGTGTATGAGGGCTCAGTCCGCTTCTTCCCCGATTTGAAGGTTGTGGACAATTGAACGATAAGGGGGAAAGTAACCCAAGGAGGGAACAACCGCTGTGGTCTGCCCGCCGAGAAAACACTGGAAAAATCGTAAAACTCCTCCTCAGAATTCGGAGACTCGCTCCGAGACGCTCCTCCACTTGCAAAACTTCGGGTATTTAAGGGAGACAAGGCCTAGACCAACCCGCGACAATCATTCACGTGAAGAAGACACCAAAGCGTAAACGGGAAAGCTTTAATGATTTGGTTTCAAGAAAACTCTCGTTACAATTTGTGGGTCACACGGAAGGGTGCGGCCTTAGCAAGAAAATTCACCCGGTCAGATGAGGATGGGAGAGATCTGAAAGAGAGGGACGCCAGATTCACGGGACATCAAAGAGGTCGCGGCAAGCACAAAGTGACAAAAAGTGGTGGTGAGCAAAGAGTCAACAAACTCTCCAAAAACAGAAAACGGCAATTGTTGACGGGCTTTAGATCCGGGATGGGTTTAAACTAAAAAACGCTGAGATAAAAAAAAAGACGGAACCGCAGGAGAAAGAATAAGAGAAAGGGAAACAAAAGAAAAAAGTCTACAAGCCCCATGTGAAAGTCTGGCCTAACCGATAAAGGGGCTGAACAAAAGCAAGTAAGGTTAGAAAGGGGGGGGAAAAGAGCAATAGGCGGAAAAAAGCGCTCAAGAAATCCGAGAAAGGAAGACGTGTGTTGTGACATTCCTGCGCTAGGAAAAACACTCCCAGACTTGGTGGAGGTATGACAGTTCAACCGGAATACCAGGAGCTACGGGTGTCTAAGGAGATAAGATGTTGGCTACTGCATGATACTCCGGCAGAAGGTGTCCGAAAAAGATTTGCTCGCTGCAAAAGGAATTTAAACAATCTTTTAGATTGATTGTAAGGCAAGGGAAGGGGCTAGCCGAACCTTAAGCGGCGATCCCAAGTCCGGGGAGCGCTACGCGCTCCCGAAAGGTTGGACAAGGAAACCAAAAAGCTTTTCCTCTGGGAGAAACAGTCATAAACTATTGAAAGCGGATCCAGCTGCGATGGACCCACAACAGGCAAAAAAATTGTTAAGGGACATGGTTGATGCACGTAGAAGAGGGGGAGATCGAGAAGAAAGGCAGCAAGGGGGAACTCTGTAAAGGGTGCACTGTATATAATAGCCCGGCACCCCATACTTCAAAGATAGGGGCCAAATGACAGGGGGAGGGATCGCGCGCAAAACAACACGATTAGAGAAGGATCAAGGCCAGACGGCGGGGCTCGGGGGGACCAATAGGAGAAGGGGATTGAACATGTGGGGAGGGAGCCAGATTGTTGCTTCAGGCGGAAACTTGGTCACCACGAAGAGGTACGAGGGGGGGGGGTTAAGGAAAGCAGCTAAACGAAGAAGGTGAAGATGGAAACTGAGGGGAGTAAACGTATGGACGCCAACGTAAGTTTTAGGGGCAGAATAAGCTACCCTTCGGGGATCTACACAATGATAAGGAGGAATAGAAAAGGGAGGGAGGATTGTGAGGAAAAGGGTCAAAGGAGCAGAGGTAAAACGCGCCCTGGAATATGAAGGGAGGCAGAAAAGTTGAGGTAGCTAGCTTATCAAATTCATCAAAAAAGGGGGGTGGAGAGGAAAACGGCACTCGGTAAAACCGTAGGCAGGACAAGGCGTCGGGAATGCAATAGCAAAACCTTAGGTCTATAACTAACTCTACGCCTGCCTGACAGAGGGATCAACCAGGCAAAACCAGAAAGGGGGGGGCAGGTGGGGGAATTCGCGATCTGGAAGAAAAGAAACCAAAACACCCAACCTCCGAGGAAGATCTCAATAGCGGAGAATTCCAAGCAAGGAGAAAAATTAATGAGGAAAAAGTAGGACATCCGCCATGAGAAGTAGGAAGAAGCCCATGGTCAGAGGGGTTTTGGGCCTTTCAAGATTGTATGTAAATTCGATGCCGTTACCATGGGAAGAAGGGTAACAACCAGGCCAGATGGGGATCCAAAGAATGTTGGCGATGCTCCAAAGTGAATATTGGGTGGTTTTGTGTGAAGGGGGAGGATAAAAACCGGGGGAAAGATGGCCGACGAACAAGGATGAACGGTGGTAAAGAGGCCGCGGCAGCTCGAGGAGAGGAATAGATGGGGGGGGGGGCTTCCCGAAAATACAGGTTACGGACGAATCAGGGTCCCCCCGGAGTGGAAAAAACAAAGGTTGACGCGGCAGGGGGAGAATGTAAGAAAACTTATGGCCATGCTGAAATAGGTTCATTTGTAAAGGAGGGGAGGGGGTTCTCACTGAAGCAAAAAAAGAGGATGACGACCTGAGTAGGGAGGAAAAGGGGGAGGAAGGCCGGTAACTAGAGAAGGGGGAAAACCGAAATTGAGTTCTTTAAATTGTAAAAACGCAAGACACCGTCGTAGACATGGATTTTTGAAGGAAGAAGGAAAGGCAACTAATGAAAAATGTGAAAAAGGAAAGAGGAAAGAGACAGGGGGCCAAATACCCAAGGGGGAAGCCGGAAAAAATTTAAGCACAACCCCACTCTTTTTTAAAAAAAAGATTTGCATTGAGCAAAGAGCGGCAACAGGAAATAAATGGGTAACCGGCCTCTAAGGGGTTGTTCATATCGTAGGCAAGAGGAAACTCAGGTGTGCCCTGTCTAAAACGACTTCGGGGGAATGCAGGGCTACCGCTCAGAGGAACAGTATTGATAGAAGTAGTGGCCAATTGGGGGGGTGTGTCAGGGCAGTATATGGAAACTGTATTCAGGGAAACATTCCATCAAGAAAGGGAAATATGCCTAAACCGTGAGGTTAGGCGTATACTCGTTTGAGGAAGAAAAAAACAAACGTAGGGAGGGGAGGAGGGACGCGAAGGGGTCCACTATGTGTGAGACGTTGAGGGTGGGACTGATGCAAGGTTTACAATATGTTTCAGGGGGGGGGGGGGCAGGGGAGAGTACCCTAAGCGTTGCAAGTGAAAGAGGGGGAACCGTCGCTCAAAAAGGGGTTCACCCCTCCGGGAGTGCGCGGCCCGAAGAAAAGGGTTGTAGGGACATCACAGGATAGATCGAAAAAAAAAAACAACGTAGGATGAGGAAGAAAGAGTAGATAAAGGAAAGGAAACTACAACCTTCCCTCCACTAAAAGAAAAACATTGAATCAATCAAGTAGACGCCTTATGGTAGCAAGCACAAATTCAAAGGCGCCATCAAGTTTCTGGGATCGAAGAAAACTGTCAAGAGAATCAGACAATCGCGCCCCGACGAAAAGGGAGGCTGGAACCTACTTTTGAGAAAACAAGTAATACGCAACTGAGAAGGTTTCACCAAGGATTGGGCCTCGGGAATTGCAGGGCTGAGCCGGGGGGAGTCTAAAAATGAGGAGTTTCATCTGATAATCAATGCCCACGGAATCGAATTCACTGCTGTCGTAGGAGAGGGGAAGAGTGTGCCAAGAAGGGAGAAAGCGGAGGGAAAGAAAGGAAGGATGAACTCCAATGGGGACGATAAACAAAAAGTGAACAGAGGGACCTCCATTCTTCGCGTTGTTGAATTCCGGCAGGCGGATAGTAGAAGGGTGGCTTCAAACTTTGGACTGCCCAAAAGGGGGGAAAAACAGGTACGCAGTGGGGGGGGGAGAAAGTTGGAGCAGGACAAAGGTGTGTATTAGTTTGGTCCCGCTGACTTCACCGATTACATTTTGGCATGGAAAAGGAGGCGGGGAAATTACCCGGAACATGAAGCCAAAAGGTGGGCTGCCCGCCTCGAAAAATAACGGAAAAATAGTAAACAAAGAATGAATCAAGCGTCGGCGGGCTCAAATCTCGGAAAAGAAGAACTCCCACTTCGATTTAAAAAAAAGGACAGAAGAAGTCGGAACTACCCACCAAGGGGGAAGAACACCATCAACGGTACCGCCTTGGGAGTGAGTCCGAACCGAAGCGGTCCAAGGGGTTTTCACAACTCCGGTGGAGAAAGGATCGCCGTCAACTTCCTGGAAGTGGTGGGGAGGCGACAGAGGTCCCAATAAGATTTGAATGCACTGAAAAGGCAGGCTCAAGGGGAAAAGGAGCAAGGAACCCAAGGTGGTACAAAAAACCATGCAACGCCGCTAAAAAAAAAGAAATATCGGGGACTGGGAAGGGCGACCCAACTTTGGGGACTTTCAAAATCGTTGCTGTTCCCAACCAAACAGAGTACTGCGGGAACCAGAAAAGAGAAAAAAGACAGTAAGTCACAACAATTAAGGATCCCCAGGGGGATTAAGTCAGCAAGGGTAACTGGCGGAGGACCATACACCAAGAAATGCTTGGAAGAGACGTTAACTCAGCCAAAAAAGACTTACAGGTTCGAAAAAGCGGGGGCCTCGTGTTGTGGAAATTCCGCGCGAGGAAACTAGAACACCGTTGGGGGGGGGGCGGGATCCGCACTGGGATGGCAATAAGGTTATCAAGCAACGGTGGACCCTAACGAAGTTCTAGGGGGACGACTTGAGGACGGGGGGGGCCGAGAGGATGCTCTCAATCGGCAGCCAGGGCTGCCAGGTGAGGAGGTCAATCCAGGGGTTGCGCAACTGGCCGTGTAAAAAGAAAACGCACCTCTTTGAGCCAGGAACGAAACCGCACTCAAATGTTTGCCAGAGCGTTCGAGAGATGGGGAGGACATTTCAGGTGGGGGCAGCAAAATGACAAAAAAAAAACGCAGGAAGGACTCGATTCAAGGGAGGGGGGCAACGGCTCAAACAAGGGGGGAAAAAAGCAATCAGATCAACCGAGTGAAGCGCGAGTCCGGAAATCATCCAGAGGAAAAACAGGTCCCGGGGGTGAATGGGGAAGAATGAGCGTGGGAATAGCACCGATCCCAGAAAGAACAGAACCAAATGTTCAACTCCTCGGAAAAACTGACTGAGAAACCAAAAAAAACTGGAAAAAAGATTATACAAATAACAGCTAGGAGCCAAGAGGCTACTGCATTGGGAAAAAGGGATGGGCGAGAAAAGGGGGGAGAGGGGGGTTCGGTCACAGGAGTGACACAGTTCGAGCTCTGGGTCAAAAGGGAACGTCAGGACACAGAGGGGCGGTGAGATTGAACTGATGAAAAAGGTTGCCACGAAGGGGAAAAGGGCCGTCGAGTCATGGATACCATGCATCAAAATAGTTTTGAAAATCGCAAAGGAACAGATCTAGAGGGGGTGAAGTCAACAGGACGAAGGCGCGTCGTTCAGCGGGCGGAGGGGAATAAGACGGTCAGGTCGCGGGCGCAAACATTTGGCAGAAATTAAGCAAAGAGAAAAGATGCGAAAGAAAGAGCAAAACAAAGGAAACCGCGCATGGAAAGGCGTCTAAGGGGGGGCCAGTAGCAAAATGGGGCCTAAACCCGGCGGTATCAAAAAAGGAATATTTCAGGGAGCACCGGCCCCAGAAAAGAGGGGGGGAAGGGGGGGTTTGTAATCGCGCGAATGCCCCTTCAAAAAAAAACGAGAGCCTTCTAAGAGCGGACATTTAAGGCCGGCCGGCAGAAGAAGGAGCCCAAAAACATAAAAAAGTGAACACTTCAGTCAGGGTAAGAAAGTGCTAACGGAGAATCAAGTAAGAAGGGTGAAGGGGGGGGGTGGAGGGAAAATTCCCTAGGGACTGCGGGGGAAGGTACGAGCCGGGCCTCAAAGACTGTGTTTTAAACTTCAGCCCGCCTCAAGAAGGGAAGAGTTGCGGGTTGGGAAGGGGATGGTTTGGGTCAAAACACCATTGGGGGGGAAAGGCTCAGAGAAAGGAGGAGATGGAACGTGATCAAAGAGAGCTGCGCTTCGGCAGAACAGACATATCAAAGGGGAACTATCTGCACCCTCCGATCATACCAAGGGTTTTTAACAGTGGAGTCAGGGGGCGACTGAGTAAGGAAGAAAAGAAGGAAGGAAGTACCGCTGCCGAGGTTAATGCATTAACTAAAGTGGTCTGCGAATGCTAGGGAGGCAAAAGCAAGAGAGAGTGATGAAGGCCGGTGAAAATTAGAGATGTAGAAGACCGAAACCGGAGGTACTGATTTGTTCAAAAAAGTTGACATGATGACGGAGGCTGGCATACCACAAAAGTGTAGTGAATGCTTGCCTTTTCCCCGTATGGAAGCCAGGATCGGGAAGAAAAAGCGAGAAAGTTAAAATACAAGGGACGACGGCGAAAAAAGGGAGACAACAATCTGTTGACCTGTTTCAGGCACGTGATGGGATCTAGAGACCGGGATAGAATAACTGGGGGAAGGGGGCACCTAAAGTGGGGGTTCATAATCGGCATTCAACATGCGAAACGGGTGGGGATGAAGCGGCAGGATGCGCCCGAGGACTAAACATAGAAAAAGGCCACCAGCAGTGGAAGGGGAAAGGGAGGGTGTGGGGGGGTCGGGTGTCCTGAGAGAACGGGTGCAGGCGACTAAACCCGGATCAAAAACTTCAAGGCAAATCTGGTTTCAACTTAAGACGAATCCGGAATAAAAAAAAGCTTGTCTTGCTCAGGGAAACGCCGATGGGGCGCTCTGTGTGAGCCGGGGAGGATTGTTGACCGTGGATTGAAATGACTGAGGTCGTTTATCAACAGAAAGACCAAACAAAATGCCTTTTACCCTAAGGCCGTTCCGTGAATAAAGTGGTACCGAGTCGCTCACGATGTTGTGACGGGGGCCGAAGCGGTCTGTCGGTTCACGATCTCCAAAAAAGGAGGTAAATATAGGATGAAAAGGTAAAATCACGAAGGGGAGCGCAGACGGCAAGGGTCAAGAACATCGGGAAAGAGCGGAAAAAACAAAGGAATTTCACGGAAACCTCTTAAAAGAAGGAAAATGCCTTTGGGAAAAGAAGCTTTACTGGAGAAGACTGACCTTCAAAGGAAGGAAAAAACACCAGACAAAAAGCTCCCTCACTTGGTCAAGAGCCCCTAAATGAAAGACAAAAAATGGGGGGTGTGTTCTCCTAGAGGATACGCCACAGTGAAGGTCCGGGGGAAACACAAATTTTGGTCTTCGGGAAGGGTTGTCTCTCCCGACCAGCAAACAAAAAGAACCTAGCGGCAAAAAACAGACTGTCAAGGCTCGGGGATACTTGGGGGAATAGGGAAGAAGGGTGGCCAAGAAGGTCGAGAATAGTAGGTCATCACCCGCTTTCGTCGGTATAGAAAAGAAAGAAAAAGGTTCATCTTCCTGGGCAGGGGAATTCCGGGAGGCTCTAGGCTCAAACAATTGAAGTCACCCCGGAAAAAGTTCCTTTAGATTTTAAAGAAGCTTTGGGGGTGAAAAGACGGCGACATGGGGGGGTGCAACCTTACCGCTTTCCTCTTCAACCGAGGGAGGTACAAAACCATTTTTGCAGGGAATTTCAATAAGTTAAATGCAGTGGAGGAGCTGCCACTATTAAAAAGATCACGCGTCCGTTGTAAAAATCTCTAGTGACCGGGAACTGACCTCACTTCGCAGAATCAAGGGAGGAGGTGACATGGCTCGAGAGGGGGGCAGGACTGAGAAAAAAAAAACCTATCAAGTTTTAACCATCGTCAAAGCGGAGGAAGGAAGGGGGCGAGGAGCCGCAGCTGAAGTTGGTTTGAAAAAAAACATACAAGGTGGCCAGGTATCGTCAATTAAACGGGACCGGGCTATGGAGGCAGGGGAACCATAATTCTCAGGAGACCGCATCGAAAAAAGGAATCCACGGAAATTTCTGGCGGCAATTCACAGGATGATTCTAAAAGCGACAAAAAAGAAGGACAAGTTGGAATTTGGGAGACGCATTTGGGGAGAGAAAGGGGGGTGCTGGGTTCCCAACAAGAAGGCTCATTGGAGGGACGGCCTCAGCCCGCTTATCCATGCCAAAAAATCAGAAACATGGTAAATTCCAAGCTAGGGACAACGACTCAAAAACAAAATTAAAAAAATGAGTGCGATAGGCGGGGGGGAAAGAAACCGCTAAATTCAGGAGGGAAGGGGAAAGAAGAAGAAGAAAGCGATAAGGTGTGGGATCTATTAAAATCCAAAGAGTTTGGGGGAAAGGAAAAAACAGCTGCACAACCATCCTAAAGAGATTTGAGAGAAAAAATCAGAGGGGAGACGCTGCGACGCCGGTGACTGGCCGACTGTGGCCTCTCAAATGAAAGTTCATCGCACAGAGAAACTGATGTTCACTCCGGGTGGAAAGGCTTGGAAATCTCCGAGAACCTTGACTCCTGCACAGAGTCAGGGAGAGGAACCGGAGCGAAAAAGAAACAAGGTTTACCTGCCCACGAAATGTTGGAATCAGAGGGGGAGGATCGGTGGGGGGAGGGAATCAAAACGAAAAAAGGGAACAGGGCACTGAGAAAAAGGGTCAGAAAGTGGAAACAAGACTCAACAAGAAAGAAAGAGAGGGGCTCCGAAATTCAGAATCTTTCAAGCACGGGTGGTTCACTTGAATCATTTAAGAAAGGCTCAAAAAAAGGAAGTAGACTCTCTTACAACAAAAAAAAGCCGTGTAGCGACTAACCAACAAAAAGGGTGAGGAAAAGAGAAGAAGAAAAAAGGCCATGAGAGGGGGTAAGAAGCGAGGCTACGAAGGGAAAGGTCTGGAAAAAATTATCCATAGTGCATGAAGGCAAGGAACAAAAAAGCGGTCTCAAGATTCAGGGGGGGAAGGACCAGGAGCCGCGTTCCAGGAACTGGGAGATGGTGCTGATTGGCGGAAAAGGAGACAATGTTTCAACCAAAGAAGTGTGAAAAGGGGGAAACGCGGGACAAGTTTTTATGAACCTATTCTCGAACGCTGATGGGGGGAAGGGGGAACTGAAAAAAATTAGAGTATGGAAGAGAAAGGGTCAGTTCGACAGGTCAAAGGCCGTTGAAAAGTAGGAAAATGAATCAGACTATCTAAAGAGGAACAACCCTCATTCCCGAGAGGAAAATAGCCAACAGAGGAAGGGGTCGAAGGGAAAATCACGTAGCCGGCACGGAGTCACGGTCTTTCGCGCATCTGAGACAGGCGTAGGAGAGGGAGGGGGAATATAAGTGGTAAAGCGTGGGGAGGGAGAACATAGGGGGGGGGGGTGGTGCACGGAGCGGGGGAGGGGTTAAGGGGGGGGGGAAGGTGGGGAAGAAATGGGAGGGGGGTGAAAGGGGGGTCGGGTGATGTATCATAAGGGATCTTCCACGGAGGTCCTAGCATGCCTTCTCCACGAATACTGATTTAAACGTCATAGAGGGGAAAGACCGTAATTAAGGGACATGTGCGGGGGGGAACATAGTCTAAGATAAAGGGAGGTCTCCTTTCGTGTGGGGGGGAATACCCTGTAGACTGCGTGGAATCCGGCCGTAGCCCGAAGAAGGAGTGTGGGAAACACAAACAAGGAATCCCGAGTTTTCTAGACGCAGGTTGCAGTTTTTGAAAGAGGGAAAAGGTTATCAACTTGAAAGTTGTAGGGGTGCCCGAACGAGGCTGACTTGGGGAAGGGAAATTCAAAGAAGGCTCTCTATGGGACATTAAACTTCCCTTAAAACCCGGGACAGGCTAGAAGGAAACCTTAGTTGTGGAAAAAAAAAGGGAGGAAAAGGCGGCGGGCGACTGCATAACGAAACGAAGACGGTAAAATGTAAGAGTTTTCAAAGGCAGTTGTGGAGTTCTTGGGTGGGGAGAGAAGACTCGGCGAGCCGGAAATCATTCCCTGACTATTCTGCGAAGGGGGTGAGGGAGGCGGTGGGCACTAAGAGGAGAATACTCCGAAAGGAGGGAGGAGTTGGTTGATTATTTAGGCGGTGGGATTCAGTCACGGAAGGGTCCCTTAAGGAAGAGAAATAGGGTGAACGTGAAGCAGGGGGGCAGCCGAGACCTGTTAATAAAAGGGGAACCGGCGAAAACTCTGCACAAGGGGGGGTCCGTGGTCCAAAAAGGCACTGGATTGAAGAAAATATCCTAGAAGCAGAAAGGACAAAAAGAGAGAAGAAGGGTTGAAAGGGGAACGTCTACTGGGGGGTTATCTATGATGGGGGTGGGAATCTCATGATGAAAGCCGCGAGGGCTGGACTCATTTGACAAAAGGATGAGGCAGGATGGAACCGAAGCCGTGAAAAATTATTGAACTCGGTCAGTTTGGGGTCGGGGGTGGAATTAATAGAAGGCTACCCAGAACCGAATAAAAGAAGGGGGGAAAGTTACGGACCGTGGATTCTCAAGGAGAAAAAAACAAAAGTCTTGTCTGGTTCTTGAGGCCGACCGCCGCCTGTGGTGTATCTTTGGAAACAAAGGGGGTGCGGAGGATCGGGACTTAAAGAAAAGGAGGGTGAAAAGAAGACTGAAGGCCTGGTTGAGGGGGGAAGTACAACATTCTTGTCTTTAACCGCTCGCTGAACTATTGGGGGCAGGAGGGAAGGCCGTACTCAACGTGTAGTGCCGGAAGATCGCAGAACACCAAAGAGGAGGAAGCGGAATAAAGGAGGAAAAAAACAACAGAGAAAGGAACGGCAAAAGCGATGCGGCATAAAGAGGAAAAGCTTTGAAACAGGAAGGTTCACCAACTCACTGCTCACACAAAATAGCGCTCCGGAAAAAAACCCGGTTGTAACGGCAATCAGAAAGTCAACAGCTCAAGCGAAAGAAGAGCCTCACTTTCAACGGCGGGGGACCCTCAAAAAAAAGAAGTTTGTTGTTTCTAAAAAGGAGGTGCATCCCAAACTCTCGAATACGGGGTTGTCCCGGCATCAACGATGGAACAAAAACAAAAAACAACTGGCCACCTACAAAAGCGGAGTAAGGACAAGGAAAGAGGCACGCGGGGTCCTCTTGGAGAAAAGGGGTAGAAAGGGCAACTTCGGACCTAGAGGCATGAATATAAAAAAAACGGCGACCCGGTGCAGTGAGACCGTCTGTTTGAGGACCTGAGATCGAGACAAATGTTCACCGACAAGGGAATGGCCCCTCTTAAAAAGGGGAAAATTTTTTTAAGGAAGGCGAAAGGGGGGGGACTCGCGTCGAGGGCCTTCAACAGATGGTCAGTGCCAATAGGTGAAGGAATGATAGAGGGGGAAAACCCCCATTGGAGAAAAAAAAAGATTGGTTTCTTACTCCAGTCCCTGGGGAGAGAACCCTCCCTGCGGAGAAAAACCTCGATAGCGGTTTCGACTTCAAACAGAAAACTTCAAGAGCAGGTCTTAGGCAGATTCATATCCATTCAAACTAAAAAAGACTTAGCCTTAAGGGAAGGGAATTAAGTTGAAAGGAAATAACGCCCACGCAGAAGCGAAAGGGGGGGTTTACAAACTTCCGGTTACAGCCAATTGGGCGTAGCACAGATCCTCAATCCCTATCTAGACAGCAGTTGAAAGGCAGCGAAAGTAAGCCTCGTTCGCGTAAAAACACTTTAAGGGGGGGTGGTGTAAAAACGAGAAACACTCCTCGAACAAAGCAAAAAAGTTTGGAATAAGGGAGAAGCCACAGTCTCCATATGTCGGGTGGTCAAAAAAACAAGGGAAGGCTGGGAAGATGATCCCGAAGATGTGAAGCATAAGGGCTACGATCCTACCTGGGTCCGACTGGCGGCTGAAGACCTAAGAAGGATTGGCGCTATGAGGAAATCACCGTGAAGGGGACGGAACGTCTCTAATGGGACGCCGCTGAGAAGGATATCACGTTGGGGGGAAAAGGAGGGCCTGCTCAAAAAGAAAATTATCTGGGTGACCTTCAATTAAAACCTGCAAAGGAAGGTGTATCATACGACCCACGCTGTTGGCCTAATGGCAGAGGAGACGGGACTGCCGACGGGGGCCAGCTACGGTGAAGGGGGGAGACTCTAGAAAAACGGCAAAGGCTTCATGGTCACTCCAGGGGAGAAACCCTCTCCAAAAATCTCTATAGACAGGAGGACTCGCTCTCGTGTTACATGGACAATAAGACAGCGTGAGGAGAAAGGTTCGGGAAAATTCTCGGTTGGAATCAAACTGGGGGGAAAAGAAGTCCGCGTCGAGGAGCGCCCGAGCAGAAAAAATTTGTCTAGTTCCGGACCAATAGAAAAGACGAAGAGCGGGAGCAGGTAAAGCCGAGGAGAAGGGAAGTGGGTGCATTGAATCATAGGAGGTGAATAGTCACAGACCCCTCACGAGTCCAGATGGTTCAAAATCGCTTACAAAAAGAAGGAGGCGTGTTATCTCAAGAGGAAGAGAGAGATCCCGGGCCCACTCGGGGGAAGAACCGAGCTAGCATTGAACAAGGTTCGGGGGCAAGAAAGGGTCTGGGGAGAAGACAAAGATTTAGACAGGGTCATTTGCACTGACCGCTGTAAAATATGAATCAGGAGCCCGCGATGTGTCAGCTCGACGTGAAAAGTGAGGGGGAACTGATTGAAAGTACGTAGACAAAGTTGGGAGGGGGGGGAAAAACTAGTGGAATAAATTTCATCTGAATACGTTGTATAATATGAAAGAGACAGTGGGCTGAAAACATGCTCGGAGAGCGTTCATCGCACTTGAAGAGGGGGGGGAAGGGAGCAGAGTCGGCTTCCTTTTGAAATCACCTGACCAACTCAGCGGACGCAGCTAAGATGAGACTGAACTATCTGTAACACCTACAGTCCAAAGTGTCCAAGAAGTTGGGGGGGGGGGGGGCGTCGAATGAACACCAACGGTAAAAATCCTAGCAAGGGCAGGGGTCAGTAATAGGACAAAGCAAAAAGGGTGCATTTTTTGATACGGGAGGCGTACGTGAACACAACAAAGATATACTCTCGGTTCAGGCGTTTCGCCGCGAAGTTATCGAGGACCTCAGATATTAAAATCCCAGTTCGAAGGAGTGTTGGGGGAGTCAAAAGAATTAAAGTAAGAAGCGGAGCGCCTAGGCCGGGACGGAACTGTGTCCCATAAAGACCAATACGGCAGGAAAACCAACTGGAAGGAGGTTAGAGGGGTTAGGGATGAGGGTTTAAAAAAAAAAAAAGAAAAAACCCAGTGGGGGAAAGTGTGCATTGCCGCGGAAGATGCTTTAAAGAATGGGGGAAAAGTGAGACTCTTCATTCAATAAATCCCGGCCGTAGCCGTAAAGGAATGTCGGAGATAAGTAGGCAACCCACGTAAGGTTGGGGAAAAGTTATCCTCAGAATCATAATAAAAGGAAGGCAGTACTGGGAGGTGGAAATGCCTAAAAAAGTGGAAGTTATGTGTGCGGTTTTTGGGATCCTGGGACTGCGCGCGAGAAGGGAATTACTGAAAGGGAGCCGATTCTGCTAAAAAAGTGGAGGTATGGGAAAACAATAAGAGGGCACTACGCGGAGGAAGGTGTTAAGTGAAAAAAATTGGCTGCAGACCACCCACGGTCTTCGCCAGTGTGAAGGGGGGATTTCCCCGTATCACATTCCACAGAAAGAGGGAACTGTGACACGAACGACCTGGAAAAAAATTGACTCCAGCAAACCTGTGGAGAGAGCACACCACACTGGGGTACCTGGGGTCAAACAAGGGCAAGTCTGGAAAAAAGTGGTATAGAGGAAGGGGAAATGAAAACATCTGAAAGGGAATGCCGGGGACGTTGGTTTTGTTCATATCGGCATTCACGGGAACTTTAAGCAATGATGGGGAAGAAGGGTTGGCTCTAAAGTCTTTTATTCAATAACCGAAGTATTGATAAAAAGTGGGAATGGAACAGTTGGTGTGGTCATGCTGAAACGGAATGCAGTCAAGACAATAAAAAACAGTCTAAAAGGAAATCCCGGGTAAAGAAAAGACACGTTGCCGTACTAGGAGAAAAAAATTCTTTTTTTGAAAAAAGGCCGCTATGGGGGAAGGAAGGTTTAGCTTGGTGGAAACTGATTGGAGGGGAAAGGGGACTTATAGACTAAGGGGGGGGGGGACATGCAGAAAGGGGAGCCTATCTTGGGGGGAGGGACCGAGCGTATGCGTGAACCGCGAGTGGGACGCACGATTTTGATACGGGGCCGCCGCGGGGTAGAGGGAAGAATAATTCCTCAGGGGGGGATTTTCTCAGAGGAGAGAGACAACACTTAGGAAATAATATGATGAACTAAAAAGCCCGATTATGCCGAGAAAGAAGAAGGCGTAAGAAAAACCATCGTGAGAAAGCGGACCAAAGAATCACGACAACAAAGGAGGGGAACCAGACTCCACTGAGCTCAGTTGGAGGAAGGCAAAAGATCCTGATCTCGACAAGGGAAACTCCAAAACACCGGACTAAAATGGTCAAAGACAAGACGGTTGGGTGGTTGGAATCCTACTAGAAGGCAAAGTGAAGAATCAGGGGGTGAAACCGTATGGGGAAACTAAAGGGCGGAACTGGGGGGGTGAGCCTATCCGGGTTCAGAGCAAATCAGGACCTACCTTCATCCTTTATTCGGGGGGGCAGCGGAAAGATATCAAATGGGGGGGAAGAGGTCGACAAGCGGCTGCTAAAACGCAATCCCAGTCATGGAAGGAAGGGGATGAACTACTGATTGAAAAAGGGATCATCGTAATTCGCGCGTCAAGGAAGGCTTTTCTTCCCACCAGGGCCGGGCCCTCTTGGAAAAAGACAAAAGCGGGGGTGTTCCGCCAGGATGGTAAAGTCCTTCAGATGAAAAGGGAAAAAATGTGCACCTTGAGGTAAAGAATGCATGAAAAGGGGGGAAAGACACGGCCATGGGAATACCAGCTTGGGGAGGGGAAAAATCTACCATCATGGGGAAAGAAGACTGGCTCAATCTTAGCCATCTCAAAACCCTCCTCCCTTCTCAGAAATCCGTCGGGTCAGAAAGAAAACTAGCGCGAAGCAGAACAAAAAACAACCGCAACGGCACGTTGAAGAGGAAAAGAAAAAAAAGTCTCAAAGTACGGATAGTTTGAGTAAAAAGGAGACCTAGAAGGAATCACTGGACCTCGGGCGAATCAGTGTGACCTTCTTTGGAAAGGAAAATATTATACCTCGAAACGCCGGAGCGGAGGGGAATAACGACAAAGGAAGACTAGGGGGGAATGCAAAAAGGGGATTTCCTAAAAAAATCGAGAAAGAGGAAGACCAATCTCCATCTGATGGTGTCAAACGAACCGGCCTGCAGGAGGGAAAGCCCGATCCCCAGTCGTAAATCAGGGGAAGGGAGAAATGCAAAACAAAAACTGTACCCTTGGAGAGATAGCTTCGAAACAAAAATGAAGGATGACGGAGCTATGAGGGAAAAAAAAAAAAATTCGGCGCACGGCGAGAATAAAGCCGCAAGGGAGCCGAGGGTGTTGTGTGGGAAAGAAATGCACGCATTACACCACAACATCGACCCCGTAGACGGGGGGCTGGGATCCGCTGCAATGGCAGAAACAAGGGAATCCTTCCGGCTACGGATTACGACCATCTGGGCTACTGGGACGCAGTGTACTTGAAGGGAAAGGTGCCGTTGCTCGAGAGAGGGGAAGTCAAAGCGGTTCCGCGTGAGGGGGGGCAAAGAAATTTGGGATCAATGTCAGGGGGGGGGACATCCCCGAAAAGGAGCGAGGAAATTCGCATGCTAGAGTTGCTGCCTAAGCAACAGAAAAACTTGCTCAGTTCTCTTTGGAAAAAAAATAGGTGACCGCAGGAGGCCCCGCGTAAGGTTCCGGTCACCCTTCCCGTTTGGGAAAAACAGGGGAGAACGGGACGAAAATCAAAGGAATAGAAAGACACACTGAAGGAGGTGATCTGGAAAAGCCTCGAAAGCGGTCCCGTGGGTGGTGATCGAGCAAGGGTGAATAGGAAAACAGAGGCAAAATCTGCTCGGGAAAAAACATTCAGGTCAGGACTAGCAAAAGACTCAAAATCAGAAGAAAAAAAAGGTAGGAAAAGATACAAGGCCACTGCGGTCCGAAGCAGGGAAATTGAGGTGGGCGAGCAATGGAAGACGGGCTATTCACATCTGGCATGATTCAAGGGCAACCCACGGGAAGCTATCCTATAGAGGAAAATACCTCTTGAGATGGAGACATGGAGTTTTCAGGGAAAGGAAGAATCGGAAGCTGGGAATGAATGCGGTCAAAAGTGATCGCAAAAAAAGAAAAAAAAAAGAACGAAATTACTACGGCTGGAATTGGAAGGTAACAATTCTCCGAGGTTAAAACGTAGGAAGCCTTTGAGGGAGAGGGGAGGTAAGCAGGGGCAGCAGTTCATTTACGGCATCAATCTGAAAATTTCGAGAGATATAGCACGGGAAAAAAATGGGCCAGTCGCTGGGGTTAGAAAGTGCAGGGGGAAAAGAGTGAAAGTAAAAAATCCCGTAGCCGGAGGAGGATCAACGGTCGAGGAAAGAGACAATGCCAAACCGAGACGGGGTTGTTTATCGGTAAAAACACCGAAAATTTCCCTTTGTATCCGAGGAGGGGGAGGGAAGAGGCCGGGGAGGCTCGAGTAATATACGATGATTCAAATCAAGAGGCACATTTCGGTCAGGTATGGGTCACATGGGGAATCTCTTGATAGATTTTAGAGATTACCACGTTGATAGGCATGGCCCGAGTCCGGGGGGGGAAGACTGGCATGCCAGGTCGGGGGGGAAACCAAAGCACTATTGAGAAAGGAAAAAAGATTTGGTGGGAAGAGTGAATTTTCGTTTGAGGAGGAGGGGGAGTGATGACTGGTGAAGGTGGGCTTAAGCTAACGAGGAGATGGGGTCAAGAGAAGGTCAAAACAATAGGGCGCTACGTCGGGAGAAGGGAAAGAATAAGGGGACCAAGACCGGAATTACTGACGGAGAAAAAGGGAGCCAAAGGAAAGGGGGAAAAAAAGAGGCTTCGACTATAAAGAAATCATTAAAGGGTAGCTGAGATGGGGGGAAGGGCTTGAAACGGGGGGGTGAGGTAGCGGGTGTTGAAGGAAGTCGCGAATCAATTCTTACCGAGAAAAGAGGACGAATGAGAGTGTAAAAAAGGATGGAAAGATTTTGAATGGGTCAGGCGGGCAACGCAAGAGGGGGTCTTCTCCATGTCCGGGGAATTGACCCTTAGAAAGGGCAAGCCACTAATTTAAGACGGTTAATCGAGGGGGAATAACCTTCAAGGGAAGCAAGGGAGACACAGTGTGTTCAACAAAAGGAAGCAATGGGGATGGGGAGAAAAGGGGCCATATCCTAGAAATGCCAACAAAAGAGGAACAATAACTTGGATTGGTTCAATCGATTTCACTATGCGAAGTGGTAGACGGGGATTGACTTAGCCTCGGATTCAAGAAATATTGGATGCCCGCAATCACGGACGGTATGGAGACGACGTTGAAAAAAGGGGGGGAAAGTTGTGAGTAGGATTAAGGAGGTCTAAATCCTCACTCTTTCATCCAAAAGAAGGCCTCAACTTGAAACCGGATCGGCACATTTGCGTATACTCAGTGGAAAAACAAAAAATCTGGGGGGCCAAAGAAGAAAATGCCAGGGAAGTGTGCGCGTTAGGTTTGAAAGTAGTAATAGGGCAGGTGACAGGATAAGGGCTTACTCAGAAAAGAGTTGCACAGACAAATAAGGTTTTCGAGGGAAAAATTCTGTGGGAAGTGAGGGCCCTCAGGAGGGGGGGGGTGTCACTTCAAAAGGTTTGCAAAAGCCGATGCGAATGCAATTACACACGGTGCGTTGTAGGTGACTCTAGCGCAACAAAGGAGAGAAATTAAAAGTTCGGTGATCACACCAATGAGTAAGGCCGCTCAAACGGGGGGCAGAATCCGAACATCGGGAAAAGAGAGCTTGGGTACAACGGGAGTAAACTGAGGGCCGCAACAATAGGATCCCTTTGACTGGGTAGTGCACGATCCTGAACCTTCACTGAAAAGGACGGGCAAAAAAGAAATACACCACACAGATCTCCTCAATGAGGGAGGGGAACATCACGTTGTTTTTCCTAAGAGACAACGGAAGGTTTCAAGGTGGATCGGGAAGGGCGGAGGAATAAGGTTTTTAAGAGACTCACCTTCATCCCGTTGAATCAAGTCAAGGAAACGAATGGCCAAAGAACTTGCTTGCTCTACAAGAATGTCAACAATCAGCAATAACGTAAGCAGGCCTAAAACGTCGCGTGAAGAAGGAGAAGTTAACAAAAAAGGAGGGGAAGGCCAATTAAATGTCCGCTCTTGTAAGAAGGCTCATCAAGAAAAACTTGGCACAGGTCAACATCGTGGGTGGGTCGACCGGTTGGGCGAAGAGTCCCCGGGGGGTATTGGAAGTCTCGTCCCGCTGCCTGCCACCCTATTGGCCGTCTGGGGCGTAGCTTTTATAAAAAAAAAAGCCAGTTAAATTGAGGGTAATTGAGCGGAACAACTCCTGCCAAGAAGGCGGCGTTTCTCCATCGAATACCGTCCTGAACTCCACTTGCGCAGATGTCGGTCAGATTCCGGGGGACTCAACTTTTGAAAATCCAGGGCAAGGGATGAGTTCGTATGACAAGGAGAAAGAAGAGGAAAGGGGGTTTGGTTCACAAACTTACGGGCAGACCGGATCGCCGGTTCCCTGGATTCGGGAGCAAGTCGAAATGTGAACGGGGTCACGAAAAGGACCGGAAGACACACGTGCAAAAAAAAAGGGGGTGGAAACCTCATTCAACTCAAACGAGCCAAAAAAAAGCAAATCATCAAGGTGGGGAGGGGAGCCGTCGTGAGAACTTGGTTCACCAGGGCCATGAAACCTTCGAAAATCCCGTCTTGGCGCCAAGGGAGGACAAGATCCCCAATGGGAGGCGTCAACTCCCGTACCTTGCGGCGGGGAACACACCTACAGAAAGGAAAGGAGCGATAGTACGACGCTTTCGGCTTCCGAAACGGAGAATGGCGGGAAGGTCTAAAAACGCGAAAAATCCCCTAAGGGGCCTGGGATCCGAGGAAATGTACCGTTATCAGCGCCGGATACGATGTGCGCGGAACAGCTGTTCAAAGACGAGGGGGAAGGAAAGGTGTCCGCTGATGCTTCATCGAGCGACGCTTGTTTCAAAAATTATGAAAACAACGGGGAGGACGAGAAAGCGAAAAAGGAACTCTTCCATATTCCAGGAGCGCAGGACGCGCAGAAAAAGAGTGGCAAAATCAAACGGGCCGTGCTTTGATTGCAAGCAACTAGTTAAAGGTCGACGGTGGGGGGGAGGAAAAAACTTGGACCTACGGGGGTACGAAATAAGTCAATCTCACCGGTCGAGCGTGAATCGAGGGGGAGACATTGAAAATGAACTAGGTACCAGGGGGTGCACTTGAAGAAAAAAGGGGTGACACAGGGAGCGCAGTGAACAGTACATCGGAAGAGAAACGAGGTCCCCGGGGGG
>Ga0179593_1266676_pt1 | contig 27366 bp, 32 predicted proteins | sample CZODoug2_1_08_16_FD_185931 | JGI IMG/M metagenome (GOLD analysis project Ga0179593, IMG submission 185931) | Vadose zone soil fungal communities from Angelo Coast Range Reserve, California, USA - CZODoug2_1_08_16fungal (PacBio error correction) | ecosystem: Environmental > Terrestrial > Soil >...
GCGAAAGGGGGGGGGGACTCTTAAGGGGGGATAAGACACTAAAAAAAAGTCGTTGAAAATCCGATCTAAGCACCTGGTATAGGAGGGAAATAGTTTGTCTGGGAAAAGTGGAAGGGAAAATTAAAGGGGGATAGTGAAAAAGAGGATAAACTCATCGCTTGGGGAGAACACTTCTCTGAAAGGTGTCAACAATCTCACACAAAAAAACCCAGGGGGGGAAAGAAAGGGTCGGGGGGTTCGCGGAGAGGGAAAAGGACGAAGCCACTGCCCTTACTCAGGGAGGAGGGGGGACCGCAACAAAAAAAAAAACGTGAACTACGAGTGGGAAGCATAAATACAAGCAGAAGAAAAAATAAAATCTGTCGTGCCTTTGGGTCAGTGGTAAACCCGGCAGAAAAGGGGGTCGAGCTCAAGAAAACAAAAGAAACAAATGAGGGAAAAAACGAAAAGAAAAACAAACAGCTCAGCGTCGTACTGAGGTCTACAGGGTCGAAGCAAAAAGCAAGGAAACTGGTAGGCCTGGGGACCTCTTTACCGGAAGGAGGGAGGACTTGAAAGCGTGTGTTAGGAGCTCCCAAACCGATGAGGTTCAAACAGAACAAAAGAAGACGTCAAGGAGACAAGGGGCGGAAGGGGAACCAAGGAAAGAGTGGAAAGGGGGGGGGAACTGGGGGGGGGACGTGGAAACGAAAACGAAAAATGCAAACCACCAATCCGAAGCAAAAAATTACGGACCTGGAGAAAGTGGGATAACAGAAAGGAATTGGGGGGTTGGTCGCGACTGTCCTAAAGCAAGACGACAGGCAACTGGGGGGCAATCCATTGAAACGCGGAAAAAGGTGGGGGTCGGCCTAGACGGCCAAGTGTGGGGCGTGACAGGAGAGATGGGGGTCTGGGAGGAACCACGAAGATAGGCACAAAAAAAATGGGGGGAAAAACTGGAAGATCAGCGGAAAAGGGTTGAAGCGAGACAGAAAGTGGGTGACACCCCAAAAAATTCGGGTTAGGGGAGTGCGGGCTATCAGAAAACGACGGACCGGGAAAAGAGGAAAAAAAAGACAACCCTACCCATCACCAAGGGGAAGAACAAAGGTTGGAAAAAAAGACAGTCCACGAACGCGTCGAATCCCCAGTCGAGGCCCCAAAAAGACAAGGTTTTCAAAAAACTTCATTCACTTGGCAGGGTCAACTAGGACAAACTACCCTGGAAGGAAAAACGAGGGTAGTGAAAATTCATACGCCAACACCGCGCACCCATGACAGCCGAAAATGATACCGGGTACTGGGGGGGAACTCAGACAAGACCAGACGAAAAACCAAAAAACATCGCAAAATCCATTGGGGAGAGTGCTCACGCGTGGGGTCGGTAGTCCAACTGAATACCGTCGGGTCCAAAAGCCGGTTTCAGCAGGGAACAAACAGCGGAGGCGGATCAAAGGAGAACACAGGAGTCGCTTAAAAAACGCTTGGGGAAACCAGGGAAAACTCCACAAAAAAACACCACCACCAGCCAAACAAAATGAAGAAAGAACGGGCTGCCAAAGAACGCAAAAAGCTGGGGGGGAATGGCGGATAAAAACGAGACAAGGAAACTTCACCTCAAACGAAAGGGCATCAACCCGTTCCTCAACCGGGGCAGTACACATGATGTTCAGACCTGGGGCGGCGGGCAAGTTATCCGGGGATACAAGTTTTGAATAAAAAACGATCCCAAAAAGAAAAGGGGGAAAAAAGCGAGAGAGGGTTGTAACATTTGGGAACAGCAAAAAAAAACGTGACCGGGAGGCCCCGGCGGCAACTCGTACAAAGCACCTCCATGAGGAAGACAAACAAAAAAAGGGAAAGGGGAAGAGAAAAAATGAGGGGGTGTCCCGAGCAAGTTCCCGCCCGGTACACGGGCATGGGTTTCAGGGGTGCCCAGCAAAAGGGGTGTACACAGACGGCTGAAACTGTGTTTAACTTCCGGGGGGGGAGAGAAGACAGGACGGGGGGATCCCGAATAATGAGCCGCCTCCAAAAGGAAGTTCAGCGAGGTATCGGGGGAAGGGTGTCGGAAGAAAGGAAAGAGGTTAGGTTTGCATAAAAGGGGCGTTAAGGGGGGAAAAAGTTGTGAGACAGGCCAAATAGTAAAAGGTAAAGGGAAAAAGGGGAACACGGGGATCAGTCGGTCACATTTTCTGAGTTGGGGGATTCTGTGGGGTGAATGAGACCGAGTTGAAAGACCGCCCCAGAAAGGGAGTCGGTATTGCCCTAGGGACGAAAACGGGGAAAACCCTGTGGGGAACCAGACGATAAATGGGAGAAAGAAACGACCAAGCGGGGGGAAAAACCGGGGACGAAAAGAAGGGGGGTTGGTACGATGGTTGGACAGAACGAGCGGAATTGAGCCATGGACATGATGCTGAAAAAGGGAGCGCAGGGGTTGTGGGGGACAAAAAAAAAATGAGGAGGAAAAAAACCTATGTTGGGCAACTCATCCCGTTCGCCCGGGGGGGGGAGGAAGGGAAAATCCATTACGCCCCACCCGTTTCTGGTTGGGGGGGCGGGAAAATCGGTACTTCGAATTACTGAGACCCGATGTGCGGGGGACTCGGCACCTGGGACATGGGATTATTCAAGGGTGTTCGGGTCTCGGGCTGAAAGAGGGGGTACCGTCCCTGGGAAAGGTATAAAACGCAAGAGACCACTAGGAGCGGGTGTTTCCAAAGCCGAAAGAGTCAAAAAAGGAAGAAAGGATAAAGGGGGTGTGCCACTGCCAAGGTGGTTTGTGTGTGAAAAGATAAAAAGGGGATCGGGGGGGGGTGGGGTTTTTCCAGACAGCGAGCAAACGCAGCAACGAGGAAAAAAGAACCGTTCCTCAGAGGAAAAAAAAAGAAGAAAAATGAAAAAAAAACGAGACGCGTCATTGATCGGCAGCACAACCAAAAGTGGAGCAACCGGGTAAATCGGTCCAGGGCCGGGAAAAAAACATCTCTTGGGACGAATACATGGGTGGTCGAAAAAAACCACCGGAAAAAAAACTAAGGGGAAAAAAAAAAAACAGACGTCTGTCCTGGGGGTTTCCACTGCCGTGGACGGGGTCAGCGGGAAAAAAAAGGATCCTTTTTGAACGGCCTTAAGCAAAAAAGCAAGGAAAAGGTAAGGGGGGACGCAAAAAAGGGGTAACCACAAGACACCATCCTACCGGAACAAAGGCTCACAACCGCAGAAAGGGGGGGGCTGTCAAACGAGAAAGAAAGAAGGTGTAGACAACAACAACCGGCCTTACGCATTGAGCTCATCCGGCCTCCAGGCAAAGAGAAAATCGAGGTGGTTTGCCTGTTGGGCCCACAGCGACGCAAAAAAAGCAATGAAGGGGGTTAAACAAACCAAACAAGGCACTGGGCCATACCGGGGAGGAGACATGGGAAAAAGAGAGTGGGATGTTCCGAAAAAAGATCGCAGCCGACGGCTCAGGGGGCACTGGGGGGCGGGGGACACCGGCTAACAAAAGGGCACGGGGGAAGGGCAGTCAATGGAATAAAAGTGCGAGCTGAGAAAGAGAAACCTCATTCCCCCAGAAATGGCATTGGGAAAAAACAAGGTCACCAAAGGGGGGGCCAAGAAACGGGGATAGGCACGACGTAATCAGAAATAGCAGGGTGCGACGGCAACAATGATTTCCCAGAATAGCAAGCCGATCCACCACAGTTCTCTCATGGAAAGTCTAGGGGGCAAAGGACGGCCGTAGAAGAGGATAACACAAAAAGCCAGCGACCCGCAAAAGAAAGGAAAAATCGGAAAAAAGGGAACATCCTTTCTCACCCATTTTGCTGGGGAGCTTGTGGTTCCGCAGAGGAGAAAGGACCCCGGAAAAGCGGCAAGAAAGAGGGCCCAGGGGGGAAACTGAGAAAAAGGATAAAAGGGGTTACACAAAAACCCAGATCTACAGTCGGAAAGAAAAAAGCTCGGAACGTACTGGTTACGGGGAAGCCAGAAAGATACGAGACATAGGGACAAAATCACTGCCGGGATACGCAGTTGACCCTGCAAAAAAAAAAAAATGTGCCTCAAATCGAATCAAGAAAAAGAGGACCAAGGGCATCCAAATCTAGGGAAAAAAAAAAAGGGGAGCTGAGACGCACACTTCTCTAAAAAATCCACCTCAGAGCCGGGGGTCGAAAAGATGCCGTAAATCAGAAAAAGCAGGTAGGGACGGCCGGAAAAAGGAAATCCCGGACTGCTTTCAAAAACTGTGGAGGAGTAACCACTGGGAAGAAAAGAGAACGCATCAAACCAAGGAATGGAACGTCAACGCCACTTCAAAAGAAAATGAAGCCTAAAGGAGGGGGGACAGAGAACGCAAAAAAGCACACAGCGTGACGGTCCAAGGGGGGGGGGGGAAGGAGGCAGCTTTTCCGCTCGACGAGAGAAAAAAGACGGTGATGGAAAAAAGAAACGCACAAGTTGGGCAAGGCAACCCTCAAAAAAAGGGGTAAGACCACGAAACCAGAGAAAAAGAAGATTCAACAAAGCCAGGAGAAAGGCCTAGAACAATCTCCTGGGAAGTAAATACCGTTACGGGCTCTCACACAAGGGGAAAGCCAGGAAACTCAAAATAACATAAAAAGGAATGAAGAAGATTGCATGGAGTAGGGAAAAGGAGCCAGTGACAAAACATAATCTTAAAAAACGAATGAGTCCATAGGAAAAAAAAAAGTGAGGAGTGGTGACAAAGAGGTCTTTGGATAGCTTATGACCCGTTAGGCTAATTCCAGAATCAACTTTTACGACCAAGTTCGGTCACAGACCATGTAATGTCGGTCAAACAAGGCAGGGGGGCACCGGTTTTCCAAAAGTACAAAATGGGAAAGGGAGTGCAAAAAAAACGGGCACTACTGGGAAGGGGGGTGGCACCTGCAATCCAAAAAAAGGGGCAGGTTGAGTGGGATCGCGTGTGCATGGGAAGGGGCAAAAAACAAATGCGGGAAAAAAGGTGGATGAAAACTCCAAATCGCGAAGCGGAGGGCCTAATCCGAACCTTCTTCGGGGCACGAGGGTGAAGAATCGCAAGATGTAAGTACGCGGTGGACACGACGAGAAACGGATAAATGGGCATCCTCGCCGGGAAGAGCACAGACCGCCCAGGCAGGGAGGGGGGGACCGCAGCAAAAAAAAGGCAAATTGGGACGTGCAGCAGAAAAAGATTTTCTAAAGAAACTTCTAGGTCAGCGGGGGGGAGGGCGATCAAAAAAAAATCCGTTTGGGGGAGGATGACATGGAAAAGAGGACAGAGACCAACCCTGCGAAACATCGAGAAAGCAGCCCAGGTAAAAACCCAACCCCCCAAAAACACCGGGGTCAACTTGAGAAAGAACCCGGAACGGTTTGAAGAAGGAAAAGGGAAACAAAACTAAAGGAGATGATCAGTCAATGGACCAAGTCCTGTGACAGCCTGTTGATTCAACCATTTCACGAAGCTGAGAACATCCTTACAGCTGAGTGAGAAAGTCCAAACAAAGGGAAAAAAAACGCAAGGGGAAAAGCGCTCACAGGGGTCCTTCCGAGGGGGCCAAAAACACCTCCCAGAGAACAGGGGCCTTGGGAACCCCCGTCCCGAGAGTGCGCGGGCGCTGATCGCGAAACTAAAGACCAAGTGTGACCAGGAGAGATCCATCGCGGTAACGGGGGGATGGGGACAAAAAGGTCGAACCGGGGAAAAAGAGGAAACGCCTGCACCTCAAAAAATGGATCGATTAAGAAGAGAATACGTGTCTTTTGCGGACACGCACTTACCAGCGGGGTCCAAAAAAATCCGGGAAAAGGGTAAGGGGAACAGGAGGGTTTCGCGCAGCATTAGAAAAAAATAAAAAAACAGAGGAAAACTCGGTAAGCGGGGAAAAGCAGCAACCTTGAGAAGTCGCCGACTGGGGGGGCAGGAGGAAAAAAAACACTCAAAAAAAAAAAACTTCAGAAAAAGGGGGAGGGGAGTGCCTTTAAAAAAAGGGGGGGAAACTGCAAGGACTTGGGGGGATTGAAATAACACCCAATCAACCCCAAGCGAGGGGAAGAACCGAAAGGGCGCCTAGTCAACACAGCAGGGACCCTTCTAAGAGAGGAGGATCGAAACCTTTGGGAGGGCGGGGGGGAGCCTCAAGTCCCTGTTCCCGCTCTGGGTTGTTAGGCAGCGCAGCACACAACCAGGGCAGTGTTTTTTCTGGCTACCAGAAATATCGTAAGGGCAACGTGCAAGAAGGGTGAAAAGTAGAAAGGACACGGTTGACTCTGGCTTGGAACGGGGGGGGGGCGAAAACGAGAAAAGGAACCAGCATCTGGGGGGGCACACGGCACTAATTCGAAAAAGAATTGGTGTACAAACGCAAAAAAGATGGTGCCGGGAGAGGAAAAAACGAAACGGGCATTATGCCAAAAAAAAAAAAATGTGCGCCGAGTAGAAAGCAGGGGAGTGCCTTGTCTATCTCGGTTTCTTAACAGACGGTAGGCGGCAAAAAAGGCAAAGTGAAAAACGTTCAAGAGAAAGCGGGGGGGGAGGTGTTAAACCGATCAGGACAGGTGAAAAAAGGATAGTTTGCACCCTAAAAGTCAGGATCACAGACAAAATGCCAAAAAGCCGAAAAAGGAGAAAAGAAAGACAAAAGTGAATCCCAACCGGGCCAACAGAAAAGAAGCCGCGTAAGGGGAGCCGACAGACGACTTCAAAAACAACAGCCAATGGGGGTGCAGGAATGAACTTGGGGGGAACTCCTCGCCAAAAAGGATTCCGGAAGGGTGGGCAAAAAGAGGAAAAAACAAAACATGTCATAGAAAACAACCAAAAGAGGAGGCCGATCCCACTCGCAGGTAAAAGTATCATCCTCCGACAGGCGGCCAAAAAGATCACCAATCCCGGCGGGGGGAAGAAAAGGACTCAACACAGTGGGTCGGGACAAAAAGGGAAGTCCATGCAAAACCCATTCCGTTGCCCGGGGAAAAGGAAAAACAAAGCGAAAAGTACCATACGCCGTGGGCGGTCCGGCTCGAAAAACAACAACCAAAAAAAGAAGAAACAAATACCGAACGACACTGCGAGAAAGCAAACGGGGGGGGGCGTCACAGACGACTTGAAGGGCCGGGCGACGGGGGAGACGAAACACGAACGAGACAAACTAACCGCTGGGGAAAAACGGGCAAACAACAGGGAAAAAGAAGAGGGGTAACCCTTTGCCAGGGGACAGGTATCGGGGATGAAAAAAGACTTCAACGAGGACCACTGACGTCTGGGGGGGGGGGGAACAACTGAAGCATGAGGAACATGGGAGGGAAGAAACCGTCCCTCAGTGAACGGCAGCAAAAAAATCAAAAGAACAAACAAAGGGAAAAGACAGGAAGAGGAAAAAAACAAAAAAAGAAAGGGGAATGTGATCTGTCCGCAAAGGGGGGCCAGAGTCAACGAGGCTTGGTGGGCCCAGCCCCAGTTTCCAACGTCTAACACGGGGGGTGAAACCCACCAACAGACCGTTTCCTTGGGGGAGAGCTCACGATACACAACGGGAAGGCAAACACGCCTCTCGCAAAGACTAAAAAAATCGCATGAGGTATTCGGAAGGGAGGAGAAAGGAAGACCCCCCAGCGTTAGGGGGGGAAAGAGTTGAGGTCAGACGTTCACGAACAGAACAGTGAGGAGTTCCTGGTACTGAAAACCGTCAGAACGGGCGGGAAGGGGTGGCATGGTGCTGGGGACTGCTGGGGGGTTTTAATTAGTACCGCGGTTTGGGGACGAGGGCAAACCAACGCATTGGGTATGGATCAACCAGAGGGGGGCCTCGAAAGTGAACTGGGGGGTTTGGACCAAACATATTAGGAACCAGTCAACCAAAACCAAAAGGGAGAAAAAGTCTAAAAGGGCAGGGGGACCGGGGGGGAAGACCAGGAAAAGGGAATGCCCAGTACAGCGGTAGGAGGCGAGCTACTATTTTTGTTGGGGAAGTAGCGAACCTAAAGTTTTGCCAAACTCGCACTTAAAACGGGGCGGGGGAGAAAGGACGGAGGAAAAGGGACCCCACCCTTTCGTTTGGAAGCGAAGGTTTGGAAAGGGGAAGAACGCGGAGGCGTGCTCAAGGGAAAAAGTTGACGGAAAACAGGCCCTTTTTGGGGGTCCGGTGTCGACGTGAAGGGGGGAGAGGGGGCACGGCAGGCAGGTTGAAAACACGAGGGCCAAAAAAAAAAATCAGCTGGTGGGAAAAAAAGAGCAGGGTGAAAAAACGGTTCCTTGAGACGAAACGGAGTTCCACTCAGTGTGTGGGTGTGGGGCATAAAAAGGGGGGGGAAGTGGGGTGGATAACCAGCAAAACGAAAAGCCCGAAGCAAAAAATAAAGGGGGGTGGAAGACCTAGTCTCCACAGCAAAGTGCAGGACGACTTAAAGGAACCGGGAAAATACGGAGAAAAAAAAAAAACCCATCTGTGGAGCCCGGAGAAGGTGAAACCAAGCCGGGGGGGGGGGGGAAAAGAGAGATTTGGGTGTCTCCTTCCAAACAAAAAAAAAGGGGTTTTAGGCCAAACTTCCCACCAAAAAGTAACCGAACCATCATTGAGGAACGGTTTCGGGGGTTGAAACAAAAAAGACACAGGCCGCTGGGTTCATCCGAACGATCTTGAAGAAGAGAGAAAAAAAAACTCACAAGGGGAGGGGTGGGGGAAAGCCCGCAAGCAATAAAAAGAGCCCGCTAAAAGTTTCACTACCTGAGCGAAAAACGCAGTACCCTTGGGGGTCGAAGGAAACTCGACGAGCGTAACGAGGACGCGGGGAAAGTCCCCACGCGGGGGTGAGCGAGGAGAAAAAATCATTGTTCGGGGGGGGCAATCGGAGGCAGAAAGTAAGGACTTCCTTGGGGAAACAAGGAAACAAACGGCCCACACTCAGACCCATGCGAGGGGCTGTTGCAAAGGAAATAAATACAAAGAGAAATCAGGCGAAGGGGGGATGGTGAAGACGGAATTGAAACAAACAGTCGAACAAGTGGGGAGTCGCCGGTAGACCCGGAGAGTAACAGACTAAACGTTCAAACACGGCATGAGGTAATGGTGTCACCAGAGGGAAAGGCGTCAAAGGTCGCCACATCATTAAGCAGCTCAGATCATAGAAAGAAATCGCAAGTTACAAAGCTGTCCGGAAAAAAAGATAGAGGGCACCTAAAGCCAAAAGGCTCTGACCCAACTGGGGGAAAAACCAGACAACGTACTTCTCTCAGACCAGCAAAACAAAACGCGCGAGAACACGGGCAATACCGGGGGGTAGGCTGCGGCCCCAAAAAGGGGGAGGAGGCCAAACACAGGTTTTTTCCAAACTATCCACGACAATAAGCAAAACTGAAACGTGTGGGGGAAAAAGACTACGAAGAAAGGGGGGGACCTTCATCTCTCAGGGGTCGCAAAGCGACAGGAAAAATAACAGCACGACAAAAGGCAGGTGCTAGCAACCAGAATACGCACACCCGCATTCGCGGAAAGGGGGCACTCAAATCAAGGTCAGAAAAGGAGGGGAACAGGGGGGGGGCAAAAAACTGGCGTTGCAGACGGAGCGAAAAATTTATGAGCCAGCAGCATCGAGAATTCGCCTTCCAACGAAATGTTACGAAAAGGCAAAACAGCTGAAGATGCGGGAAGGGGCACGCACTCTTCTGGAAGCACGAAAGAGATACTTAAAACAGGGGCGGCGGAAAAACCGGAAAAAAAAGAAGGGGACAATGTTGGAGTACTATCCAACTGTCCGGAAAGAGAAAACATAATCGACCAGGTCCGCGTCAGCCTGGTCACTGCACGAAATTAACATCTGAAAAGGAACTAAAACATCGCTGAACGAGGGGAGATGCTGGGGGGAAGAGCAGGGCGCCGAAGTACTCGGGGGGTAAGCATTACTACCCTCAGGTAAGACTCAAAAAAAAGGGTCCTGATGGAAACGAAAGACCATACAGAAAAAGCAACGGCAGCCCAGCAGGAGACCGGTCCAGCCCCACGCAGTAGAAACCGGGGAAAAAAAGGGGACCACTTCCCTAGTGGGAACAGGTGCATCCAGGGAAGAAGGAAAAGGGGATAAAAGACAAAAATCCAGAGGTGGTAAAAAATCTGCTGGGACGAATGGAACGCCGTGAATCCATTGCGGAAAAACTAATCTCTCACGAAAAATCCCAACGACAAACTGGAGGATGTATGAACTGGAATCAAACAAACGTGCTAGCACAACCGGACAGGTTGTCGGGGACGAACAGTAGAAAAACTCATTGGTAAAATCAGGGGGATGCCCCGGCTTTAAAAAACAAACAACGAGGTGAACTGTTCATCCGTGTCACCGGGGGGAAAATCCTTACTTAATGGAAAAGTGCAACAACAGGACGGTAAAGAAAAGAGGGGGGGGGGAAAGAGCTGGGGATTGCGGTGATGGAAAAAAGGGGGGCTCGAGTTTTGAAGAGGGCAAGGAAAACCAACAAAACCCAAAAATGCTGGTGTATAGGGGGAGAAGACGAATTCTTCAGCAAAGCAATGCAAAAGACGGCCGAAAGCTCCGATTGTTGCGACATGCGGGCAGAATGGCAAAATGTCATCGAGTGAAGCGACGCAAGCGGAAGGATTGAGTCAGATAGGCCCGTGGGCTAGAACGAAAGGGACAGGACGGAACCAAGTTTGAGGGAAACGAAAGGCACCTTCCAAGTTGAGAAGGGTTTGGCGTACCAAAGAACATAGTGTGCGACACCAGTGCGGAAGGTGCCGGCAGTAAAATCACACTTGGGGGGAAGAAATAGGTTCCATTCGAAGCAATCGACAGCAACGCCTGCTAGCTGGAGGAGAGGAAAAAAAGGGGTCCACTGTACATCGTAAAAAAGAACACGTGGGAAAGAATATTAATCGTATCTTACAAAGACGACTTCCGGGTCGAGACCGAAGTTACCTTACAGAAGGTCGGAGCAGGGGGGTAAACTGACAGGGGAGAATGAAGGTGGCGACAATGTCGGTAGTCCAAATGGCCACAGAGGTCCGTCCGCGAGGCAAGGAAACCAGAAAAAGCAAAAAAAAACAAAAGGATCAAAAAAGACCTGTGAAAAAAAAGTAAGGGCTGGGCAAGGTCTCGTCTGGGAAAGCAGCCTCACGACGTTGAAAAGGGGAAGCCCGATCTCAAAGAGGGACGGCACTTGGGGAAAAACTCGTGGACACGAATAAGTCTCCAGGGGAAGAAGGGAAGAGATGCTTCTCCACTCAAGTGGTCGACAAAAAACGGGAAACTTTGACACATCGCACCGAACAGGGGGAACAGTAACTGTTGTAACTACACTCTAAAAGCCACTAACGGAGGAACTAGTTGCAGTTGCAAAGGACCATACCACCGGAAGACCGGAACTCCGGAAGAGTGAACGATAACACTCCATAAAAGACATGACCGGGAGACGGGGACATGGGTTTGTCGTTGACAAACAGCCGGAATCGGGACAAACATCCATCCTAAACTGCCGCATCAACCGGCGCTCCTCGACAAGCTCGGGGAAACGTCCTAACCCAGCCTCGCCGACCGGGGGGAGGCAACCGTGATAAGGGACCGTACAAAACGAAGCGAGGGGGGGAAAGGGTGGGGGTCAGACTCGCACAAAACAAAAAAAAAACATGTAGTTTGCTGGTAGCAAGAAAAAGGAATAGGTCACCGGGAGCCAAATCGGGTAAAAAAGACCGATGGAGTAAAAGGGCGGGGACGTGTCCTAAGAAACAAAAGCACCAGCGATCAGGGGGGGGAAAACCAGAACCGGACCTATTAAAACGGGGGGGGAGGACCCTTGTGGGGGGGCCAAAGGAGCTCAGAGCGCTCGAAAAGAGAGTGACGCAAGTCGCACTGATTTGGGGCGCCATGAAAGGAACGGGGGGAGGCTGCTGAGGCTCTCGTTCTGGAAGGGAAAAAGATCCACGGGGATCGGGACAACAAACAACAAACGAGCAGGAATGGAAAAGGGTGGGTTACCTCTCACGAGGGTTGGGGAAACCAAGAGAAAATCTGGAACCCACCGCACAAAGGGGTGGGTGAGCTGTGGAGGAAAGAAACCAAAAGAAAAAAGTTTCCACGCACGGGCCAGAAACAGCAGGGGAACACAACAAAGTCCCGCGCAAGTGACGAACGAAAAAAGCGCACGGTGTAATAAAAATGGGCGACAAAAAAACAACAAACCAAGGAAGGGCAACAGGCCCAAAAAAACGATCACTAGCAACAGCCGAATCGGGGGGGGGGGGGGGGGGGGGGGGGGGGGGGGGGGGGGGGGGGGGGGGGGAGGGGGGGGGGGGGGGGGGGGGGGGGGGGGGGGGGGGGGAGGGGGGGGGGGGTGGAGGTGGGGGGGGGGGTGGGGGGGGGGTGGGGGGAGGGGGGGGTGGGGGGGTGGGGGGGGGGGGGGGGGGGGGGGGGGGGGGGGGGGGGGGGGGGGGGGGGGGGGGGGGGGGGGGGGGGGGGGGGGGGGGGGGGGGGGGGGGGGGGGGGGGGGGGGGGGGGGGGGGGGGGGGGGGGGGGGGGGGGGTGGGGGGGGGGGGGGGTGGGGGGGGGGGGGGGGGGGGGGGGGGGGGGGGGGGGGGGGGGGGGGGGGGGGGGGGGGGGGGGGGGAAGGGGGGGGGGGGGGGGGGGGGGGGGGGGGGGGGGGGGGGGGGGGGGGGGGGGGGGGGGTGGGGGGGGGGGGGGGCAAGGGGGGGGGGACGGGAGAATCAAAACGGCCAAAAAAAAGGGGGGTTCGCCAAGGACAATTGAACAAACACCGACAAACTCGAAGATAAAAGCTAGGGTAATTTTACTCACCCACGAAAAGGCGACCAAAACAAACATCGGACCCAATAAACCTTAAATGAGGAGGGAATAAACAGATGGGGGGGGGGGGGGGGGCCCGAGGCAAACTGAATGTTCGGGGGGTCAAACCACCAGTCAACGTGTAGGGGAGGAAAAAAAGAGGAGGGAAAAAGGAACCAAACGCAGGGTGCTAACAACGGAGGGGTCGAAATCCAAAAAAAAAAAAAAAAATCCCAACAGCACCAAAAGGAACAGACACTGGAAAGAAAAAAGGACCAGCCTTGCCCCATTGACAGAAGTAATGGAGGAAAAGGCGGAACACGAAACCCAACTAGGGGAATCACGAAACGGCAGACAAATGGGCCCTCCGAAAAACGGCCAAAAAAGAAAATGAAGGAAAAATGACCATTTTCCGGGCGTGAGGAGGATCCCCCACGTGGTAGCTTGGGTCGAAAAGTAGAACTGGGGTGTGGAAGGAAGCAAAGGTGGGGAAAACATGGATGAAGCACAGGCCATCAAGTGACCGGCGGACGGAGGAGTGAGGACACACTTCACCTTCACTGAGCTCAACAAAAAAAAACACGGAAAGGGGGAGGAGGAAGGTAAGAGTCCGAGCCAACGAAAAAGGGGGCGGGGCCGGGCCGGGAAAAAAAACCTTAGGCCTTGGTGGGGAAAGGTAAGCCAGAAAATGTTTACAACAAGGTCGCTTCAATCGTACAAAACTCAAAATTAAGGGGGGGGGGAGGGAACATCAAAGGGGGGGTACCTATAACCTACACCAAAACGAAAAAAAAACAAAATCCCGCATGCTGATGTTTTACTGAAGGTCAGTACGGAAGTGTAAAAAACAGGTTGGTGGGGGTGAAAGAGGAGGGTCCGAGGAGTTACTCTCCCATGAAACAGTACGGTGAGGTAGTAAAAAACCTGGACCCCGGGACTCAACTCGTCAAAAGGAGGGGGTCAGGTCACTGGAGTTTTTGAGGCAAAATGGGGGGGGGGGGAGGTACCTCGGGGGGGGGGGCCCCCCATCTTGGTATGTGAAGAAGAACGAAAGGGAGGAAAAGACCATGGGGGGAAAGGAATTCAAAATTGCTCCCTCCAACCTAAAAAATGTTAAACCTTGAATCCAAACCGGATTGGGGAACATTTGGGGGGGGGAAATGGAAAGAGGCAAGAATGAAAAACCGGCCCACGAGGAAATTAAGGCGTTCAGATCTCTTGTTTTGTGTGGCAGAATGGGGAAACACCTCAAAACAAAAAAGTTTGACGATATCCCGGTCGGCGGGGGAGAGAAATTACATTAAATCCGCACCACCTGGAAAGGGGGTAAAAAACACCGCCGTTAACGGGGGGCGTTTATACTCCAGTTCCTGGCGCGGAAAAAAAAAAGTTGAAGGAAGGGGGGCCTGTTGGGGTCGTGGAAAAATTGTGGAGGAGGGGGGTACGGGACGACGTTCAACTCAGGGCAGAAGAAAAAGACAATGACGAAAAAAACAAGCCGGGGTGAAACCATAGCCGAAATCAGGTAAAAAAACGTAACAGAATGAGCTGTTTGCACTTGTAAAAACCGCAAAGGGGTTGGTGTGGGTTTTTTGAAAAGAGGAACTGAATAAGTGGGGTTTTCCAGAAAAAAAGAAAGAGGAAACCAAAGCCAACAACACAGCTGAAAAAAGAACCCATCGCGCAAAAAAGCAGCGCTAAGACAAAGATCTCGAGCCTTCTCAGACAAACAACAAAAGCGGAGAAAACCCAAATGGGAGGTGAAAAAAAAAAAGGTAAGTGAGGGGAAAGGGTGTGGACGCAGGGGGGGCCTCAGTCATTGAACGGGGAAAAAAAAGTGGGTCACAGGGGGAAGAGGAACTGAATCCTTTGTTCACCAACTCAGCAAACTGGAAAAGAACCCCAAACCTGGTGATGGGTCGGGGGCAGTTCAAAAGCAAAAAAACGGCCAGTTGAGGGGGAGGAGGGGAAAGAAAAACTCCATGGGCGGGGGAAAACCTGACTTACGACACATACCATGGGTACGAAAGGAAAGAGCTCCAGAACGCTACTCGGATGAGTAAACGCTCAGCGAAGGGAATACGACCCTAATCGGAGGTTTGTCATGGGGTTGTGGGGTCATCTATCTAAACTAACTGCAAGGTGTTGAACACTGGTAAAAAAGTCCCACCCAGCGGTTGAGATATGAGAAGAAGTCGGGTTGGCAGGTTTCTCACGTAGGGGCCAACTCGGCAACCCTAACGGGTTTCGTCAGGGGGGGGCCGGTGCAACAAAGCAATACCGCGGAAATAAGGCCAGGTTTTAATAAGGACCTGAGAGGAGAGAAAAAAAACAGAAACTTCATGTAACCCGTCGGAGGGGACGGAAAAGAAAGGGGGCCTCACCCAAAAAACTATTTGGAGGGGGAGCAGCATCAAAAAAATAACAAAGAGAAGGGGGAGAGTGAGCGTCATATGATGCCAATGATGAACGAGTAAAAGAAGGGCAACCTGGGGAGAAAAATCGCGGGGGCACGAACAGACTGAAGGGGAAAACGCGCCAAATCATACACATCATCGATCGCACAGGGTGGAAAGATATGCAAAAAGTTATGCTGAAAGACACGGGGGGGTGTCACGCACGGGAAAAACGAAAAAACAACAGATACCTGGTGTCGGCCAAAAAACGCCCCAACTACCAGAGTGGGGGGAGCAATGAGAAATCAAACTCTTTCGGGGTACAATTCGGACAGGCAGGGAAAGAAAAAAAATAAAGAAAAACATGACGTCAGGGGAAAAAACTCAAGAAGGAAATGACCAAGATCGGCCTGCCAAAAACACGGGGGAAACGATGCGAAACGGATGGGGAAAGGGAACCCTGGCCCAAGAAACGATCAAAGCACGAAGAAGGTTATCTGAAACACGGCATCCAGTATCAAAAAAAAACTGATTCTGCTCACAAACAAGCGCTCGCCCAGGGGCAAGAAAACGGAGAGGGAAAAACTTTGCACGAAACATCCGGCAACGGATTGATGGAACAAATAACGACGGTCAGTTTTTCAGGGGTGCATCTAGCCCATGGGATAGAAAAGCTAAAAAGATTCCGCTCCTAACACACAGGGTTTAAGTACAAAAGATATGAAAAAAAGGGCAAGAAAAAAGAACCTCAGATCACATAAAAAGAAAAAATATGCGCTGCCTACGGAAATAGGGGGTGATAAAAACGGCCGCCGAGGTGTAGAATCTAAGAAAGACCTCAATGTGTTTGGAAAGGCACCGACCTCCGAAACGCGACTCCAACACGGAAAACTAAACGACAGTCACTGACAAACACGACCCTCAGAGGAGAACCTTCAAAACGGAGTGTCCTATAAAATTTCTACATAAGGGTACGGCATCCAACAGAAGTTTCCAATCCTTGAAAAAAAGAAAAAGGCACCGAGAACCGAAAAAAAAGGCAAAAAAAATCCAAGGGAGGTTACTTCGTAAGGCGGCGAACAGGGTACACTATATGCATAAAGGGTCTCTCCACAAAAAAAACAAAGGAAATGTGGGGTTAGATAGTCAGATGGCGTTGTCGGGGGACCCTAGCCTTTCGCGCAGTTGAAAAAAAGAATGGTGAACGTATGGGTATGTGACGACTTTTGAATCTGGGAAGGGTCGGAGGTGTGCACGTGGACCGCCGGACGGAAAATGTAGTAACTAGCGGGTAAAAAAATGGGACAGACTTGGCACGTGCAGGCCGTTCATTCAAAAAAAATGGGCCGTGGTCCGTGTATGACCAGTTTCTAGGCAAAAAGGAACCACCTGCGTTAAGCGGGAATTGAACCCTCCGGGGACAGGAGGTCGAGACGCAGACTGATCAAAATCAGGCGAGAAAGGGGGGACCAACGGGAGGTCCTCCTGACGGGGGGGGGTAAGAGCAGGGGAAGGCGAAAAACGTTCGGGGAATGCAAAAGGAGAGCCCAGGGGGGAAGAAACCATGAAGGAAAGGAAAAGGTCAAGCAAAAAAAGTCGGGGGATTCAAGTGATCCTAAAGAAAAATGAGAGGGAAAAAAGGAAAGGACACGAAGCCAGAAGGGAACTCAAAATTTAAGCACTGTTGAAACGGAGATCGTGGAGGGCACTTCCGGGAAATAGAAAAGCCTACGCGGAGCCTGGGAAGAGAAAGGGAACAGGGGCCAGGTCAGAACTAACACGGGAGCAGGCAAGTAGGTCGAGGTAACTAACCTTACCTCTAGAAAAATATAGAAAAGAGGTCTTTAAAAAAAAATAACCAGACTGACCGAAAAGAAGGAATCACAGGGGACGACAAGTGGGTCGGGGCGTCCTTTGGGGAAAGCAGCTGGTAGGGAGGAGAGGCAAACAAGAAACACCCACAAAAACCAAGCACCTGGGAAGACTGGTGGAAGTCAACCGGATCGGCAGGCTGGGAGCTGGGACTTCAAAGACGGGTCGACACGGGAAAGAAACACCCGTGTTCTCCCGAAGGGGTGGGAACAAAAAATCAACCTGGGGATCAACGGGCAGAGAGGTAGCATAACGACCAAAAAATAGTGTCAGAGAAAGAAAAAGGGGAGAAACTGCAATGACCTCCATAGGTGAAGTGGGGCAAAGGGGACCGGGGGGAGGGCCAAAAAAAATGAAGCAAGGGGACGGAGCGGGGAAAACGAGGCACACTTGAAGCCAAGGGCCTGACAAAAAAGGGTCGTCTTGTTGGGCAAAGGCAAAGTGAAAACCAAGTCAGACCTCAAGAAGAGCGGTGGAGGAAAAGAACAACAAGACCACACACATCAGAACCCGGCGAAAAAAAAAAGCTTTGTATGGGGTGAAACACGGCAGGCCAAAGGGTACAGGAAGCAACTTAAAAAAAAAAGCACCCCGCTCAGGAGTGAGAGACCAATGGAAAAAAAAGAAGACTCGCTCCGCTGTCAGAGTGTACAGACGTCAGGGCGTTCGAGAAAAACGAACGTGTAAAAAAAGGAAGGGGGAGACCTTTCGGTCCAGGTCAACCGAGTAAAAAATGGGGTTGGCAAAAAAAAAAGACAGACAAACAGCCACAAGGGGGTGGGGGGGCATTAAAACAGAAAAGAACAGAAAAGGTCTTGGTACCAGTAACAAGGGGGAACCAAGAAAACGAGGGGACAGTTGGAACGGCGGTTTACGGGGTCCGAACACAGTCGAAAAGAAAAATCTATGGGGCAAACACTGAAGGAAACCTATACGGGGCTAAACCAAGCTGGGGGGGTAACACGCGATGCAGAATCTGCAAATTAATCATTCTCTGATGTGGCGCCGAGGGGAGGGAAAAAGGGGAAAGGGCGTGCAAAAGGGACCGGAAAAAAAATTCCTTGGGAGAAAAAAAAAAAACACGACAACCACAAACAAACAAAGGAAGGTTCAACACATGCAGTCCAGCAAAAACGGAAAAAGGTTTAAAAAACTATCCTAGGGGGGAAAAAACAAGAATGTTGCCTTGGGAGGGTCGCTCCTTAAACTGGGGAAACAAACGTAAAGGGAAAAATAAGTAAAACATAAAGGACGAACGTAAAGGGAAGCGAAAAAAAAACACCTCTGCAGTCAGACGGCCACCACAAAAGGGGGGGACTCTACTGTAATCAACTCGGGAACAAAAAAGAAAGGAAGTTACAATACAACGGAAAAAGGCAAGAGCCGAACCAAAAAAGCGCTCGCAGCATCACGCAAAAGGTAAACGGGGTGCTAATCAAAAAATTCGGGGGAAAAGCAACATCGGAAAACCAATAAAGGAGGGGGAGGTAGAGCCACTCTTGTTGGAAAAGAACGGATCAGGAAAAAAAGGCACCAACATCCAGTGTCCCGCGTGGAAAAGCGGGGCGATAAAGACACAAGTCAACAAGCCGGGGACGAACCTGAAAAAAAACAAAACCAACAAGGAAAACTCAGAAAAGAAGAACAGAAGCAGAACCATTACCGAAACTCAAGGTATGGGGGGGGGGGGGGAGGGGAACGTAGACAAAACCTATAAATAAAAGCCCAAAAAAAAACAGGAGGGGGGATATCCCTTCAACACCTCAAAAAAACCGAAAGCAAGGGGAAAAGGATGGTAAGAAAGTAGCGGATTGCAGTGGAATTGGAATCCCCAGGGGGGGGAAGCGGTCGAAGAGAACTAAAGGGGTGTAAACGAAAAAAAAGAGGTGGAAAAAAGGGTCTTTAACATCACACAGGACACCTAAAGAAAGGAGGGGACAAAGGGACGGCAAATCGGAACTTTACTCTCACTCCAAAAACACAAAAAAACTTGGTCTTAAGAATTAATCACTGTGGGAACGAAGACCGGGGGGGACATAGGGTCAAAGGGAAAGGGGGGGGAAGGGGTGAGGGTCCAAAGCCCCATGTTTCACAGATCTCAGGGGCGGTGACAAAAACAGACGGTTTTCCAGGTCGAGCTCAAAACGGGGGGGAATAACGAATGAAAAAACGTTCAACTCTCCCGAAGAACTTCCAATCAAAGGAGGTTCTTGGCAAACAACTAACGGATGCAGGGAGAAAAAAAGCAGGTGACACGGGGAAAATGCGGGGCTGGGCCTTTAAACCGCCGCACAAAAGGAAAGGGGGGAGGGGGGTAAGGTCCTCCAGGGGCGACGTCGTAAGGCATTGCGTGCTGGTTGGGCATGGCAGGGGTTGGAAAAGGGAGAAGTACCCGCTTACATGGCCAGAACAAGAATCAGTGTATTCTAAGGAAAAATGAAAAGTGGGGTAAACGACAGGGCTGTGGACCCGACTAGAAGGTCGAAGTAAAAAAAGACCACTGTGGAAGACCTCAACAAGCCGGGGGGGAGAAAAAGGGTGGGGGGGGGAACCTCCGACGGAGAAAAAGTAGTACCGCTGGGGCTTTCGATCAACAGGGGGTGTGGGGAACGAAAAAAAAAAGGAGAAAACCTAGGTGGGCAGAAAAAAACTCAAACCGGATCGTCGTGGACGGAAAAAGAAAAAAAAAAGACAAAAGGAAATACCAAAAATTGGCCGTTGGGACAATCTACTATGCGGGCGGTGATACAGAAGCACCAGTCGCGCGTGACAGGTGAACGTTCTTATACTGTGGGGGGATCGGGTGGAAAGGCCACTTTATCTTGTTGCACAAGGTTATTCATTTGAAAGCGAAGAAAAAAAACGAAAAAAAGAGACCAAATAATGACTCTCTGGGGGGGGGGGGGGTTGGGAACAAAGAGAAAGAGGTCAACACTTAGATCTAACTTTTTCCAAAATTAGCTCGGTTGTTTGTGACGAATGACGTTGGCGCCAAAGAAAAAAACCTCGAACCATCACTGCCTAAAAACATGACGAACATCATGGAACAGCCAGCGAGGGCGCAGGCCGAGTAGAGGAAAGACTGCAGAGCAAAACAAAATGCGTGGGGCAAAGGGGGGAAGAGGTCAAAAACTGGAAATTGTGTGGGAAAAAGAAAAATAAGGTTTCATTTCTGAACGTGGTCGAAACCCAAGGACACCAAATCACCGGCAACGAACTTAAGGGGTCACTAGAGAGCCGGGGGGGAAAAGGAGAGGGAAGGGGGTTCCGAAAAAACTGCCATGGAGGTGGGGGAGGGGAGCGGAAACATGCAGGAAGAAGCGGACGACAATGAAGTTCACCTGCCCTACAAAAAAAGGGCGTAGGGGGGGGGGGGAGCGAAAAAGAGAAGTACTCGAAAACGAACTGAAAAGCAGAAGAACAGAAGGATCAGGAGGCAAGAGTCACGAACAGACGGGGAAAGCTCTTATGTGGGTTGGGGTCCAAGAGCATTCTACAGGCCAGGAAGGAAACAACGAAAACAAGCGGGCAACGGTCCTAAAGGGGGGAGCAGGGACTGGCTTGCTGTTTCTGGCAGCACGGAAGGACTAGACCGAATACAAAAAGGGGGGGAAAAAGGGCGGTCAAAGCAGAAAGAGAAAAAGGAAACCGGGCACCTTGGCTCCGCAAGCACAACTACTGGGTAAACGTGGTGGGAGATTGGGGGGAAAACCGAGTGGGAAAACTCCTGTCAGAAAAAGAAACGGAAGGGGAGGTGCTCATCTAGAAAAAAATCGCAGGGCGAAGTATTGCTACAAACCGAAAGAAAAAAGGTCCGAAAAATAAAAGGAAACGAGGCCGGAGAATCCAACTCTAAAACACTTCCGAGGGCAAATCCCGCAGAAGGGAAAAGAGGCAACCGTTTACATCCGCTGAAAGAAGGGGTTGATGACTCTGTGTTCAAGAGCCGAAAGAGAAACTTATATGGGCGGTGTGCAAAGAAGACCGAACCAAAGGGGTGGACATACACTGTGGAGAATCCAGCAGGTCGAAAAAAAAATTCTCCCTCGAGGACCATGACTTGAAAATAAGAAACAAACTAAAGTAGGGGACGAACAAAGGGGAAGAGCTTCATAACCCAAATCGGGACTGAATAAACAAAGGGGCGAGATGGGGCTCAATATTGGGGAAAAAACTAGCAACCTGAGGAAAAGCACAGTAAATCAAGTGAAAATCAAAAGTGAAGACGGAAAGAGAACAGAAAAGAACAGGGGGGAATCCTAATGAACAGGGGAACAAATAGCCTGATCTCACGAACCGGCGAGAGCGAACTGAACTGGAAAGGGGGAACACAGGAGCAAAAAAATGATCAAAGCTAAAAGAGGGGGGGATGGGAAAAATCAGAAGGACCCTTTCCTTTTCTTGTCGAAATCAATGACACATAACCAAAAAACGTCGCAGCAGCAGTTCACTAAAGGGGGAAAAGGTACAGATAAAGCAACATCGGGAGCAGAGAAGGGGCACTTGGGACCACTTCTGGGGCTCCGCACACACACGGCAGGATGGGTCCCTCCTGAGAACCCATTTCAGTGAATCGGAAACCGAGATCCACTGAGAAAACGCCATCAGAACAGACCAGCAGGAAAAAAAACATGGTCGACCTTATCAACGCAAAGAGGGGGAAATGTACAAGGGGGCCCTTAACTAACGCCCGACGGGGCAAACCAGGAAAAAAGACAAGGCCGAGAAGCCTGCAGACAGAAAAAGGGTAACCAGGTTCGAAGGCAATCCGGGCATAATCCTAAAGCGAATCTCTACGCTAAAAAAGAATGAAACATCTCAACAACAAGAAAAAAACTTGGAGTAGAAGAAGAGAATGACTTTTCGGGGAGCCCGGTGACGCAGGGGAATCAGAACCTTTTACCTTCAGGGGGCAAGATTATCGCTGACAAACAGGTCAGGAGGGGGGCAAAGGGTCTCTCACAAGGGAGGAAAGGGGGGAAGGTGAAAAAGAGGCAATTTTCCCGAAACAGGTGCCTGCCGGGAGGGGGCTGGGGGGGGGGTCAGTGGAGCAGCCAGTTGGGGCGAGTGAAATGAAAACCTTCGTTTCGAAAGTGAAATTTACCAGAATCACAGCCGAGGGGGAAAAACAAACATCCTCCCTAGCAAAGGGGATGGGTTGAGACTGCAGTCTAAAAAGGCTATTGAATCGGCACGTTGAAATGAGAAAAGAAATCAGGAGTAGAGGAGGCACACAGGGGGGAAAAAATCAGAAGCACCCAGGCAAAGGACGGGTCTTTAATGAAAAGCCAACGGACCGAAAAAGGATCGTGACTGCCAAAAGAAAGAGGACGGGGGGGGGGGAGGAAAGACAGAGAAGCAAGGCCTTTGTCTTCCAAGAAAGGGGGGGCCGCGGAGTGGTCCTGTAAATGCATCTAACTCGAACGCAGGGAAGAGAGTTGAGAGGCCATGGGGGGGAAAAAGAAGACGACTAACGGCAAAGGTTAAAGGCCGAAGGTCGAGGAAAAAAGAGCCTAGCGGACAGGAGCACGACGACCCGAGCCGATGTGGGCTTTCACGCAAGGAACTAAAACTGGGAACTAGATCAAGAGATCCAAAGTGGAGGGCAAGGTGACAGGAACTTATTTCAAAAGAAGCAAAAACGGGTGGAACGGCTAAAACTTCCGAAAACCCCGAAGCAGACAAACCTGTCGCAGAGTGGGGTCCAGGGTACCGAAATAGGACAGGGGGAAGCGAAAAAAAAATTTGCTAGAAAGAACCGTATGCAACCGTCTATCACAGATCAAAAAATGTTAAAGCAAAAAGCCAACGTCTGGGGGGGAACAAATACTGATCCCAACCTGCTAGGGATAAAGTATCTGATCTTCAAGGCTGGGCTAAAAATTAGACCGCTCAAAAAATCAAACCCTGCACAGTGGAAAAACGAAGTCGGGGGGGTCTAATAATAATGCTAAGACATGCCTTGAGGAGATATGAGTGAAAGAAAAAACCAAGGCCCCCGGGGAGAAAGCGGGAGAGAAGTGAGGAACCAGGAAAAGCAACAAGGCAGACAGCTCAATGAAGGGATGCACCCCGTGGTTGTCGGGTGGTAAAACTCTCCTTAGAATAAAAAACAAAACCCATACCAAAAAAGAAAGGGAGCACAGCGAACCCCCAGGAAAAGAGGGAGGCAGAGGGGGCAGACAAAATCTATAAAAAAAGTAAACTGGGTGGGGAAGGGGGCTCGTTCCCCAGCAAAGGGGGCACGGAAAGAGTGTGTGTAGAGCGCCACCGCCCATGCCCGGTTGTTTTTCTTACGAAAAAAAAAAGAGCGGAGGAATGAAAAAAAAGAGAGGAGGGGGTGGAAAATAACATGCGGGGGTGAACAGGGGAGGGGGGAACTTGTGAAAACAAAATCAAAAATGGCAAAAGAGGGAAAACACGCCTATAAAGGTCACCAATTCTGGGAGGGTTTTAGGAGGGAAAATGACAAGTACGCGACGCAGAGGAAGCTTGCTGAGGAATTGGGTTTGAACACGAAGGGAAAGGACGCGATTCTTTACGGCAGAGGGGGGTACTTGGAAAAGAAAAAAAACCCCGAATTAGGCAAAAAAAAAAATAGCGGGAAAGTGAAAGGGGAAAAGCACAAGTTGGGGAAAGGACTATGGGGCAACAACAACCCCAGACTTAAAGGTCGCTTTGTTCGCGCTTGACCACTCGTGAAAAACACGCCCCGTACACGCGAAAAAACACAAAGCAACAAGGGAGCCCTACCGGGCAAAAGTGAAGCGCCACGAGGCGAGTCTAAAACCAGAGACGCGTTTCCACGAAGAAGGGGAGGAATTGCTGGGGAAAAGTATACCCTACCTCCATCTAAAAAAATCAGCAAAACGATTTTTGGGTCGGACAGTCAAAAGGACTCCAACCACCCTCTCTAAGGGGAAGGACATACAACTAGAGGTGTAACTGGCTCATCCTACAGAGGGAGGAAACCCAAACATAGGGGGCAAAAAAGAAAGGGAGTCTAAAAGGTTTGTAGGAGGCAGAACTGACGTCGGGTCAAAAGCAACGTGAGAAGAAACCGAAAAAGGAGGACAATACACTGGTATTTAGGCAACGAGGGGCGACCTCACAAAAACAAAGCACCCCACAATCACACTATCCAGAAAACTGACAAACGAGCCCGGCCCCAGGTGCAGAACTCAATCGTGATGAGGACACACCCAGACGAAACACCTAACGGTATGCAAAAGGAAAACCTCAAAGCTCAAAAACTGCAATAAGGACCGGAAAAAGATAGTCAATGAATAATTCACCGTGGGGAGAGGAGTTACATGGATCCACCAGTGATGGTAAAAGAAAATCACGATTCCCAACAACGGACAATGGGGGGGGGGGAAAACGCATTGAAGCAAGAAGGGGAAACAAACACGTCCCCTCGTGGAAAGATGCCCCGGGCGGCTTGAACAAAAAGAAACAAAATTCAGATCATAAAAAAGGAGTCGGAGAGAGAGAGAAGAATTTGGAAAGGTACAAGAAACGGGGGGGGCCGCAGGCACGGAAGTGGACCAATTACAATGGTTTTTCCCAGCAAGGGTCCACTCGCAAGAAGGGCGTCAAACCAAGATTCCGGTGGTGGTAGTCTAAGTCTCCGGGGGCAAGAGACACTGAAAAAGCCGCTACAAAAGGACTCCACATCAGTCGTGATATGGGCACGGTGACGGGAGTCAGGACCAAGACGGTTCGTGAAAAAAAAAAGGTTGGAGGAGTTATGGAGGGGGGGAGCCGCCATGCAAGGGGGGGGGTGGGGTTACTGAAGTGGGGAGTGAAACTGGACGCCAACTGGCCTAAATCGTCAGGGGGGGGCTCACGGGGGAGTGTGGGTTGTTTCCACCGAAGGGGTTGGAAGGGGAAGACATCTTTAACTAAGGTCTAAGGAGGTAGGGGGAGGACTCAAGGGACCTTTGGTGAGAAGGGCTCACGGGGGGGGGGAAGGGGGGGGGGAACACAAAAAAAGATCATGGTGTCTCCAAACGACCAAGGACAGGGGGGTAGAAAGGAAGCAAAGAATTGTTGACTAGGTGGGTGCAGACAAGGAGGAAGACCATGGTAAAACAACCGAGTGATTAAGGAAGAGAGGGGGTTTTTGTTAGATATGCTAAACCTAGGGGGGGTGGGGGGTTCACGGATCAACAAGGATCAGGGAGGGAAAACAAGAAAACCGGGAAATAAAAGGCATAGAAACCAACCCGTGGAGGGTTGAAGGAAGGACGATGACTACGACAAAATTTCTTTGACTGCACTGAAAAAGCCGGAGGGAGGTTGGTGATTCCTTTGTAAGCAGGGTAACACGGTCATGTGATCTAAAAGGAAAAAAAACCCCTAATCAATGCCTTTTCAAAACCAGAAGAAAAGAGGATCGGGCAACGTCAAACTAGGAAAAGCTGTTTGTAATACCGAAAAAAAGAAGGGGGGGTGGTTTTGGGGGCAGAGGAAAAGGGCTGGTAGGGGGGCCAGAACAGGAAATAGGAAAAAGCAGAAAAATGGCCCTACGCAGGTGAAGAATCCAAACAGACAGGAATGAGACCGAAAAAAGACTTCCCGGTCGACGAGAACGTTCAATCTAAAAAAAGGGGAGGTTTTATGCATTAAGGTGTGAAGGTCAAACCCCTGGGGGAACGAGAGCGGGGGGGGCTGTTGTGACAGGGACCAATTTAGAACCAGATGATGACACTAAAAACGACAAAGATTCCGTGAAATGGTGAACCGTCAGTCTACTCTCGTTGGTTACGACGATTCTGGGGGGTGAACTGCCCTCGAATCAAACGGAACCGTGCACAAAGAAAAAAGGGGCATCTCGCGGGAAGACGGGAAACAGAGCTAAAGGAGTCCATTTCGGAAAAGGCTGAGTCAGACTATGCCGTCCGGAAGAAAACCCCGGGGACACAACAAGACGTCGCAGCGAAGGGGGGTGGGGGGAGGGTGGGGGGGGACAGGAGCTTGATAAGGCACAAAACCGGGGTTTAGGAACGACAAAAAGGGGGGAACACTCGACAAAGAAAACGGTGGGGAGACCTCAAGTCTTTGCAGTGAAGCTCTCACGCAGACCCTAAAACGGAGACGGCCGTGTGGACTTCTTGGGGGACATCGTCCCGAATAGTTTGAAGGCAAGGGGTCGAAAGGCAGAAAGAAGAAACAGCCTGAAGAGAACCGTACAGAGTCCCCTAACCGTTTGCAGTAAAGTTTGTGGGACAAGGAGGCCGATCTGAACGGGTTCCCAAGTAGAACGGGATAGAAGCAGAAAAAAAATCCAAGGGGAGAGTCTTGTCCACCCCAAAAGAAGGCCGCCAGGAAAAAAAGAACCAAAAGGCCCTCGACTCAGGGAATACCGTAAAAAGAACGGGGGAGCGGAACAGAACTCATCAAAGAAAAAGGGGGGCCCCCATCCTATAACTTGAACGATGGAAGGGCCACAGAAAAGGTGGCTTACCTTAAATTTGGGGGGGGGACGCATCAGCAGACTACTCAGATTTGCCAGGCAACAGAAAAAAAACTTGGCAAGGCAATGGGAGCAAAAGAGATTCCGGAAATATACCAGACTCGAAACTGAGGGAAAAGGGAAACCACTATAACCATAAAAGAAAATCGAAGCACAAAAGATACAAAACATATTCCTACCCCCATCAATTCACAAAATCGACAGATGGAAGAAAAAAAGGAAACGGTCTGGAAACAGTCTGATCCGGAACGGGAGGGTAGAAGCTGGGGGATGAACTAATAAATACTAAGGGGGAAACCACGAAGGAGGAGATACACAACAAGCGAGCAGCAGGGCGGGAGCCATAGGAGTGTCGGAGACACTAACTATCACTGTCACAAAAGACGGAGTAACACAATTGCACAAAACCTGGAAACCTGGGAAAGGAGGGGGCAGATACAAACAAACTTGTGCACGAGAAACAGCATCCTCCGTCTGGTCGTCTCCGGAAATGAGATGGACAGAGGCATAGAAGCAGGAAAACAAATAGAAAGAACTGGGCAACGAGAAAGAGTCCCTCCTCACGGGGGGGGGGTAAAACGTAAGAGCCCGTGGAAGCCACCCCTCTCCAAAGCGATACCAAACTAAAACGGAAATAGAAAATCCTATTCACCAGAAGAGGGAAACGGGCAGGAAACATCGAACTTGTCCAAGCAGGTCCAGGAGAGAACACACAAAGAAATTTAAATCAAGTGAACTCAGTCAAAAACACCGGAGGAAAAAAACAAAATTCATCCATAACAGAGGGAAGAGGGAAGTCGGACTAAAGAAACAAAAAAAAACTATCACTCGAAACGA
>Ga0179593_1497208_pt1 | contig 27352 bp, 32 predicted proteins | sample CZODoug2_1_08_16_FD_185931 | JGI IMG/M metagenome (GOLD analysis project Ga0179593, IMG submission 185931) | Vadose zone soil fungal communities from Angelo Coast Range Reserve, California, USA - CZODoug2_1_08_16fungal (PacBio error correction) | ecosystem: Environmental > Terrestrial > Soil >...
GGGGAGCATAGATAGAAAATTGTGAGGATTCCGTAGGTCCTCGAGCAGGGTACAAGTTAAGGGCCTGAGGAAGAGGAAAACAAGGAAGAGGGGAAGCGGACGGCGTACGCAGGCCTTATGGGGTTAGGGGGAGCATGCGCCGGAGTGTCCATCTTCAGGGAACAGGGCAGGTAAGACGCTCGTTGACAAGGGGGAGATGAGGGGAGCGGAACTAAAAGACTCTTGGGGCGAAGCTTATGGGGGGCCAATCAGAGGGGGGGGGGGAGTAACATTGTGCGGTGTGGCGAAAAATAAGCCGATTCTCCGGAGCCGAAGTAGATATCTTCGCGCGCTGCGGGGGACGAGCAGCGCCCCCCCCCCCTCGTCTTTTCTTCCCAAACGATCCTAATTTTAAAAAGGTAGGTTCTCCGATGGTATCGTCTTGAAAAACTTATCCACCATTACGCCGATGTAGGAAATGAACTTCCGTCCTTCGTTTCCTGTGTCCTACCTTACCTTGGGGGGGGGCGCCAATCAGCGGGAAAAAAGAGAGCGTGATGGTCACGTGGGACACACCACAACCAAAAAAGGGAAGCACAAAGCCGACCTAAGCCACTGCAACCCAGCTATCTGTAAGGAGTAGCCGAGTCAGCCGGGAAAAATGACGCAAAAGCAAATTCTAGCTAACGGAAGATCCCGAGGAGGGGATTCTGGGAGCGGACTTGAGGAGAAAAAATCCCGGCCAGTTCTCGTGAGCACAAAACAGGAGGATGAGTGTAGCCAGCTATAAAAACGGAAAAAAATGTAAAGGAGGCATCAAAACCTTAATTGCCAGTGAGAACATTCGGAGTTTTAAGGGCGTTGAGAGCCCCACCTGGGGGAGGTAGAGGAAAAAAACGGAGGATCTCGGCTCAATAACATGGTTTTGTACGAAAGGACAGTAAAAGAACTTGTTCTGGTTCAAACTGAGCGGGAGGGACGTCTGAAGAAGGCACCGAGGCAACGGATAGCAAGCAGTGGGGGGGGGAAAGAAGAGTTTGCCCGACTCCAACAACCTAACACGCCACGGCCACGGGTGCAAAAAGGTTCCGGTGGGAAGAAAGAACAGAAACGCTTCCCGCTATTCAAGAAGAGAAATTCAGGGGGTTGAAGGAGAGTCATAGGTGCTAAATAAAAAAGGTCGGCGGAGCAAATCTGCTCGGCATAGGGGTATGTCACCCAGAGAGAAAGCTATGGGCCACCTTCCAAAAAAACCGGGGGTGGGGGGGATCCCTCAAAGCTAGGCAGTAGTCCCCACCAAAAACGTGAGAGGGGGAGACAAATCTACGGCTTGTAAAGGCCAGGTCATACTAGAAGGGCAAGTGGGGTGCGTAACAGGTGAGCGTCCCCACAATCCGAGGAAAACAAGTCACGGGTAAGGGGTGGGAGGGGGTGGGGGGGGGGTTTTTTTAAACCAAAAATCCATCCACGAAAAAAACTCCATGCACAACTAGGCATAATACAACTCTCTCATAAGAACTCTGCTAAAGGAGAGTTGTCGGGCTACAAGGTAAAAAAGTCGTAGACATATGTGTTGAGAAGTGTAAGAAAATATCGGAAAGAACGAGGTCAGAAGGGGTTCCGACATATAAGGCAGTCTCAATATCCGTCAAAAAGTTGGTGGGAAACAGGTCTCACTGAGGGTTCGCCGAGGAGGGAAACAGGCTATCGTAAAGGCGAAATCCAGAAGGAGGGACAGTATTTTGAAGAGTTCAAGCGTCCAAGGAAGTGGGGAGTAACTGAGAAGGTCCACGTAAGGGTGGGGAGAGGGGATGGTATCGCTCTCACGCGAAGCTGAGAAAGAAGCTCAAGTGGGAGGGGATTGTCAAGGGCGCACCGGGGGCCTGGGAAAGTTCCTGGGAAAGAAACCACATGGGGGGGAGACTCGAGGGATGGAAGGGGAATCTAGGCGGGCCGCAAAATAGAAAACATAAGCCACCGGCTCAAACTCCTCGGCAAGGGGGACAAATTCCGTGGGAAGGCGGGGGGAAGAAGAAAAAAAAAAACCAATGAATATTCCTAAAATAGCTGCAGTGAAAGATTTGTCAAAGTTGTCAAGTGGTCGGCAAGAGCTGTAGCACCAAACTGGGGGGAAAGCACACATCGGGGGGAAGGGAGAATCAAAAACCTTGTGGGGCTACCACGTGAATCATTGGGAGGAGGGCTTACAGAAAAAAAAACAAAGCGAAGCGTACTTAAAGCATCAGGGGCAGCTCTCGCATTCTGGGGGAAGGGAAACGCGCGCGAGCACGATAGAGAGTCCGGTAGAAAAACGTTTCCGATGGTAACAAAACTCCCAAAAAGAAAAAAGTTCAAAGAAGAGCAGAAGAGGGTCGGAAGAGAGAAATCCTCTTAGTTGGGTCAAATCGGGGGTAAATTATTTTTTTTGCGTGGAGTCCTTAAGCAGGGGACAGCGCAAAAACGAAATAGAAAGGCGCCATCAGATCCGAGACGAATTTTTGAGAGGGAGCGGAAACTGGAAAAACATACAGCTACTGGTGCAGGTATCAGGCATTCTGGTGGGAGCAGGATCAGGACCAGGAATAACGAGGAAGACCGTGCATTAACAAACCCATGGAGGGAGGGGAAAAGAAGGGGGGGAAAAATGTAAGAAGATCAACAAAAACCCCTGAGGAGGGGAGGAAATGCAGCGATCCTGCACCGAAAAGAAAAATCGCTACGATTGGAGTCAGCAGGTCTGGGATGAGAGAGGGGGGGCCTGGGGCAGATAAAGCACCAAAATCCGACCTAAACTTTCCCATGCTGATGGATGCCGTGTTCCAGGCCTTCGGGAAAGGGGAGAAAACCAAGCGTCGGTAACAACAAAAAAAACGAAAACATAAGGGGACTTCGAGGGGAAAGGGTGGGGGTGAGGGGGGGGGGGGGGTGGGAAGGGTATGAGAACGGGGGAACTAAACTCAAAAACTAGTGCTAGGGGGGGGGGAGAGAGGGTTAAGCATGGACGCGGCCGGGATCGAAATTGGTCTGAAAAAAAAAAGGTCAAATGCAGGTCGTTGGACATGGTGGGGGCAACACTCGGAACCGGAAAAAAGGAAAGCGGTAAAGGAAAAAAAAAAGCGAGTGTGCAGTTGCGTGCGTCAAGTGACATATCTGGGAGATCGGGGGAAGCCTGGCCGTGGCCGGGGGGCATCATTATCTTTGAGCACTGGCAGGATGTAAGAAAGCACTCCACTGGGAGGAAGGGGATCCACCAGTTGAAGTGGATTCATGCGCGTTGCGCAAGAAACGGCCGAAAAAGCGTAGCCGACCCCTCCCAAAGGGGAAAAAATCGAAAGAGGAATTCTGCTTTAAAGGAGATTATGTGGGTGGCGTCGAAACCCACGCCTGCGAACCGGCCGAGGAGGGGGGTAAAAAATCCAGACCCGGGGGTTGTAGGTGCAAGCAATCTGGGAGGGGGATGTGGGCACGGAGCCGGAGCCGGCGATCGGAAAAGAAAAAGTGCGCGTGACAAAAGGGGGAACCGAGGATGGCCGAAGAAAACCCCCAAAGGAGTCAGGAGTTCTCGGGACGGGCGGAAGGATAGAAAAAACAAGCACTTACGCACCACCCACGACTGGAGAAAGGCAAGGACTGACGCAAAAGAGGTGCCGGGCAACTGCTGGGCGGCGAAAGAAGAAAATACCTGGGAACGCTATGGGAAGAGATTTTGAACAACAATAAAGGCTGCGCCGAAGAGCGGAGAAAACCGTGGAACAAGGACCGCAAGCTCGATCCGCACGCCTGTGGATAAGGCACCCCCGGGGGAAGAGCCCGTCTAAAGCGTCACGGCCCGGTAAGGAAAAAATCGATGTCAACCTTGGAAAAGACAAAGTATGCTGATCACTTATGGGCGGGGGAGGGATCGAGGGGCGCTGCCGCATTTGGGGATATTTCGTGGGGGAGGGGACCGCGTTACTGGAATGGACAAGTTGCGGTTCCGTGTAGGGGCTTTGCCAAAGAGGGAGGGCTTGGTGAACGGGAGGCCACCGTGTACGCCCCAATATGTCCGGACCCCACATCAAGAAGTATGAAGGCTAGGCAAGAAAAACGCCGAAAAAAAAAGAACCGCATTTTAGTTTCAAACCAAAGAGAATGGCCTTGGCCATGGTTGGAGAAAATCACAACAAGGTGTTTGGGGCGGTCTAGATCGATTGTTGGGGTCCCGAGCCTCTAGCCTACGTCTTCGCAAAAGGAAGTCCGCGAGCGAAAATCTATAGGTGAGCTAGGGAAAGTGCTCACGTCGTGACGAGCGCCAAAAATTAGCCGATCAGATCCGAAAGGGCAAAAACTGGGAGCGTGGATTGAGGAGGAACCCTTACCGCGCAAGAAAAGGAAACATGGGGAGGGGGAGCTTTTGTCCTCGGTGTCTGGGTGAGAGCGAAAGCACGTCAAGCCCACCCGCTGGGGGATGGAGAAAGGAAGAAGGCAGGCCTTGCTTCAGAACTAAGTGCGCCCTGGCAGATGTCTAAAACACAACCAGACCACTTGAGGGGGGGGTCCGAGACAAAAGGGGGGGCATAAGGAAAAACTGTTGGTGTCCCTGAGACTCACACTCGGCTGACGCAAAAAAGGTAAGAAATGTTGATAAAGAAAGTAACTCTGTTCATACTGGAGAAAAGGGTCCGCAAAGTGTTGATACCAAAAGGGCTGTTCCGGGAGGAAGGAAGAGAGGAGATAAAATCTTGCGGCATTGGTGGGCTCGGGGCTTTCACTCTCGATATTTCTCTTTTTGGTTGGAAGGGAATGACAGTACTACACTCCACCGCTCTGAAGCCGAATAAAAGGGAGGAGACCAGATAGGTATCCATCCGAAGTGTGGAAATGGTTAGGGAGCTACAGGCATAATCCCGGCATGGAGTAGCGGGGGGGCGGGGGTGCAGGGACAGGGGGCGGGGGGGGGGAGGCACGCTGCGGGACGTGTGACGAGGACGCCACGCTTAAAAAAAAGCACTGGACGGCTCAGAAAAACGTTAATGGCGACCACGTCCTAAATGTGGAAGGGAAAAACAATACCACGGCCGGACAAACCACTGGACTTGACTGATAGTCTCCTACTTCGCCCAGGGTTGGTCGACTAAGCAGGGCGCCTAGAACTCAACAAAGCTGGCAACTTCACACACGGGCGAATAGAGGGATTCCTCAAACGGAAAATGGTGGGGGCGAGAGGCGTACAGACCCCTGGCAAGACGCGCAGATGCAGGCAAGTCACAAGAGAAGGGCGCTATCAGAAACATAAAAAACCTACGGATAGAATACAACGCCACTAGGAAAATGGTGAACACCATGGGCTAACCCGGGCAACAGAACAAAGAAAGAAATTCCCTAGCTTTTCCCCACTGGAAAACAGCGCCAAAGGGGAGGAATTCCTTACGAGAAAGACGCTGCCGGGATAATGAACCCGTTCCGGAAGATGAGCTCCGAGCACGTCAGCCGAGCGGAAAACGCCTAAGCGTCAAGGACCTTGAACCAGGAGCTCTCCAGTACTGTTGAACTAATCCAAGAGAACTGAGGAAAGCAAGATACCTGCAGGGAAAAGCAAATCAAGAGGGTAGGCACGGTATCTCTCTGGAAACGTCGGAAACAACAAAAACGGGGAAGACTCGATTCTCCACGCGCGCGTGATGGAGATAAGGATGGTTTTGATGGGCTGATTATCCCGTTTCGGGAACGCGAGGCGGGGGCCGAAAGGAGGAGGTTGCCAAAGTCACAACTTGCGAGCCGGACGTCGCGCTGCTGGGAGGGAAAGTCAAGATTACTTTAAAGGAAGTAGGAGAAGGAGGTTGGTAAATTCTTCCCCGTTCAAGAGAGGGCATTGCATTAATCATTCGCGGGGAGGACCTGGGGGGGGGGTGGCCTGCCAACAAGTTGGGATTCGAGCGCGAGTATGCGTGGTTGGGCAAGTCAGTTAGAACATGGGGGGTTCCCCTAAGGGGGTCTCCCTTTGGAATCTTTTTGGGGTGCGCCTTGGACTGTGACTTATAGGGCCCTTCGTTGTGGGGTGTCCTAAAGGTGAGGGCGCTAGGTTTCTTCTGGGGCTTCAGCGTACCGAGTCTCTTCCAGAACGACGCCCCGGATTGTACCTCACGGGGAGTTCTACCTCTCAAGGAGACAGTTTTTGGCCGGAGAGATCCAACTTTGTCCTCACGGTGCTCTGACCCCGCTAAAGCCCGCCAGGGAAGAACGCGCTAAATCACATACATCAATTGTTCTGGCCCGTCCTTGCTTGTGTAAATGAAACCGGGGCCGGAGCCGGGGAACCCAGGTCACTTGTCCTCTCGGGGGGGTATGGAGAGGGTGGTCAGAACAACACGCATCTGGGAAAGCACACCCGCGCAACCCCGACGCACTTTTTTCTCCCCTGCACACACCTCACGCCATGGTCAGTGAGAGTACGGGTCTTCGAATACGGTGTACCCCTGCTTGATTTGCCGAGCTCTCGCTGCATTGAACTAAAATCGTGCTTCTCAAGAGGACCATTAGGGGGATGTCGTTCATGAGATATTCAGGGAGAGGGCCACGCGGGCCGGGGAAACCCGCACGGACAATATTCTTCTCGGAACATCAACCAGGAAACGGGGAGAGTGAGGGGGAGCAGGCGCGGAGGAAGCGGACCTCAGTCAGCAATCAAAAACAAAGAGGCTGGGGGGGGGTCAGGGAAACGGAGAAAGTTAGGGAAAGGTGGGGCTGGCTGTGACCGCGCGTAAACACATAGGCGGTGGAGGCTCGGCCAGCGGTCTGTTTCCGAAAAGATCTTTCCCTACACCGGGGATGCATATTCGGTTTGTGACCAACAGGTGGTTGCCGCTTTCACCAGAACTTTACAGGGGGGGGGTGGTTTCCCCAATCCTCATATTACACCGATGGCTTCGCAAAATGGGCACGGTCCTCGGCGGAACGGCTCCGAATAGCTCCCGAATACGGTCGTTTTGGGTGCTACAGCGTTCGAGGGGTTGTCGGTCATTACGTCGCCGACAGGCGAGTAGAACTACCCAGCGTCACCATGAACCCTTCAAAGTTTGTTGGCTCCCATTCTTATCCAACCGTACATCCAACGTCCGGTCGTTATCAATCTAGATATGGGCTGTCACTTTGGGGTTTTCTCGTTTATTCTGGGGGCAGAGGTATACGGGGGTTAGCGTGGGCAGTCCCCATTGGCTCCTCTCCCCCAGATAGATCACTCTAAGCTCCGGGCTTGGCTAGAGATTTCTTCTTCAGAACCTACGGGGCCCACTACGCGTAGTGTCCAAAACGTATGGCCCCATGGCAACTACACCTTTTTTCGATTGGCCAACACAAACAACGGGAACAACAGCCTTGGGGCCGGGAAATGTCTTACCCACAATACCAAGGAGTGGGCGGTGCTTGTGCTTTCGCGACATATGGTAGTTCCGGTACAAGGCTTAAGCGCCGGCAGATGGGCGTCAACAGGTTCACAACGCAACAAGCAGCCGTCTTTGTCACTCAGCCCCCGGGAAAAAGACCTGTGGGGTGGCCCCTGTACCCGACCGGCCTGGGCTTTGTCCCCTGAGCACTCGAAGGTACCCCAAGGGCGTAAGGCAGCCTCCTCTCTAACCTTATATAGGGGGTCGCGACCTCGTATGAGCCCCTCAGCGAATTTCACTTTCGCCAAGGCGTTGAGGTGGCGCACCCGCGCGGCTTTGTGCGAGGTGGAAAGGGGGCGACGGCGCGAACGCGGGCGAGGCTTGTTTATCACCGACGGGGGGGGCTCAAAAAAGGGATCTGAACAGACAGAATTCCGGGGGTCCAATCCGTGGTTGCGTCATCACTGGCGGCAGCGGGTATGGCTTTCAGGCGGCGCCTCGGAACTAACAAAAATCCTCCGTTACTCAGACATTCTTTCAAAAAAAATACACTCTGAGTTTGGCAGTAAAAGTCCCTCTTTTTCCGGCTCCAGGCGGGTTGCTGTCTCGTCATGTATGTACCACGTTGCTTGTTTGTTTTTTTGTGTTTCTGGTAGCTGGTGCTGTATTGACGGTCATGAGTCGGTGAGGGGGGGGGGCGGACGGACACACGAAGGAGAGCGGGGTATTATCCTCCTGGGTGGACGCGTAAAGAGTCCGACAGCATGTTTTAGGGTCTGTTTCTATAAAGAGTGGGGTTAATAAAGACACAGAGCCCTCCGCGCAGTGTGAACGCATATGATGATAATGATAGGAGTTGCCGGTTGGGAAACCCGGATGTTAGGAAGTCCGATCGTGTGGGCTGAAGGTCGGAGTTGCTCGTGGGGCGCTTGGAAGAGAGTGTCTGCACGCTTCCTCGGACTGGTCCCTCGTGGGTGGGAAAAAGGGGTGGAAGAGGAAAGCCAAAGGGGTACTGATGAGTAAGGCGGGGTGCGTGGTTGAGGGTGAAGGAGGTCGGAAGCGGGTACTGGGACGGGGGGTCTAACTGATCCGCGGGCCCAGCAGCTCTATCGGCTGCCGCCGGGTAAATAAAGAATGTGAGTGAGGGCTGAGATGTGGCTGAACCGGCCGAGTCGGTGAGAAAGGAAGCAAGACGCTCTTCGGCGATTCGGCCTTGTGTGTAAGAGCCTTCCGCCTCATTCGTCTTTAGCGGCCGAAGGGAGGGGGGAGGACAATCTTGCTATGGTTGAAAAGGGGAAGCCCAGCCTGCTACTTGGCTCGAGGAAGTGTAAAGGGTTTTCACCCGCACTATTGGGGGTGGGGGGAGTGAGTGGTGGGCGGCTGGGCTTTTTTCTTCTCTCACTAGGTATCAGTCAGGCTGGGAAGAAGGGGCGGGGATATGGGGAAGTAATTTGAAATAATACCAGAAACGGGGCCAGGGAGCATGTGTTACAAGGGCTTCTCACAAGGGTCCTCAATGGTGGGCAGGTAGATGAGCAAACACATCGACTGGGGAGGGAGGGTGGCGTGTGAGGGTGTGCGAGTAGTCCAGCGCTGGAGGGTTTACACAGCCAGGGCGGAGAATGAAAAGAGCTGAGGGTGTACTTACGACGGGCCTCCTGAGTCAATAGGTACTGGGGTAATTTCTGAGCATAGAAGGGGATTCCATGTCGAGTCAATTCTTGCGACCGGGCGTCAGCGCGCTGGGGGAACTCCCCCGGCTGTATAGACGAGGGAGGCGGGGTCGAATTGGTGTTGTGGTTTGGTACGAGCAAGAAGTGGGTTTCGGGAGGATAGACTGCAGCGTGAGGCCGACCTTTAGAGTTTCCCGTGTTTCAAACCTAATGGGGCGGGGCCCTCACAGGCAAGCTCTCCGGAGGGCCCGATTGAGCACCGCTTACTAAACAAGGTTATTCAGACCCGCCGGGGGGTGGCGCTAAAGGGAGATGATCGGAGGGCCCTATAACTCGTAGGCCATATCACTCTTCCGTCCTATGGGGTTTGACAATGAACAGAACTGTCTGGGCTGAAAATGGCAATGTCTGGACGGAAGGTGGGTAGCGGACGTATGGGTGGGTTAGATGGGTGCAAGGGCGTGTGAGGATGGAAATGCTGGACTATAGTGGAGCCCATATAGTAGGCCGTCTGAGCGTCAGGGTGGGCGGCGGAAGAACGGCGAGCGGGGATGGGGATGTTAGACTCACGCAGTATATCCACGCAAGTGGAGGCAGCCATGAGGGTTATGTGGTACCATGGAGGGCGGAGGTTCAAATCTGGGGAAGTAGATAGCCTGTGTGGGGGGAGGACAGAGAGGGCATCTGCAAGAGTCGGAACAGTGGGTAGGTCACAGAAAGGGAGTAGTGTCTGTTCCGTAGTCGAGACCCTGTTCCCGGAAGGACAGTGTTCGGCTCCCGAGGCCTCTCCGTTAGGGCAGCAATAATATGGTGAGGGAAGCGATGGAGGGGACGCGGGTGGGGGTGGGGGGTGTCGGTTCGGTGCTAGAGGGAGGGGTGTGAGTCTGATCCCAGGGTGACCTCCGATCGGACTCGCAAAGAGCGAGTTGCTGCGGCGACGAAAGGCGACGAACATGGACAACGCAGCGGAGTCACTGAGTGGGGGGGACGGGTGCGCACGCAGTTCCCCTCGATGCAGAAAGATTCTCAATAGTGCGTGTCTGTCACCTAAAGGGGTGGCAAAGGGCCGCCGTTAGCTCTCGAGTGGGAAGTAGAGCGAGGGGCTCGGCATCACGGGCGCCCGGGGGGCGATGCAGTGGCTGAGGAAGTACGACATCGTCGAGTGCGTGGCCCATTGAGGCTTGGAGTAAAACCAAGGCGGCGGGGGTTGGGCAAATATGGCAGAGGCAGGCGTCCGGCTGCGAGGTAATATTTCAGCTCCATGTGGGCTCGGTTAGTTTCTCTAAGGGGAGGAACGGGGACTTTCCGCGTGCCATCTACCTCGCCACCGCATGGGAATGTGGAGGGAAATCGGGGATGGGACCCTCGGTTAACCCGGTGGCTCTTCCCTGGTGAGGCGGTTCGCGCGTATTGTAGTGTGAAACCAATTAAGTGCGGGGCCGGGATGCACAGAGCATCTTGGGCGAGGTCCGCGTGAACGGGGTCCGGCTGGTGAGACGTCATGTGGTAAGACTGGTTGAAGGTGTTCTTACTGGATAGTCGTCAAATGTTCAGGGATGTCGCCGTTCCGGCGGAATCCCTCCACGGTCGCCCTAAAATATGCTCAGGGGCATGAGTAGATAAGAGCGAAAAGGTGAGCTCGCGTGAGGTATCAAGGGGGCCGAAACTCATAGGGTTTATCGCGGGAAGTCCTTAACTAAACTCGGTTTTTGCCAAAAAAACTGGCACCCTGTGGTCCCAATCCCTACTCTCCAGGGGTGTCAGGAAGCTCTCGGGGGCGGGAGAACAGGAGGGGGGGAACTGGTACGAATTCTCTATTCATGAGTCTTGAAGGCTCTTCGCTTCTGAGAATGGTGCGATGGCAATCACGCAGGAAAGTACGGGCGACAGAACGTGTCTTTTGTTCCCCCAATGGTTTACTCGTGCTGCCGGGTTCCCCTACTCCTGTAATGGAAAGCGCGACTTACAGAAAAACTAGCACTTGGGGTGGTTGTTTCCGCCGGCATCTCCTCCCCACTGTCCCTCCTTAGTCGTTGGGGGGGGGGGGATAGGTTGCGTCTCGAGCTATCGTTTTCAGCGTCTCGGTGTGTTGAGTAACAGAAAAGAAGGTCTACCCTACGTGGGAAACGCAGGTGGGGAGTATGGTGATCATCGGACGGATGGCCAGTAGCTTCCATAAAATCACCCTGTTCTAAAAAACAGTGCGCTGAAAGGAAATTAAAAGGAGGGGGTGCGGGGACGAAATAAACCGGAGAAGGGGCGTAGCTTTCTAGGGGGAAGAACTATCACCCGCACTACGCGAACAACAAGAGAGACTTGGGACGTGGCCAGAACGTGAAACCAATTGTCTTCAACTAGTCCTGTGTAAGAAGACAGGGGACTTTTGACGGCCGATTTGTAACATGAATGTAACAGCGTAAAAACAATACGATGCTGAACCCCGTGTATTCCAAGAAGCTGTCTCCCAAATATCAGAGCCTTGGTTATGTGCAAACGGGCGCAGACCCGTTGCCCGATGGTATTAGGGGCCCGGCCAAAAAAAGAGAGGGTCGGTCCAAGCAAATACGCTGAGGGGGTGCGAATAGCGTTCCGCCGGAATGAAATCGTAGGAAGAGGGGTATGCGGGGCGTGTGGAACAGGAGGGGAGTACGTGGCCACGAACAGGAAAAAAACGTGGATGTCGGAAGTGGCCCAAATAAATGGCTGGGACAGTCTTACCGGACCAAAAGGGAATTCACTTAAAAGAACTGCCTGGTAACCGATAAAGGAAATTTCAAAAACGCGGCAAACAGCACACGCAGGGGTATGGTTTCCTAAAAGTGGGCCCTTAGAAGGCCAGGGGGGAAAATTGTTTGTGATCCACCGTCACCGGGTCAAAAATGCCAAGGGCAAAGGCGTTCCCCGTCCCGCAGATCCGGAGGAAAATGGGGTAAAGCGATTATCGGTTATGTTTTAGAAAAGTGGCCGTAATGAACACAAATCAGGTCAAGACCACCAACGTATCAAACACCCAGCAAAGGAAAAAAAAAAAAGTAGGCAGGGGATGTCAGTGAAGGAATCCCTGACTCGGGGCCAGCACACAATCACCACACCAACAAAAAAAACGCTAGGGTGGGCCATTGTGAGGGGGGTCGGTTCGATCGTCCAAACAAATTAGACCCCTTCTGGGCGGTAGCCGTTCCGAGAGACGTGGCTGGAAAATAGAAAAGGTTGTGGATGGGGAAACATAAATAACGCCTCAAGGCAATGGGAAAATAAGGGCAGAAAGGGGTAAACCCTCTCCTATAACATCGGGTACTGCTGAACACAATCCGGGGTGAGTTCTTAAGCACAATTGGGGCCAAATATCGGCGTGCAAGAGAACGGGCCAGCGCGTGGGGTGCAGCAGCAGGTCTTCAAAAAAATTCTCAATACATCGAAAAGCGGAAGGTGGGCGAGGGGGGGGAGACCTCGCCGGAGATGGACGAGGTTTGGGGGCACTCACTCCCCTCATCCTAATAATGCTCCAAAGAGAAAAAAAAGCAAGACGGGAGTGGGAGGAATTGTGCCAGTGATGACTCAGGAAGAAAAAAAAGTGCTGATTGGGGGGGGGAAGGGAAGAAAATCCACTTGTCCCATGTGCGTGGTGGTCTTCAGCGGCGTTTGAAAGACCACTTCACAATAAAGAAAAAAGCTCTCTGGACAAGTGCCGGGGGCTCAAAAGTCCCCTACTTCAGGTTGAATAAAAAATTGAAGAAAACTGGAACATGGTGGGCGGATAGGGTTAGGATGCCCGGGCAAGGGCAGAAACAAGACACCGAGAAAAACACGAGAAAAAGGGTCACCCACTGCGAACGGGACATCCGAAGGCAACCGAGCTAGGGGGTCGGGGCAAGATCGGCAAAAAAGCCCATGGCCGAGACAGGGCGAATGAAAAAAAGAAAAGGGGCGCTGAAGGATGAAAGGGACCCCGATGACAAGCCTACGTGATACTAAAAAAAAAGGGGGCACCATGAAAACGCCACGACCACGCCATTAAGCGTTCACAAACCACGGGGGCAAACCGGGGCACGAATTTTAAAAAAAATAGGAATCGGGGACAGTCAAAAAAGGAGAGCTCAGGGTAGAGACCGATAAAAAGGGGCCCCATACGGCGCACGCAGGAGCCTGAACCGAGGTTAACTCAAGGAAAAACATCGAGCCTCAGAAAAAAAAGAAAAAAATAACAGAAAAACAAGGGATATCAGCACCGGGGGGGGGGAGGGATTAATAATCTAAGAAAAAAACACGGGGAGAAGAAGGAGAAAAAAAGCAGGGCTGGGTAGGGGTTGAGGCTATGGACCCGTTTGAGGCTGCGGTGGCGGGGGGGACGCAAAGTGCTAGGGGGGTGCCGGGCGATTCCCTACGAGTAGGAGGGACGGAGAAGCTGCGGGGAAGCGGAAGGGTGAAAGAGAAATAAAGTAGACGGAGACACGGGGGGCATCCCTTGTAGGTTCGTAAGACGCTAAGGGAAAAAACCTTTGTCAGAAAAGTGGAGGAACGCGGAGGCGTGGGCATGCCGTTGGGGAAGGGCGTTACCGGTGGTCACCAGGGTCCGAAAGTCACAATTTATAAGCTTGTTGTGCTCCACAGGGGCACTGTCAAGGGGCGCCTTTCGTCGTTGGAAGTGCAAGCATGCGGACAGTTTTACGGACGGGGGTTTCGAGCACGGACTCGCCGGCCAATCGTCGCGTTTGTAAGCCCTTACACCCGGGTGTAAGGGGAAAAATAGGCCATCGGGGGGGGGCCGCTGATTCGGGCCTACCGTCGGAAAAGGGGGAAGAAAGAAAACGGAGGGAACTCAACCCAGACACTCAGTGGTCTGAAGTTGGTAGGCACAGGGCGATTTGTGGTCCAAATCACACCGCTGTAGTAAACGGACCTGTCTGGCAGGAGGGCATGCGGTAGGGATTTTGGGGGGTGCACTGTGGACGTCAGAAAAACCGGGGCACAGTCACTACGTTACTCCCACGCCAGTCGGGGCAACGGCACGTTTCTTGGTAAACATTGGCAAAGGTGGATCCCCACCCTCGCGCGTGCGCTCTGTCATCATGGGAGATGTGTCGGACCGCACTGCACAATGAAAGGGGTCGGCAACAGCAGGGCGGAGCTCGAAGGGAGAAAAGATTGTGACAAGCTTAAAGCGGCGTGACGAGGCTTCCAAAAAAACCAGACGAAGTCCAGAATCACACCCAGAAAAAAAGGCCAAGCCAGGACGATGGAGGAACAGTCCGGCGGCGGAAGACGAACATGGCAGCAATCAGACCTGTGGGGGGCACTACGTGCATGCGGGCAAGGAGCGAAGTGGAGTGTGTTCTGGCCGCGCGAACCCGGGAGGGGGCGTGAGAGCGAAAGCAGTGATTAATAGGAAAAAATTGTAGTCTTGAGGGTGTGTACCTTCGGAGCAGAAGACACGTGGTATGGGGTGTTCTCCAGACATCAAGACGGACTTTAGGAGAAAAAGGGACGCGGCCGAACGATACCGAACCACAGGTGAAAGACGGAGGGTGCAACTGAACGAAAACCGACACCAAGGACAACATACAGCCTGACGTTTGGCTAAAGCGCAGGAAGGTTAAAAGCAAAACAGACACGGCAACAGGGGGAAAGTTCGGGCGAGGAGAAACTTGGTGCTGCGGACTATTCAGATATCCAGATCTCCCATTTCTCTACACATACGAAGCATGCGCGAGGAGGCGGGGGGGCGAAGATGTTCCGCGGCGCGAAGGCGGGGGGGAACAGGGACAACAAACACGTGCGGGAAAAGTGGATCAACAACCTTCAAGCCTTCGCAGTTGGGACCATACAAAGGTGGGCGTGCGCGGGGTGGAGGAACCCGCCATTGAAAATCAGTTCCCGCGGTAGCGCTACGCAAAAGGCGATAACAGGGTGGCCTGAGCCCCAGCGACAGTCTTGGTCCCAGAGGCGACACGGGAACAGAATTTGTTAGGGGGACACACTCAGACAGGTTACACGGCCGAAAATCCAACCCCTTCACAAAACCCACTCCGGTATATTCATTACCGGAAGAACGAGAAGGAAGAAAGAGCGAGTTAGGCAGGACACGGGACCGAAAAAACAGGGGTCCTGGACCCGGTAACTACTTCTAGGCGAGTGTCAAATGTTGGGGTCAGGACACCAGTCTGTGTAGATATTAAAGACAGAGGGGTTCGGTGGCCCAACGGGGTGTGGTCCCTCTCTAGCTCGGGATGTGGGGGGCCCAAGCGACTCCTCGCGGAAACTGTAATTAAAAAAGTCCGCTCTAGATTCGGTTGTGACGACACAAAATTAAAGAGGAATGGGGGATAAACCTGCCTTGGACGTTCTGCAACATAGTCGAGAAAGGCTTGGGGGGGGCGGAAGTTTCGGTTTCGGAAGTCACAATCACCATTCCACTCGCCTTCCGCTCCAGGTTGGCTGGGTCTGAACCACAAGGGTCCTGGGCATTTACAAGCTTTGGAATAGCCCACGATGGCAGCAGCTGTAGGGGCTCCGCACAGAGTTGATGATAAGACCGTCCCCAAAAAAAAGACCGCACACTTCATCTGACGGGGCGCATTAGTACACCGGTCGCACACCTGGTCCGAGGGGAACAGGGAGAAGCACCAGTGGAAGCGTTCGCTTTTAAGTTTTAACTTCAAAAAAAATTGTTGAAAAACAGCGAGTGGCAAGAAGGCAGTCAAAGGGGGGGGGGGGGTACACATAAGAAGGGGCTGGAATACGCCTTCCCAAAAAAACAGAGGTCGCAGCCGAAACGCAGGCAATTAGCGCTTTGTGGAAAAAAGCCGGGGAAGCATGGAAGCGATCTGGGGCAACGTTACTCTGTAGCCCGTTGCAGAGGGGGTACCAAATATACATTAAATTAACCTCTCGTAAAGCAAAACAAATCTGAAAGTAGGCCTGAGAATCCCGGGGAATTGTCATCAGTGTTCATCCATATAAGTCAAAGTTTTACGGGGGGGCCTGTATAAGGTCCATCTAAACCAAGAAACAACGGCAAAAGTAAGGCTTGGGAAAATTGGGGTGGGGTGCCGGTCCCGCCTTTGGTAGGCTGCGAGGGAACAGGCAGAGAGCAGCCGGGGGTGAAACGCTGGGCCGTTGTTAGACGAGCAAACAGTGCAACCCAGAGATCAAGCCAGCACAGTGCGGACCACCCCAACCACCCCCCCACACCGATACACAGTACCTTCAGTTGCAGGGATGCTGCCATAGGCTTTAAAAATAATCAAAAAAACATAGAAGGGGAAATGATGAATCAGAGAACGGCCTTGCCGAGCTCACGGAAGTGGAGACGAGGGAGGGGGCTGTCAAGTCTCGATCCCGCCACAGGACGCCACTAAGAAGGTTCACGCTCTGGCTTGTTAATGTGGACATCCGTTCGTACACTCAAAAAGGATCGGGGCAAGGCATCAGGGCGGCCGAGGCTTTTTTGTTCGCGTGTCTACGGGACGTGGCGGACCCTAAACGCAACGCAACGCATAAATGCATATAAGAGGTTACACGAAAGTGCGGGTAGAGGAAGGAACTACGATGTGTGCGGAGCGGGGTTCCTGCTCGGTCGTGGGGGGGGGGGGAACCGAAAACGGGGTCAACTATACGGGGGAGCGGATCGTGCATTCGAGATTTGGGGCTTCGAGACAAGTATTCTCACATGTTGCCAAGCTGAGCCGTTTTTCATGGGAGGTTAGTGGGGAACAGCTTGGGTAAAACCAGTTGACATGACCTGGAACTACGGGTCTTGGGCTCGGGAACAGGGTTTTGGCCCCAAAAAAACCGGCGGAACGCGTTTCCTGCGCAATAATCTGAGGGCCGTCAAAGTGGGTCCTTCTTACGGCGAAGAATGGAACCGGACGGGGGGTGCCGGTCCGGGGGGGGGAGGAGTGCATCTCGGGGGATTATTGCCCGCTAGGCTGGGAAGTCACTGGCTGGAGCCGAAACTGGTGTGGCGGAGGAACCAGAATCCAAGGCGGATCCAGACCACCGTCATGGAAGCGGCGTGTGCTCCTGGGAGGGGAACGGACGAGCAACCCGAAGCACCACCCATCAACGTGGAACGAGCGCGGAAAGCCGCGGTCTCTGCAAAAGGCCTGTGCTAAAGAAAAGAACAGGCCTTCTTACTCAGGGGGCCTGATGTGCCCAACACGATTCGACCCAAGAGTCAACTAACCAGTTCCCACCGACTCTGTATACGGTTCGATCTCCTACCGCCTGGTTGATACTGACCCCTGTCAAGATGACCCGTGAAAACGGAGTCGCAAAGACAAGACCAAATCGGGGGGGCGTGTCACCGTGTCATCCTTCGGATTGGTCTACCAGCGCTTCTCCGAGGAGGAACGGGGGAGGGCTCCATTGTGGGTAGGAATTTCCGTGGGGGGCGGGGTGAACGAGGTCGTGACGGTGCACCCCATCGTGGAAATGGGTGCGGCCATGTGTCCAAAGAGGCGGGCTGGGGCACTTTAGTTTGGGGGAAAGACCGCAGTTTGCCGTAGCGCTCCGCCTTTCGTCCCTACTGCAAGGAGTCTGAACGAGCACGCAACCGCATGTATGGTTGAAGCCCCGGGCCAACATCGGTGACTCGTGGGTTTGATCCACGCCCTGGGGGGGGAGGCATGGGGTAAAAAAATTGGCCCTCGCTCCGTTACGACATATGCCCTGATCAGCGATACGCAAAAGAGAGTAGGTCGCGCCTGGATAGAATATTTCTCACCTGCGACAGCCACCAGTCCCTTATCCTCCCCAGGTAAATGCTGTTATTTGTCGGGCCTGAAAACACCCGGATTCTCATCCATTCAATTCCTTTATTTGGAATTGGGTTCATGGGATTGAGCGTCAAAAATCGGGTGCCGTTAACACCCGTATTTGGGGGGGGGGCTTTACTTGTACCTCTTCCTGAGGGAAGTAAGAACGAACTTAGATTGGTCCACCCACAAAGCTTCTTCTCCAGCACGGGGTAAAAACACTTACACTGGTAATTGCCAGAAGGAGGGGGGACACTTACCCGCTGGCCTACTCAACCTCATGGTTGCGGAAACCATGAACAAAGGACTATGAGAGGGTCGCAGGGCAACAAGGGGGAGCCAGGAGGCAAGTGGCATCGGCCGGCGACGTCCTAAAGAAAGAAAAAAAGGAGGAGTGGGCTAGGCAAGTGAAAGCAAAGATGCCCGCGCGGTGGGGCCGAACTCACAACCTCTCAGCCGAATCAGCGGAGAAGAGTAAAAAAACTCCGCAGGGTAAGAGGAAACATTGTGAAGGCGGACATCGCCCCGGGATGGCGGCGGGGGTTGGGAAAGGTCGGTCTTAGGTCGGGGGGGGGGACGCGGCCCGGACCAGGTGTCCCGAGGAAGAAAAAGATGACCAACAACCACTGAGCTGAAACGGCTCTCCTTTGTGGAAAGTGAACTCTACGGAATTTAAAGGCGTCAAGACCAGCCCATGGCGGGTTATCCCTCCGCGAAAAAGATGCGTTGGGCCCAGAAGGGTCAGGGGCCGCATACACGCGAAAAAAGAGGGACTAAGATTCCCAAAGGGCCCTGGAGGCATGAAAAACACCGAATCGGGTGGTTCTTGACGAAGAGAGGCGCGCCACGCCCGGCCTAGCGCAGATGTGCGAAAAAGACGAAGGGAAATGCTTCGGCCTACTGCCCCAAAACGAAATACACGGGGGGGGGGGATAGAACGAGGAGGGGAAAAAAACCATAACCGCCTCGCCCACGAGAAAAATCAAGAAAAAGCGTTCCTACCGGGGCAGTGCACAAGGCACGATGGAATTAGGTCCGAAACTGAAATCACAAAACACCCAACAAGTGCCCAGGGGAAAATCCACGGCTTGAATCAGGGAACGTAAAGCCGGATCTGCGACCAGCGCTATCCCGGACCGGTACGCTATCGAGTACGGTGGACTCACGAGGGTTCAAACGAACGCGTACCATCGAGACCGAACGTGCAATCCACCCAGGGAAAAAAAGGGGGAACTCGAACCAAGAGAGCCAAACAACAAGGGAGTAGTAAAAGATAGTAGATTCGGCCTAGTGCTGATATCCGCGGGGGGACGGTTCGGGAGAGGGAGGGGCTAAGTGCAAGACACCGAGTCAACCAACCGTAGAGCGGACGTCGTCGGCGAGGAGGCGCGGATCCGGCTGACTGAAGGGAATTCCGGATCCGGTGGCCAGAAGGGCAGCGAGGTTCTCTGGAAGGAGCGCCTACGTGAAAATTTGGAAGATGATAGGTAACGCTTAAAAAGGCGAGGGGGGCGGGGCTAGGCGGTTAGCATGGGGATCAGGGGGGGAGGATCTGTAGTCGCTTTGTGTAAGGGGGCCGGTGCATAGGAGCCTTACGCCTGGTGTAATTAATAGAGTTATCTGTCGGGATTCTTTTCTCCGATCAGGACACTCACATCGCGAGGGTCCTGAAGGAACCTTCACGGCTCCATTTGTATGGGGCTTCCTACAAATCTGGGGTAAGAAGTGTCATAAAGGTACCTGTGTCCCACCATGGAATCCGACTTATAACGAGAAAGAACGTCCATTTCTTCAAGTTGACTGGGGGGGGGTATTCCAAAAAAAGTTTTGGGGCGAAACAAGGGACGTTAGAATGATAGAGGCGGTTGTGGTTAAAACTTGGTCGTCCTCCACCCTAGACGCCATTAAGCACCAAGCAAAAATACCAATGCGGTTCTCAACAGAAAACCAACCCTCTCCTCATTACGTTCTTCTGGGTCTATGGTCGTCTACGGAATCAAAATGACAGGTTCGGGAGGTGTCCTCCATTAAAAGGGAGTCTTGGCGTATATCATTTAAGTGAGATCGGCCAAACCTCCAGGCCATCTTAGCTGTAAACATGGAAAAAAAAGAAACCCGGGACCTTGACTTTAGAACTTCTCTGGGGAGGAAGACCAGTGAAACTCCCTCAACACAAGTTGTTACTGTGCTCTCAACGTGAAGTTTGGGGCCGTTTTGGGCAGATCAATCAGGATTTCTGCTGGGAGGTGAGGCCAGCGTAGGTGCGCCCACTTGCGGGCCAATTCTGTCATTGGGTGGTTACAATGGCTGCAGGAAACGGGGGGAGGGGTGCGACCATGAAAGCGCAATGCGACGTAGTAAGAAGGGGACCCGCGGAACGAACCATCCGGGTGTTACCGGAGTTCCGGGGGGAAGAGAACGAAAACCACCGACCATCCCAGCCCCCGGACGTTGGACTGCCGGGAGGAGGTTCATTTAAAAAGCACAAATAACCGGGGGAGAATCGATCCTCTGCAGAGCAATGGGGGGGGGGGTCTAGGGGAGAAGTAAGGCTCAATTGAGAGCCATCAAGCTCTACTATGCTCTTGCGGTGGGGCTGGATGCTTCCAATACCTTAAACTCTAGTGACCAAAACATTAGGAACCACACATGTGGGGGCAGGGAAATGGGGGATCAACAAACCGTCCAGCATTGGATAAAAATGCCAGTTCGGGTGAAACCAACAGGAGGTGTGTGCACTGCGCAGCCGCAATCGTCGGAGCCGGGAGGACGGTGACTGCAATATGTCTTCTTACCAATTCCACAGCATTGGTTGGGACCAGCCGTCCACTCATTAAATCTTTGTCCCTTTAAACAGGGTAGTCCCCTGACATAGTGATCCCAACGCTAACCACGAAATGCCGCCCAACAATCGGGCCGCCCTCTGAAAAATTCTGGCGAAAGGAGAAAAAAGGCCAGGAGGGTCTGCCGTGCGGACCCATTTCCTGGGGGGACTTCTGAATAGTTCGACTCTTCAGGTTCATGCAAAGAATCAAAACGATCTTGCGTACTGCAGGATACCTGGTATGCGGTGTCTTTTTACCGGGGTGTCGCTCTGATCTTGGGGAATTGGAGTGGCAACATCGAGCAAAACAACGACCAAGGGAATCATTCGGGAAAAAGTCCTTGAACAAATCCATAAAAAGGTGGAAAAAACACCTTTCGTCCGTCTTAACAAAGGCTTAGTCGATTGGGGTGGGGGGTTATGAATGAGCTCGGGCTCCTAGCCCCCTCAAACATAAAAGCAGCCCGGCCGCCGTTTGGCGTTGAAGTCTTCCTCCCTGGGTACAGGTTCACCAAGCGGGGACAGCCGTTATTCAGGCATACGAAGTCCGCCAGATGATGCACAAAGAGCATCCACACCACGGCCGCACACCTCCGAGGCCTCGGCTCGGAAAGGCAAAAAAAACAATACTAAAAAAAATGCGGGAAAAAAGGCCCTACAAAAGGGAAAGGTAAGAGTTGGGGGAAGCTTTTCCAGGGTGCGGAGGCAAAAATTTCATTCTCAAAAGGAAAGGTTCTGCAGACATAGTTTGGAGAACATCGCAGGGCGGATTTGCTACCATCAGAAGCTCAACAAGCTCAGCGGGCGCCGCAGGCTCGATCTCGTCAGGTCAGGCAAAGAGGCCGGCATCCAACGAAAAATCGGGCGTTGTCCGTCTAACGAACGCCGGGGAAGGGGAGGTTGGAAAAACAAAACGCGAAAGCCGGGCATCGTTTTGATACAGAGAGGTCGACCTCGATACCGCAGCGTGCTTGGGGAAACGAGACGTATAGGGGAGGGGGAGTGCGGGTAGGGGGCCGTACCCGCAGCGCACACAATAAATAGCTTCACCGCCTCGTCCTTCCGACTCTTTTTTATTCTACGGCTGTAAAAGGATATGCTGGAAACGCGGGGGAGTCCTGGTGAGTGATCTAGACAGTATCAGAAGCTAATCCAAGCAACCTTCTTACGCCAACAAGGGAATTTAGCTCGGGGGGTTCGAAACCCTGAGAACAGTAAATCTCAATCACAAAAAAAAACTGATTAGGGGAAATATAGGAAGTTCTCTGAAAAACCGGGACTTGGCCGGGCCGCGCGCACTGGAAGGGGTATTACAAGAAGCTGGCGACTGGCTGCAAAAAAACTTCGCTATCCTCCACAAAACTCAGTAAGCTTCACCACTCCGGCTGGATCGGGTTTCACCAGTCCTGCCTCGAACCCAGCTAAGAAAAATCAGCGGCGGCGCTTATTCCTTGGGTGGGGGATCTGGGCTACTTGCGCTTACCAAACTATACTTTCTAGAGTGACAAGGCCTAAAGCACGGGAAAACCTCGATGGGGGGGGGACAATCAAGGGAAGGCTCTCTTGTGGCAAAACGATAAACGTGTCAAAAGGGTAAACGGAAAGCAAATATGTGCTGAGGCCGCGGCTGCTGAACCATCGAAATGGCAGCGACGTGAGGTCCAGATCTTGGAAAGGATGGGTGAAAACCTCCGGAAATGAGGGAAAGGTAGCACAAGGGGGCTGCAAAGAGGGGGCGCAAAAAGAAAATCAGACATGGTGTGGACTCAGCGAGAAAGAAAACCGTGGGTCAAAAAAGGGACAGTCACTAGGAGACTCATTCGTATTAAATTCATTGTGAGGGGGGGTAAGGTGTAATAATTTGGACCCATCCATTATGTGTAGGTCCGGGTGGGAGTATTTCCATGTGAGTAAGGGGACCTCCTTTCCAGAAATACCGGAGATGAAAACCCGGTGGCCGGCGGTGCCCAGATGGATGCGGGGAGGAGGACTAAACTCATCAACCTGGAGCAGGGGCCTTCCTTAGGGGCTGGTGATAGTCCGAGCACCAGCAAGTAACAAAAAAGACATAACGTGGACGAGCAACACGCAAGCGATTTGACTGAGGTCCCGGGGCCGGGTCGAAAAAGAAAAGGAAACGCTTGCGGAAAGGGAAGCGGGCGCTGCGGCCATTCGAAAGACATCGCGAAATCACCCCACAGAAACGGTTTACTCCCTCTGTAGGGGAGAGGCTAGGAAAGAACCTTTGATATTCGAAAAATGCTCTCCGCTTACGCTGACCTGCCAAAATGGGAGGGGCGCTTTCCACAGTGGGAATCAAACTTACTTTGTAATCAGAGAGTTCCTGCTAAAAATCGGGTTCGGGGACAAGGGTTGGATTGACTGGGCGTTGGGAACACTGGTTGGAAAAGGGAAAAGAAGGTGACGGTCTCTGAAGTTTCAAGATCGGAGGTGGCACGTGTCACCTTTGCCATCTTCGGCTGAAGCCTTACTGGGGGACGGCCCGGCGGCCCAAAAAGCACGAACCAAGAAAGGTCACTCTGGGCCCCGGAAATATTTTACTGGTGGACCACTCCAAAATGTTGTGCGGCAGGGGGAAAGTCGGTTTCAAAGATCCATCTTTAGCCCCTTGCCCACGCCGGCATCGCAAGCATGTCTAAAGTGAAAACGTACAGCTCATTGTGTTGTATCAAGTTACTGGATTCCGGCGGAAGGAACCAAAAAGGTAAGGCCTAACCCGACAGGGGAAAAAACAAAAGTGTAAGGGGGGGGATTCCTTGCAGAAAATCCCTGGAGCGAATCACAAATGCCGGGGAGGGAGCTTTGCAAAGGCTTGTTCTGGGATAGTGAACGCGACCTTCGATGCAACAACCTGATGGCTGATGATTCCGGGGTCGCATTGGATTTCTATACGGGCTGGGGCGAGGAAGGGTGAGAAAACCACTACAAAATTCTTTCCAAGGGGGTAAAAGCCACGCATACAGTGTGACGCACCGGAGCAACTCACTCCACTCTTTCCGAAAGGACGTACCCCAGGTTATAGCGGAAAAACAGAAAAAAAAATTCCTGCTCGACGCCCGGAACGGGAACAATCTATGAAGGGTATTGCCGGTTTTGTAGCGTACTTCGCATCACTGACAAAGCAACTGGGTGGGCAAGCCTGGCCTAGCGATAAGTGTGGCGGCGTGGGTGCCGCGAGAGAAAGGACAAAACCTCAGCCGAAGGACGAGAAGAAAGATCACGAGTTGTACTCATGGGGGGAAAGTTTAAAGAAGACCGTTATGGCGGAGGTTGGGTCAGTTGCGACCGCCAATGGGTAGGGCCGTTTCGTGTGTTCAAGACCATTGTAGAAGGAGGCGACCAACACCCTAAGAGAACCGGACGGGCGAAAAAGTGGCAAGAACGTCTCGCAAGAATTTAAAATAACCGACGGACAATGGGAAATGGTTCGGGCGAATCCCTCCTGGGGAATGTGCCTCTCCAGTCAGGAGCCTACGCCGCGTAACAACTGGAGATACGCCTCAACACGTCCCTCGTTACCGGGGAAACGTCGGCGGGGTCGTGTCCTAGATCAGGGCGCTGCACCTAAATGGGAAGAGGCAGAGCGTGATTTACCCCAAAAAAGAAGAGACTATGCATAGAAAAAAAAAAAAAAAACGACGTCGCAACCGAGCTAATTATCCGGGATTGAAAATAAAAGCACGTAGCCAAGCAACATTAGCCCCCGAACAAACGATCACTGAGCGCCAAAAGGGGGGGGGTAGCGAATCCTGACCGTGACTAACCCTGGGACGATGCAAACCCGGATAAACGGCCATATCTCCTATAACGGAAGCCGATCTGCCCGCAGCGGTCGATCTGACGATCCACTCGCGATTGTGACTCGGCGAGCAAAACCGAAGGCGTACAGCATCGAGAGGCACGGGAAAACGAAAAGCAAACCCGCGGGATCCAACGGGGAAAGGCCTTGGCAGAGCTCGCCTCAAACAAAATTAGGAGGGGAGAGAGGGGGGTAAAAAAAAGCGACGTCTGATTATACACGGTTTTATGGCGTTCCCGGGTTCGGAACGGGAATGCGTGTACGCAAGTTCAGTTGCCGAGCGAGGAACAAATGAGACAGAATCCGAGAGAAGAGGGGGGGAGCGGGAAGGATCCTTCGGGAAGGGGTGGAGATCGACGCATGAGGGCACATTACCCCGCAGCGAGGGACGCGTAGTATTCACGTGCACCCTTGGGGTGCAGCTTCCCTCTAGCGGTCAGGCGAAAGGGGGGCAAAGGGCCGTGGGGGAACGAAGGATTTTTGGTTCCCAGAAGGGGGGAGACCGTGTAGGCTTTGTTGAGAAGTAGGTGGAATGGCCTTCGTCGGGGTAAGGGTATGCTGAGGGCAAGGCGGGGGGGCATAGAAGAAGAGCTCAACACCCACTCGAATGGGAGGAAAGGCCTGAGCTTCTTACAGGGGGAGTCTTCTATCAACTGTGCCGAGGACTCCCTGGACCCTGAGAAAATTACCACCAGTTCATCCTGCAGAGACAACCAGTTCACATTCTGAGTCCTCGTTTCATTTTTTCCAGAACAGTAGACTTGGCGCCAGTCAGGTCGGTGATCTCGTATGTATTTGGGGTAAGAGGGAAGGTAGCACCGGCCCCAGTTCAGCACAAAAACCGAACCTGAAGAACCCGTGGCGGGGACCACACACAAAACGCCGCGAAGGCGTCGGCGATGTCAGCACTTCACAGACGTCCGACAGGAGAACATCTTATTACTCGATCGGACAAAAGACGAATTTTTGATGGGAGGAGTTAGGCGGGACGGGGGTAGATGAGAAACCTACGCGGCCAATTCCTAGGGAAAACTCCAACCAGAAAAAAGGGTGTATGGAGGGGGAGAAGAGCGGCGGAAATTAACCTCACCGGGATACACACGCTGCGTGGGGGCCCCGTACGGCACGTCGAGCAGGAGTTTGCCGGTGGTGCTGGAAAAATCAGAAGGAGGGCGTTTCCTTTCTTCCGGGGGATGCGGGCTCTCTTAGGAAACCTCTTCAATGGTTGGGGTACACAGAAAGCCTGTCTGGGGGTGCGACATCGGAGGAAGGCTTATAGAAGCATGAAATGTTAAAACAAAGGCCAGTAAGGAGGGGGTTTGGTCTCGACCCACGAAACCGGACCACAGAAGACAACAGCTCCAAAAACACGTTGGCTGCGCCGGTCAGGGTGGGGACAGAAAAAGACCAAAACCGTACAGTGTGGGCGCCAGGAGGAGAGGCAACTCTATGGGGGCTGCTCGAAGATAGTAAAAAGAATTCGCTCAAGATAGGGAAGAGGGCTCGCTGTCCGGCGGTGGCGAAGGATCTAAAACGAGCGTCGCTAGTGAACACCTGAGAAAAGGGTGGTCGGAGGGGTCCACCACAACAGCCGGAATATGCGGGGGTCTTAAACTACCATGAGGTGGCGGGGGGGGTAATTGCTGGAGGACACAGAAGAGGAGGTCGAGTCCAGGAAAGCGAGCAATGGCGGGGGACGAACGGACAGCACCTTCTTGGGAAACGCACGACACGGCACCTTGTGGTCGGGGAACAAGTCCCCGCCGGGGAGGTTCCGCACGAATCACGACCAACACTGGGAGGCAGCAGCCCCTCGATGCTACTTCAAAGGAGGCGGAGAGAGAAGTTAGTTCTGGGAACACGGTGACCGGAGTACGCGATTTGGACGGCGAAAGCGGTCGAAGCGGCAGGATGTTTGCAGATCCATGCGGACGGATCTGCAAGCATAACGTCGCGTGGTGGGGAAAACACAGGGGGACGCTGTGACAGCGCCGGGGCGCGCGCCGACGCACTCGGGAAGGGACCCCCCTCAAGTCTTATGTTCCCTCCAGAAAGGGGGAAGGAGGCAACAGGAAAGGTGGCTCAGGGGGAGAGGAACAAGATGTGGGGTTTTTGACGGGTTGTTCTTTCCGCGCAGCAGTAAACCACGCAGAAAAGGATCAAGGGTCTGGGTCAGGGAGGCAACAAAGCTGGAAGGCATGGAAAAACACAAGTCAGTGGCGACAGCGGATTAAACGAAGCGGGCCAATCCTCAAATTATTCACATACTCAACAACCTTACGGCCTCATCGGACGGTCCGAATGGAATCATCAACGGTCAGAACACCACCGACTCGGGGAGGATGCGAGTGAAGCTGTTTAAGTTGACAGGGTCGCTCTCTGGCGGCCAAAAAACAGCGGTGGGCATTGCGGCAAGCGAGTTTCAATTAAGAGTCAACTTTTCTAAAATCCGAGTGGCGGAGGGGGGGGGAAGGAACCAAAAGCAAGACCAGGATCAAAGGGATCAACGTAAGCAGCCATCAGCAGGACTGGCAGGCCATTCCGACTGTCAACCGTCTCGCTCAGAACACAGAAAAGAACTGTAAAATTAATCACTAAAGGTGCAACCCAACGCACACGAGCAGGGACCCAGAGAAAGGTCAAGCATCGAGGTGGTCGATCACCGGGCAAGGGGGCGCATGGGTCCCTAGAAGTCATTAGGGCCAGTGCAAAAAGGTTAGGTGGCAGTAATCAAAACGTAGGCACAAAACCAATTCAGTCATGCCTGCCTTCCGTGCCAAGAGGAGATGGTGAAGGCGAAAAATGACAAACATGCCAGAAAGCAAGAGAAAAGGGGGGGGGCACCGGTACGGCTGGGGGTAGGCGTATCGAAGGCACCCCGAGCTAAAAGAACCGGGGAGGTCCCTCGGGGGTGGGCGCCGGCGGCAGTGAGTGAAGCA
>Ga0179593_1367906_pt1 | contig 27350 bp, 34 predicted proteins | sample CZODoug2_1_08_16_FD_185931 | JGI IMG/M metagenome (GOLD analysis project Ga0179593, IMG submission 185931) | Vadose zone soil fungal communities from Angelo Coast Range Reserve, California, USA - CZODoug2_1_08_16fungal (PacBio error correction) | ecosystem: Environmental > Terrestrial > Soil >...
ACTCGGGGGCCTCTGGCGCCAACCGAAAAAAAAAAAAATGGCGGCCATATCGCGGACACACATTGTTTAAAAAAACTTATGAAGGAGGACGCTTCGCCCAGGAGTCGTGGTAGAGAGGAGGCGAGTCAGACGTCGAAACTCAACGGGACGCAGAAAGAAGTTCTAAAAGAAAGGATAGCGAGGGAACGAAAAATCTGCTACCTTGTCTGAAAAACGCTACTGATGTGAAAGGAAAGAGAGCAAGTAAAGGGAAAAGGGGTTGTCGGGCCCCCGTCAACCGGGGGGCCACTAAGAAATCGAGCGCGGCACAGCAAAGAGAAAAAAGGATTGCGGAAATATCCTCCTCAGACGACCTGCCTCTCTAAGCCGAATGGGGAAGTCACGGAGTCCAGAGGAAAGTGTAAGCTGTCGGGGGTCTGCGACTATTAACTTGCAAGTGAAATTGCATGGAGGCGACAAAAGGGCAAAAAGAGAGGGAGGGGGCTCGCCTTTATCGCACTGACCACCCGATACTTGTGATGAAAGGACGTGGCCAGGAGGGGAGACAGAAGGGGAGGTCAAGACGAACCAATCGGGTATCCGGCGCGCAGCTTGGGATGATGGGAGGAGAAGAAAGGGTTTTAAAAAAAGAAGAAAAAACGGGTTTCCTGAAGCGGCGATTGACGGCTGCGGACACTGGTTTGGCCCCCTGTTCACCGAGTCGTAATAGGGGGACTCCCACCCAGAAATACTACAACGTACGCGGAATGGGTCGACAACCGAGACGGCGCCGGCCGCCTTGGTCAAAGAAAAAGGGAAGGAAAGAAGGTTACCAAGGGCCGTTCAAAGCTGGTCGAGCAAAAGGAAACATGACCCGGGGAAGGAGTAGAGTCAGCCAAGGTCATCGGAAGCGGAGAGCGGAAAAGGACCTGCTCAACTAACGCGGAAATATCCGAGGCAAAAGGGGGGGGAAGAGCAATAATCGACGAAAAAAAGGTTAGAACTCACGCATCAATGCCACTAATTAGACCCTGCGCAGCGCACGGCAGGGCGAAAGGGCATGCAAGTTGGGGAAGACCTGACTCTACGGAAAAACTGGGTCCGGCACGAAGAAAACTAAAAACGTCGAATCGGGAAAGCCAAAGGTAAGAGTCTACTCGACAGGAACGGCGCGAAGGCGGGCGGAGCGGGCGCGCAAAACAAGTAGCCGACGAGAAGAGAGGGTGCAGATGTGGACGGCGCGAAGAAAAAAAAAAATAGGCTGAAGACAAGGGAAACGGCAGGCGGCCTTTCGGCGAAAGAGGAATCGAGTTTTAGGGGGCCAAGCATTAAAACATACCTAGGTGTCACACTCGAAAAAAAACGGGCTGCGGCAAGGAAAAGAAGGGAAAAGGGGGAGCTACAACTACGAAAAATCGGGGGTCGTCTGGGGCAAGAAGGGGTGGGAAGAATCGACATGGAAAATGAACCTAGTGCCAAAAAAAGCAGCCCATCGGCTGGTACTGCTGCAGCGCCAGAAAAGGAGAAGGAGAGTAGTATCCGGCTGGGGCGGAGTGAGTAACGTCACATGCTTTTCTGAGAAGGGGTAGAAATATGAAAGGAGGCAGTTCGGGTAGTGCATCACGTGGGGGTTCCTAACATTGCGATGTCGACGCGAGAGGGAGAATCTTTCTAAGGGAGCACCGCACAAGGGAGTCGAAGGGAGAAGAAAGAGCCTGGTGTAGAAGCGACGTTCCGCGGGAAAAGAGTCTCTCAACAACAAAGTAAAGACACAGAACTAGATTCCCGCCCACCGGAGAGGGCAAGGAGAGATACCCAAGAAAACTTCATTTCTCAAAAAATTCTCGCTTAGAGGGAAGGGGTCAACTATGACAAGGCTCCAGCTACTCTGCTGAAAAAACTACATCTGGGGGCTGCAACAAAAAGCCGTGGCGGAAAGGGCCCGCAGTGTGCTACAATCTACCCTAGGAGCTTTCGAACATCCGGGGAGAAGATAAATCGGAGGACCGAGGGCGCGGCTCCCGATAAGCACGAAGTAAACTCTGTCATATGTGGCACCCGAACTAGGAAGTTTCGACCTGTCGATGCGCACCAGAAAAAAAAATTTTCTCTGAAGAAAAGGGACCTTTCCACCAAGCAACGGACGGAATCCTTTGAGAGAGGGACTAAACCACCTACGGACTGGTGGGGGAGAGGAAAAAAGACAACCGAGGACGAACCTGACAAGGATGCCGGTTCTGCAGAAGGAGGGAAAGCCTTGGTGAAAGTCTCCTTGCACCAAAATGGCTCTTTAGAAGGGAGACTCTTGTGACGAAAAGCCGCAGAAAGCGCCGAGCCGTAGAATCTTCTCAGAGTCAAAGGACACCGCGAGGGAAGGAAGGGTGTCGTGTCTTCTGCAATAAACAGTTTTTTAGTCATAGCGCAAAAAAAAGGGGGAAACGAACATGCAACGGTCGCCTCCGGAAATGAGCGGGGCAGGAGTAAATAGCGGCGAGTCGGAAAAACAGGGCATCGAACGGACTCTGGCTCTTGGACGTTCCGCAGATTCCTTGCGGGGGACCATCTGACGCCCGAAAGAGGACATATCCGCGATGACGCCCTGAACCAGGGGAAAAAAAAAGCCTATGCTGTAGGAAGGAGACAGGGAAAAAAGGTGCAAGGAGATAGGTGAAAACAAGCGATCCACTCCTCTGGGAGGCCTCCCTGGTTACATAAACTCCGGCTAAAACGGAAAAGCCGTACTCAAAATCGACACTACCGAGTCGTTGTAGGGTCTTGGGGGACTTAGGGGGGAAGGAGGCCCAAGCGTACGGTGAACAGGAAAACCCGGAACCACCAGAGCCGGGAATAGACGTAACCACGTCAGAAGCATTGGGAAAAAAAAGAAAAAAGCTCGCGCAAGAAACGAATGGGTTTTGCTTGTAACGTAAAAAACCCGCTCTCCCACGACAACTCTTAACGACCTCTAGGGACCTCTTAGGGTGGGGAACATCATAGGAAGACAACGTACTTCCACGGGTGCACTTATAATTCAAAGGGACTCATCGGGGTTCCCCGACTACCGTCCGAACCAACAAAAAAAACGCACCTTGGAAGGAAGGCCAAGAAACAGTCCTCATTGAAATAGCGCAGTCAAGGTCGGAGAGGGAGGTGGGGAAATCCTTGTTCAAAAAGAAGCTCTATCGCTAAAAGGGGCGGCTTCTCAGGATGGCCGGTTACGGGGCCACGAAAAGGGGAAAAGTACCCGGCAGAAAGGGGACTGAGCCTGGGGCGAGGTCGAGACGTTTCTTGAGCCTCGGGAATCGAGGACGGAAGAAAAAGGATGGATAGGAAAATTGAAGGTAACGTGGGGGGGGGACCAACTACCCGTGTGCAGGAAGCGAGAAAAAGGACTACCATGTAGAAGAACGCGCCTGGGTCTTGAAAAAGGAACGTATATCTGAAGGGGGGGAAGGGAAGCGTCAGTTTAAAAGGTTGGGGGGAAATCAGGCACCGCGCCTCAGCGAATAGCTCTGTTTGGAGCGCCGCGGTGCAGAGAACCACGTCGCACAAAAAAGGGGGGAATCTACGCAAGTCTAGGGAAGATCAGAGGAGACCACGAAACTCCACGAATTGCAGCGTCCCTGTCAGAATGAGCGACAAATCGAAGGAAAATTGTGGGAAAAGTCTTCAGTGTGGAGTCGTCGCGCTGGCGACGCTGCCGCGTAAAGAGACCCGCACATGGGGACCCACAGAATGTGAGAAAGAGGAAAAACTGAAGGCAAAAAAAAAAAACAAACCGAGTCTCTAAAACGAATTGGACTGAAAAAACAAGCTCTCCAAGGGGGGGGAAGAAGAATCGGGGAAAAGGAAGAAAGGGGGTCTACAGAAACTCTGCGCTTCGGCTCACGCGCGAGGCTTCGAGAGAAAGGGGGTTGGGGCAAGAAGCTACAAGAAGACGGGGGAAAAGCCTGGAAATAGAAAGTACGCCATCCTCTCACCACAACAGGAGGGATATAGCGGGACAACCTGACAAGCAGAAATAACAGAGTTTGAAGAGGTAAAAGAAAAATCTCAAACCCTAGAGAATCTCTAGCAGAAGAGGTGCGCACGAACGCAGGGGGAAGGAAATCCGCAGAAACAAGGGGAAAAAATAAAACTATTTCTAAAAACGATGCTACAAAGTGTGCGAAGCAGGGAGGAAAAAGTTAGTGCGAACGCCACTAGGATAACGGAAGGAAAAAGTCTCTCAAAGAAGGAATGCCGGTGCACGAAAAAATGCTGTAAAGGTGACCTCGGCGCCAGAACAGAAGCACCCGCCTTCGGTCGCAAACGAAAGGAAAAACAAAGAAAAAAGAACCCTGTTGGAAAAACTGATGAGAAAAAAACTCCATCTTGGTCGGAGTTTTTCAGAGAACGGACAACCGATTTAAAGAAGAAGCGAGGGGGAGAGATTCTAGTGGGCCGAGTCGGGAAAGAAGAAACGCAACAAGCTAGACCAAACGGGCCGGAGGGGGGTGAAAAATGCTTTCCGTTCAAAAGGGAAATGTTGCCAAAAAACAGGAAAAGGTGACCGAGAAGAAAACTGCATCTGCAAAGGACAGTCCACCGGCACTGGGTGCCAAAACGGGAACCGTCGCCGGTCTTCAACCGGGGAAGTGTGTCCAGAGGAGGCTGCAGCTGCCTAAGGAAAGATTAACGAACAACGGTTAGCAATCATCATTGAGGCAGCATCGAGAGAAAAAGACTGTCTACAGGAAGGCATTCACATTGTTCAATGAAACTCGCACGGAAGAAAAGTACGGAAAGGGAAACATCCGAGCCGAGAAGAGAACCAAGGTCCTAGGAGGAGGAGACTGCCGTTTACAAGGGGACTCAAAGAGACGACCTGCAGGAACGAAAGAAAAACTTCCGACTGTCCTGCGTCTTGATGCAAAGGGGGAAGGGGGACTGCGTCCGTGGGGTCTGCTAATTCTGGAAAAAGGAAGGGAGGACTGTTGCCTTAAAAAATAGGGCAGACAGGTGAAAAAGGAAGGGAGAAGCGGATCTTCCGATATAAGGAAACGAAAATAATTCACCTATACCTGGCGACAGGAAGGGGGGAGCGTGCACCGGGGGAGACTAAGGGCAATACAAACATCCATTCTTTTATCCTGGGCCGCATCTTCATCTTCGGAAAGAAGGAGGGGAAGTCGTTACAGGGCAGAGAGTTGGGTACTGCTTTCGTACAACGTTGAAAGGACGTAGGCGTGAAAAGCTTCTTTTGGGGAAAACTTCCCACAAAAAAAAACTAAGAAAAGGTCGTTAAGAGGGGGGGGAAAACCGATTACGGCGAAAAAAAAAAAAGTCGAAAACGGAGATCGTGACCACGGGGTGCAGGAGGAAACTTCTAGGGCAGAAGCGGAACATCGCGCCTGACTGTGTCAGATGAGGGGTCATTCCACTTTCGGGTCTCTAGGAGCGAACGAAAAAGACCGCGCTCAATATGAGTCAACGACGTCGCGGAAGGGGGGGGGGTCCGGCACGGAGAGTTGAGGCACAGAGACCAGACTGGAAGGACTCACCGTGAGCCTAATTCCAGCCTAGGGAAGGAAGGGGGGCGAACGGGGATCCGGCGTGGGAAAGCCATTTCGGGGGACTCACTAATGTGAAAAGCAAGAAGGAAAAAACCTCTAACATTCTCCGCTGTGGGGAGGAGTTCGAAACGCGGAGACGAGACGAAAACTGCCGGCTGGTCTTCTGCTGGAGGAGGAAAAAAAGGGTCGACAAGAAGAAAACGGCGCGCAAGTTAAATGTTTCAAGGAGAAGGGGAAGGCCAACAAAGGCAGGAAAAACGCGGCAGAAAAAAAGTGAGGCTAACCAAAAGTCGCGGGGGTGTCGGTTCACAAGGAAACAGAACGTGGGGGGTTTAAAAGACTAAACTCTTCCTGCCACGGTAAGTCGCCACTTTTTGGGCCGCCGGATGTCACAAAAAGGAGAGGCCTGAAGAGAACGTCACTGTAAGAGGGGTCTAACAGGGAGAAACGCAATCGGCGTTGCAGAGGGGACACAGGGACAGCCCAGCCGGGGAATCGGCGTGCGGGCAGGAGGCACGGGAACTCTCATCCGGAGAAGGAAAGGGAGGGGCCCGGCTTTCAGTCGGAGGCCGTGAACCATGAAGTAGGGATGGGAACCGATTAAGAGACACACGGCTGTTTCTGCGTCCGCAAGGTGGGGGGAAAGAAATCGGACGAGTCGAAGGCCATATCGAGAAGGAATACGAGGGGGAATCGGACTGAATGAAAAGGGCGAAAAGGGCGATGAGAAAACGACTGTGTTCTCCTTTGTAAGGAGGGGAACTCAAGGTGTTCAAAGGGGAAAGGAGAGCCCCCCCCACCTTCTGAGGTACATCTCGAGAGTCAAAAAAAAAAGGACGGGCCCGCGCGCACCAGAAGGTCGTTCGAAGGCAGGATCTCAAAATTTCGGGGGTCACGTGAACGCGGAAAGAAGCCAGAACTGGACGAGACGTCACAGGCTCCAAATGTTCGCATAAGAACGGAGAAGGGTCGGCAAACCGCTACTTTCTCTCTACAATAAGGGCCACGAATACTTTAAACGACCCGCAGAGGAAGAGTCTACCGACTCGGAGCCTGGGCAAGGACCAAATCAATCACTCCAAGTAACGGGAGGCGCTGGGAAAGGTGGGAACCTGCGTCACCATCGAGGAGGAACAGACCTGTAGTTCAGAAAGAGGGGAAAAGACGGGGGATCGTTCATTCTAGCAACGTCCTGAAAGACGTAGGCTAACTTACCGGGGGAATCGCCGCCAGTTCTCAGAATGACCAACAAAGAATAGGGGAATAATGAAGGCAACCAAAAACAAGTAGACAAAAAAGAAGAGCCTAAAGGGAAGACTTTACTTGCCGGGAAGGAATCCCCGTGCAAATCCGGGGGATAGTGCAAAAAAAAGAGGGAACGGCGGCTAAGAGAAAGTTTTCTCCTATGGGGTCCGAATCAAGAAAAGGGGGAAAAGCGCAGGAGACGTTCTGCAGCCTCAATAGGAGGAAAACCACACGGTCGTCTAAGGGAGAGGTGAAGGAAAGTTGACAGGGAAACCAGGAGTCTAGCGAACCGGAGGAACTCCGGGGGGGGGTAGCAACTTCGCCGCCTTTTAAGGGGAGCGGCGAAGGGGGGAAAAGGACCCGGGTCTGGAGTTGAGCGCCAAATGCTTTCTGGCCTGTGCCGGAAAGGAGAGGGGCCACACAGAACGCGACACCCTTTAAAAGAAATCACTCAACACGGAGCATGTCCCGTTACAGAGAGGGAATGGATGACCGAAATGGAGGAGAGCTCAGCCGGAACATTGAAATGAAACGAGATGGAACACTGCCATAGACCAAAAAAGGAAGGTCGAACTCCGTGGGGGAAAGTTAGTAAGAAAGGATCCTGGGCTGAGAGAGACGACCGGGGGAGGAAACGTTGTGTTTTGGGAGATTTAATCCGTGTGGGGCGTCTTGTGATCTCTTTTACTTAAATGGTTGTCAGGGAGGAACCAGACTGGACTGCCGTCGGGAAAGGAAACAACGGTGAAAAAGCTTCCACCACGAAAGAAGAATAACCCGACGCCTCGAGGAAAAAGGGAGAGAAGGGGGACAGGGCAGCGCAAGGAAAAATGGTTTTCAGAAGGGCCTTCACAAAGCCGTCCCCAAAAGGGGCCACGGTTGTTGGAACCGCCACGGAAAAAAAGAAGGATCGGACTCTTCGAAAGATCACTAGCGGAAAAAGAGACGGCGATCAGAAAGTTTCCAGGGAAAACGCCTGGAAAGGAAGGGGACCCTCAAGAGGTTGAAAGACCTCTCAACCCACTAAAGAGGAAACCCTTGTCCGATTGAAGAAGAAAAGAAGTCGCAGGTCTGGGATCGAAAAATCAGGGAGTACGCGTGCTGGTGGAAAAAACGGCAGCGGAGAGAGGACAAGGAAAAGGGATCTTCACGTAGGAATTACTTTTCCCCTCACGTTGAAGAAGAATCGGTTTCAGGGGGAAAAGAAAAGTGACTGAAAAGGGGGGGGGGAAAAAGTAGCAAAGGGGAAGGGCTGCACGCGCCTCAGACGAAAGGCTGCGATTCACGTGGTCTGGGGAAGGAATGCTTACGGGAATCCAATCGATGAAGCCTCTGGGGAAAACAAACGAACCAGTGTCGACAGAAAAAAAAGCGCGGCGCGGTGAAAAAAGCAGGTGACACACATCTGGCAGGCTGCAGTCATTGTATAGGTGGGCGCCACAGGAACGACGTAGAAGGTCAGAGAGGGGCGACCAGTCGTTGGGGTGGCCTGATTTGGGGGATATCGAACACGACAATCAAAAAAAGCACGAGGAAGAAAAAAAAAAAGATTCGGGAACTAAAATAATAAAAACAACGACACGCATGGCCTCGGCCTCCTAGGGAACAAAATCGCCGCGGAATTGGGAAAAAGTTGTTGTGACGTCTGGGAGGAAATTCGCTCCTCTGAGGAAGGGAGGGTTCCAGGATATTGTCCTCCAAAAAAGGGACCACAAAGAAAGGAAAGATGGAAGGCGTTGCGCAGCGCCAGAGGCAGGCTCTACGAGAGGGCTTCGACATGAAAAGGAAGTCGAAAAGAGTGGAGCGAGAACCGGGATGCAAAACTTCGTCTAAAGGGGAGTCTATCATGAGCTCGGAGAGAAAAAAGGCGTCTAGCTTCTCGAGAAGGGTTGGGGTAGAAGAAGACGGAGAAAGGGGGATGCACCCTTGTAGCGCAAAGGGGAGACGTGGAGATGAAGAAGCTATCACACCAACAAACAACGGAGAAAAGAGATGACTGACGAGGAAATCACTCTCTGACTACAAGATGCAAAAGAAGCTTTACTCCTCCCACAACCAGAAAGGAAGGCGCAGAACCGGGAAACGGAAGAGGCTCCCGGAAAAAGAAAATGGGCGCAAGGGCATCAAGGTCAATCATCGGCTACCAAGGGAGGGGAGCTGGGCAGCAGAAAGGAAAAAGGGAGACGCCGCGACGGAGAGAAGTCTGTCGGCTCTGATAAACGCTTCTTTCTACAAAAGGGAGGGGACCCAAGTGAGAAAAAAAAGAGAGGGAACGACGGGAAAAAACGACGATAACAGACGAAAAGCCGTGACAGGGGGAACGAGGACTAAGAGGAAGGAAAGAGGGCGACCTGACCGCAGAAAAGGGAGGTCTGAGGTTAGGTCCAAAAGTTCAGCTATTTGAAAATCTGCTGGGCTCTCAGGGGTCGGGGAGGAATGCGCAATAAAAAAAACGATCGATTGCCAGACAGAAAAGGAGAAAGCTGGGACTGCTGGCCGCCAACAGGAAAAAAGGGGGACGCCGAAACCTCAGCTGAAGATCAGGGGAAGTACCAGGGGGTGGATCCGCTAACTTCTCCGTTCGTCGACCCTTAGAGGGGGGGGGGGTCTAAAAAAGAAAAAAACACCTCGAACAAGGAAAAAAAGACACGCACACTTTAAGAGCAGAAAAAAAGGAGGACGGCCAAGGACGGGAGGCTAACTCCGGAATACGGAAATCTCCAGGAAAAATGCTCAAGGAATCTGAGACCGGAAAACTGAGAAGGGGAGAAGAAAACTTCCAGACAAGAAAAGAGGCGTACCCAGCGTACTATATCCTCTTGGGGCCAGAACAAATATCCTCACCAAATCGCCCTTCTCTAAAAGTAACTGCTGTCCCTTGCTTGAGATGCCAAAGGACAAGGGTTTCATAGTCTGGGAAATTCTGGGTCCAACCTCGTTCGGGAAAATTAAATGAGAAAGGGGGGAACACAAGGAAAAGGGCGAGAAGGGTGCTCAAAGAAATGGACTTAACCCTAATGCCCAACGTGGATGGGAAAAGAAAAGGGGGGGGCCGCGGGCAACCCGAAAGTCATGATGCCGTAAAGAAGAACTCCTATTGGACAAAAAAAGACGCTTTGAAAAGGGTGGGAGCCGATAATTAAGTACGTCTTAGCTCTAGAGGGGGGGGAAAAGCTGCTGAAAAAAACTTTTCCTGTAAAAGAGGAAAAGGGTTGACGAATTCACCAAAAGAAGGGGGGAAAAAGGACAAAACGAAGTAGAGGAGTTATGAGGAAACGTCGCACGAGAAGGGGAAGGTCTACGCCGAGATCAGGAACCAAACTTTGCCTTTCTCCATGCGGATTGATAGAAAGGGAAAAGGGGACAACAAAATGTTCCAGAGAGCGCGCATCCAATGCATCGCAGGTCACGATGGCGAACTGGAAACTGAGCAGTCGATACGAGGGGGGGGGATCAAGGGGGAGAGGTTCGTCTGGTCAACAAGGACGAGGGGAAAGGAGGACCCATAAACTGAGGGAAAAACGCAAGACTCCTTCTCAGAGAAGTAGAAGAAAAAAAAAGGGGCGATGAAACGTGGGAATCGGTGCTTGGAAAATTTGATAGAAAACTGGTCAAAGGGGAAAAAACACCATAACGGAAAAACGTTGTTCTGTCTGTTCAGGGAGGGAGGAAACTAAGGGTCTCTGACAGCTGGCTTACGGCAGGGGGGAGCGCAAAAAAAAGGGAAAAAAAGGAAGCCTAAAAACGCGAAGAGGCGCAAAAAATTGGCCGTATTTGCCAGGAAAGAAACGGAAAAAAATCACATGAGAAGAAAGGCGGCAGCACCCAGGAAAGGGGCATGTTCCTAGCTTAAAGTCAATCTCGGGTTGAGGGGTGAAAAAGAAAGGAGAACAAAGACAGTCGGGGGGGTTCATCATCATCACTGTGGGCGGCTGCGGGGAAAAAGTTAGTAAAGGGTGGTCCAGATTAAGAAGGGGAAGCCTGCATCTACCTTCTTAGTCCGCCAGGGGTACAAGAACAGACAGGGACGAACTGCACGAGGGGAACGGGGATGAACAATTGCCCCGTAATGAAGGAAGAGAGGGTTCCAGAGGATGGGGCGCCGCGAAGACATTCTGAAGAGCTCGGATCTTCGCTGAGGAGGTCGTATCTTGTCCTTTCTATAGATGCGACGGAATGTGCAGGTAGTGCCGAGGGAAGTTGTAGAACAGAGAATTTAAAAAGTCGAGGAGGGGAAGGGCATCGGTACCTGGGAAAAGGGGGGGGGATCCTGTATCGGACTAATGTCACGGAAACTCTGACGGGTCGAGCAGCGGGGGGAAGAGCGGGTTCCGGGAATAATATCTCAAAAAAAACACTGAAGGGAGGAAAACAAGAAAAAAAGGGGGGAAAAAAAAAAAGCTAGCATAAACCTCGCAAAGTTCGGGAGGAGGGATATAATTTAGATTTTACGGTTAACGATGACCCAAACAGGGAACACGACGCGGGGCGGAGATCGAATGGGTGGGCAACCGGAGCGGCCGAGGGGGGGGTGAAAAAAAAAGGGGCGATCAAAAAAAAGAGAAAAAACGACTCTTGAACACTGAAGGGAAAAAAAAGGTCTAACTCTTAGAGGGAGGCAGGCGCACATAAAAAGACGATGAAGGGACTGGTCCATTGGACACCGAGGCCTGATTGATGGGGAAACTTATTGACAACCAAGTTCCAGGACGACGGGGTGACTCAAGGAAAAGTTGGAAAGCCCCAAAGGGAAAAGGAAGGGACCAGGCCACAAAAAAAAAGTGCGCGAATTACCACCAAAAACAGTCGGTTTCTCGATGGACGGGAAAAAAGAGACAGTAAGATAAAGTAAGCCAACGTTCCAGGACGGTGCAACTTGATAGAAAGGGGGGACCAGGCTTCCCGTGAAAGGGAAAAAAGAGAGGCCTCGGCGTGAGAAAAAAGGGAGGGGGGTCATAAGCAAGGCCGAAAAGGAAAAGCCGTTCGCCGAGGCAGAAGCGTATAAGTGAAAAAACTCGAAAACTTGGCGAGGGGTGGGACGGGCCAAGGTTTACCAGTACTTATAGCGCAGGTCTTACAAAAACAAACCGGAGGGCAACGGGCCCCCCGGGAGATTCTCGGAGGAGATGAGAGGCGCCCGCGTAGGGACGTTCATCTAAAAGGAGCTTGGGGAGAGGGCCCTCTCTATGACTGGAAGGAAACGAAAGCTACAGCATTACCTAGAAGACAGAGTAAAGGGCAAAGGTCCAAATTCGAAAAGATCATTCCGAGTACTTGTGAGTTCGAGAAAAGAAAAGGAAAATATAGAGAGGAGGGGGCCCTCAATATAAAAAGAAAAGGGGGTCCCCGTTGAAAAGGAAGCTCCGCTTACACAAGGGGAAAAGGCCGCAAAAGGAGAAGGGTGAGCCAAGAAAAACCTACGTCGTTGTAGCATGTCCTTCTCTTTTTAATTCTTCACCACGGAGGGGGAAAGGGGAGGTGAAAGGAAAACAGGAGAGGGAATCCCACAAGCTCAAAAGAAAGAAAACCTGTCGTCATTCTGAAAAAAAGGGAGAGGAAAAACCAGTCTGCGAAAAAGAAAAATGGATGTTAAGGGAGAAAAAGGGAACCTGCACGTCGGAAACCGCGCAGTAGCGTTTCACGAAGTCTAGAAGAAGGAGGGGGGGGGCATTGGCACGTAAATCTCGAAAAAGCGGGGGCGACGTTGGGCCCAGGGGGGGAAACTGATCATGAAAAAAGGGGGAAAAAAGCGATGTGGGCAAAAAGCTTCGCATAACAAAACAGACCCTTAACCACTGGGGAATCGGAGGCAAAAAAAAGGGACAGAGAATTGGAGAAGAGAAAAGGGGAGGGGGGGTAGCGATTGACTTATCTTTTAACGGCAAATCGCTCCATCATGGGGAGAATTTGACCGGCAGGGAATTCTTCTTGCAAACGGGGCCCAAAAGGGGAAAAAAAGGGAGGACCGCGAGATTTCAGCAACAGATGTCTGGACCCTTGATAAGGAACGTAGCAGGAGGAAAAATTCGCAAAGCAGATCTAAATGCCTCAAAGTCTGGGCTCTGGGTTAAGGTGGGGAAGAGTTGCGTGAACTTCCGAAAGAAGGAGCAGAGCCGAAAAAAATCCTGTTCTACGAACGGAAAAGAGGTAGAACCAAAGGGCAGTTGACGCAGGGGAGGGAAAAAGAAAGGTGCGGCGGCAGTGGGAAAGGGGGGGGTGCGAAGTCAAAAAGCGTGAAGGGGTCAAGCTCCTTGCGGGACACCTTCATCGTGGGACGGGGAAAAAAAGGGGGGGGGGTGCGAAGGAAGAAAAAAAAAAGCCCAGAGCAGAGCTCGCTCCCCCTGAGAGATCAGGGAAGAGGGACTCATCGACAAACGTACTACCGAACTTAGGGGCTTCCAAGAGAAGAGGAGAAAATCGCAGAGGAAATGGGGAAAACATGGGTAGTGGTGGGAGAACGAAACGAGCGTGGAGGTCCCTTCTTCCGAGAAAAAAAGCACATGAAAAACACACCAGGGTCTCGGCGGAGGGGGGGAAGAGTCGCCCAGAAAGTAGGGAGAGAAAAGAGAAAATTCTTCAAAAAAAAAAGATGAAACGTGGAAAAAAAAGAACCCGTCCGCGCCCTTGGGTATGAGGGCGGGTACAGGAGAGGGTCGAGTCTCTTCTCAGAACAGAGTCGCGAAAAAAAAATCGCGTAAAGGGGGGGGGGTAAAAAGAGAGGGGAGTCCCCGTTAAGCCAAATTGTACTTCTCGGAAGGAGATAGAGACACACAACAAAGGTGGGAGATGTAAAAGAGCTAGAGGAGTACAACGGGAAAGAAAAAAGAAAGATTGAAGAAAAGCGAAAGGAGAAAGGAAGAAACAAAAAGGGAAAACTAAGAAAACGAAGAAGAAAGAAAAGACCGAAGCACTCGCGAGAAGGAGAGCCCTACTAATTAAGAAGGGAAAAACTTGTCTACTAGCTCACGCTGGAGTACTAATTGGTTTTAGGAAGGAAGTGAAAAGGACAGAATAAGAAGAGGGTCTGCTGTATCAAACGCAGGGACAGAAAAGATGTCTGTGGGGAAATGTGATCGGAGGAAATTCAGGAAGAAAATCTCGTACCTGGAGCTACTAGGCTGGAACACGACCGACAAAAAGGGGTGGAACAAGAAGCGAAAGAAAAGGAGTCGGCAACTTTACTCATATCAAATAAAATTCGTTTCAGCAAGGGGGGTCTCTACTCTAAGTTCCTCGAAAGCGATGGATCGCGCCTGCGTGGCAGCGAGTGAGGAGAATGCACAACAAGCCGGGAAAAAAACTGTGACACGAGGGGGGGGCCCTGCCCAGGACGAGTACGCAGAAAGGTACTGAGGGGGGGCGCCAAACCTACCAAACTTAAATGCATGATGTCCGTCAACTCAGTGGGTTGCTCAACGAGAGGCGCCGTTAGGAGGAAAAAGGGGAGGGGGCAGGGCTGGCATGCAGGAAAAGGCCACGAAAGGAAACGCAAAAAAGGGTTCCGCAGGAATTGGGAGAGAGATGATCAGACTCTCGGGGAAAAGAAAGGCCTACCTTCAGGAAGAGGGGCAAGGAAATCGAAAAAAAAAGAGGACCAGGTGTCGGAAACCAGTCACCGACCCGAAGAAAAAAAGAACCTGGTAATCTCTTCTACTCATAGGGGGAAATATAAAGCGGATAAAGATCCTCAAGCGCAGAACAACCGAGTGTTGGGTATAAGGAGGAGGGGAACTGAGTAGGCTGGTCCATATGGAAATGGTTCAGAGTCAAAGGGCTGCGACGAGTCGAAAAGGGGATTCGGCAAGGAGAACTTTCTGCCAAAGGGAAACGGGGCGAGAATCTACTCGAGGGGACGAAGCAAAAAAACACTAAGAAGGAACTAATGGGAGGTCAGCCATTGGCCTTCTGACAGACTGGAAAATCCATTCTTGGAAGAGGCGAGAATTCGCATTGGGAGAGCCAAGGGGGGGGAAATCTCCTATGGACTGGTTTACTGTTTTGAAGAGGGGATCTTGCGCGGTGGGGGAAGAGTTGCGAACGGAAAGACCTACGAGGAAATAGGACGACTTGACCAAAATAAGGACAATGAAAGAAACTACAAGGTCGTGAGACAAAAACTGTACGGCGCCAGAAGCCTTTCTTCCGAGATCAAGGGGACAACTGGCCGTTCTGCATCTGGGGGAGAAAGGAATGGGATCTATCGGGGGGGAAACTCCTGCTAAATCGGTAGAAAGACCACTGCAGAAGAAAGGCGGGCGAACAGGACAGGAGAAAAAAACTTCTCATCGGAGGAAGCTTTCACTGAGTCGAGGGGAGAGGTCAAGGAATGAATAGGGCATAAATCACGCCTTAAGAGGGAATACTATCGCTCAAGGATCAATCAAGAAAGGTACAGGCTTGAGGGGGAAACGTGGAAAAAAGGGAAAAGGGTGCTTGGGAAGAAAAACGCTTAAACTGGGGACTGAGAAGGAAGAAAGGAAAGCGACCCAGGAGAACATTTAGGGTCGCTTACTGAGTGCATAAACGGCTCTGCTGGAGGGGGAGGGCGCAAAAAAGGAAGAAACTAGCGACGGCTAACAGGTCCGGGAAACGTAAAAGGACTGGAAAAGAGGAAAAAAGTCACCGAAGGAAAAGGAAAAGGGCCGTGCTTAGTAAAGGGACAGTCTTTTCAAGAATCTGAAACCATACGAGGGGGGTGGTCAGAAAAAAGGGCTCAAGGCTGGAGGAATGGCACGTTGAACTTTCGTCCTTGGGTGGAAAAGGCACGGAAACGTGAGAAGAAGGAATCGAACACCTTCAGGTTAAGAAGGAAACATATTTGAAGGAAGAACGAGGTTCAACCCAGGGAGGAACAAAAAGGAATTCTCGAGTAAAAAGGAGCCTACGCAAAGTCCGAAAAAGGGAGGAGCCCGGAGGGTCGCAGGCCAGTTAAGAGATTGCTTGACGAGGGATATCGACAGAAGCGTAATGGGAAGGCCAGGACGGTTAAAAAATGGCGATTCGAACCGAAGGAACTTGCGTCCTAGTAAAGAAAGGGTAAAAAAAAAAGGAGAAAAGGGGATCTAAGAAAAAAAGCGTCTATGAGGAGGACACGGTGGCACGTAAAGATAACTCAACAACAAAAAAAGGAAAGGGAAAAAAAAGAGAGAGAGAAATAAACGAGAACTGGAAACTAAAAAAGACCAGGAGGGGGGGCTACTTAGGGGAGGAAAAAAAACTTGAGTCCTGGTAAGGAGACCTCGCCTAACTAGGGGAGGAGTACACGAAATGTGTCGGGAAAGGCACGGCTAGGCAAAAAAAAAAAAAAAATGGTAGTCTACCTCAAAAAAAAAGGGACCTTCCGCAGAGGGGAACAGCCTGCTACTATCGGAGAGAAGGCTCTCAGGAAAGGAGAAGACACGCCGATAAGGCGAAGAGGGTGAAAAGGGGTGACGAGAAACGAGGACATCTAAGGTTAGAAGGCAAAAAAAAAAGAATGGCCCGACGCAGGGCTGCAAGGAAAGAAGGATGTCAAAGAGGGCCCAACAAATGAAAACAGTTCCACCGTTTGTCCCTTCCTCATAAAAAATCGCTCTGCGTACCACACAGACTCTGGGGGGAAAAGGGCCGGGGGCAAAGACAAAAACGGGAAACAGCAGAAACGACTCCTCCCACTTTCCTTCCTGAGGGGGCGCCGATGACGAAGATTGGGTTAACCAAAGGGGGGGGGATCCACCGCGGGAAAAGGGATCGCTCTTTAGGGGAAACTTGTCAAGGAAGGGGAGGGGGGGAAACGAAGAAGCAGCCACGCCCGCGAACGCACCATTCTCACGGAGTCAACAAAAGAAAAACCGGAAAAACGAGGGGAGGAAGGGGAGCGGTCGTTCCAGAAGGTACGTAAACCGGGGACGTAGCGCCACCAGGGGAGAAAAAAAAACGGAGGCAAAAGGGGAAAACCGAACTTTCATGCTCGGCGCTGACTTCGAAAAGAAAAAAAAAATCGTAGGGCGTGTCAAGAAAGAGGAATTCTCTTCCTTCGATTCTTACCGAAACTCGAACTAGAAAGCACGTGAGGGAAAAAAAAAGGGACGCCGAAGAAAGGAAAAAAAAGAAGACTCAGCAAGGGAAATTAAGGTTGAAAAGAGAAGGAACGCCGAAAAAAAGGGGACAGGCGCTTATCGGGAAACGAAGAAAAAGAATATCCAGGAGAAAAGGGGACCCTGGTACCTATATGGAAGAGGTAAGAAAGAAAAGCTCCTTACGCAGGGTGAAGAGAGGACTTCGTTTTTCCGGGGGACTTCGGAAGGGAAACACCTGAAAAGGGAGGGAACGGAAAAAAAAAAAAAAAACAAAAAAAAAAAAAAAAAAAAAAAAAAAAAGAAAAAAAAAAAAAAAAAAAAAAAAAAAAAAAAAAAAAAAAAAACAAAAAAAAAAAAAAACACGGGTGGTAGGACACCGTCCCCCTTCAGAGGCTTCCACGAGCCTCAAAAGGGATCTGACATGCGGGAAAGAGAGAGCCCGGATCCACAGGGGGAGAGGAAGTCCTGCCGTCGGAACGCGCCACGTAGACAAAGAAAGCAAGAGGCTTGTTCCTTTCGATCATCTCTCACGCGATCTCTCCCTGTTTTCTCACTCATCCCTTGAAGAAGGGGGGGAAAAAAGCGTCGCCAAACCGCGGAAAACACGGCCTCTGGCAAAGCAGCAGGAAGTGCTCGAGGCTCGCAGCGTCAGAAGGCGTGAGAGAAGCATAAAGACGATCACGGGCGCAGCGGAGAGGGAGGAAAATTGCCATTGGGTCCTCATGTCCGTCTTACCCTTGTGCAATCGGGAGGACAGGGGAAAGAAAGAAGATCAGTTCGCAAGGAACCGAGATAAAGAAAAAAAACTTCTTGTGCAGGACAAGGGTGGGAAAGTCCTTACCGCGGAAGAAGGAGGGACTGCAAAAGCTAAGAAAAGAAAGAAGGGTCGAACGGCTTACTCTAGGGGGGACACCCACTGAGGTACTTCCGATCTGGATGCAGGTGGCGGAGGGACCAGTTGGAAAGGGGGGGCGAAAAAAAAAGTCAGCCGCCTTCGGGAAACTCGCATCCGTTTTCAGGAGACGCTGGGGGAAAAAAAAATCGCCCACGACACGCGAAAAAGAAAAGAAGAGGCGCTCCCAAACGAGATAATTTAAAGGGGGGACAGGTCGAAATAAAATGGTGGAGGAGGAACCGGGCGACTTATCCAAAAAGGACGGACTTGGTGAAAATTCTGGACTTCGTTGCGAGAGTAACGGAGAAAAAAAGAAGGGCTTTAATCGGGAAGGAAGAAAATTACCAAAAGACAAGGAAAACGTAGGAGGGAAGAGGGAGGAAAACCAGCAGCGGAAATGTAGAGAGAGGGAAGAAAACACCACAGCTTCAGAAAAACGGTACGCGATAACTCTGAGCACCTTCAAAAGTGTAGTCGGCGATAGGAAAAAAGCAGAGACGGGCGAACAGGAGAAAAATTTCTCAGCGCCCAGGGGGGGGGTCTCAGAAAAAAAAAACAAGATAAAAAAGCGCGCAAAGGAAGAGGAGGACAGAGAGAGACACCACAACAACCTTAGGGGGAGTAAGGAAAGAGCTACCGATCACGCGCGCTGAAAAGTGATTGCAACGCGCGGGAGGAGAAAACACCAGTTACAGAAGCTAGCACATAAAAAGAAACGAAGCGAGGGGAAAAAAGGGACGCAGGGACTAAAAAAGGGGCGGAGGAATTGCATCCAGGTTTTCTCGTAAAAAAAAGCTGGAGAAAGAAGGGAGGAACTCCGATCAGTCTGAGTGAAAGGAGTGCGCAAAGGGAAGGCCATTAGCCGGGGGCTAAAGAGGTGGGTCAATGGGCAAAGCACAGAAGCGGAAAACAAGCTGAAGGAAGGGGGAAAAGACAAAAAAAAAGAAAAAAAACTGTGGAAAAGGGAAAAGAAAGCTGCCGCTACGCGAGAGGGGAAGGAACTCATCTTTTGAGAGGGACCGCACGAGTGACGGGAATAATCGATTAGCGAGAGAGAGAGTGGTAGAGATGGAAGAAAATTGCTGCAAAGAGCTCTCAACGAGGAAAAAAGGGAGACGCAATAGAGGGAAGGGAAAGACTCTTTCCTGCTTTGGAAAAAATTCAACAAACTTACTCGGCACCATGGAAGACAGATCAGGAAAAACAATGCCGTGGGTCTCAAACGCCGGAGGAATTCAGGTACGACATAAGGAGGAATCAGCGAATCCGTCAAAAAAGGTCCCTGGTGACTACGCAGGAAGTGTCGATGTCATCAGAAAGCGAGGGAGAAAAAACGGGACAAGTGATAGACATTCTACGACGACGGATTTCAAGGAAATCCTCGAACGGAAAATGAAAAAAGGTGTACGGGGAAAGGGAAAGGGGGGAGACCGAAAAAAGTCTGGGAGGGAAAAACTACGTCTCTGAAGTGGGGAAAAACCGATACAAATGCTTGACTAAGATCTGGAGAAAAAAAAGCGCGCACAGAAGAAAGAAACGGTGTGGGGTTAGGAGAGTCGTCAAAAGAGAAAAAGACAGACGAAAAAGGGCACTTTCAGACTCGGGGGGGACACTCATATACCAACGGAAAACCATAGAGGCAGAAACGGGGAAATGGAGCGGGAAAAACGACGGCAGGACTGAAGGGGAAAAAATGCGTATCCTTGCGATCGCGGGGGGTGGCAGGGAAAAAATTTTTAGGGAAGAGGACTTCGACTAGAGGGACAGCGGCGCTGTTATTATGGAAAAAGGTCCTGTTAAAAAAGAGGGAAAGACTGAAACAGAAAGAGGAAAGGAGAAGTCGTAGTAAACCCAGGGAAATCACGGCGCCGAAGGGTAGCCTGAAGGAAGGGACACGGGTCGGGCGACCATCGGGGGATAAGCAAGAAAAGCAGGGAAGGAAGGGGTACAGAAAAGGCTATCAAAGACAAACAGGCCGGCATCGCGATGTGCGCGCTGGGGAAAAGGAAGAAGAGGCATCGGGGAGGGAGAGTTGAAAGGTCGCTTTCATAGAGAAATCTCTTCACGTACTATCCATAAGAAAGGGCGAGAAAGCAAGAAGAAGGGGCGCCGCGAAGTAGAAAAACGCGTCAAAGTAGGATAGGGGAGGGTCAGCCTAAGGAGGGGGGGGGAAGAAACCATTCTCTATAGAAATGGGAACAAACGGAACGACAGACAAAAACTGCGCCCGGTAGAAGAGGAGGGAGGTCTAGCGTAAAAAGCGCACCTGAGAGGAACGTACCAGGAGGGAGGGGCTGGAGGCGATCACAAGCATTATACAATTCTCCCAGTAAAAATAGAAAAGCCCCTGTGAAGGGAGGGAAAGAAACAATGGCCTTCTGAAGAAAGGGTCTCATCAACTTCCGGAAGAGAGCCTTTCCTTCTTAGAGGAAAAAGGAGGATGTTCGTTGCCAGATGGTGGAGAACAAAATCTTGGGTGGTCCAGCAGAGCTCAAGGGCTTTTCCTTCCACTTTAAGGGGGTAAATTGTTTGGGGAGAAAGGGGTCAAAAGGAAGGGTTCATAAGCATTCTCCAGAACGGAATCCGTGGAGAGAGTGGAGACAGCAAATTGACTACTTACATCTATTTGAAAAGGAAAAAAGGACAGAACGCCGTAAGCGGCGTGAGACTTGGCGAAGCGGCAAGCCTTCTCCTAGCGAGGAGAAAGGAAATGTTCGAGGCCTGAATTCACGGGAGGGACTTTGGTAAAGGAGAAAGTCGTCCCAAGGGAGGGCCGGAAGGAAAAAAGTTGGCAACCTAAAGATGTCTACTGCATCAGGGGGAGCTGGAGAGCTGGGCAAAGAGGGGGGGGTACACGGGAACACATCTAAGTATAGGGAGGGTCGAAAAGAACGGGATCCGGTGTCTCTTCAAATTTCACAGAAAAGGTTTCCGGAAATATCTGATCAAAAAAAAACGTCTTCTTAAAAGTATCTACATCACGGGAAAAAAGGGGGGACGGCCAAGCAGAAAACCGAGCCGCGCACATTTGTTACTTCTCTCTAAGGGAAGGGGGCCGGGTAAAGAGACACCTCGAGACCTAGACGATGGGATCCAAGCGCCATTTTGAGGCAACAAGGGAAAAAGGAACCTCCGAGCCGGGGGGGGAGAGGGAGAATCAAATACACCCATACTTTAACTTCAGCATTAAGGAAAAAAGCCGTTTCAACAATCTGGCAGTATGCGCTTGCTCCTGAATAAACTGCAGGGAAGCGGCGGCGGAGTCCAGTTGCACAACTCAGGTAATCTGATGAGTGCTAACATTTCAGTCAGAAAGAGGGGAGGGCAAAAAGAAGAAAGGGGAGCTGAAAAGGAGACGAAAAGTGGAACTTGTGAAACGGACTCCAAGGGAGAGGCCGTTGCACCCGGCCGCAGAACGTGTGCGATCTTCTTGGACAACAAAAGATAGTGGTTCTGCTATGGACAATGGGAAAAAGGAAATCTTGCATGCTAAAGAATCATAAATCACGGTACGGAAGGGGGGAGGCCGGCAGGGCATGAAAGAGATGGTGCAAGGCAGGCGCCGCACAGGGAAACTGGGAGACGCAGAGAGGGTGAAGTCGAGTCCGAAGCTGTGGAAACCTCAGAAGAAGACGACTCTCTTCCGAGAAGGGGCGAGCATAAGAAGCGTCGAAAGAATCAAAGCGTGCGGGAGGGGAGTTTTTTCAGTTATATTCAAGTGGAAACAGTTAGAAAAGGGCACTGGTCGTCCAAAGCACCATGAAAATTAGACTTATTTCAAGGGGGGGGGGGGGGGGGGGGGGGGGGGGGGGGGGGGGGGGGGGGGGGGGGTGGGGGGGGGGGGGGGGGGGGGGGGGAAGTTAGGCTACGTACCGGAGGAAAAACTGGCTGTTCTTGCCACGGATAAAAAGTCTTATCTGCCAAGGAAGAGAAAGGACTGCCGACCTCGAAAAAAAAAGGTACAGAGAATGCCGCTAAGGGAGGCCGGAGAAGTAAAGTCGAATAGACAGGAGACCGATGTATGCAAGCAGGAAATCAGTGCCTGCGGAAGAGGTCGGCGAATCCACTCAAGAAGCCGAAAGTGGGAACATGACTAAGAGGCGAAAGGGAGGAAGACAGCCGTAATAGGACGTCAAAGAACTTTACTCTTTTGTCGGAAAGGACTGATTTGGGTGAGGAACAAAGAAAGGGAAAGACCTTCAGGAAAACGGGGGGCTCAGCCTCCACCAAAAGAAGAGGCCACCAAAAAAACAAAAAAACAAACCACCACACAAAAAGCTACGTAAAGGGCGCCCGAAAACATTGGGGCATACGAGGCGAGAGAAGAGGGAGAACCTAATGAAAGTGGAGTCATTGCCAGGGACATACCGGAAAGGTCGAAAAAAAAAAAAGAGGTACGCAGTAATCGGTACTCTTCACATTTGAAGGGGAGTCATCGAGGAGATCAAAAGACTCAGAAAGGAAACTTCAGCCAAAGAAGGAATGAAAGCAAAACAAAAGACTCAGGCAGAAGGGGAAAAAAAAATGAAAAGTGGAAATAGGGAAAGGAAAACATTCTCAGGTCTTCTAGCATCTGTCGAGGAGAGGGACTTAATCTGGTGTCAAAGGGAAAGGAGAAGCTCAATCTTGTAGGAACGAGGGAGAGATTTCTGGACTGGGGATAAAAAACTACACCGCTCGGGAAAAAAGGAAGGTTTCCTGGCCAATAGAGAGAGGGAGACAAGTAACAGAATGCTGGGTTCTCCCTTATCGGAGAAAAAGTCTGTCGAGGGACAGGGGGTGAGGGCAGGCTTCTTTATCTGAAAGGGAGTAAGAGATAAACCTACTCATGGGACAGAAAAAAAAGGAGAAGGGCGAGTTGAAAAAAATGACCCAGGGAAACTGCCTGGGCTGGCGTAAACGTTGGCGCAAAAAAGGCCAGCAGTAGGCCTTAAAAACATCTGAAGGGGAGAACCGAATCTTTTAGCTAAATTTTCATATAGGTCCCACTACCTGAAGAGGCCAGCACAGAATAAGGAAAGAACCACTCAGATGACGGGGAAAAATTAAGGGAAAACCAAAAGGCCTACACTAATTTTCGAGGAGGAACGCGACTATCAAAGAGAAGGGGAAACAGGTGAAAGTTGGATGAGGGTGCTCTTCGCTACGTGAAAAAAAAGCTTAAGCGGTACGGCGAAAACAGTGGAAAAAGAAGGGGGTCGACCCAGGGAGTAGGAAGAAGAAAGAGCAAGCAGAGGGAAAAGAACATAGTCGGCTGAGGAAAATCGAAAGAGGAGACCAGAGTGTAGCTCGAGTAAGAGTTGATGAAAAGGAGGAGGCAAGGGTATCTCTTATAAAAGAGAGGGAGGAAACGCACGCGGACTTGCGACTATCAAAAAGAAAACCTGGTGTGGTAGAAGAGAAAAATGAGAGAAACGCCTTGTAGGGGAGAGAGATGGAAGAGAGACGCAACTCTCAAAAAAAAATGAGTATGAAAAAAGGAAAGAGGAAGGTGGAGAGAAACGCGCAAGAAAAGGAAAGACAAGCGGCTCTCTCAGGAGTAAAAAAAAAAATTTATCGGAATCCTAATAATCTCGAAGAGATCAAAAGAAAAGTCAGTCCGACAAAAAAGGGAGAAGAGGTACCCGGGGTAGAAAGAAGAAACGCGAGAAAGGTGCTCAAGATGTCAGAGAACGAAAATAGGGAGAGAAGAGGGCGGGAGAGGCGCAAACGCATTAAAAAAGACGGTCAACACCTTTCGTTCAATTTGCTCTTCGATAAAGGGACCAAAAGACGGAGGACGTCGCAAACGAAGAAGAAAAGGGGGCACACGAGGAGCCTTCCGCAGGCGGAGAGAACGCCGAGTAACTTCGGGAGGGGAGGGTGGTCTAAAAAGACCTAGGTAACGAAAGACTATTTACTAGTAGTTAAAGAAAGTTGTGGGGGAAAGCAGACAAAAAGAGCGCAAAAACGATGACGAGGACGGAAAGAACGGCCCAAAACGTTCCTGCGGCTAAAACGGAAACAAGAACTAAACTGGAAAAAGAGGGACTCAAAGGCAATTGGGGCAGAAAACAGCGCCTTATTTAAAGGATTCTTGGACGAGGAGGACAAGAAAGACGTACAAGAATGAAGAAGGACAAGCAACACGGTTACTCAAGAAGGCGTAGGCTCTAGAGAGGGAGGAAGAGATGCTAAGGGGAGAGAAAGGTAATACTCGGTTTTCAGGAAGCCTCAAAAAGCGGAACAAGGGAGGTGAAAGCACAGGGAAAAGAAGGAAAGAGCGGGCGGGGGCAGAACCATCTTATCGAAAAGCTAGCGGAAGTGAAAAAAGACTGGCGGCTCAGAAAAAAATCCGCTGGGCGGTACTTGAAATTCGATTCTTAAGAAGAAGGGGGGGGGGGGCAGCGGAGGGGGTTAGAGGAAGAGTCGTTAAAAGCGAAAGAGTGCAAGGGCATGATCAGGGAAAAAAAGGGGAAAAACGTAGTGACTCTTCCTAGGTACACTGAACCTGAAGAGGAAAGAAGGAGGAAGAAAGGGTGGAGAGGGTCCCGAAGCAGAATTAGGCAAATACGTCAGGGGGAAGACCTTTCTCTCGCTGCGATTAATATCAATTTTTGGGGGGGGTCCTATAACCGGAGGGGGACGTGTAAATAGATGAGAGGGGGAGGATGTAGAAATGTGGAACAAGGGGCATCACATTCAGGGGAAAGGAAAAAAAGACAAGACAAACCTAAGGAACGGGGGATGAGCAATTAAGGACGCCGCGCCAGCGGGGGAGGAAGGCATATTCATACCAAGGGAACGTTCGAACCAGGAGGGGGAAGTCAGGACCTCTAGAAAAACGTCCCGCAAACAACTAAATAGGAATCGGCGTGGAAGAAAAACGGAGCAGGAGCATCGGATATAATTCACGGGGACCAACGTTAGAAAGGGTCTTAAAAGGCGGAAAGCACCAAAAAAAAGAAAAAAAGACGAGGGGCGAAGGGAGGAATAGCCGAAGCCAGATCAAAAATGAACGGGACCGTGGGTTAAAGACACAGGCGCGAGGAATAACGTGGAACGGCAAGAAGAACGCAAAAAAAAGCGCAATAGACGGGGGAGAGGTCTAGAACGTAAAAAGAGAGAGAACATCGCGGAAGCGGAGAGGCGGCGGTCTTCAAAAAGCTTCCGACAAAAGGAACGCCTAAAGCGAGAGGAGGAGGGCCTAAGGGTGCACCAGAGAACGGCAAGGGCACCATTCTTAAGCCCTCTTAGCAACCTGCATTAAAAGGGGATTGAGGGGGAAGTTCTTACGGAAAGTCGCTGGAGTTTGCCCAACATAAAAACACGTAGGGGGGGGGAACAAGAGCGAAAGGGAGAGGGGACCGTTCCACGGGATGTCTGAAAAGGGTGAGGTAACACATTAACGGGAGAGCCGGCACGAAAAGTGATCCAGGCACGACGGAGGGATCGGGGGGGAAAGAAGCTCTCTTTGAGCGAGGTGAGAAAGGACAAAGAGACGCCGTCATCGGCGGAACTTAGTCAATGGAGACCGCCCCGGTAAGAAGCTCGGAGAAGGGTCGCAGGGAACGCCAGTGAAACGGTATTTTCTGGAAAGATATCTACAGGTCGGTGCCGGGGGCAGGAGAAATGTTGTGCCTGAAAAGGGCGATTTAGACTAAAGCTCTGGAGAAGGAGGGAAATCGGGGAACAGGAAACCTAGCCCTTAAAAGGACTCGAACAGACGGGAGCCGGTTCTAGAAGGAGTGGGGCCTATCAAAATGTTCCTGGAAAGATAGTAGAAACTGTATTTAATTCCAGACAAGGAGAACGAAAGAGAAATCAGAAAACGTGTCGTTCTACGGGAGCTAAATAAAAGGACGGCTGGACGGGAAAGATGAAAGTTAGAAAGCGGCTCGCTAAATGTAAAAAAAAAAATTTATGACAACCGAAAAGAACGAAAGGGGGGGAAATGTTCGATCTAACTCGGAAGAGAAAAAAATACAGCCAGGCACATCCTTTCACTAATAGGAACAAGGCGCATGAAAGAAAGAAAGAAGAGGACGGAAAGCTCTTGAAAGGGGCAAACGTCGTTAAAAATAGATGCAGGTGGGAATACCTTAGAGGAGAAGGCACGAACAGGGAGCGAGTCTCTCATGTGGGGTTGGTTTTGGGGGGGGGGGGGGTGGGGGTAAACTTTGTCCTCGTAGCACCAACAACTGAAAGTGGAAGGCAGCAAAAAAGAAGAAGGAGGAAAACAACACTCGGGGGTTCGAGAGGCCCGGGGAACTACAAACGGAAAAAGGGGGGACGAGGATGGAAAGAACGGGCGGACCAGGGAGAAAGGAAGGCAGAGGCCTCAAAAGATCATCTTGACCTCGGCCAGCCGGAAGAGGTAGAGACGGGTCGACCTTGTTGGAAGGAAGAGCTCCGTCAAGAGGGAAAAAACCAGGGTTCAAAGAAAAGAAACGCTCTACCAAGGGGGGGAAAGGAGGGCGACGGGAGCGGGGTAGGTGAGTCGGGGCACGGGCCCATTTTCTCTCAAGGGCACAGGGGTCTTGAAACAACCAAGGTGCACAGTTAGAAGACTGGCAAAGTCACTAGTCTACTGGACGCAAAGTACTTAAGTCTAAAAAGAACCGGCCGGAGGAGCGAAGGAAGGAGTCCGGAAGAACATAAAAGAAAAAAATTGAAAAGGAAGAGGAGGCCACTACCGAATGGAGGGCGCCCTCCGCTTCAAGAGGGGAAGGGGGATGGCGAGATCGCCGGAATTGGGGGGGTACATGTAAGACTAGGGAAGAGGAATCATAAGACTCAAGGGGGGAGACGACCGTGGTAAAGAAGAGAAAGAGTACACACGGAGAGGCAGGAAAGAGAAAAAAAAGGTAATAAAGAGGTTTTGGACGATTGTGGAGGGGGAATCGTCCCACGAAACGACGCAGGGGAAAAGGAAACCGTGAACATAATTAAACCCAACACGCCGATAATCCTGCATACGAATAGAAACCCGGCTACTCACTCGACAGCGGCGCAGGAAAAAAAGAATGGAGGTGAGCTTAAAGGCATGCACGTAGTTCTCCCGCTGCAAAGTGCGTAGGGACAAGAGGCCGGTGAAGTGAGAAAAATCTAAAAAGAGAGCGACTTGAGGGGTCTCCAAAATGGAAATCCCTGGCAACTCAAAACTCTTTCTCCCATAGGGACGAAGGAAAAAAAAAGCTGAAAAATTGTATAAGAAAACGCAGGGGACAGCTATTTAGGAAAAACTCAGGAGCAGGGAGAAACGTCAGTGTGAAAAGGCAGAGCGCCTCGTCAAAAGCAGGGGAGCCTCTAAATTCTTCCAGGTGGGATGGTCAATGGGGCCCGAAAAAGTGGTCCTAAAGGTAGGCGGAGGTCAGAACAATCTTTCGTACATTTACGGGGAAAAAAAAAAGGAAAAGGGAGCCAAAGAGAAGATGGAAGGAGACGTAGTTCGGGAGGAAAAGGTGGACGTGTCTCTTCCGTGAAGCTCAAAAAAATGGCAAAAGGGAAGAGCGCAAAGCGACTGGAGGAAAACTTGCAACAAGTAAAAAAGGAAGTGAACGTACAGAAGAGGAGGGAGGAGTCAGGGGTAACGGGGGGGGAGAAATACTCTTAGTATAAAGAAGGCTTAAAGAATCT
>Ga0179593_1516953_pt1 | contig 27349 bp, 40 predicted proteins | sample CZODoug2_1_08_16_FD_185931 | JGI IMG/M metagenome (GOLD analysis project Ga0179593, IMG submission 185931) | Vadose zone soil fungal communities from Angelo Coast Range Reserve, California, USA - CZODoug2_1_08_16fungal (PacBio error correction) | ecosystem: Environmental > Terrestrial > Soil >...
GGGAAAGGGGGGAGTATGCATTCGAGGAAAATTTGGGGGGAATGGGGGGGCCAAAATACCTCGGAGTGACTTCATCCAGCGAGAACAAACACGAAGGAATTTTCTGGAAGAAAAAGCAGGCTTGTTTGGGGGGTTTTCTTGGTGAAAAGGGAAGTTCTGGGTTTGGGGGTTTGTCAGGCCTTGCTCCTGGCATGGGCTGGAAGGAATGGGGTCGAATGGATTATGAAACCTTAAGGCAGGCCGGGGCAAAGAGGGCTCTTTTTTCGCTGGACAGGGGAGGGGAGAATTCTTAGAAAAAGGGGGGAACACATTTCGTGTTTCGCCAAAGGGGTCGAGGAAAGAGGGGGGAAAAGGGTTTAGTATTTAAAGTAAGGAGAAACTAAGTCGATAAAAAGGAATGAAAGACGTCCGATGAAGATGAAAAAAAAGGGACTCTGTGTATTTTACTTGGGGAAGGGCCGAGTGATTCGAACACGGCGGGAACAATCCTTTAACGGAAGGAAGTGCTGGGGAAAGATGCGATCTACAGTATTCGCGGTAGAAGGATGACAGTGGAGGCGTTGACAGAATGACACCGTTTATTACAACTTCCGCCTGGAGAAAGACTCCTTAGGAGGGGGGGAAAGTTGGGCTGAAAAAAGGGGAAAAAAAAGTGTTACACTATGGAGACGCTGAGGAGGGAAAGAAGAAAAGTAGGAGAGAAAGAGAACCTTCCAAGGAGAGGAAAAAAAGACTTGGGGGAAAAAATTGGGAAAAAAAGTACCATCAGTCGGGAAACTCAAGGAATTTTTTGGGAAGAGGGGAAAGGAAAAAGGCCATCGAAAGGGGGGGAATTCGAGTTCGGAAAAAAAATCTAATCGACATTTTTCCTGAGGGTTTCCAGCTAAATAAGTTGTCAAGGACATTTTGTCAAGTTATGACAAGAAAAAATGGTTGCAAAGTGCGCTCCAGGAAAACAAGGAGGGAAGGGCACGGAAAGGGACGTAAACGGTCATTGGAAAAGTGGTTTTCCTGGAAGAGGTGAATCACTTGGATATGAAGACATGATTCTGGGAAAGAGAAAGAAGGGAGAAATCCGATTGCAGAAGGGGGGGCGTCCATCTATCGAGGTGAAGGGTGGGGGGGGGGAGAGGGGTTCTAAAAAGCTAGATCAACCGGGGGAATTGTTCCAGGGGGGGGAAAAGAGCTTCTTGGTTCGTATTTCCGGGGAAGGGGGGAGAGAAGCCTTTTTGAGGGAGAGGAAGACCTTCCGCTATTTGGGGGGAGAGGTTATATATTAGGAAGGGAAAAGGACGATAAGAGAAAGGGGTACATAAGTTCCAGATTAAAAAAGGGAAAAAGGGAAAATTAGTCAGTCATGGGAAGGGGGGTCCAAGCCAAGAGGGGAGAACGATTGGGGGAAAGAAATCAAAGTTGAGGGAAAAGGGGTCAAAGGGGGTCTCCTTTTTACTCAAATTAAGAAGGAGGGATCGGGGCTGAGGGACACGCGAAAAAGGACCCCACAGATGAAGGAAATTGCACATTAAAGGGATCCGGCTCTTAAGGGGGAACACTATTTAACCCCAGAAACACTGAGCTAACAGAGAAGAAAAAATAATACACACGCGTCCTGCGGGAAGGAAGAAAGACTCTTGTATGGGAGTTGACACGGGGGGAGCAAACATGTTCCTTCAAGCGAAAAGGGAAAAATAGAGGAAAAGGGGCACCTCCCTCGGTAGGAAGGTGAGAAGGGATGAACGGAGACAGACTCAAGAGCCCCCCTTAGCGAAAAGGGCAATCCTTCAAGCTCTTTACATAGGAAATAAGTTTCATAAGGAAAAAGAAAAAAGGGGTCTCTACACACCACTAAAGGAGAAGGAAATACCTAAAAGGGGCAGTTTTATTCAGTGACGTTTTGCCGGGAAGAACATTCCATCATAAGTCACGTCGGCAGGAAAAAAGGGGGGTCAAGGGGGGGGGGGGCTCCCTAACTATAAACTGAAAGAGGGGAAAGTCCCTGCTTTAGGGAAAGGTCATACGTCCCCTGGAACACTAAGGAAAAAAATGTCGTCACTTTTCAAGCCACTACTAACCGGACGTTATTCAGGAAAGAAAGGGGGGGAAAAGGTTTCGATTTTTCGGAAGAAAAAGTCATCAAAATGGAAAAACAACAGGCAAGACCCGGGGAGGGACATATCTTGGAAGAAAAAACGGAAAGGAATCATTAAACTTAGTCAAATGAAAAGAAAATTTGGATATCCAAAAAAGTAGAAGGCAAACTGGCAAAGTGCAGATAGAGAGGGAACCCTTAGGGGGGGAAAGGGGGATTCTTATCGAAGGAAAAAAGAGAAAAAAGATGATGGAAAAGAACGCCCTTGAACCAGGAAGGGGGGGAGACGATCACTCACCTATAAAATGAAGGAAGCTTTTGATATCCTAGGGGTGGGAAGTAACGTGGGAAACGATGTCATGATTCATTGGGGAGTGCCGGATACGGTTGCTGAATTTTCAAAGAGCATTTACATAAACCAGAAGGAAAAACCCCCATTGAAAAAAAGAAGCCTGGGGAAGGAGAAAGGGAAGTTTACGACATCGGGGGTACAAAAAAATCCGTCAGGGAAAAAAGTCCCTTTATAGCTTTTCCACAGAAAGAGTCTTTCGGGGTGGGACTGGGTAAAGGATGAAAGCTTAGAGTGGGGGTCCGGACAAGGAATAGTAAGGGGGGAAAAAGACTCCTTTGACCCAAAGGGAGGAAAGGATTTTTCCGGAAGGGGCGAAAATGTGTCACTAAGAAAGGGGAAAAAGGAAGTTTTCACCAGGAAAAGGGGATCCGTCGAAAAAGAGTTGTTTCAGGGGGAGGGAGCCTAACCACAATTCCCATGAGAAGTGGAGGAGGAAATGATGAGAAAAGAGGTATTTTCCCTGCGAACGGAAAGGGAGGGGAGGGGCATAATTCGGGGAGGGGTAAAAGCGTATAGGTGCAGCGGGGAAAAAAAAGCCAATTTTAATGTTTTTGAAAAAGAAAAAAAGAGTGGGAAGGTACACAGGGGAAAAAAGAACCTTGTCAACTCAATAAAAGGGAGGGGCATTCCCGAGGGGAGGGAGTTTTATCTTTTAGCTCAGTGGGGGGTGAAATCTGTGGGGAGAAGAGATGTTACATTACGATCAGAAAGGGGGGGGGGGGGGTTTTGCAAGAAAAAACCTTATGGGGTCGAAAGAACCTCTCCTACCCGGCATCCCCGAAGGAGGGGAGGAGGGGATTCCAAAGGGAGGAAGGACTTGAAAACCTTTTCCTCTTCCCCTTTTGAAAAAAAAAAAGGAAAGAGTCCCCAAGAGAAAGATCGTGGAGTTGAAAAGTCCTCTACCTTGGGAAGAAATCTTCCCCTTTTTTTACAGGGTGGAACGGTTCTGACAAAGGGAAAAGGAAGGCGTCTTTTTTTCTCAGCCGTAGGGAACTATTCAAAAACACTTCAAAAAGGGAGATTCTTAGTACAGGATAGTGTCGAAAACTAAGCAAAAGGGAAGAAGGGGGGGGGTTTTAAATCCTGGGGGAAGGAAAGGCGATAATCACGCCGAAAGGGGGAAACCGACAAAGAACACCTCGATAGATGAGAAAAAAAAGGAATCTCATTTATCATATCTTTAATGAGGGAAAAAATAAATGTCTTAGTCCCTCCAGGGGAAGAAGGAGAGGGGGAAATGTTTCGACCACCTTTGTGAAAAGAGGGAAGGAAATTCGCTGAAGAAGACCACGAAGGAGAACCGCTTTGAAAGTCGAATTCGATCTGCAAAATGTCGTGCACAGGACTGGAAAAAGGAAAAGAAATGAGATAGGGGAACTCTAATTCCCAAAGAAAAAAAAAAAAAAAAAAAAAAAAAAAAAAAAAAAAAAAAAAACGGGAAGGATTTTATATGGCAACATCGGTTTTTTTTGGGGCCAGCTTTGGGACTTCTAACTCACTTTTGACTGGGGAAGAATGAGCTGAAGGTCCTTTGGGAAAGGAGGGGGGGAAAGGAGGTTTCGTTCTTATCTCACGGGAGGGAAAGGGAGGAGCGATGGGACAAAGGGTTCGTTAACGACAGAGAAGCTCCATCCGTTCACATGGGGGGGAAGCCCACTCCTCTCATCCTACGAGGGATTCGACGCGGGGAATTTGTAAACGGGAAAAGGGAAAGGACACTTCACCTCCTCCCTGAAGGAAGGAGGAAACGCGAATACAGGACGAAAACAAAGCAGGAGAATCAGGACGTCCAGCCCTTGAAGAGAAGAGCCGTCGTTCGGATGAAAAGTGCAATTTCAATACCAGAGGGAAGAGATCCTCGAAGGAGCAGGGGGGAAAAAAGGCCTCAAGATAAAAATTCGTTCCGAAAAAAAGCACCTCCTCCACCAACTTGTCTGAAGAAGAAATCGGACAGGAAGTCCTTGGAAGAAAAAAGGAAAAAATTTCTCCCCCGCTCGTCCAGAGAGGAAAAGAGGGGGGGAGCCCTCAGGGCGGGATCACGGAGCTGGGGGGGGGTCTACCGAAAGGGGCGCCTTCTTACCCCCACCTTTTAGAGATCAGCACATTCAGGCAAAGGGGGGCAAAAGAAGGAGGGGGGAAGGGACAACCCAGCAAAACCAAAAAGACCAAGAAAAACCTTCATGCCGTTGATGGGGTGGGGAGGATGTGGATCGCGCTGCGAAGGGAACACCCCCGCCAATTCCCGGGATAAACAAAGAAACCAATTGAGCGGGGGAGGACTTCCACTCCATAACAGAGATAGAAAAAAAAAATGGAGGAGGAAGGGGGGGGGGGGGGAGAGTAGGCAGTACGTCAAAGAAAGGGGAGGGATGTTCGTAAAATCAGCTGAAATAAGGGTGTTCGGAAGCCATCTCCAAGGAATGGGGACGGCAAGAAGGGGGTGTCGGATTGTCATATTTGGGGGAGGGGGGGGGGGGGGGGGAGTTCGAGGGGGGGAGGGGTGTGTAATGCGCTGGCGAAGCCTTGCATTGCCGGGGGGGGGAAAGAATGAAGGGGGGGGGGCATTGATTATTGGATGCACAAGCGCAAGGGAACCCCCATGAGACAAAGAAGATGTTTTCTCTGGCCGGGGGGGGGGGAAGGAGGAGAGGGTTCCATCAGTCGGGGGGAAAAGAAGGCCGAGTAATCTTTTCGGCAGCAATTTGGGGGGGGGGAGATCGATGGTCGCGACGAAACGATCCCGATGGGAAAGGGGAAGGGGACTTCTTCCTCGTGGGGAGGAACGTGGCACCTGAAGGCCTATTGGGGAAAGGGGGGGGGAGGAGCATCCTTTATACGTGAAGGCAAGGAGTTACGGCCGGGGGGGGAATTCCTGCGTGAGAGGGATGGCTCCTTGCTGACAGTGAGGGAGGGAAGACGGCAGAAGGGGGTGAAAGAAACCTTTTAAAACAAAGGAAAGAAGGAAAAACCTACTTTCGCATTATTCTAGGGGAAGAACGGGGGGGGCATCAACGCACATATGGAAGGGGACTGAGAGTTCGAAAAAAAAAAAATCTCTACTAGAACCCCAAGGAAGGAGGACAAAAGACTTTTCAAAGAAATTCAATCATCCGAATTCTTTAAACAAAGAAGGAGAAGTTCTTGGTGGGGTTGGGGGAACAGCTTGAAACCGGAAGACTCAAAGAACGGGAAAAAGGCCGATTCGATACACAGAAAGACCACTTTATGGGGGGGGTGCCAGCAAAGAAGTTGCCGGTTTTTGGCAGTTATCCAGGAGCGGGACGGGGTTCAAAGTGCGGGGGGAAAGAACTTCTTCGGAATTGCACGCCAAGGGGGGGAGAGGGAAAAGGGTGGTTTGCTGGAAAATTGACGAGCATAAGGAGAAGAATTGGAGGATCAGAAAAGGGAGATAAATCGATCCGAGTGCGGCCTTCGGGGGGGGGAAGTGGGAGTAAAAAAAAAAGTGTAAGCCTTTTTTGCTCGGGTTGACATAGAGGGGGAGGACTCGCACCATGGATGGAGGTTGTTCAGAATGACCCCAAAATGGGTAGAGGGGAGGAATTTCCGGTTCGCACAAGGGGGGAGAGAAAGACTTTTTTACGGAACAAGGGGGAAAACGGCCGCTATTTGTAAAGGGAGGAAGGAGCTGAAGAAAAAAAAAAAGAATTGGGTGTGAAACCGTTTCCAAAAGGGGAAAAAGAGTAAGATGAAAAAGGAGTCGGAAAAAAGGGGGGAAGAACCTATCCAACTTGGGAGAAAAAGAGGAAAAGGGGAAAGATTCAAATGGAGGGAAGAAACCCTATCCAACTTTAGAAATGGGGACAATAGACAGGTAAGGTTGTAGAGGCCTTTTATGCGCGAGCGCTCCGGAAAAGCCGGACTTGCCCATTAATGCTCAAAGGTAAAGGGAATCTTCACGAAAAAGGAAAAAAAGTGAACCAAAAGAAAATGACGAACAGTCCCAAAAAAAAAGTCCTGCTATCCGCTGGTCTGCTTTTAAGGGGAGGGGACATCACCATTTTTCCTTCCAGAGGGGAACCCCTTGCCAAAGGGGAAATCTAAGTGTGAACCGCTGCACAGAAGGAAGACTTCTGCCTCCAAGAAGAGGGGGAGAGTGCGGGGAGGAAAAAGAGGGACTTGTCCTTCGCGAAAGAAAGGGGAAGGAAAGAAAACTTCCGGAGAGCATGGGGGAAGGGGTGTGGGTCGGCAAAACCAGGAAAAGATACTTCATACCAAAGGGGGCCTGGGGAAAAAGAGAAGGGGGGGGGGGAAGTGTGTCTTATACTCGGGGGGGAGAAATAAGATCCTTCAAAGGGGACGGACAAAAGGTTGGGAAAGGGACCGTACTAGAAACTTTTAAAGGGGGAAAATCTTTGACCAGGAAAAAGCTTCGCAGCCTGGATCAGAAACAAGACTCGGTTCCGCTGCCTTGAAAATACAAAGGATTCGGACAGCCGCAGGGGGGTTTCCGATTTTGTCGTCCCTAAAAAAAAGGAAAAGGCTTAACAAAGGGAAAGAAAACCCTTTTTTGGTGGAGGTTATCCTCCAATATCAGGAGGAAAATTCAGGAACGAAATCCAAAGTCTTTAAAAGAAAGAAACCCTCTTTCCTCTGAATTTGCGCTGGGGGTAAAGCGAGTGTAAGATTGAGAGAAGGGATTATTATTATCTCTCTCAACACAGAAAAGAGAAAGAAAGGTACTCTAAGAAAAAAAGCTTACACTCCCTCTATCTGTCAAGAAAAGGGCTGGTGGAGGAAGAACCCCGCGGGGTGGAAAGACCGGGGGGGGGGGGGGTTTGTCTTCCTTATACTTTTGCGGAGGGAAAGGGCTCATGGAAACATCACCAAGGAAAGGGGCGCATGGAGGGGGAATGTATGGACGAAAACAGAGAGTAATTCGGAACTGCTGGTCGAAAGAAAGGAAATCATCCTTAAAACGAGTAAAGGAGAGGGAAGGGAAAAAGAATTCTGAGAAAGTGAAAACTAAATCCTTTACAGAGGGGAGGGATCGTCTTATCCCGAAGGAAGTTGACCCCACCGGGAAGTGACCAGAGGGGGAAGGAAAAAACGGGTTCTAATCACCCCGTCTAAACGTCACTAAAAGGCAAAGGAAAAAACATGGAGGTCGGAAGGGAGAAGAGTTGGAAAGTTTCCTCTGTATGGTGTCTCCGAAAAAATTCCCCAGTATATAACGAAGTGCTGACGGACAGGGAGAGAATGACAGGAAAGAAGGCCTAACCGCAATGAGCCAGGAAGGAAAATTCGGGGGGGAAGAGGAATGGAAGCTGGCTAACCTGAACAAAAAGAAAGGGAAGGGGGGGCACCTTGTAACAGAAAAGCTGGAAGGATTGTCTTTTGAGAAATAGAACCCCGTGGGAAGAGCATTACTTGTTAATCATTCCCTCGGGGGGGAAGTTATGGAGGGTATGTTATCAGAGGGGGGTTTGGCTTTTTGGTTAAGGAGTTTCAATCAGGGTGAATCTGTGACAAACTTCATTGGGAAGGGATATGGGGAGCTTCGCGCGAAAAAGAAAAAGGACTTCAGCCCAGGGAAATCGCGTCCTTAAGTTGATTAAGAAAGGGAATCGGTGCTTTACCCCTTGAGGGGAAAGCAGGGAAAATTTTTCCTCGGGGAAAAAAAGGAGCGGGGGGCTTTGACCCCTTAAGGAAAGTCCCCCTTAAAAGACCTTGCCGAAAATTCCCCTTTGGGAGGAAGAGGACCCCTTTTCTTCTTCTTCGGAGAAGAAGAAGGAGGAATTTCCCCGGAAGTGACAAACTAGCGGCGAAAAAGAAGGGGAAAGGTACAGTAAAAAAAGGAATGATATCAACCCAAATTGGGGGCGAACGGAAGCCGAAAACAATGACTTCCCTGTAACCAATGAAGGAAAAAGGGGGGAGGGAGAAAGAAAGGGAAGAAGCTGTGGAGAAAGGAGAAAGGAAAGAGAGAAGATGGACGCCCAATCCAAAAAGGGGAAGGAAAAAGAGGAGCATATTAGAAAGAGGAGGGGACAGAATCATGTCTTATGGGGGGCGAAGAACTCTGAGGGGAAGGCGAAAACCACTCTTGTAATAGAATTGAAGGGGGGAAATTCAGAAAGCCCCGGAGCACTTTTCAACCAAAAAGAGGAGTAAGATCAAAATGTCAAAAAGGGTTGATGAAGACCCAGATGGAGATCGTAGAAGGAGGAAAAAAGAGGATTCCCCAAAAAAAGGGGGTTTTTTTTTTAGGTTAAAAAAACGTGGGATGGGGAACTCGGAAGGGCACAGCTTGTGGCTCCTAAAAAGAAAAGAAAGAACTTTTGAGTTTGAAAGTCAAAGCTGAATCTGGGCAAAAAGCTTTGCCCCGAGGGGGGGAGAGCGCATTGGAGGGAGGAAGGGAAATGAGCGAGGTCAAAAAACACGGGAGAAAAGTCAGCTTCTCCATCGTTCAGAGGGGGGGGTATTTACAAAAGGGGAAAAAGCCTCGCATCCGAACGAAGTGGGGGATGGACGCGAAGGGGGTCAAAGGTCGTAAAACGTCACCAGACAAGGGTCAGCCAGGGGATTCGCCACTCCTTCTTTAGAAAAGGGTCGCCGAAAGAAGGAACCCTGTCCCTTGCTTTAAAGACCTCCTTCGTTTCGGATCGGGGACCTTGAGGGGGGAAATTTTCAGAAGAAGAGAAAAAGACTCCTCGAGAGGAAAATTCCAGCGGGAAGAGGGAAAGATTGAAGTGAAGCGACCACAAGGCCGCCCTCCAGAAGATGGGACCGAACTCGTCCTCGGGAAAGAAGAAGGAAAACACGCTGCTTGAAACGATAAAATTCGCAAAAAACGGAGGAGAAAACCCAATCTCCAATGTCGCCCTCAAAGACCCATGCGCGTGCAGAAAGAACTCCATGAAAAAAGAATTAGGACCCGAGGAGCCCTGCCAGGAGGAAAAGCTAACAACGCGCAGGCGCTCACTGCCATCACCGGAAAAAAAAAGAAGAAAAACTCAACTGGAAAGGGGGAAGGGTTGCCCGACGCAAGAGAACCGCGCTGGCTGCCTGAACGAAAAAAAAAAAGATTTGACGAACAGAAGGAAACATTGAAAAAAGAAAAGAAGTGACTGCCTACTAAGAAAGAGAAGCTCTCAAAAAACAACAAGGAAGGATAGCGCCCTGTTATGGGAGCACGTATTCAAAAGTCAATTTGGAGGGGGGGAGTCAATCCAGGAGGAATTGGCAAGTGTGGGGTCTGGAAAGGTTCGCTATACGACTGAAATGGGGGGCAACACAAGGAGGAAAGGTCTTTTGACGTGAGTATATTGGGGGAATATTTCGTTCGGGGGTTAGGGGGGGGGGCTGCGAGAAGGCCGGGGGGGGGCTTTCATGGGATCGAGATTTGGGGGGAAGAGTCGCTTCATGGATTATTTGGGGGGGAAACCTTAACAGAAGAAAGTTGTCTAAAACTGAGTGGAAGAGGTGGCGCTTTTTTCTCTAGGGGAGGGGGCGAAATGCTTATCGTGGGAAAGAAAAGGGGGAAAAGGGGAAAATTCCTGTCTATAAGAGGAGAAAGTGGTTTGGGGGGGTGGAGGGACTGTTTGTAAGGGAGATCCTATTTCCCTCTGAGTAGGAGGAGATCTTCCGGGCAGGGGAGAGGGGAAATTGAACATTATTGCCTAATTGGAGGGCGGAGTATGCATAAGTTTCGAATTAAGCAAGGGACGTCTTGGGAGGGGGACTACATTATTGGGAGGGAAAGGAAATTATGGGGGGAGAGTTTAGTCTTTGGAAGCTTAGATTGAATACCCTTGTTCCTCTTCGAAGACAAAAGAACCTACGTAGGGAGAGAATGGGTTTCAACTTTTTGGGAGGAAAATATTGGAAATTTGGAAGGAGATGAGCGGAGATCAAGTTGTCGCTGCAGGGGAGGAAGAACTCAAGGGGAAAGATAGAGAACCACAAATCGATTGGGGGGGGAAAGGAAAAGGTCATCAGAAGGAAAAAGGGAAACTCCAAAAGGGAAAAAATCAGTTCAATTGGGGGGCCCACAATCTTACACCGGAGAAAAGAAAGGGGGAACCTGTGGAGGGGTCTAGACACAGTAAAAGATATCTCAAATTTTCCGAAATGGGACAGAACAGTCATTTTTAAAGTATAAGCAGGTCGAGGGGCAAGGTGAAGGAAGTCCAGGCGGGAAAATTTCACTGGGGGAGTACAACGGAAAAAGGAAAGTGGTTTCTGAACAAAGAAAAAAAAAAAAGTTGGTAGGTCTGAAACTGGGAGAGAGAAAAAGAATCCCTATCTTATAAATGCTATCCGGGGGATCAGGGGGGGGTGGTGCGGAAGAGGGAAAGAAGTTTTGCTCTGGTTTCCACAGAAGGGGGAAAAGACCCCTGGATTTGGAGGGGGGTTAAAAAGGAATTCCAAAAAAGGGTTTCGGCTTTCCGTTTAAGGGATGCATCCGTGGAGGGAATAAAAAAAAAAAAAAAGGAAGAGAAGCTTTTGGGGGGGTTGTGAGGTTCAAAAAACCGACTAATAAGAATAAAAGGAAAAGGGCCAACTGGTCCAAGGAAAGGAAGAGGACAAGGAGTCAAGAGAGAAGGACAAGCCCCGATGCCAACGGGTAACGGTAATTGGGGAAGAGGAAAGTAAGGTACATTTTTCAATCCCCGCTCAAGAGAAGGGGAAAGAAAAAAAATGTAATACAGTGAAGGGGGGAGACGGAAAAAGGGTAGGCGCGGTCTCAAAAGCTCCCCCCAAGAGCAAAGGGGAAATATTGAAAAGAACTGTCCGCTTCAGAAGGGGAACCACCACGACCCACTGAGCAGAAAAAAAGAGAGCATCATCCCACGCGGTAAGAAGCAACCATTCCTGGAAAAAAGGAGGGAATTCGGGGGAACACGTGGGGAGAGGAGGGTTGACCATGTTTCCTCCATGGGGGGGGACCAAGGTGCCCCCCTTAAGGAAAAAAAGAGGGAAGGTTCTCAGGGGGAAAAAAAGAGGGGACACAGAAAGACTGAGGGAGGGAGCTTCTCATTGCGTTAGGGGGGCCAGAGGAGGATTTTCCTAAAAAGGAGGAGAAAAAGGTTCAGACGCACTTCCGGAAAGGGGGGGGGGAGTGTGGTTCGCAAGACACAACCTAACGAGATGAACGAAGGGGAGAACGGAGTCCTGTTGAACGAAGGGGGGGAAGGGGGGTCTTGGAAAGGGGGGACGTACATTCCATTCCATAAGAAAGGGTCCGGAAACACGTGTCAAGGAGGGCAATACCTAGAGGGAAATGTCCAGTCTTTCCGAACGGGGGAAGAAGCTTCTGCAGCAACTGAAAAAAAAGAAAAGACTCGTTTCCTCCCCGGGAAGAGAGAAAGGGACGGGCAGTCGGAAACGAAAAGGGTAAGACGGGTTTTCGATTGGGGGAGGGAAGGCCCATTCTACCCTGTGGCAAGAACACTTTTCTTGGGGGGGGAGGGAAGGGAAAACGTATCAGAGACAACAAAGGAAAGAGGGAAAGAAGGACTTTTCAAAAGCCACGGAAGGATTATCTCCAATTCCTCTGATTTCGACGGAGGGGAAGAAAAGAAAAAAGTTTACTATTTATTTTCAACGGATTTGTTCAGGGGGGAGGGGAGAGAAGAAAACAACAACGATGAGGAGGAAAGAGGAGAAGGAAGAAGGGGATACAATCAAATCTGAAACTAGCTCTGGAACGTTGCCCATAAGGAGAAGATCCTCCTTCCTCTGGATTTTGAAAAGGGGGGGTGAACCTAGTTGGCCTTATTTCATTTGGGGGAGAGAGGAGAATTCACGCTCATTACATAAATGTGTCATTGCCCGGGGGTAGATGGGATTTGGGAGGAGGAAGACCACTTCTTAACAAAAAGAGAAAGGAAAAAAGGGCTTTGACCGAAAAGAATCAATGTAGATCTGTCCATCGGGAGGGGGGGAGTTTCCTGAGTAGCGGCTGCGAAAGTAAAATGAGACGAAGCAGGGGAGTTTCTCTTCTTAGCCCTCCGAAAAAGGGGGAACGTTCGAAGGGGAGGGCCTGGCAGTCGGTCCAGAAAAAGGCAAAAGTCACGAAAGGGTCCCCATTAAGGACCGTCTCCTGCGTTTGGGGGGGGGGGAGAGTAGGGTGGGGAAGAAAAAAAAAAAGCCCCAGGCTCGAGGAGGGGAAATCATTTAAGCGAAGGGAAAAACGCGGCATTGTCCCAGGAAAAGGGAGAGGAGTCTATTTTCTCGTAGTACCGGGAAAAGGACCCGAGGGAGAGTTCCAAGGGAAAAGGGGAAAAAATCTGAAGGAACATTTTGCGGTCAGAAAGAAGGGGTGTCACGGCAATACCGCGGATCATGTGGAAGCAGGCCCTAGGGGGGTGGAAAAGTGTTTCTGAGGAGTTGGTGTCGTGGGGGAAGGTGAGGTCCGAAGAGTGATCTGAAAAACTTACTTTTTCCCGAAGAGGGGGGGGGGGGGGGGGGAGGAGTCGCAGAGAGGCAAAAAAAAAGGAAAAAAGACAGCCCCGAGCCAAATCGAAAACTGTAAAAAAAGAGAAAATTTTGAGGGGATTTGAAACAAATTCAAGGAAACTGAGGAAAACTTCCCCCATCTGGAGAAAAAGTTGGTATCGGGGAGAAAAGGGTTCAATCTTCCTTTGCTCTTTTCCAGAAAAAGAAAAGGGGGGGGGGTTTACTCCGGGAAATTGGGGGGAAGGTGGAAGGGGGTCTGACCAAAGGAAGGTTTCTTCATCCTCCTTATTAAAGACAGGAAAAAACACTTCCAAAAGAGAGGGGGGGGGGAAGGATTCATATGTATCAGGAGAAAAAATTGTTCAGAAAACCGGGGAAAGCAAAACCGCGCTACCCATTGGGGGGGACAATCCCTTGGCCACTAATCACGAAAAAAGGGGGGGACGAAAAACGATCAAAAGGAGGGGAAAGAGGAAAATCCCAACCGAAGGCACGCACTCGATCGAGGGGGGGAAGGGGTTCATAATCTGTCTGAGATCCAGTGAAAGGTCATCCAGCCTGGTCAGAAAAAAAAAAGAAGAAGAACTTTACTTGCAATTCCGAAAAGGGAAAAAGGGGGACCTCAATGGGGGGGAAAAAGAAAGGGGGATACTGCCAAGAAGTGCCACGTAGGGAGGGGAACAACAGAATGGGAGATCGTAGAAGGGACTCTAATTCCCACATAAGAAAAGGTGAGAATGTCCTCGTAAAAAGGGAAAAGGGGGGATCCTCCAAAACAGGAAGACCACTGGGGTTCAAGAAAGAAGGCCCCATCGCTTTGAATCGGTTGCAGAAGGGGGGGAATTGGAGGTTCGAAAAATGACGCTGGCCCTGGGGGGAGTTTCCGAACTTCAGCGTAGAAAGAAGGGTTATGTACCCAAACAGTGGACGCAACAAAGAAGAAGGAACGCAGTAGGGGTAGGGAAAAAGGGAAAAGTTTGTAACGGCCGCAAAGAGAAAAGGGGGGAAACACCGCCTCCACGTACAAAGGAACAGCTGAAAAGCAATCCTGTCGAGGAAAGAGCCGTCCCTCCCTTGCCTTCCAGGGGAGAAGGAGGGACGTTCAGAGAAAAAAAGAAGGGGGAAAGGAGGGGAAAGGTTCAATTTACAGAGCCACAGGGAAGCTACCGTGATCAAAGGGGGGAAAAGGGCAACGAGCGAAATTCTTGGAAGGGGAAGAGCCCTTCCTCCCTCCTCCACCAACAAAGGAAAGAGGCCTCGCCGAGGGGGAAGGGGAAAAAGGGACGACTGCTGGAACGATACAAAAGACGGCCAGAGGCCCACCCACGCCCTAGCGCCCGAAAGCTCCCCCCAGGGAGTTTCTTAAAAGGGAAGGAAAAAAAACGCCTTCTTACCCCACTTCAAAAGGCCAGGCTCACGTCTTCAAGGTCTCTGACCACCAGAAAAAGGAACGCCAACCATCCCCATAAAGAAGCCTTCCTTCCGTTTATTTTGGGAGGGGGAAGGACCGAGTGGGAGGGGCGCTGGCTGCCGTCCGAACACAAAAGAGAAACATCATTCCCACTTGAGAACTCCTAGTTAAAAGAACTCCTAACATGCGCGACGAGGAGAAAAGTATTAAAATGAGCTCGATAGCGCCTGTTATGGAAAAGGGGAAAAGCGGCCAGGCTCTCAATGGGGAAGGAGGGTTCCGTAGGAGGGGAAAAAAAAAGGGACGCAGCAGCGCGAAGCAAAAAGGAAGAAATGATCACACAATCAACTTCCAGGAAGCGGGGAGAGGGGGTCATATGGGGGGGGGGGGGGGGGAGGGCGTTTCTCGGGTTCTGGAAAAAAGGAGGGGAGCGGTGGTGACGCAGAAATTATGTGGGACGAGAAGTTGGTCAAAAAATGGATTATTTGTCTGTACAACGAAAGGGGAAGGGAGCGGAGGAAAAATCTTCGGGGGCGCTGGTGGAGGGGAAAGGGGGGCGGTGGCGAATGAGTATAGGCCATTCTGGTGGGAAGTCGATGAATAGTCTGCAGAGGGGGGGGGGGGGGAGGATTTGCGGGGGAAAGATGGGCGCGGAACGAATAAAACCTCTTAAACTTGAAGAAGAGGGAAAGTGAGTCTTCGGCAAGTGGGAAAGGGGCCACCTTAAGGGACAAAGAGAAGAAAAAAGAAAAAAAAGAACCTTTCTAAGGGGGAAGGCAAAATTTAAAGCAAGAGGAGGAAAAAGTATTCTGCTTTAATAAGGAAAAGGGCAGGGAAAAAGGTGTAGGAGGGGAAAAAGGGGAAAGGGGAAGAACCGTTTTACACTTAGGGAAGAAATACTTCGTACGAGGATATATGGGGATTCAACTGGGGGGGAGATTTCACGATTTATACTAAAAAGGGGGGGCGGGGGGAAAACTCATAAAAGGGGGGAAAGCCGATAACCTCCATTCGAAAAGAGGGAAAATCTATTGGGGACCAGAAGGAGAGCCTCGGATTGAAAAAAAAGTGGATTCTCAGGGCAAGGGGGAAAGCTGTACACCGCACTAGGCCATAGAGCAAACGGGGGGGAAATTCTAGGGAGGGGAAAAGGAAGGTACTATCTCCATTTTTCCGTTGGAAAAAAGGGGCGTGGCAAGGACATTTTAAGTCAAAAAGGAGGGGGACACCTGTTCGTGCTCAAAGAGGGGAAAGGGAGGGCACGTCACTTTCTTACCGGCTAGGGTGGTTTTTCTGAACAAATTAAGGGGCCCTACGTAGAGCACTTTGAGGGGGAAGAAGGGAAGACAGATCTGATAAAATTCGAGAAAAAAAGGGGGGGCAGAGGGGGGATTGGAGGAAAAGGGGAAAAGGGGGAGTTACGCCTTTTTTCTCGGTTGATCAACCGGCGAGATGAATCAAAACCTGGATGAAAAATTCAACCAATTGGTAGCAAGGAGGGGAGGGCCGGTTCGGAAAAAGTCATCCGTTTTTATGTACAAAAAAAAAGTTTGGAAGTGGGGGGGGGGGGATAGGGCAAGAAAGGAGGGCTGAAGAAAAAAAACCCTTTTCCAAATTTTTCCAGGAAGGGAAAAGGGGAAAAGAATTAGTCAAGTAAGGGAGGGGGGAAAAAACGATCCAACTTTCTCCTAGAGGAAAAGGGGAAAGGAAAAAGGGGTCGCCCCGACTGTTCTCCGAGGGGGAGGATTTGGATCTTGGCTTCTGGGGGGAAGTCTGGAAAAAAGGGAAGATCGCCTCTCCCCCAAAAGGGAAGGGGAAAGTAATTTCATCCGGCTCGAAAGGGGCACAAGAACGGGGGGCAACACGAAGTGGGAAAAAAAAAAAAAAAAGGAGGTTGCTAAACATATCCCAATCTCTGAAGAAAAAAGGAGGGGGATAGGGGAAAAAGAGGAAGCGGGGGGCTGGGGGGAAAAGGGGAGGTGGTGGGCTCTTCCTGCACTCCCCTCTTAAGTGAGGAAAAAAATCTGGTCTTGGAAAAGGAAGGGGGGGTTCGATAAAGGAAACAAGGGGAAGGTCCAGCGGTCTGTGACAAGGTGCAGAAAAGGGGGACAGGCTCAAGAGGGAAGGGGGTCTAAGCGCACAGGACTCCTACTTCTGAAAGAGAGCTGGCTGAAGGAGGGGGGGGGGACGGCATACCTTCAATTCCATAGGGGGAAAATCCTCAGTTGAAAGGGAAAAGGAACTATCCGAAATTTTTGTTCTTCGAAAAGAAGGAACACGCATGATGACTTGAAAGTTTACTGGTAACCCTTCGTGGAAAGGGGGGGGAAGGTGATACCCCGTTAACATTCCAGGCAAGAAAAAGGGAAGAGTAGAGGCCCCCGTTGGGGGAGAGTTCTCCCTCCTATAAAAAGAGAAATTTTACAATTCCTTTCACTTCCAAAACCTTGATCAACAAGAAAAAAATAAGATTCGAGAGACGGTTATTCTTACCCGAGGGGAAGAACGGGAAGTTTTGAAGAGGTTTGAGGAAAAAGCTCAATCCCAAGTGAAAAAAACTTCACGTCGCACAAAGGAGTCTGTTTTCTGGGAGGGGGGCCGCCAACGTAGAGAGAGGAAGAAAACTAGTGGGGAAAATCCAGCGGAAGGATGGGAATAAACCAAAAATCGTGGGGCGGGGCAACTTTATGGGAAAAGGGGGGATAGTATCCCCTTCTGGGGTGAAAGGATTCGTAATTGAGAGAGAACAACAACACGGAGGATGAGGGAAGAAATTGAACAAGAAGGGGATAAAGAAAGAGGCACAAGTCAGTAAAAGGGAGGACAATTCAGAAAGGGAAAAAGGACGCTGGGGGGGAGGTACTATTTCCATTATTCATGGGGGGAAAGGGGGGCGGAAATAATTCAGAACGCTCATGAAGACCAAAAAAGGTTCATTGGGATTAGATTGTATTGGAGGAACCTAAGGGGGGAACCCTGCACGATACCGTCACGGGTAAGAAGCTGGAAGAAGAAAAACTAGTCTTTCGTTTGATCCGTTAGAAAAAGGGACATGAGACGGAAAAGAAAGAGGGGCTGCGGCGGGAGAAAGACTTTGCCCCGTTGGAAAAGGGGGCCTTGCATTTCGCAAAAGAGACCCGGCACACAGGGGAAACGAGGGGTCCGGGAGGGAAAAGGGGGGGGAGAGGGGGTGGGTAGAAGAGGGAGGGCGGGAGGTGAGGACGGACTGGTGTGACTAGGAAATAGCGGTAAGGAGAGGAGGGGTCGAGGGCGAGGGGAATGGGGTGGAGGGGGTGGGGAAAGATAGGTGGAGGGGGGATGGTGAAAGAGGCGGGTGCAAGGGGGGGAAGGGGGCTGGGACAGTGACTGGGAACAAGAGGGAAGAAGAAGTAAGGAGGGGCAAAGGAGAGGGAGAGGCCAGGGGGAGGGGGAGAGTGGGAAAGTGGGGAAGGGAAGCAGGGGAAGCCGAGGATGAGAAAGAAAAGGAGGAAGGTGGGGACGTGGGATAGAGGAGGGGGGGGGGGGTAAACGGCGGGAATAAGGCAAGGGGGCCGGGAGGGGCGGGGGGGGCTACAATTAAAGGAAAAGGGGGTGTAATCTGGAGATGAAAGGGTGGGGAGACGGGGCGGGGGTCTAAGATGAAGAAGGTGGCATTATGGGGGGAGGTGGGTGGGAAAGAGGAGGAGGAGGGGGGGAGGGTGGGGTGGGGAGGGCGGGAGGGGAGGGGAAGGGGGGGGAAGGGGGGGTGGGAGAGGGATAACGCGGTAGGGGGAGGGAGTGAGGTAGGGGGGGAGGTAATAGGGGGAGGGCAGGTGGGACCCGGAAGGTGGAGGAAGGGGAGAGATGGGAGTAAAAGTTGGAGGGGGGGGATGTCCACGGTGGTGGGTCGGAGGGAAATGGGGAGGGGGTGAGGGCTGAACGGGTGTTGGTTTCCCGAAAGCCTGGGGCGGTCTGCCGTCCAAAGTTTCATCTCGTTAGGGGGAACTCCATTCTCTCCTTAATTGCTGTCTTGGGAAAGACAAGAAGAAAGTAATTGTCACGGAGGATCCTCGAGACCGGGGAGTGACATAGGAGGTGTCCTAGGGGAAAGCTTTTAACCTAAAAAAATTTGGGGAAAAAACCAATTTCCAAGGGGAAGGTTGGGGAAAAAAAACCTAAAAGAGGAAGTATTGGGGAGGGAGAAGAAGACTTTTCCAACTCAGACCAGGGGGACCTGCCCGAGGAGGCTCGCGTTGGAGGACGTGTTGGTTAATGTCTTTAAGTAGTGAAGCTGGGGGACGTATTTCCTAAAGAAAATCTGGGGGGGGGGAAAGGGCGCGCGAGCGCCCTAAAAGAAGGGAAAAAGAATCTGAACTGTCTTAAGGGGAAGGACCAATCTGAAGTGAGGGGGCTTGACAAAAGGGGGAAAAGGACTCCTCTTTCCCAAAGGGGAAAAGAAAAAGTTGGGGGAGAGGGGAGGAACGTTCCTCTTCCTTGACAGAAAGTTCCCCTTGCCAGGGTTGTGCGAGGGAAAATTGGGGAAGGTTCTTCTTCTTCGTAAGAAAAGAAGGGGGGGGGAGTAACCTATCAAAAAGGAAAAAGAGCGGCGTTCGGAAACGGATGATATCCCAAAAGGGGACCGGGAAGCCGAACCGAAGAGGAGAAAAGGAAAATTCAAATCCATGTTCGAGAACATCGAGGAAAAAAAAAAAGGATAAATGGCAACTAAGAGGGGGGAGGGGAACACGAATGCCGCACTCGGATAAGCTTTCATCAGGGGTTCAGAAGAGGTCTTATAAAAGAAAAAGCTACCTGAGTTGGGGGGAGTTCATAAAAAAAAAGGGGAGAAGAGGGACTTGCAAGGAAGGGGGTACCAACTGGAGCACGAAACATTCTAGTCGTCCTTTTAGGAAGGAAGGGCCAGTATTTGGGAGGAAAAAAAATGGATATCGTAAAAAAAAAGAACCACATGTTGACCGTTTGAGGGAGAGGCATCGGGGGGACCAAAACAATGAAAAGGGGGAGGGGTAACGAAGGAGAGGAGAGGACCCAATCGCTTTTTCAAAAGGATCTCATTGGTCGAAGGAACGCTTGAAGAGGAGACTTTCCGAACAGCTGACGGAACATCGTTCAAAGAAAGGGGGAGATGTACCCAACCAGTGGAGCTCGCCAATCAGGAAAAAAAAGGTAGGAATTAAAAGGGGGTAAACTGTCTTCACCTCGCCAAAGAAAGGAAAAAGGGAAAATCTCCAATCCATCGGAAAAAAGAACAGAGATCGCATGAATCCGCACGCCGTCCAGCAAGAGGGGGACTCCGCAGTCCGTTGAGAGCGGCCTTCAGGGGAAGGAGGGACGCGTACGAAGATCGCAAAGAGGAATTTCATACAGGGAAAGGGGATCGAATTCTTTCCGAAAAAAAATTCCGCACCGCCTCCACCACAGGCTGCAAAAGATTCCTCGAAAGAAGGGAACACTACTGCTGGAAAAGGGAAAAAAGAAAACGTTCCGCGAAAAAAAGAAGAAAGGCCGCCCTCCTTGGCGCTCTAAAGCGTACCTACAATAATAAAGGAAGCGCTGGAAATGAAAAGGATCGACAGCCCATGACCAGAAAGAAGAGAGCATCTCGACAACCAAAAAAAAAAAAGGAACACCCAAGAAACAGGAAAAAGAGAGAGATGCGTCATTGTGTTGCGGAAAAAGCTCTGCTGACGGAACCTGAACACCCCCGACAGCGGAATTGACGACATCATTCCCAAATGAGAAAAGGAGAAAAGGAAGCAATAACAGTGCGCTATCTCTCTCAGAGGAAAAGATCTATATAGAGGGAAGGGGAGGGAGGAGGAACGTGGCCAGGCTCTTCAATGTAGCTGATTGCTGGGGTGTGGAGGGGAAGAAAAAAGCGGGAAACGACGGCAATGGTAGGAAACAAAAGGAACGGGGGGAAGGGGTCATAGGGGGGGGGGGGGGGGGGCTTTCTCGGTGTGGCAGGAGCTGCAGGGGTTACCGCAGTAAGAAGGGCATGGAAGGGTTTTCATAAATTCTCTTCAGGTGGGAGGTACGAAAGAGCGGAAAGCGCCTGTGAGAGAGGAAAAAGAGTTTCTCTTTTTTGAGGAGTGGGCGAATGCGTATCTTTTGAAGAGAGGGGGGGAGCCAATGGAATGCCGTTCTGGAAATGTATTGAGGTTCGGAAGGGGAGTCTGGATTTGGAGCGGAACGAATTCGAGAAAAAACTGAAGCTGTCTAGAGATCTGGAAAAAGGGAAGGAAAAAATATTGAACTTGAAAAAGAGAGAGACGGCGATATCCTTTCTACTTTGTTGGGAAAGGAGACGTTTCGCTTCCTGCTTGCGAGCGACAATAGGGAATGATGTGCGAAAGGGGAGAAAGGGGAAAAAGTTCTGCTCTAGTGACGACCGTGGAAAAAGACGAATACTGAGAAAGAGGAGGAGAGAGAGTTGTGGCTTACTTGTGGGTAAAAGGCAGAACAATAGGGGGGGGGGGGAGGCTTTTCTTAACGCATCAAATTTAAAGAAAAAAAAAATACGAGAAAAAGAAGGAGGAATACGCAACGACCTTTGGGGGAGGGAAAGATTCATCAGCACTGTCCGTTTAAAACACAAGAGAATTCTCAGTTTCATTGTGGGGGGAAAAGAAGCTGGCACCCTCACTATTGCCAGAAAAAAAGAAAAAAGGGTGAATGAGGGGGAGAAGTCTACTACGATACAGGGGGGAAAAGGTTGTTCCAGAGAAAACTGTCCTGAGTTTGCAGTTTAGAAGAGGTGCAAAAGTGCGGCTAAAAGGAGGGGAGGAGTCTTGAATGGGGGGGAAAGGGAAGGGGAGGAGGATCTTACCATGTTGGTGTGGGGGAAGGAAAAATTAGTGAATCACTTGGGGGGGGGGAAGAGGAAGAGTCAAGATCTGATAATGCGATTCCTATGCAAAAGGGTTGGGCGTCATAGAGAGAGGGGGGAGAGTTTTGCTGCTCGGGAAAAGGATTCTCGCCCACAGGGGGGGAGTGCATGGAGGGGGAGTCAACCAATGGGGGGAAGAAGGAGGCTTTTCCGTTTCTCGGGAGGAAATAATTTGTGGAAGAAGAAAGGAAGAACTTGCCGCATTTTTTAGGGGGAATCCTAATGAGATGAAAAAACGGACGGGAAAATAAAAAGGTGTCAGCAAGGAAAAAAGAAAAAATTCATAGGAAGCTTAAAAAGGAAGGGGTCAATCCCCGAAAGAAAAGGGGAAGGAAGGAGTGTGAATATTAAATTGTTAAATGGGGTCATCCCCGGAAAGAAAACTTTGTCATTGAATCAAATGAAGAAGAAGGAAGGGGGATCTTGTTGCTTCCGTTATTCTCGGAGAAGGGAAACGCTCCCCCCACAATCCTTGATTGAAAAAAAGGTCAACGCTTCACTGAAATGGAGGCACACGTGAAAAACTCACCAACGGAGAAAACGCGAGCATCAATCCCACGCGGCGAAAAAGGGGAAACAGTCCTGCATAGAAGACGGGGGGGTTTGAACTGTTCTCGGGGAAAATTTTGTCCTCCAAGGGAGTTAAGTTGCCAAAAAAGGGGGGAAGGCTCCCTCGGGAAGGCAAAACCCGAGGACAACCGTTACTACTATTACACAAGGAAGCCCTTCCTTCGGGAGAGATTGCTTGGAAAATGCTCTCGTCTGGAGGAGGAGAAAAATAAGGGGAAAAAAAGAGAGCCTGTGGCCTGGGGGAGCGACACCCTACCTGAAAAGCAGGAGAAAACCATGTCCTTTTTAACCGCTTCGGGAGTGGGGGAAGGTTTCTTAGAAAAGGGAAGGAACCAGGTTCCATAAATTCACGGGGAAAAAAAAGGGGTCAACGTAGAGGGGCACACGAGAATGAAAAAGGGGGGAAACATCCAGTCTTTAAAGGGAAGAAATTCGCGGAAAGAAGCAAAAACGCAAGCCTAAAAAGAGCTCTACCGGACGGGGAAGGAGGACGAGGTGAGGACGGAAGGTGGAAGAGGATCTAATCCCCTTCCCCAGGGAGAGAAAAGGAAAGGGGAGTGGGGGGGGTTATTTCCTGGTATCCAATCACAATGCATGAAAAAAAAAATGAATCATAAAAAGGAAAGAAAACTCCAGCTTAAGTATGTATAAAAAGAAGAAGGGGGCTCGGGGGAAAAGGGAAGGAAATAGAGAGTGTAAGTTTAATTAGCCCTTAGGGGGGGGGGGTATTAGTAATTATGCTCTAAAAGGGATAGAGGAAAAAAGGGTAAAAAAGAAAAAAGAAAGGGGAATACTATCAATCTTACAAGGAAAGAAGGGAAGGACAGAGCAATTCAGAGGGAATGGATATCCATCCTTCGGGGAAAAAGACTTTTGCGGGAACAGGGGGAAGTACTTCCTGATACTTTGGAGGGAGGGAAAAGACAAGAAAAGTGTCAGGGGCAACCAGGGGCCCTGGGAGGGGATGAAGACTCGGAAACACTGAGGTAAAAACCCTCACTGGTCAGACGGAAAGAATTTTGAAGGGAGGGATTATAAAGGATGCTAGCGTAGAAAGTTCTAAAATCAAATTGAAAAAAATACGTATGAGGAAAATTTTTTCGACGGCTATGCTCCAAATCTGACAAAAAAATCCCCCAGCCCCCACCACTGGTCCTTTTAAAAATTTTTCATGTCACGGGGCCCTTCTGTCAGTAGGGGACCCGGTGGGGAAAAAAGGAAACATGGGGTGGAAAAATAACAGTCGGGAAGGGCAACTGGGTTTTAATGGGAGTTTCTCTTTATGAAAAAAGCCACAAAACCAGCTCGCCGGAATGTCTTGGGAAAAAGGGGGGGAGTTCAGAAAAGGGGGATCCTTTATTTGCCAAAAAGAGAAGGATACAGGAGGGGGCGGCATTAGTCTTAAGTGGGGGAGATCCCCGGGGAAGCGGTCTAAAAAAAAAAAATTTATCAAGGTTAAGGGGGGAAGGGGGGTCACATACCTGAAGTTATTTCATACGAAAAGCGTCCCGTTGTCAACGAAAGAGCATGACTGTTGAAGCAGAAGGAGTGTATGAGGAGAGGGGGATCTGTTCTCCTCAGTGAGTGGTTCAAGTAGGGGCCTCCTGGAGGAAAGACATCCGATTAAGGGGGGGAACTGAAGGAGAGGGGGGGGCTCTTCGCTCAAAGGAGAAGGTCTCCTACCGCGGCAAGAAAAGGCACTCAGGTCTCATGCTTAAAAAAGGGGGATCGTTTCTTAAAAGGGAAGAGTCCCCTGGGAAAGAGAGGAGATATTTCCTCGAAAAGAGGAGGGGTCTGGCTTGACCCCGGGTTCCGATTCGTGAAAAAGGACTCTTCCTCTTCCCGGGGGGGGGAAAGGGGACGGGTTCTGACCCCTTCTGAAAAGGAAGGGGAGTCGTCGTTGGAGTCCTTCAGCCCTCCTTATTAGAAGCTTCCCAAATAGAGGAGTGGGGTTAGCTTCAGATGACAGGAAAGATGATATCCCCAAGAGAACGAAGGGAATAACCCATTTTGTTGAAAAGGGAGGGAAAAGATCCAGGGGCGATAGCACCACGGGTGCGAAAAAAAGGGCGTACAGCCGCCTCTATAGAGGGAAAAAATCCAAAAGGCCGCACCGTTCTCAATCGGAATAGGAATTGTCTTATCCGACAATCCTACAGAGAGGGGGGAGAAATGGTTCAGAAAACCAAAAAGGGTAAGAAATTGAAGGGAAGAGAAGAAGCCCAGGAAAGCACTTTGTCACCCATTAAAAAAAAGGGGGGATAAAGGAAAGGGGGGGGAAGTTCAAGCTGGAAACCACCAGCAAGGAGATCTTAGAGGGGGGGAGAACTCGAAGAAAGGGTTAAGACAGGAAGGGGGAGATTTCACATCTTGGAGGGAAAGGGGGATGCCTCAAATAGGGAATATAATCGGGGGGGGTCACTGTCGTAGGATTTTCCGGTGGGAAAATCGGGAAGCATTGGGAAAAGGTCTAGGACACGATGAGAAGGCACCTTGATGCAAAACTGAGAAAGGACATCGTTTGTGCCGGGGACACAAAAGGTCCTGAAGAAAGGAAGTGAGGGAGTTCTTCTTACGAAAGGGGGAAGGTCGACAAATCGCGAAGGCACTAAAAAGCCTCCACTGGAAACATAGAAGTTATTCGCCGCGCCTGAATAACGCAGGAAAGGAAAAAAAAGTCCAGCCCAAGGAAAAAAGAACGGATGCCAAAAGGGAGACTCGGAAGTTAAGTGCAAAGAAATGGAAAAAAAGGGATCCTCACCTTCCTTCATTAAGGGAAATCTTCTCTAAGGCGCTCTCTAGAAGATCAAAGCACCTCCTCCACCGGAACGAACTCTTCATCACCTTTGGCGAGAAGTAGGGGGGAACGCCATCTAGAATCGGGGCCTCGCCAATCTCCCCGGAGAAAAAACTGGGCGAAAAGAGGGGCCTTCGGTTGTCGCGGTGGCTAAGACCATGAGAACCGTCTGACCAAGGGGAGCTATCAACCACAAGTGGACTGCAGCGTCACAAGAAGCGCTGACAACCCGCACCTCGAAAAAAGAAAAAATAGACCACCTAAAACAGAAGAAGGGAAGGGGGTGGTTCCTCAAAAGGGGGGTAATTCTGCTCTGGCTGCGTCCCTAAAAACAAAAGCCTTATTGAAAGGGACCAACAGGAGGCGCTTTCCTACTGTGTCCTAATAAAAATTGAGGTCTCTCTACAAAAAAAAGAAAAGAGAGAGATATGCGCCATGGGGGAAGGAACGGAGGCCATGCTATTTGGGAAGAGGTGTCGTCAATAAGGGAGGGGTTCTTTACGGCATCCAGAAAAACGACTGAAGGGGAAAGCAACGGCATTCAGTTTTTTCGGAGGGTCAGATTTGGGGGAAATTTTTGGGGGGGCGTTCGGCGGGAGGGGGGGGGTTCTCTGGAAAAGGGTTCTACAGGGGGGGGAGGGAAGAGGGAGAAGTTGGGGTCAGAAGGGAGGTTGTCGTAAAACCGGAACATGGATATCGAAAAAAGGGGGCTCCATCTAGAAGGTCTCTGCCGCTGGGAAAAGAGGGGAAGGTTTTCCAGCAGTCAGGGGTCGAGTGGGGCCGGTCGAGAGAAAGAAATTGGTGGATTCTGTTCTTGAGATCTGGGGGGGAGGAGGAGATCTCCTATTTCCCGAAATACGGTCGGAAAAGGAGATGATTTCAGCCGTTTCGACAGGGGGACTTTCACCTGAATGTGCCGAGGAATCCGTTCTACTAAAAGGGGGCTGACGGCTGCGTCTTCCTGCGAAATCGGCGGAAAAGAAGTGGGAGGGGCTGACAAAGAGTGCAAAGCTTCGATGTGAAAAGGAAAAGGAAGTCTGAAAAAGGAAAGAAAAAAGGAGAATTCCGTCTGATGCGAGGGGGGGTCATGTTTTGGGGTCAAAGGAACGTGAACGATGGAAGAAGAGGGAAAACGCATCAATTTAAATCTTCTCAAAAGAAAGGAGAAGAGAAAAAGCAAAACCTGGAAAGGGGGCCCAGATTAAGACCGAATCATGAAAATGAATTCTCAGGGGTCACACTCTGTACAACCGCACTATCCAGGAGAGAAAAAAACATGTGGGAAGGGGAGGAAAAAAGGGTCCTACGATCTCAGGTTCCAGCAAATAAGGGAAAAGTTTGCGTATCAAAAAAAAGCTCTCTACTTGTGGAGAAAAAGAGGGCTTGAGGAGGAAAAGGGAAGGTCTTACACTGAAGGGTTTTTTTCGGGAAACCATGGGCCGCACAGAAGAAAAAAGACATGATTTCTGAACACGATTCAAGGGAGGGAAAAAAGTGGCGGGGAACAGGAGGGGGGGGGCTCCATCTATCGAGGAAGGAAGGGGGTCTCGGGAGGAAAAGTAAGTGATTCTCGCAAAAGGGGGGGGGCATTGTGTTCCATGCATTCAAAAGGAAGAGCTTCGGGGGAAGGGGAGTCCTTTTCAGGGGGGGAGATCATAAGGGGGTAAGTGAGAGGAAAGCCGAATAACGAAAAGTTGAATGTTTTTATAAGGGGAAGGGGGGGGCTGAAGAAACCGACTAATAATAAAAAAAAAATTTTCCAGAGTAAAAAAAGGTGGGGAAGAGGGGAGGAAAGTAGAAGGAAGAGAAAAGGGGAAGAAAGACCAACTTTTTCTCAAAAGGGGTAAAAGGGAAAGGGAAGGGGGAAGGGGGTCAATCCCCTCTCCCAACTTTTTAACAAAAGGAAAATTTCCGAGGTTGGGGGGATCGGTGCTGCCGGTATGACGCGGCGCGAAAGAAAACGATCCTACTGAAAGAGGAAAATCGTTCCTTTACAAAGGAACTACATTTGATGCACACGAGGAAAAAAAACCCTGAGCGAACAGAGTCCCATCGAGATTCTCGCAAGCCGGAGGGAGAGGAATAACGCTTGTCTTTGAGGGGGGAAACACGGTGAGAGGGGGGAGGGGGGAGATGACCCTCACCATGGGGTTCACGGATGACAAGGGGCCCTTCCTTTGCTTCTCCAAAAAAAAAAAACTTGAACAGGAAGCGAGGACACTCCGAAGGAGACCGTCGAGGAGGGGGCTTTGAAAAGCCGGGATCCTGCAAGAGGTCCTTCCTCTCCCTCCGGGGAAAAGGAATGTTGCAGGGGGGGGGGGAAAACCTACCGAGGAGAACGATAAACCTCCCGGGGTCCTTGTGGAGCCTTCTGTGACGGGGTGAAAAAAGTAGACCCCTTTGTGGAGAAAAGAAGGAGAAGAGGCACGTCCCCCGTTGGGGGGAAAAGGTTAGAGAACGAAGAACACTTTGAGGGGAAGGGAAAAGTTCCTTGCTACTGGGGAGAAGAATTATCACGAAGAAAAAAAGAGGTTCCGTGGCTTCTGCCAGCTCTAAAAAAAAGCATTGTTCCCGACGGAAGTTCCGAGGTTGAGGTCAACATCTGGAAGAAAAAAAGGGACATTACCCTGGCGCAATGACCGGGGGGGGGAAGAAACTTTAAATAAAGAGAAAAAGAAGACAAAAAATGAATCATGAAACTAGTCAAAAAAAAAAGAAAAGCGGAAGGATGGTCCACAACTCCTCGACGATGTTGAGGATTGACAGATAGGGGAATAGTATCCCCATGAAAGGGATCGGAAGAAAAAGGGAGGAGGAAA
>Ga0179593_1508899_pt1 | contig 27348 bp, 24 predicted proteins | sample CZODoug2_1_08_16_FD_185931 | JGI IMG/M metagenome (GOLD analysis project Ga0179593, IMG submission 185931) | Vadose zone soil fungal communities from Angelo Coast Range Reserve, California, USA - CZODoug2_1_08_16fungal (PacBio error correction) | ecosystem: Environmental > Terrestrial > Soil >...
TCAACTCAACAAAGGTGAGAAAGAACATGGGGGAAGTCGCGCTTCCCCGTTCCGGGTGACGTTGAACAAAAAAAAAAAACCATACTCCCCGCAGGTCTCATATCCGCAAGCGCACCAACGGGGGGGAAAGGGCCAAGCGAACAGCCGAAAGACTACATTATCAACTCTGGAGAGTCACGGTCAAAACCAAGGGAGAAAAATAGAAAAAATAAAGAAGACCCTCAGACGAGGGGGGGAAGGAAATGGCAGGGCCACACTAAAAGGATACGGACTGAGAGGGTGAGATACCGCAAAAAAAAAAAAAGTAGTCGGGTGGAAACAACAGGGAGGCTCCACGAATGGGCGCCTGGTCAATTTCCGTAAGGAGTCATACAAGAAATCACAGGCAAACAAGAAAGGCAGGCGCAGCCTGAAAAAAATCCACCTGCCGCGGCAAGAAAAAGATCAACACTCTCTCAACCTCGGTTCTAGATCAAAAAAAATCTACGGGGGAAGGAAAGGGAAGGAGGGATGCGTGTAAAACAACTGCCATCGTCGAAGGATGGCGCGCGAAAACATGCAAAAACCCGGCGCACGCGGATTGGTCAGTCCTGAACAGGCCCCCCTCAAAAAGAGACATGAATAACTGCAAAAAACCAGGGGGAGGGTTCTGTCAAAAGGACATGGCCGAACGGGCTGCTGCGGGAGGTTCAAAAAAACACGACAAATATAAAACCCCAAACAAAGGCCCGCAACCTCCGGGGAAACAGAAAAGGTTGCGGGGAAAAACGGTGGGACTATAAGCTCAGTAAGAAGACCTCAAGTGGAGAGAACAGCGGCGGGGAAGGGGTGAGTGCACAGGAAAGCTGCGGAAAAAAAAAGCGCCGGGGTTTTTTTCTGCAAGGGGAATCAGCAGAAGGACGGCGACCAAAAGGCCTCGGGGGGGTCGGGGCACCGGCAGACCACTGGAGCCGGGGGTATAACAGGGGAAAGTATACTCTAACTTCAGGGGGGGCACAGAGCTCAGAAAATCTACCAAAAAAAAAAACACAACAAGGTGGAAAAACAATGAACACTACATGCTCCGGATGTAGAGTAGACGAGGCGCAAAAGATAACTCCATGGGGAAGCATGACAGAATTAACGAACGTCATACTGGTCCCTAGGGGGTTCATGTCAGGGGGGGGGGCAGACGGCAGTGATGCCCTGAAAAGGGAAAAGCATCTTCCACGGGAACCACAAAGTGAGGGGCAAAAGTAGCCTCGGGCTGTAAGAAATGTCTCAAAAGAAAGATCGGGGTCGGCAATCCATTTGCATAGGAAAAGTAAATGTGAGACGACCTCGGGGAGAGATGAGCCTTTACTTGGCAGGAAGCAGCACCTGGGGGGAAAAAAGAAAAACTATCGTGTGTGGTACAAGCAAGAGAATCAAAAAAACAAAAAAACAAAGCTCTCCGAGGGACGCTGGGGAATAGACACGTTCGGTGGGCCCTACGATACAGAACTAAACCTTTGTCAGCAGCGCGAACAGAAAAAAACGGTCACGGGGGGGACAATAAGGAATCGATCAGGGGGGGGACGAAAAAAAAGTATAATAGTCTCTACCGGAAATACGCATGGGAGGGAAAAACCAAGAAACCTCGGACGGTGTAAGGGAGGGGGAGTAAGACAGAGATATCAGGAAGCTTCAAGGAGCAATCCACAGGGGGGTGCGCCGTTAAAATAAAGTAAAAAACGAAGTGGATTCACCGGTGAAGAACAAAGGGAAAAGGGAGGTGAAAGGGGTCAAAAAACAATGTTGTGTTGAAGAAAACACCCAAACTTGGGGGCCGTTCAAAACAACAACCCAAGCAAGGGGGGCGAGATCGAGCAGAAAAGCGGTAAAAGCTGCCCCGAGGGGCAAGGCTCCTGATTGAAAAAGAACGAATAGGGGGGGGGGGGGATCTGGAGTAAAAAAAAAAAATAAGGAGCAACCTGGACCGGGGGACGAGCCAAAAGCCACGGGTGACTGGAGGGGGACCGAGGCAGAATGAAAACTCGGGAAAAAAAGGCGCTGGCCGGGTGAAGAAGAAAGGGGGGCCCCGCGGCAGAAAAAAAAGTTCCGGCATTATGGTTCGCAAACGCCGCCAGAGGGTTAAGTAAAACCTGGGAACCCTCTGAGAAGAGACACAAAGGGGGGGAATACTAGCGACAGACGTTGACGACGGCACGAGACTTAAAAAAAAAAGCCATGAGGATCGAAAAATCCTACGGCACCACAGGGAAAGGGGGCACCAGCGAAAATTGAGGGGGCGAGAAAAGTAGAGGGCGAGCCCTGGTAAAAAACCCGCAAGGCTCACGAAAAAGCCCTGTGTCTAACAAACCCTGAGGGACAAACGTGAGGAAGGGCAATCCCCAATGGGGACCATCACCGAAAAAAAAAAAATCAAGTCGGAAGGAAAACTTCTTCACCTTCACTAAGGCAAAAGTGAGGTATGGGGCTATTTAAAACGTCCTCGATCGGGGGGAAGAAAAATGATGGAGGGGAGACCAAAAAAAAATTGTCGGGAAAAAAAATCCCCCCGTACGCGGCAATGCAAAAAAAAGGGGGCAAAACTGAATCGCGGCAAGATTGTAACACCCGCCTCAACGGGGCGAACCTGAAAGGTTGAGTCTGTGGTTGGGGGTGTTGCGAAAGAGGGGGAGCCAACCAAACCAGCCCATAAAAGAAAATTTCTTGTGATAAAAAAAAACAGCAAAAACAAATCTAGTGGTTCGGTTCAAAGGGGTTCCGCCCGAATCCTAGTCCGGGAAGGAGTCGCAAGAACTCCAAAGTAATGGATAGAGGTGTCAATGGGGTGTCAGCCAAGGGGGGAAAAGACATAAGCGGTAGTGAACAAAATGAAGCAAAGCTAGGGGAAAAAGAGGAAATGACCAAAAACAGCTAGGGCTAAGGAAAAGAAGTGTCCCGCTCCATATAAAGTTCTCTCCCGTATAGTTAAAAACGGCTAAAAAAGAACTAAGTCAGATGGAGTCCGAATTGGGAAAAAACAGTTCGAGAAGTTTGGTGATGGGAGGGAGGACTTTGGGGAAAAAAGACTATTCTCGAGTCTTAGAATGAAAGAAACCTGGAAAAGCCCAAACGATGTAGAGCGGGAAGGAAGAACAATACCACTTGAACTTATCTCCGGGGTAGTCTAAAAAGACTCTAACCAAGAGGGGGAGACGAGCGTGAAAATGCACCCCAAAGGGAAACCGCGGCTGACTGGCAGGGGAAACAGACGCGAGGGATCGAAGAAGCAAAGTAGAGCGAGAGCAAAAACCTGAGAAAGAGGAACGGGGGTTGGCCTTCACAGAGAAATAAGGAGAAAATCAGAACAAAGGGGAGACCGGGTCAAGTTTTAGGAAAAAAAAAAAGGTCAGTTCCAGAGGCTAATCCAGGGTCGATAATTAACGGTAGTCATGAGCAAGTGGGGGTGAGAAGAGGGGGGAAAAAGACAGTCAGCAGAGGGGAACTGGTCTATCACAGAAAAATCTAAATCCGCCGGTCGCATGCGGAGGGTCGGAAAGGATTGCAGTAGTGGGGATATTGAACATGAGGGGTGTTTGGGAAGACAACACGACGGGCATCCAAAGGGGGTGTGTTTGTTGGGGCCGGCGAAATATTCGAGGGTACTTTCTTAAAGAAATGACCAATAAATGTATGACAGAGAACCAGGGGGAGAAGGATAGATAGGGAAATCGAATACTAGCTAATGTTAATCCTTCACGAATGAAATCGCGCGCCTGGGGGAAAAAAAAAATACTGGTTGGGCCAACAAGGAGGTGGAGGGGATTAACTTCAAATAACATGGAAGGGGGGAACAGCCTAAAAATGAAAACCATTTGTTCCTAGCGGGTTGACGAACTTAAGAGGATCCTCGGGCGGGGGTCTGGCCACGGAGGGCAAGAAAAAAAGAAAAATGCCTCCCTGGGGGTTTTTTGAAAAAGAAGAGAAGGACGGGAAAAAGCGAGACCCCCGGCAAAGATTGTGGATAATTAGAAAAAGAAACTTCGAGGGGGAGAAGGCGGCGCGTATACAGATGGTGTCAGGGACCAGGGTGGGGGGGAGGGGAGCTTGTTGAAAGCTGAATAGAAGAGTCACACTCTTAAAGGAGAAAACAGAAGCCATAAAACGGACTTGAACAAGCGGCGCAGGAAACCATTAACAGTGGGTGAGGGAGCTTGGGGGGGTCACACAAGGATAGGAAAAGATGGTTGAAAACTCGATGAAGAAGGGTGGGTCTCATAAAAAACAACGTGCAGGAACAGGCAACGGAAAAGGTTGGAGCACCGTGCAGGGGTGTTACTCTCAAGGCAAGGAACCGGTCAAAAAAAAAAGACTTACGGCCGTCCAACCGAAGAAAAAGGGGGGAACGATCCGACAGAGGGTTGGGGTGGGGGGTTGGGAAAGGGCGACGGGGAGCCAAATTGTTAGGTCGGCCGTACGAGAAAGGGAAAAGGAAAAAACCGCAAACTATGAGTGATAGGGATTAATCAAAAAACAAATACCGCATAGACTGGGGGACATTTTTCCCGTAACGAGGGGGAAAAGAAAGGGGGGGAAGTTAAAAACAGAGGGGGGGGGGGGAATGATAAGGAGAGTCAACCAAATTCTTGTCAAGCCAACAAAGAAAAAACTCGGGCGCGCCCAAAGCCTGACATGTAGCAGATAGGGAAGGGAGTGAACAAGGGCGGACTTGGGGGGTTATGGGGAAGATCAGCCAATTAAAAAAACTTCGGGGGGATTCTCTGAAAGAGTTCCACAAATCAAAAAAAAAGGGTCAACAAGGGAGCACTATCTGGAACAAGGGAAAGACAAACGCAAACAGGGACTTAGAAGTACCGGCGGCCTTGCAAAAAGAAGAACCCTCAAAAAACAGAGTGTCTCTTCTCTCTACACTGGGGGTGACAGTTTTCAAGGACATGAGAAGCCCGAGTAAAAACAGAAGTTAAGAAAAAAAACGAAAGAGAGATCAAAAAAAAAAAAACGGGGAGGGAAGGGGAAAAAGAGATAGGTATGGTGTCTGGGACAGGTCGGGATAAAACTCTTGGGTTGATATTGCAGGGCCAGAAAATGTCTCGTATTTAAAGAGAAGAAAAAAAAAGAAACGACCGACAGGGGGAACCAGGAAGCTTGCTGACTTGCGGCAGACGACCGGAAAAGAAGGAATGGAAGGTTACAACTAAACACAAGGTTCCCGGTGGGGCGGGACCGGCGGGGAGGGAAAAGCAGTTCAAAAACAACAAAATAAAAAGAGTATAGGCAAAGCTTGGATGCAAGGGGAGGGGAAAAAAACGCCAAAAAAAAAAGAAAATTCCAAGGAAAGATTGCCTAGGGTAAGGCGCCGACAAAAAACGAAAGAACCAAAACCGATCCGCTTCCTCGGAAAACTGCCGAACACTCACCGGGTGGGAGGGAGGCTGAAAAACCGGCGTGCGAAGCGAACAGATCACAAAACGGGGGGTAAAAGGTAAGGAAAAAGGGATCAAGAGAAGGGACTGAAAAAAATTGGAAAAGGATCGGTCAAGGCTGGGGTATACGCTCAGCGCACGAGCCCTCCCTGCAAAGAAGACCCAAAAGCAAAACATCGACAAAGCCGGGAGGTGAAAAAACCACACAAGAATACCACAAAAAAAGTGGCGCTCGATATGAAATGCGAGAATCTCGAAAACGTGGGGGGGGAGGGGAGACACCAGGAAAAGGTGATCAACGATGTTCAAAGGACAGGGTGGGGGAAGGCAGGGCCAAGGCTAAAAAACAAAAGGTTTTCAACCGAGAGAGCCGAGCGGGAAAAAAAAGGCGACCTACCGGCAAGATGGAAGTTGGGGTCTTTTTTAGGGGGAGGCCTCTTCTGCATTGCTCCACAGACAAACCTAAAAAGAAATGAAGTAGACAGGGTGAGTGTTAGGGGTTAGGAGACTCACCGCAAACAAAAAAACAAAAAAAGACTGAACAAGACTTCCACGCGACTGTGAAGGGGCAGGCTCTCCGAGGGTACCTGTCGAGAAAACGGTGCCAAGGGAAGGTGAAGGGAGGGAGCAAAGGGGGGTGGGCCCCGCACCTTTCCTCGGGAAGGGGACACAAAAAGAAACCAGGCCGTGAAATTCCCGCCAAAGAGACGCAAGTAGATGGGGGGGGGGAGAACGTTCGGCGCCCGCCCTCGAAAAGGCGGACTTGTGGACGATACCGAACCGTGCAGTAAGAAAAACTGGGGGGGGAAAAGCCTCAGGGTATTACGAAAAAGGGGCACAAAGGGGAGTGAACGCGAGATCCACAGGTTGGCTGGGGGCACAAAGTCACGCTGACGAATTGATTAAAAACACTCACGGGACCAGGGTAAAGAACCGAGGAGGTTAAAGAATTTTAAAATACAATCAAATAGAGAACATAAAAACACTGCTAGGGAAGGCAACGGAAAAAAATCGAGCCGCAAAAAACGCCTGCAACTCAACAAAAAAAACCGTCCCTGGACCTAAACCAGGGAAAACTAAGCATCAAAACGAAGGGTGTGATGCGGATCGGAAAACCGGACGAAAGGGAACCAGTTAAAAAAAGCGCGAAAAACGGGACAGGGCAAAAAGAAAGAGGCAAACATCGGGGGGTTGAAACGAAGGAATCGAAAATCACCGGAACCAGGTAAGGGGGAAAGAGAAAAAACCCACGGCCAGTGCCCCCGCGCGCCCGGCGGCACAGGGAGTCCCAGCTGACCCAAATGAAAAGTGGGGGGGTAAAAAGCCCGGAGCCGGGGGGGCGGCTGGGGCCAGTAAGAAGAAGTGGGGGGAAAGGGCTGTAAACCTTCGGCGCCATAACAAAAAGCCTAAGGGACGGGGGGGGGGGGAACCGAGCACGGACCGAGACCCAAAAAATTCCTCCAACGAAAGCCAAACTAAAGGATGCCGGGGGGGTCCAGGTGAACGGAACTGAGGGATGAAGCAAACGTACTAAAGGAACTACGGAAAGGCAACGAGAAAAGGAGGGGGAAACGCCTAAAAGCCATTCACCAAATTATCACAACGAAAAAAAGGTAGAGTACGACCGACCAGAATCGAGGCGCTAAAAAAAACTTCTAACCAAGATCAATAGCGTTGGGGAGAGAGGATTCAGGGAAATCAACTCGTAAGGCAAGAGTGCCGACAGTTTTAATGTTTACTAGTGGGCCATAAAGTTATTGGTGGGCCCTAAAATGCTGAAAAAAGGGAACGACAAACAACCTCAAAGAAGGGACCAGGGATGGAAAGGACGCCAGTAAGGTAAAAATATGGCTCTGAGACATCTAAAAGCTGCCAAAATTAGAGATGAGGGGCCCCGTTCTCAAACGCAGGGCGCTGGGGATCGACGTCTCGTAAAAAACGAAACGCCCGCCCCCCCGGGAGCGAAGGCCGCCGGGGTTGGGGGTTCACCATGTGGAAGAGGGGACCCTCGAGAGACGGCTTAAAGGGGGGGGGGGGGGGCATCACGAGGGCACCCCTAACGGTGGGTGTGGGAAAAGACTAAAGGATGACGGAGTTACAAAGGAGGAACACCAGGGGATAACGTGAAACAGGCGGACGGGTCTATGTCCATCCGCATCATTGCAAGACACGCAATAGAAAAAAAGGGGTTTACTTGGGTGGGTGGACTACAGCCAGCCTGGAGTTGGGAAGGGTTAAAGGGATTCGACTGACAAACATGGAACAACAGCTTCACGGAGGAACGGAGGGGACGGGCGGTGGGAGGATGAACAAAAGGGGCTACCCGGAACCTCCGTCTCGCTGAGAGTAGGCAGGAACTCAAAAACGAAAGGAGGGTGGGGAAGGCAGAAAACAAACAAAATGGCACGCGAGGATTCTATCCCTGTGTCAAGAACAACCCGAAAAAGGAAAAACGCTACGACAGAAAACCCCCGTCTGGGCTGAGTGGGGGAAAGAATCCCTGCGCCCTTAATACAAGGCCAGCCCCGCCACCCTAGATCCTAACAACCCTAAGGGAGACGTGGGAAGGTGATGCCAGCCACCTCAACCGGCAAATTGGGGTAATCAAAAAAAATAATCTACCCTCAACAAAGCAACAGTATGGCTAATCAGAGGGAGGGAAGAAGCGGGGGGGGGCCGACTAGGAGCTGAGACTCTAGCAAGAACGGAGCACAATGGGAGATGGCAACCGGACCTGGCTGGGGGGCCAAATGACACCCGCGCACATTACGGGATGCAAATAAATAAAAGTAAACGAAACGGTGTTATCCCAAACCCCAATGACCCTGGGGGGCGCGATGGGAAAGACCAGTATCTCGACGTAACCCCTAAAAAAAAAAGAAACGAAGAAAAGGGTGAGAAAAGGGTACATTTTCCCTACGCTTACCCTTAACCTTTCTCTACGGAGGAAAAAGAAACTAATCTTCCCTCACGGGCTCAACGGACAAAAAGACAGGACTGTTGGAGTCGGGAAATGTTCTTATGATATGCATAAAGAAACAATCGTTCCCCTACGGGGACCGAAAAGAAAGAAAACGAGGACGACGGCAATAAGTTCTTAATTTAGGGTCGAAAAGTCATCTAAAAAAAAAAAGGCGAGACCTCTCTCCTGGAATAGAGTACCCTGCTGAGCTAAGCCCTTAAGGGTCCTCCTCCAAGATTAATCCACTATTAGATGGGAGGCGCGGCGCCAAATGCGGAAGGGCCCGTTTGAAGTTAACTAAAAAAGAAACTCCTAACAAAAATCACGGTCTCCCCAGAAGGGAGGTTACGGGGAACGGGGGCGGGGACAAAGAAGGAGAAATGCGCTCTTCAAGGAAATTGGGGCCGTTGTTGAGGGCTTACTCGTTCGAAGGGGGGGAAGAAGAGAGGTCGATCACCCGGCAGGGACAGGGTCTGAAGGGGGTATCGTCGGCCCGGGAAACAGGGAATCATGATTCCAGGCGGGCAGCCGACCGGTCAGGCTTCTTCAGGATCGAGGCCACGCACTTGGGGCCGTACCAAAAGCGGCACATGTCACCAAGCCACGTGAGGTGGGGGGGAGGATACATAAAGGAAAGGGAAGCGGTCTACAAAAAAGCCGAGTCCCAGAGATAAGAACATGAAAGGGGATGACCGGGTCACTTAGTCAGGGAAGAAAAAGAAACTAAACAGGGAAAGGTGGACACGAAGGTGGGCGGGACGCTATGTCCGGGGCGCATATGACCGGGGCAAAGACGAAGCTTCTACATGCGAAAAACAGACCTATCACTAGAACTGCTCCGACAAGGACGGGGGAGACAGAAAGATGGGGGAAGGCCAGTGCAGAGGAGTTACAAAACGTAAATTGGACGTTTTCCAAGAATACACTTCTAAAAGATGCGCGAACACAGGCCAGGACCGGAACCTTCATCGAATGTCTGAGCTAGGCCGCACGAGCTCCATGGTGGTTTCAAAAAAGGCAGAACCGCCCAAGGCGCCAGGTAGGTGCATTCTGGGCGGAGAGGGTGCTCTTTGAAAGCCACGGAACAGGACAAACAAAGAGCCGTAACCGGGCACGAGGCGTCAGGGACCTTCAAGATAGGGCCGGAGAATAGTGACGCTGGTCTCGGACAAGGAGGAAGCCCAGAGAAGGAACCTGCACGAAAAAAAAACCACCCGCGGGACCGGGGGAAATTGGTGCCCGCGCCCAGGAGGAACGGGGAGCTTAAGGGTGGACTCAAAACCGTGGTTGACCGACTAACAATACTCAAAAAACTAAAAGCCTTCACACCGAAAAGGAGGGGGGAGCAAAGAGCAACAGAGGGACGGACAACCGACGGCGGGGGGGCCCGAATTCCTGGTAGGTCTCTTTAAGGGGAATGCTCTATGAAAACAACGAGACACGTATGCCCAGAGGAAAAAAAAACCAATCAATTGCAATGAGGCGAAAACGCATGAGGGCTGGGACAAAATCCCATAACGCAGGGAAGGGGACAAACCGGTCCTCCAAAGATGTGATCCGTTCCGTTTGCTCCGAAAAGGGTAAATGGCTGCAGCCTGCCGAGGGAACGGGGTCAAATGACAAGCCCCCAGATGAAGACTTACCTTACTGGGACCGCCAAAAACGGGGCAGGACCAGGGTGAGAGCTGAACGGTAAGGAAGGGGGGGTGTCCATTAATCAAAATCGTCAGGAAGGCGCCAGGTGTGAGTCCCCAAGTCATTACTTAAAGGTCAAACCACATCGACCGTGACCAGGGTCAAAACGTAACGCGGGCCGAAACGGGGGTAGAAAAAACCGCAGATGGAAGAGGCATGGAACTGTGGCAGAAGAAACGAGGGGAGGCCGCCAGCCTCGCCCGTCCGATAAGGGGAAACTGAAAACAAAAAAAAAAAAACGAAAAAAAAAAAGAAAAAAAAAAAAAAAAAAAAAAAAAAAAAAAAAAAAAAAAAACCAAAAAAACCCCCCCCCTGACAAAACTACACCTGAGAGAAAGACGGATTTGCGGATACTTGCAGAAAACTGAGAACCGTTAACAAAAACTTCATCCAAAAAATAAAACCACACTAGGGGGAAGGGGCATCGGGGCTTTAAAATGCCCGATCAAGAACGGCCCGACAAAACCCCTCTCTCCGGAAAAAATTCATCCAAGGGCAAGGATTAAGGTCCAAACCGCGCCCGCTAGGCATCGGCGGAAGAGGACCGCGGGGGTTCAATCTCCGACTAGGGAAAGCTCGTAGTATGACCGCAGGCGCCGCTTGGGTATTTCGGGACGATAGCGGTGGTCCCGGATACACACGCTTCAAAAAAAGCGGGGTCAACATCTTTCGAACACTGAAAAACCGCCGGGCCGAAAAATGACAAGATGGCGCAAAATGGGGTAGGCCATCCCAAAAAGAGGCAGGGGCAAAAAAAAAAAAGGGGGTCCGGGCCAAACCAGAGAATCACTAGGACCTATGAACGAAAAAAAACCTAACCCACGGTTAATAACAACGGGGGGAAAAGGGGGGGATTCTTTGTAAAGTTTTTCTGTAGAACTCGAGCTACGGACTCTTCAACAAACCCCCCAAACCCCTAAACGCGTGCAATTGGGGAAAAAAACCAAATTCGATATCACCAAAAAAAAAGTTCGGACCGTGAGGTAACAGGTGCAGCAAAAAAGTGGACATTGACTGCTGGCATGCCAGAGTTTCCTGTAAGTTGTTTTCCCCACGGGGAAACAGACAAAGACAATTCGAGCAAACACAGCCTCGTTCCGAAAACAACCCGGAATAAAGGAAGGGCTTGCAAAACAGGGGGGGAGGTTAGTTTGTGGAGGTCTAGTGATGTGCCACGGGAAGGCGAGCCCCTTTCCTTAGTTGCTGACCCAGTTCTTTGTAGTGTACCCCCTTCGAAAGGAGAAGAGCGTGGCCGTGGGGATAAATAAGCCCCGAAGCGAATGAAATTATTATTGTCTCCAACAAAATATACTTTGGGACTGGGGGCTGAAGTGCAAGTCGGCGGGTAAAGATAGTAACCTCAAAAAATTCCTCGCGAAGTTCATGGGGGGTCAGGCTCACATTAGCACACACCGTGAGTGTACGGAGGGGTAGTCAAAGGAACACCCTATCGACCGCCGCCATAGGGGGGGCAGGAAAGCTGCGCCCTCCGTACATGGGACAGACTGGGGACCACTCCCGTGACCTCAATCCGAAAAAAAGGGGAAAAACAACCAAACCCTGCAAAAGCGGTTGTCCCGTATAATAACTGGGCCAACCCATAAAAAAAGGCACGAAATTCCAAAAAGGGTAAAGGTAGATCAGGGGGAGAGTGTAATTGCCCTTTGTCGGACTTGGGGTATGAATGTACACCAAAAATGTCTTACACGTAGGGGAGGGGACCCTCAAAAAGGCTGAGCCATTCGAAATCTCAAAAACCACCGCGGGGAAAGGGAAAGGCCCCCCAAAAAAAAAAAAGGGGGAAACGATGAGGGGGGGATTCGGAAACTATAAAAAAACCAAACCCTCCAAACAAAAATGATCACGCTCTCATCTATCAGCACAGGGGGGGGGAGGGAGGTTAAAGCCCTCAACAGAGTTTCCGGAAAAAGGACGGACACTCCGTCCACAAAGGGAAGGGCAATGGTTGAGGGGGTGGACAAGCAGTGCTGAACAGACATAGGGCTTCCCCATAAAAGATCCCTTCTAACGGGTAAGCACATGAGAAACGCAGAGATAGGGGAAAAACTGCCACTTCTAGAAACACATCGAAGCTGGGAACGCATCTGATCTTGTCTCCCAACTTGGAGGAGGGGCCATCCCCGTCGTGCGTCACACATGCCTGGGGTCCAATTCTGGTAAGGGGGGGAGGGCGGAAGTTCCAGAAGGGATCAGAAGAATCCGAGAACGTATGAGAAAAAAACTCAGTCAAAAGAGAAAAAACCTGGTGAAACAGACCCAGAAGGGGGTTAGAGCGGGTGAAAGACTACAGGCTGACTTATCTGCATAGAATTACGCGTGGGATAGAAAAGCTTGCGCTACCATCGCGTTCTGGAAACCAAAACAAAAGAAAAAAAAAACCCCCCAAGTCCCGCAGCAACTGGCCTGCCCACGTCCAGACTCTGGAACTCAGAAACGGGTGATATCAACAACGGGGGAAATTGATGAACGCGGGGAGACAAGGCCCTACGGCCATAAGGAGCAACTCAACATTCTCCTGCATGGTAAAAGACTCGAATAAAAATATGGCCGATCGGTCGAGACCAAAAAAGAGCGGGCCCGAGAGGGAAAGGTCTCTTGTCCTCTGCTTCGTGACAAAGAAACGGGAGGTATACTCTAAGAGGCCTGGGGGTTAACGAGGGAGTTGTTTGAGCGGAGGATTGCGGGAAAATGTTTTGAGATGCGGGATCATAAGGAATGCCTAATCACCAATCTTTTTTTAAAGGGCGGGCTCATGTCTCCTGATCAAAGGGAAAAAAAAGAGGCAAAAAAAAACTTGCGGCCGCAAAAGATCATTCGACCTGCGCCGTGGATGGAAAGGGCGATCAAGCGCCGGGGGGACTAATGCCTAATCTGAAAAAGGGGGGGAAAGCAAATTGAGTGGAAAAAATACAGGGGGGGGAAAACCAGCAAAGGAAATAAACTGGGGAGGGACACAGTCCGATGAACTGGCACTTGGGAGGCTGTGGGGAAGCCAACAGGAAATTGAAGAGAGGCCCCGCACGACGGGAAGCAAAGCAAAGGACCAAGACACGCGTGAGGCATAACTTCGGGGACCCCCGGGGGGGGGTTGACGCTTACCGAGGAAAAACCGGGGAAAAGTTTTAAAGGATCACCTGGTAGGGACATCGACGGGGTAAAAATGTTCCACTGCGGTCCGAGAAGTCTGCTGAAGGGGGACAGGGATCTTTCTCGGCCGGAGGAGGTTGGATCGAATGAAGGAAAGGACCAGGGCGGTGACGTCCCAAATAAAGTGACAGCACGCACAAAGGGCAGGGGGGGGGACCGGAGTCCATTACATGCCGTCGCACGCTGGTGGTCACCACAAGCAAGGAAAAAAGAAAAAGATGTCTGAACGCAAGGGGCAACATCACACCGTACCAAAAGAAGTTCCACACCATTGTGAACCTGTGCGGAAAGCTACTAAACCCGACCGGCGAGATTGCTGTGGCGGATTCCGGAAAAAAACGATTCCAACGGGACTTTCATTTTCCGGGGGGGGCCAGTGGGGCAAAAACCAGGGAACTTGGGCAGTGGGGGGGAGTCAAAAAAGTTTTCCCCCGGTAAAGGATACAAAAAAAAGGCAGCTTGCTTCTATCAGACACATAAAGATAATTGTCCTTGGTCAAAAAAAGGGGATCTGTGGGAAGGTCCACAAAAAAAAGAAAAAAAAAGTTAAATGAAAAAAGAGTTGTGGTTAAATGAGCAGTCTAAGCTGACAATCACACCGAGAAAGGTTTGGAAAAAAAAAACGGGAGCAAAAGCGTCCTTGAACAAGAACGAAAAAGAGTAGATGGAAGAAGGCAGTGAAAAGGAAAGAAGATGCAGCCACCTCGGGGGAGGCGGCTGCTCACCAGCCGCAACCAACATTTAATCCACGGACTGGAAAAAAAAAAAAAAACCATCCAGTAGGACTGGCGGCCTTGCACCTCCCCCAATAGTGGACGGGGCGAAAGGGGCAGTAACTCCGAAAAAAAACATCGCACAGACGATTATCACCAGAGGTGAGCCGACAGAACCGCCAACGTGAGATCAACAACAACAAAAATAGGGGATGATAAGATGGGCTGGTCTGAAAACGTGAAGTGCGCGTCTTCCTAGCGTAGGTTTATTGGAACGAAACTAAGAAGAAAGAGAGCGAAAAAGAACGAACTCTGGGAAGGCGGGGGAGTGGGAAAAAAGCCAACATCCCGTAAACAAAACGAAAAAAAACATTCGGAAAGGACTGATGTGGGAGGAAAAAACAAAGGCGGTCGGCCAGAGTGAAGAACTTGAGTCACTGCCGGGTTGACTCTCGGCGCATAAAGTGGGCCTGCTCTATCCACCGGAGAAAGCCACGTCGGACTGGAAAACGCAGAGATCAGGCAGACCGACAGGAAAAGGACCCGGTAGAAAACGACTACGTCCCCGTCGGGGGGAGCAGGGCCTTAAGCTGGAATAAATCCTAAATACCAAATCAAAAAAACTTATGTTTCAAATTTAAAAAAGGACCTTCAAAAAAACCGAAAAGCCGTGGGAAAGGGGGGGAAAATATAAATGAAGAACGTCATGCAGGGGGACGCATCGCGGCTTTTGGGGAAAAAATGGCTTGCTGACAGGCCCGCCCGGCCCACTCCCGAAAAAGGCGCAACAAACGGCAAAACCTAAAAAAGACCGTGTACCTACCGGAGAAGAGGGGGAGCTAAAACGAGAAATAACTCGCGGTCGGTCAAAGGAGAAGCACGGTGAGAAAAGGGTATGTTGGGGACACCTGGTTGCCGGCAATCACGGAGAGGCGAAAGGGAAAAGTTACACAAAAACATAAACTGGCGACGACAAGGTGGGGGCCACAGCTCCAAGGGAAAAGGTAATTACAAAGGGGGGGGAGAAAAACGGCGGCGGGCATGTGGACAATGCAACGGGGCTTGGCGGAGCGACAAAAATTTGCAAACCTCAGTTTTCTCTATGGGGGGGAGGGTCAAAGCACACCCACACAGGGGACCCGACCACAAACGGGCCAAAAACGCGAAGATTGGACAGAGACTGCGCTCGTCGGCATCAAGAAAAAAAAAATCAGTAACATTAGACCGCTTGAACCGAGCAGGGTGGACCGAAAGGAAGCGCCCTTGACATTGAAGCTGACTGCCTCCCGTAGGGGCCAGCTTCCCGTGGGGAAAGGGCCCGAATCAGAACAGGAACCGTTCAATGGGGGGTTAAACACACCGGAGGTCATCCTGCCAAAGGGCCCAAGCAGCAGTAGGGTCAGCAGGGGGGAACCAAAAAGGCAGAGGAGAGATCAAATCGTGAGATTCCCATAAGAGGTGGAAAAACGGAATGGGTCTAAACAGATCCCCCACTCGCCTTGGGCCAGGACAAAAAAAGGGGGATAATCGTCTTCCGCCATGAGTAAAAATGGGAATCGAGCGGCAGAGGGCAAGACGCAAAAATCATAACCAGTTTCCGTCTGGGGGGGGGTGGGCCGTCAGTTGATCAACCGGAACTGTCATCTCCACCCGTACAGCCTAAAGCCCAGATCAACTAAAATCCGGCCGTTCGGCCCCGGAGACTTGTAAGATATACGAACGCAAGGCGCGGACGCATTCCCTAACCGGGCCGAAATCTCTATTAAATGGTTCCGATCGTCGGGGTCAGAAAGGAAAAATGTACCCTACGGCCAAAAATGGAAGACCTTGTGTCAAACGACCGCCAGGGTTTCACTTCTGTCCCTATCCAGGGAAAAGAAAGAACCAGTGCGCAATCTGGGGAGGGAACTATCCAGGGGCAGGGAAGGCACACACAGAGGGGAATGCCTTAACGAAGCTACGCATAAAATCCGGCCAATTCTCCAAGTGGAGAGCACCTAAACCTGACATCAAGGTTCAGCCAAGGGGATCTGTGGGAAGGTCAAACGCCCCTCGAAAAAAAGGGCGGCCTGTCTGAAGTCAAGTCTTACTCCAACAAGGGGTCACTAAGCAAACAAACCATCAGCGGCCGCCGAAAAAAGCCATCACCAAAGGAGATGAGGGTTCAGGCTAAAATCCAAGGGATCACCGAGGAAAACCTTGCTAGACCCAAGAAGGTAGCGCCCGGGAAGGGGTTGGGAGGAGTGAGGCAAGTATAAAGATAGAATCTCAGACAGACTTTTCTTAGGTCCAATGTTAAGGGGGGAACCACCTTGGCAAGAAAAAACGCCGCAGCATGGACAAAAAAAAAAAAAAAAAAAAAAAAAACCCTCTGGTAACGGAACTCCACAAGATTCATCAAAAACATCAGGGACCTGAGCGTGACTCAACAGTTTTCCGGAAACTGAGGCCGCAGGAGAAAGAAACCCTAATCTGGCAAATGTCTTTATAACCAAAAATGGAGAGGGTGGGGGTGGGGGGGATTCAGCTGGGGAAAAAACGAGCCACAACTACCGCCCCGGGAACGCCGAAAGGCAAAGTTTGTTGCAAGCGGACCGAATCCGGAAGGTAAAGCCCCTTGCGCAAGGGGGAACAGCCGAGGGGACGCAAGAAAGAGGTGGGGGGGTAAACTACCTCACAGTGCGTGAAAAAAAAAAAGGAAAGCAGCCACAGGAAGAATGAACGAACGTGAAACAGCCGGCACCCTAGGGGCCCCTGGGGGGAAACACACGGATCAGCGGGGTGGGAGTGGACAACGCGGGTGAGACTACAGGGCACATGTGGTCGACAAAAAGGAGGGGACCGTGCAAAAAGGGCGGGTCCCATGGGCAGGCACGCGGAAAAAGCGGGGAGATTCGTGGCGGGATGGCGCAAAACGGATGAGGACCAGCTGTAAAAGAAACACTCCTCAGGCTAGAGCGGGGACAAAAACTTCTTAAAAAAGGGGTAGAGTGAAAAAAAGCCGGCAAAAAAAAAAAGAAAAAGACGGCCTCGAAACACCAGCTTTATCTTGGGAAGACTCCAATGGGATAGCGGGGCGTCCTTATATAATCAAAGCGCCAACACAAAGTAGAAGCCCCGGACACGACAAGACCATTGCGGTGCGCCGAAATCCAAGGCCCCAGGGGGGCTAAGATAACCTCAAAAGAAAAGAAGAAGGGACACTACCCGTTAAATGAAGGAACACTCTTGAAGGCCGCGTGGACGAACGAGGCAGGCGTAGGCGCAATAAGCCGCGTTTGCTATGCTAAGGAAAAAAAAAAAGGGGTGGTCGGCGTGGGGGGGACCAAAAAAGTGACTCAAAATGGCACGGACGCGCCCCCCCCACCTGAACGGGGTGTTAACAACTTCAAGAAAAAAAAACTGTGGAGGGGCATCAAGGGGCGGCAAACTGCTTTTAAACTTAATCAGGGGGAATAGCCATCGTCTAACTACTACCAGGAAAGAGCTCTAGGACCACTTTTTCGGTAAAACAAACGGGGATCGTCCGGAGGGGAAGGTAACGCACTGGGGGACTTACTCCACAGGAATCTTCGGAATTCCCGGCCAAGGTGAAAAGGTGGGTGCGACTTTGTGAGGCTAAAAGCCTCGAGAATCGTCAGAATGGCGCCAAGAAAAGGTGTTACGACTAAATCGGGGACTCACTCACCGGGCTGAAAGTGGAACATGGAAACAGTCCTAAAAACTGAGAACTCTCGAACATGAAACGAAGGTAACCTTGCCCCAGGGGGGATATTGACCTATTCTACACCAGTTACCGAGAGAATGCGAGTACGGGGACGGGCAATCTCAGCAGGGTAATGTCCAAGATGAGGCCCACCATCCATGAAAAGACTGGGGACTGGGTCTCTTCAAGCGGTAGGGGAAAGGGATATTCACCCCAAATGCCAACCTCGTATCCTCCCGGCTTCATGGTTTTCGTTTTGTCGGGTGAACAGCGGATCACGGGGAGAACATGAGGTAACTGCCTCCGCGATAAAGCAAACAGTGGAGGGGATTGGAAGGGGGGGGGGGGGTAAAAGCCAGCCTTGAGCGCCTGGGACGAACCCTACGGGGGGAACGGGCGGGAAAGGAAGCGAGAAACAAGCCCAACAGGTACACTGTGACGACACCTAAGGCCTTCGGGGAAAAAACCTACTGGACGGGGAGGTGTTTATTAAACTTGACCGAAAACATCCTTTCTATAAAACACTGATCAGGAAAAGGCAAGGGAAAGGTCCGGAGTCATCGAGAAAGGAACGCCACCCAAAAAAAAGGGGGTGCACATTGTTGCGGCAAAAAGTAGCGAAGAGAGAAAAACATAGGCCTTCGAAAAATGCCGGGAAAAAAAAACTACCCGCCTCACAGGGAATAATTATCCCCTAGATCCCGAAATACGCCATTTCACAGGAGGCCGTCGAAAAGGGCAGAGCCCGGTAGCGAGAACTCTGGACGAAGCATGAAAACCAACCCGAAAAAAAACCCCCCCCCCCCCAACCGAAGACAACACAAAACTAAGGACAGCAAACGGGGACCGACAGGAAATCTCATTCAAAGGGGAAACTGGTCCCAGGCACTAAGGAACCAACAGATGGAGGGTGACATGGGGGGTCTCAGAGGACGGAATGATTTAAAGGATGGGGGGGGATATGGAAAACGGGGCACCACGGTCAGAGAGGTTCTGAGTGCCACGAGAGAGAGGAAAGATCCCCGAGGGTAGTTCTTCCCAAAAAACCGAGATTAAAGAAGAGATAAATAACCCAGAAATCGGGAGGACCTGTCCGCGCAATGATTTTTCCAGCGCGATTCCGGAAAATTGAAAAAGGTGACCCTAACAAACAGCACTCAGCGGCGACAGAAACCAAAACTCCCGAAGGGAGGGGGGAAAACGAAACAATAGGGGAAAAACATAACCCCCGGGGGAGGGACTCGCGGGACTGACTCCTAAAGAAGTGTGGGAATCGTCGACGGAGGGATGAACCGGCCAGGAAACAGCACGGCCCCAAGCAGAGCACGCAAAAAGAAGGTGGGAACTTGTCCGGGCCCCTACTTGGACCAATCTGGCACGACTTCTCAAATTGGCCTGCTGACCGAAACGGCATGGGAGGGGGGGCCGGCGGCGCCTGGGAAAGTTCAAGCCAGAAACTACCTCTTCTTCCGCACAAAGACCGCCTGCGTCTGTGCGAAAAGCAGACACCTGCAGCTCGCAAAAGCAGGGGAGACGAGGCGGTGGGTGCGTCCGACCGGCTGCAAAAGAGCTGTTGAACAATGTCCTCTAACGGGAAAAAGAACACGGCGGGTCTCAGGGTCGGACACGTAAAAACATGGCGCGGAACATGAACTTTGGGGTCAAATGGGGGCCTGCTCGAACCGCAATGAAGCAGAGAAAACCCGGAGGCGCACAACGCGAAAAAAAATAAACTGTCGACCGAAAGAAAGGGGTCGGCGGGCCAGTAAGGCAGAAGAGGAGGGGAAAAACAAAGGCACAGACCCGGGCCACCGGGGAACAAGTTGCTTAGGGGGGGGTAGGGGGGATCGGGTTTAAAGGAAAAAATAACGGACAGACTCGAAACTCAGAAAATGAAGAGAGGGACGCCATCAAAAAGAGCAGGGTCCGAAGGGAGAAACGAGATCTCCGAGGGGAATCAACGTGTTGCATCAGAAGCAGGGGAAAAGGCGAAAAAACTCCCGCCGTTGGAAAATTTGCCGGCAGCCCGCGTTCGCAGGAGGGGCCTCTATAAACTAATCCAACGAAGGTGGACCGTCCCCGGGGGGGGGAAGGTAAGCGTCAGACAACAGGGTCCCCGGAGGCCCCGGGCGCCAGTTAGCCCAGAAAAAAACGAAAAAAAAGGGGCTGTCCGAAAACGATCGGGAACCGAAAAAGGCAAAGGGAAGCAAAAAAACTGGCTGTGAACGTCAAAAAAGGGAAAAAGAGAACGACGGGGGAAAAACGGTTAGGGGGGGGGGGAGATAATCGCTCTCAAAACTAACCGTTGCGGCCAGTGATACTCCATCAAACGTCGCGCGCGTGAATTGCCGTGAAAGGAAGGGATGGACGGCCAGCTGGGTGCCCACCAGGGTGGGGTGTTGGGGCCCGGGGGGAGTTCCTGACAAAAAGGAGAAAGGGAGGGTGCATAAAAGGGCAAAAGCCGGCAGGTCGGCCAAAACCAAGAAAACGGGCCAAAAAACAAAACAAACACCCCGCCACAAACACAACACCCCAAACAACAAACCCCCCCCACCCTGCGCATCACGCCTTCGGGAAAATCCAGGTTTAGGTAGCCACTGGGTGCGGTATCCGAAATGGCCGTGGGGCAACCTAGTACGTGAGGCCGCGGGAGGGAAGGGAACGAGAAAGCTGGGGGCGCCGGGGGTTTGATAGAAGGACGTCCCGAAGATAGGTGGAGGGCAAACAACCACACAGAGGGGTGTCGGGGAACGTGCCGTTGGAGGGGAAAGGCGGGGCCACACGAAGACAACTTGAGAAAAGAAGCACTCGCAGCATCATTTCGCACAAGATAAACGGGTTACCAGCCTCAAAGAATACGGGCGCCCGGGCGACGAGCCAACCGAAAGGACAAATGGAATTCCATGCAGTTCGGGAAGTGACACAACAGAGCTGGGAAGACCAAAAGGTGACCACGCCATGAGAAGGGTCGGAAACACATAGCACTGTAGAAAAATGCTTGTGAACAAAGAAGCTTAAAAGTTCAAGTCCGGTGCGCCTGAGTAGACAAAGGGGTTGCTACAGTGGGAAAGGGACGTTGCAGATCTGGAAGGGGCGGGACCCCAACGGGAAAATGGGGGTGCTTGGAACCCCCGACGAACCCACATACACCATTCCGAAGGGGTCTCCCAAACCGCAAAAGTACTGCACCCCGGGCAGGGGCCGAGAGGGGGGGTGGGATCTCAAAAAGAAGCGATAAAAAACAAAAAAACCCAAAGGAAAAAAAAATACTAATGGGGAAGGGAAAAAACATCCGTAAAAATGACGCGTCCCGTCCGAAGAAGTGGTGAAGGGAACTAAAAGGGAGCATCACGTCACCGGAAGAAGTTTGTTGGAAGGGCAGCGTTTCCCGGGGGAAAAAGTAGCAGCAGACCAGGCAGGACCGAGAACATAAGGGAAAAATGCCTCACAACAGCCGCAAAGAACAATTCATCCCCAAAGGGAGGTCCAAGGAATCTTGAGAGGGTGCAAAAAAAGAACGGCTAGAGGGAAAGGGCCGTCAGACGGACTTATAAGATTGGGGGAAAATCGGGGCGTGCTCGCTGGAGTGGTCACATATATAATGGGCCAGACAAGGGGGAACCGAAAAAAAACAAACGCCTGTATAGAGGACGGCAGAAAAAGATCACCTGGTGGGAGGGGGAATCTGTGGGGAATCGATCGGAAAACCTTAAAAGATTAGTCGTGCGGAAATACAAGCCATGGCCTGGAACCGGGCGCTTGGGGAAAAAATCGGACAGAAAAAAGGAGTCACACACCCAAAGGGGTCAAGCATTATCCTTCTCGAGCGCTCGCGCGGATAGGGGAAGACGGCAGGGTGAAAACAGGGGTCCCTCGTCTAAGCCCGGAAAAGATTGAAGGTCCCCAAAAAAACCTCCAGATTCTCAGCTAGCTGTTGCAAGGGCGCGGCGGTCAAAAAAAGAGCTCACATAGCGGAAGCACTTGCACGAGGGGAAATGGCTTAAAGTCGACTTAATGCAGCGGTTTTATAGACGAGAAGCGCAGAACCGGGACAACGGGGTGGGATGCACGGCCTCAAAAAATAAAAAAGCGACATCTTACTGGAAGCGAGGAGGAGACCTCGCCGGGTGCCATGGAAGGCCCCGTAGAGGCGGGCCAAATCCGAAAAAGGAGAAAGGAGACGATTCTGCCCCGAACTCGGAATTGAAAAGGCGGAAGGAAGCAGATGACAGGAGAGACGGAAAGGAACGGGCAGGTGACCGAATCTTGGGCGGGGAGCACAACGCCTGCAATCGTCTCCGCGTACTGGGGGGATTCTAAAGAAAATGGTTAGGGGTGACCAGGACGAGGAGGGGGGCTGGCACGCGACGAAAGCATTCAAAAAAGGGGGGGCGCCCATCGGTTATCATTGGAATCAATCTAAGTGAGTTGGGGTTTTTGGGGACTGCGCGGGCAGGGGGGTGAGAGGAAATACTTGGGGAAACTTGAGGCAGCCCTCACGTAACGACTCGAAAAATGCAGGCAGAAAAAGAGAAAAAGTGCACAAATTCCGGGGACAGCTGGTGGTCAAAACCAAACTCGAAGAGCGGGGGATGACGGGGACCCCAACAGAATGTTAACGCATAAATAACCGGGTGCGGGGGTACAAGCAAGGTCGTACCAAGAAAAAAGCGGGGAGAGGACGGAGAGAAATTCAGCGAGTCCCTGGAAAGCGCCCCAACGGTGGGTTTTTTTTCAGCTTGGGTAGGGATCGAAGCCCGGCAAAAGCCAGAAGGATGAAAGAGAGAGTCCCCTCCAGCATGACAGAAAAATTTGACGGGGTGTTCCCCCGGATGACGAAGTTTAAACAATTAACGTTTTTTGGGTTTGGGTCTCACGCCGCAGACGGCAGTCCAGCTGTCCCAGCAGGAGAACAAAGACGGGGCGGCCAGGGGCGGGCAAACCACTGTCTGTCAACCGAGGAAAGTTGTCATCGGATTTCCGTGATCAGCCACAAAGACAAGCGAGGGCCAGAGGGAAGAAGCTTGAGAACTCAAGCAACGCGGGCCAAAAGGGAGAAAAGCCTGGGATCTAGCACAGAAAAGAAAGACTCAAAGGAAAAGGGAGTCCTTACAGCCTTTCCAACCGCCGCATTAACAAGATTGGACACAGACGTCTGCCGAGGGATGAGCTGGAAAAGAAAAACGCAATGGACAGAGGAAGAAATCACTCAGGTAAAGCAAAAAGAGTAACCCGAAAAAACGGAAAATCCACCCAACACCAAAACACACGGGGAGTAGGAGGAGGGGGGGGGGGGCCAATCGTCTAAATTTCGGTCAGTTGCAGGAGTAACGCTTAACTCAGAAAGAGAGAAAAGGAGTCAAAACCAGGACACTCTGGGGGACTGAAGGGGGAAGGAAAAGACCGAAGGAAGGAGGAAAGGAAGGTCGGGTGGGAATGGCCTCAGGTGCGAGAAACCTTTGGGGGAAACCGAGAAAATGACGGGGGGAGTTGCGCAGCTTTCGGCACATCAAGATGGGGGCTTCCCAGGGGAAGAAAAAACCTCACTGGAAGTTGGCCGAGGAAATAAGGACCCGCCCAAGGGACGTGGGCGCGCACCCCAAAAAGACACGCCCGCGGGGGGTTGGAAAAAACACCTAGACGACATTAACTAAACACTGGTGAAAGGAAAAAGGACCTTCAGGAAAAAAAATCCGTCCCTGGAAAAGCGAAAGGGATACGTGCGGCAAAGATGAGCGCAGAAACCGAAGCGCGGTTCACGGACAGGCTAGGGTGAAACCAGCAACGCAGCACGAATTCAACGGAACAAAAAACCCGTCAAACCGCAACCTCCCCACAACGGGTGTTGGGTCCAGGGGAGGTCAACTGTGGGAAATCATCAACATCTATGACGTTTGGGAAAAGATAACCTAAAGGGGGGTCAAAAAAACTGGATGTTTCACCCTTAGTGTCTTGTGGGGGAAACACACCGAAAGGGGTCTGTTGAATATTTACGACGCGGTGGACAACCATCGAAAAGAACGGCAGGAATTTTGGATGGGCGAACGCAAGCAGTGCAGCTTAGGGCGATCGTCAATTCAAGAGCGGATCATATACGATTCACAGAGACGAAACTGAAAAGCACAAAAGACGGGCCGACGGGGAAGTTGTGAAGGGCAAGGCTGACGGGGGGGAAAGCGGTCGAAGGCCGTTACAAAACCACTAAATCAAAGCCACTCTTGAAGAGCGCGGGGGGTGGGCCACTTCCCCACCAATTAAAAAGCATGGCGTTAAGAGCCAGTGGGGGGCCCGAAAAAACACGCGCCGGCCGAGGGGAGGTGCGAGACGCCAACACCGATCCGGCAACCGGGGACCGGGGACACTTTCAGGCAGTAAAGTCCAGCAGGTCAAGAGGGAAGGGGGGGGGGGCCAATCAGTCCGCCGGAACAACGAGTTCGCGAGAGAAGGGAAAAAGGCCGATTTGCACCGATTAGGAGGCCCGGACCAATAAAAAAACGTAATCGCGAAAAGTATCTGGGAAAGAAGATCCTTCAAGCCCCTGGCACTGAAACATTGGGGGGAAAGCGATCAACCCCCACCACCCCCCCCAAAGTTAAGTAGTGAGACCAGTCGGATCGAAACACGGTAGTGTGAGAACCACAAAACGCAAGCAAGCAACTCCTCAGAAAGCAAGCCATCAAAGCTTTGATTAAAAAAAAAGGGGAGAAAGTTTCTACAGCTCCTCCTCCGGGATAGTCTGAAGAGCTCCAATATCGTGATTGTTGGTAGCGTGGATTGGTGGGGTCATAGCCGGAAAAGCCTCGGGATGTCTCCAGGACCATGAGAACTAGACCAAACTTCGCGGGATCCCGCCACCTCAATTGCGGTTCAAGTAACCAAAACATCTTCATCACCCTGCGGAAAGGTTGGAAAGGGGATTCATAAAGGTGAGAATATTCAAAACTGTCCATGGAAAGCCTGCCGGCCAAGGAACTCTGTGAATCACGCTCGCCCTCGGAAATTAGATACAGGCGAAAACCGAATTTCAAACCAGATATGCCCCACATGAAAAAGTCCACGGGGGGAAAACTCTAAAACGGGGAAATACGGTTCCCGGGACAAAACCGGCGGAAAGGAGGAAGGAACGCACTTCTACGACAGGGCGAGGTCAGAGGGCAAGCATCAACATAAACCATCACCAACTTTCCTCACAGCAAAAACATGAAGGAACCGTGAAGAGGATCGCAGAAACTAAGTAACAGTAAGCAATCCAGCACCTGCTGGTCGAGGTAGTTCAGGAAAAGCCCTCCCGTTGCCCTCAATTGCCTATGGGCTAGGTTCGATGCGAGGTTAGTGGTCCACGTAAAAAAACAGCCTCTTAGACTGAAAGGCACACTTGAACAGAAAATCACAAAGGGGACTGGGATGAACGCCATTTTTTAAGCGATTGAACTAAAAGGATCCATTATAAGATTAGAGTGAATCAAGGGACACCGCATTCAAAACTTATTGGGACGGGGGGGGTGATCGCGGCTCTAAAACAAAAAACTAAAGTCCAACGGCGGTACCAGGAAGTAGTGTTTTTGGAGGGGGGAGAAGACCATAATGATTCATCCCAAGGACTTACGGCTTAAGGGAACCTAAAGAAGTTGTGGGTTTCAGTCGCCCAAGACGCTGGTCCGGGGAATCGCAGTGCATAGAACAACTGAATCAGGTTCCCTGGGAGTTAAAAAGTCAAGGAATCAGGGAGAGTTGCCTGCGACACTTCTCTAAACGGAAAGGTTTCGACCCGTCCTCGTGTCAGGTAGGGTCTGAACAACAGGATACCTTGTGATCAATCGTTTCCGCCATCTCTGGAGGGACACGGTTGGCAGATCAGGCCGAAAAAAGTGAGGCTGGGGGGAAAAACCGCGGGGGCTCGCGGCGGGGGAGACCCGGCAAACCGGGGAATACATCGGGTAATTCGTGGAAAAACCAAACGGCTGGCGCAAACACCGAGCAACGAGGGCACCCCCAACCGACGGTTCGTTGCTAGCTCATAGAGCGACGGAACAACGTCTTCAGTATAAACCAAGTCCAACTCGAGAGTATCGCGAGTAACCGGGACTCGTCATCAAAACCCAGGGGGATTTCGAGCCCACCGCGGTTTGCAGACAGAAGCAAATATAAAGCCCTCAGCTTACGCAACTGGGGGGGGGGTGAAGCACCGAGGAGAAAAGGGTTGGCCGTACGAAGGACTTGTCAGATCCTTCAAGAGAACCTCCGTCCGGGAGGGCTTGGTGTGGAAAGAAGGTAGAAACTCAAGTTGTTGGACACAATTCACAAGCCTGGCGCAAACCCCTCTGCACATGGACGTGAGGGCAAGACATGAAAGCGCGAAGAAACTGGTCAGCACGGGCCAGCACAAGGCCTGGAACGCGAGAACCTTTCGAATACTAAGAAGAAACTAATACCACTAACCGAACAAAGGGATAAAAATGGGCCTTGGCTGGGGCTGCAACTTCCTGAAGGGTCAAGGGGGTAACTAAATAGGGACGTTAAGGAAGGAGTCTGGACAAGTTCCTCTTGACCAGGCGGGGGTCAAGTACCAAGGGTCCGCTCAGAGAAGTTCTTACCGACTGAATCGAGTTACGAGGACCCGCGCCGACATTGCACGGGCCAAACAAATTGGAGGAAAAAGACCGAATTCGAAAAAACATGCCACCAAAAGCAGGAGGAAGAGAACGCAAGTACATGGCGGGCAGCTCCGACTCGGGAATGCGTAGAAAAACACCGCGAACACGCAAATCAATCTATTCCATACTAGGCCCAAGGGGGGAATGTCTAACGACAGCCTCACGGGGCAGCAGAGCGGCGCGCCCGGTCCAGAAGGTACCTGAGATTTGGCTCACTCTATTCCAATCATGAAGAGGCATGCAACAGGGACCGGAATTGTGGCCCTTTCGGGGGAAAAGACGGAAGCAAAAGCGCGCAGCAGTCTCCCAAGCGATATCAAGACAGGACCCGTGAAGGCAGGGTGGGAGGACATGGAAAAGGTTGGGGTAGGTCATCAAGACCGGCACCCCGGCAAGGGACTGCACCGGATGGGGCTAAAAAAGGAACGTCTGCGTTCCGTACAGGACGTCCGGATCAAAACAAAACAGCTGACAAAGGGCCGACCAAAGACGCCGTCGAAGAAAAGTAGCGGGGAATTACACAAAAGCTCTCAGCAAGGAAAGGGGGAAAACGCAAGTAGTCGCCGCTGGAAGAAACATGTAGTATCCTGCAAAGGAAAGCACCAGGTGAAGGAGTGCGCCGAATCAAGTGATGCCTGCTCAGGGGAAAAGCCCAGCGCGGGGCGAAAAACGAAGAAAAAGACCAAAATAAAAGATCCTCCAAGTATTTGGGAACGGGCAAAACCAGAAAAAAAAGTGCCGGGACAGTGCCACTTGAAGAGGGGACTCGGGCAACAGAAGGGACGTCCTCACAAAGTCTGAAGGGGAGGCATTTGGGCCCTCAATCCTCAAGTGAGAGGCGGCCGCAAATGTAAAGTACCCTCAGAGATCTAAATTTTTGTTTGTAACAACATGGAAAAAGGACCAAAGATGGGTGGGGGAGGGTGTGAAACTCCCGTGCAGGGCCCTGGGGCAAGTCAGGAACACGTCTCCCGCGCAAAACCCGATTCAAACTGCAAAGACCGCGGAAAAAGTCGCACGCGGGGAGCCAGGGGAGGAA
>Ga0179593_1349073_pt1 | contig 27338 bp, 20 predicted proteins | sample CZODoug2_1_08_16_FD_185931 | JGI IMG/M metagenome (GOLD analysis project Ga0179593, IMG submission 185931) | Vadose zone soil fungal communities from Angelo Coast Range Reserve, California, USA - CZODoug2_1_08_16fungal (PacBio error correction) | ecosystem: Environmental > Terrestrial > Soil >...
TCATACCACGTGAATCGAGATTGGGGCAGCCACCATACTCGCCCGAGTAACCGTGGATTCGACTCAGCTATCAGGCCAGCCCTCGATCAGGGGGAGTCGAAAAAAAAAGGGAGCGGAGGGAGGGGAAACGTCGGCGTATCGATGAAGACCTTTATACCGCCTCTACCGGCGAACTGGACTTCAAGCAAGCGTCTCAGCCAGCGATTTGGGAAAACCTGCGGCGGAATGGGGAGGGGCATGACCCCGGGGTCATCGTTTGCGCTCAAGGATTACGGCTCGTCTCGCCCTCGTGGACCCTGTATAGGAGCTAGGCATCGCTTAAGAGTGAACGCTTGTGGGGCGATCCTGAGTAAAGCGAATACATAGGGAAGGAAGGGAAGACGGGTTGAGGACCTTGCCCACACGCAAGGGGCGCGCTTGACCGCGTCCGGGTAAAACAAAGGAAACTTATTAAGAGGGAGGAAGGCGTCCTAAAGATCCTAGAACGCGCTCCAATGTGGAATCGTAGGTAAGGGCCATTTTCGAACAGTCTTAAAAGAGTTCGGCAGACAAAGCCTATAACAGGGCAGCGAAAGGATGATCACGAAAATTCCGATAGTCAAAGGCCGATCTGGCGAGGAAAGCGGCCCCTACACAATAGCCCTATAGAGAAGAGGGTCCTAATCGGTCCGCTCTCGGGGGGTGACTCCCTGAAACATTAGATGGCGGTTAAAGAGATGCAATGGTGCCTTAAACCTCCATGGGGGTGTCAGCCGATCTACACTACCCTCTACCTCATAGGCGAGAAGATCGCCGCCTGTTCGGACAAGAAATCCAAAGAAATGTCTAGGTCAGAGACCTATGAAACAGGTGTGGTCCTGTCCACTGAAAAGGCGACCTAGAGTCCATTCGGGGTCTCCCTACTCGGGCGAAACAATTAGAATTTAAACGACCTCCGAGATCCAAGACTGTCCGGAGATCCATCATTCTATATAACGGGACCTTGTCGTAAAGAAGTGGGGGGGGAGGGGAAGGGTGGGAGAAAAGCAGCTCCCCCCACCTGACTGAAGTCCTTGCTGTGGCAGACCTTCTATTCAATGGGAAGCCGAGCTGTGGCACCAGAGCGTGTGGCCTGACACGCAGGGGGAAGAAAGAAACTCAGCGGAGAAAAGGCGACTTCGCCAGAGGCCCTCAACAGAAACCATTAAAACAGGAATTATCTTGAAAGGGAGGACAGGGATGCTCAAAAAAAAAACAACACCCAATCAAACCCCACACACGGGTGGAGCATAAGTATCTCGTCGATCTCTGACCAGAATAAAGGTACTGGGCCCCGTACTTTCTGGAAAAGCGTTGTATTCCCTTCGTATGCTAGGAGATATAAAATGCATGTATTGGGGAATGAATAGAGAAAGGAGGGCTTGGGGGGGAGGAAGAGAAGTGGTTATAGTTTATAAACTAACTCTCTATCCTAAAAACCCGACTTCGGAAAAAGCTTGTTAACTAGTACCAAAAGAGAGGTCGAGCGTACTGAATCCCCTTCCAGCATTCACTCAGGGTATAGTAAAAAGCAGAAGCTAATCAAAGAAAGGACATGTTGGGAGATTGTGGAGAGGGGACCGGGGGTGGGAAGATGCCTCTTGAAGAGACGTAAAACCTTTCGGGGTGACAGAAGGAACGTCCTGGCGCAAAGTCAGAAGATGGTTGTGAGAAAGATATGGTTAGCAATCCTTTAGAAGTCGTAGGCAGAGAATTTCCAACGACCTGGCATTGGATCGCGAAAAGACAGCTCGGAGGGGGCTTGGTTGAGGGACAGGGCCGGTTCTTGTAAGAAAAACCGGCTAATGGGGCGGCGATATCAAGCGGCATGAAAGCACAATTCTTGGGGAGGGCCTGTTACAGGGTCACGATAGGTCCGGGGCTCGAGACTCAACGTACGTCATACGGCTGGGAATGGCGCAATCACTCCAAGGATTACAGAAGGTTACCTTCAGGGGGGGGCCGGAAACAGAGAAGGGGACTCTGGACGCGCATCAAATGCCCGGTCGGGAAATTCCGCCAAGACGCGGACAAGGATAGAAAACCAAAAAAAAGCTGAGATGGAAAACTGAAGGGGTTGGGCGTGCCAGAAGTCCGATCAGACAACCTTACCCGAACTAAGAAACGCTACCACGACCGATGAGGCGGAAAATCGAATGACGCGAAAAAATAAGCCTAGACACAAAAGCCCTCAAAGGCAAAAATTCTATAAAACGGAGTAAGAAGCTGGAAAATCGAAACTGGGTAAACCAGATGCTGTAAAAAAGCGTGCAAAAGAGAAAGAGAACCGAAGCGCAGATTCTCCAAGCCAGAAAACCAAAATAAAAGATGAATGGAAAGGACTATGGACTAATTATCGCAGGAAGACTCCGCCGTGAGATCCCCTAAGGGGTTTGAAGTATTTTCAGACAAGAGTAGAGCAGAGAGAAAGCGAAAACGCGCGCCGCGCTGATCCGTTAACAACAAAGGGGGAATCTTTTCAAACGTCGGGTATGGGACGAAAAAGCAGAAGAAAGATAAAAAAAGAGGGATGGACAGGAGAGCAAAAATAAACGATATTTCCGCACTCAGAGAATCGCCAAATCACTTCAGAGGAGCCCTGAGGAGGGGGAGGGAGGGAGGTAGGGGAGGGGGAGGGTCAGTGAGGGGGGGGAAAAGGTGTTGCCGGCTGGATGATACGCAAAGGAGAGAAACAACAAAGAGAGTGATAGAGATCGGGGGGGGGAGAGACAGAGAGAAAGGGACCCAGGGGAGAGACGAAAGGAAAATCGGAATTCGATCAGAAGGAATGACGCTACACGCACAACCGCGCTAGCAGGTTTTTCTAGGAAGACGCGGTAACGGGGGGTAGGAGGAGGGAAAGGAGAGAAGGAGCTCTAATTGTGAGTGGGGGGGGAAAATGAGCAGAACCGAGTCGGGACAATCTCGGGGGGGGGGTAACATACGCCCCTGCCGGAAAAAGGTTAACGAAGGGGGAGTGAAGGACCTCTCCACTGTGTGAGAAACTAAGGCACGAAGATCTGGATGTCCGGGGGGCTTCTCCAAAGGCCCCCTCTACTCGGCGGAGGGGGGTAATTGACATCGTCAATGGGGTGAGGTTAGGTGCGACCTTGCCGATCTTTGGAGAAAGGGGAGTGATGGGGGAGAGAGTTAAGTAAGAAAGGGCAGCTGGCTGGCTATCATTCTACCTTGTTCAATGAGCGCAGTCGTGCCGGCGGCTTCGTCGGCGGGAGGAAGAAATTCGGAAGAGGGAAGAGACGATATTGTCAGAGAAAAGGGAGGTGGAGAGGGGAGGAGAAATAGTTACCTTCTCCTGGAATGCGAAACCAGTCAAAGTACTCGCAGTAAACCTTCGGTGAAGGGGGGGAGAGGAGGGGGCCTCTTGGCTTCCTCTTCGAGATATTGTGGGTCAGGGAACTCTTAACTCTAAGAGGGAGGGGGGTAGGGACAACGAAAGGAGGGAAACTCGGAGAAGTAGCGTCCATAACACTTTAAAAAGAAAACAAAAAAAAGGAAAAAAATAGGAAGGCCCGGGCACGGCGGCGAACGACATCGCTTTTGAATCCAGCTTCCCCTAAGCAATACTGCTTGGGAGCAAGGGAAAGAAGAAAGAGAGAGGGAACTTAACAGTATCTGGCGGTTTGTCAGACCGGAACTTCACATGACCTCCGAGCTAAGGGTAGACGGACAAAGGTGGATGGGTCAAGGGAAGAGTTAACGCAGCCTTATAAACGCTCTACTGGGAAGGCACCTGTTCAAGGGAAAAGGAAGGCCCTCGTCAGAAAAAATACAAGGGAAGGAAAGGCCTAAGAAGAATACCGCAAAACCCCTAAGAAAAGGGAAAGAGACTTCCCGCTGATCTAAAAAAGGGGACGCATCGAAAGGTAAATCTAATTCTTTAGGTACTTATAAGTAAGTCCTCTCGGAACGCGGACGATGTAAGGTCGGAGCGGGGACCCGCGGGGCGAGCGGGGTGGCGATGCGATGGCGGGCAGGAAAAAGCCGTAGAAAGGGGACTTAGCAGCAGCATTCATGAGGAGGAAAAAAGAAAAACCCCCCCGGTCATGTTCGTCTCGGCCTTCACGAGCTCGTCGCCTGCCAGCATTGAGGGGACAGCTGACGAGGAAATTTTTCCCGTAGGCTAGTTTGGGGACAAATTCGGCCAGATCGCTAGCATATCAAGGGAGAGCGGTAAAGGGAGTCCTGGTGCATTCTCCAGGTAGGCGGGGCGTTACGACGACGGCAGGCGAAGGGAAGAGTGCGAACCATGAGAAAGCCTAAAAGTCGGATCCCCAAAACAGGGCGATGTGCCACGCAGGACTCTCGGCGGGGGGAGGGGCGGAACTCGCAGCAACAGGACGGGAGTTCAAGGAGGGTCGAGTCCTCATGAAGAAAAGGGCAAATCGTAATTAGCAGAAAAGGAATATCCCGAATGGATATCTTTGGGAAAACCGGCGCGGAAGATATGACGGGAAACTGCTTATTCAAGATAGTCTCCCGGCAACGATTCAGAAGGGGAGAACGAGTCGGCAAGAGCCGAGACCACGGAAGAAACGGTCTAATCCTGGGTCCGCTTTGGCTTCTAATACTCAAAAGAGGGAAGGGGTAGCGTAAAAGACGAAAGGTCGGAAAACCTTTAAGATAGCAGGTCATCAATTAGTCCTACGCATCATGGAGGGGTCAAAAGAAAAAGGATATTCGGTGGGGAAAGAGAAACAACGGGATGCGGAAGCGACGACGTAGATCTCTTACTAATGTGGGAAGGGGGAAAAGCTGCATATAAGCAGAGAGCTAGGATCAGAAGGTGATATAAGGCAGACCGTGACTGGGCCGGGTTGAAATGGGACTACATGAAGAAGAAGTCCTGGGGGGGAACAAACTAGACGAAGAAAAACTTCGACACCAGGAGCGCGGTCTAACAAGCTAAACGAGGACTAACGGGACTCAGGCGATCGGGCCCCAGGGGCCGGGAAGGGAGAGGTTCAAGAGAAGAACGACAATGCAGGTGAGGTGGGCCAGGGAGAGCACGTACGACGCCAAAAAGGAGTAATGAGGCAGCGGAGTGAGAGGTCCGAGAAGGGTTCTTCTCCAGCTTACGAAAAAGAAGAAAAGACCGGAGACGTGACCGGTCGTCACCTGCGGGAACTGAACGGGGGGAAATTAGCAAGAATAAAAGACCTCTGTAGGATCTCTGGCTAGAGAAAAGGGGAGGGGGGACGGGTCGATTCGGGGGGCGAGGGGCTTCATCGATAAAAGAGGAAAGGCTCAACAAAATTTTAAGGGAAAGAACTTAATATCTTATGTCAACTCGAAAGGAATTCTTGCATATGCAGTTCAGGGAGGCTGAGGTGGGAGGACTGAGTCTAGAAGGTGAGGTTGTAGCTCAGCACACTGAAAAAGGGGAGGAAAAAAGAATCGGAGAATGACAGATTGGTGATCATCCACGCAAAGAGACGCCAGGCCTCCGAAAAACTGTTTTGCTACCACGTTTCCCTAGGAACTAAAAAAAAGGAGAGGATAGAGACGAACTATAGATGAATTCCCTAGCAAATAGACCCAGCTTACCGGTGTGGCCATGAAAGTGCGAAGCCATTCGATCAAAAAGATCTGTTATTTCCTCATTTGAAAAAGAGGACAGAGACTGCTTGGAGAGGGGGAAGGAGAGGGAAGCTATGGAGAGATGAATTGGAAGCATTGGGGCCTGTTCGCTGAACGTATTTGGACATGTGTATCATGAGGCGTCCGTCGGGGGAGGGGGAGAAAGGGAAGAGCTGAGGGAAAGCAAGGACTATTGATATCTCAGTCGGACGGAAAGACTCTCTTGACGAAAAAAAAATGTAGAGTGCGCGAAGTGTGACATTTGAGAGTTTGCATTTGGACAAAAGGGGAAGAGAAGGGGACCTGTACTCGGGAAAGAGAATCCGCAGTTCTGATAGAGCTCTCTCGATCGAACATCGCGTGACGAGCAGAGCTTAGTCAGATCCTGACTTAGATGAAGGGAGAAACTGGGGAGAAAGGCACGAGACGACATGGCGGGGAAACGATGCTCATAGGATCTTCCAGCGGGGTACGAAAACTGACCCCGTAACGCTGACCTACTTGGGAAGGGGGAAGAATAGAGTCCTAAAAAAAGGTCGGCGAGCGCGCGAGACATTTGGGCCTGTTAACTTCTCGCCCGCTGTATATTAGGGGAAAATGTGCGGGTCTCAGGGAGGGGAAGAAAGGAATACTAAGGGAGCGACCACTTCAGGAGCCGGGTGCCTACCTCATACCAGCTTACTTGAAAAGGAAACTCCGAGAGCGTTTGAATTGAGGATCCTAGGGAGGGGGGGGGGAACTAAATGACGAAGGAGTAGAGGGGAATCAGAGACAAAGCAGCGCGTTTGCCAGCGAACTAAAAAGACCTCTATAAGAAAACTACTAAGGCTCGGCCAGAGGGGACACAGGGAGAGGAATGAGCCCGGGAGGAAAAGGGGATGACTGATATGGGAGAATGGATCTGCCAAGAAACCCACTAAGTCAGGCCTAAAAGGGAGGAAGAGATCGGAGAGAGGAGGAAAAAGGCCTTAGGACAGGGGCGAACGATGGATCCTGAAAACAGCCTAAGCACTGCTCATCCGTATTTTAAAGCTCCTCAGGGAGGATCGGAGAAGATGTGAGGGAAATCATGACCTATATCCAACCAAGCCGTAGGAATGGACAAACTAAACGCAGCTCGCTCTAAGGGTGAGGAGGGGGGGAAAGAAGATTTGGAATGGCGGGGAAGTTTGAGGGGAGTGCGCGTGGAACGACACTGGATTAACGACGCCTTCAGGTAAGGGCTGGGGAGAAAGGTATGGTGGAGGAAGGTGGCTGCAATCAGGAACGGCAGTCGGGAGGTAGAGGAAATCTTACAAGAAAGGAATTCCGGGAGAAATACAGTGCGTCTGGCAGGACGGAATAGCGGTCTGTCTAATATAAGTTTAATTTGGGAATCGGAGAACACGCCTAAGAGGGGGAGGGGACAGTATGGGGGGAGAGGGGGGGGCCTGGGAACAATTACTGGCTCATCTCGCCTCATACGCTGTCAGCGCCAGGAAAGAATAGGAAAAGAAGGGGGAAGGGCGGGGCGAAGAGGACAGCGGAAAAAAAGGAACTCCAGAGAAATTGAACTGTCTGGACGGCCAAGATAGTGCTACAGAACTAAACAAATTAGGCTAAATGAAGGAGAACACAGGGGGGAGGGGTTCATAAGTCATTAAAAAAGGTGCAACCGTAACCCGTTTAGGACCAGGGCCACTGTCTCCGTCGAAGATTCTGAGGAAGTAAATTCAAAGGGACGAACTGCGCAAGAACCTGCGGTTTAGTGCGACAACGGGGGGAAAGACCAGAGAAGGTCCGCCTAACAGGACGAAAAAAAAGGAAAAAAAAAAGGGGGAGAGAAAGGAGTGGTGTCCTCTCCCGTAAAGGCTAATGGTTCCGATGCTGAGGGGGGGGAATCAGGTAAAACGGGAAAAAAGAAAGCTTCTTTCAATAATGCTCAAGAGGAGCTGGGGCTGCAAAGCTGCGAAACCTTGCTTCTAGCCAGGTCCGCAACCCAAAGGATGATCAACCTTGTGCATTTGGACGGGCAAAACCATCAGGAAAAATAGAAGAAATATAAGGGGAGCTAAAAACGGCGACGCAGATGATGATGACCGCACTCCACTCCGATCTTGGTCTCTCAATCTACTCCTTATTCACGGCTTGTAGTTCGGGCAGGCCCGGGACTTCTCTCGGGGTTGGCCGGGGGGGAAACCAAAACCCTATTTGCGAAACGATTCTCGCAGCAAAGGGAGGGAATTAAAAGGGGAAGGGGAAAAAGCTCTGGTGATGATCACCAATGCTAAAGGGCAACAGCACGGGGAGGTTACTGAAAAGAACGGGCGGACGACAAAAACAATAAGAAAAGAGAAAAAAAGAAAAAAAAAGAAAAAAAAAAAAGAGAGGACCTTGGAGCGGTGCCGAGCGATTCGGAAGGAGGATTCTGTTAGGGAATCCATAGGAGGAAGGTGCTCAGTGGGGGGAGTAACGCGCACCGCTTCCTGCAAGAAACACAGAAACAAATTGTGGGGGAGGATGGAAAAGAGGGACGACGCAATTCAATGACGTGCTTGGCACGGCTTGAGGCAAGAAGGGGAGAATAATCGTGGACGTAAAGCCTGGAAAAAAAAGTCGGGAATCGTCCAAGGGGCAATGTTATGTGGAGGGGAGAAAAGGGGAAAGCAATGGCGAAGGATGTGGCGAACCTGGTCTGAGGTTCTCTAATCCTACGATGGGTTTGGGGGGGGGTGTGGGTGGGTTGGTACTTCCATAGCTTGGCCGTTATAAAGCTTAAAGGGTCACCGGGGGTCCGGCGATTAGAGAAGTAGAGGTAAAGGTCAGCATGATCGAATTAAAAGCCCGCCGCGGGCTAAACCGGATCTTGAGTGTGGCATCATTTGAAACGGAGCAACAAAAGGGGGGAGGCAATAGGGATCTAGAGAGGCAGCTGTGTTTTCTCGTATAAAATCCAGCGATGCTGGGGGACCGTCCCCGGAACTGTCAGTTATGTACACCAACTCCGGTCTGGGGAAGGCCACTCTGTCGGAGGAAAAAAAAAGGGAGGGACCTATTATTGCCTCCTGTGGCCAGCACCAAAATTTTAACGAAACGTCGAGAGTCGGGGATGATCGGGGTTACAGGTAAAGGGAACAAAAAATACCAAATCCTGTCTTGTCCAACCGAGGAGGAACCTGCACAGGAAGCGGTGTTCGAAAAAGAAAGGAAAGAGGTCCTTCTTCAAAGGGGGGGGAATGAAACAAATACGCCGCTGCTGGTGAGCGTCAGGATCTGGAGATACGCGGTCCGTGAATGGGTCAACTGATGAAAAATATCGAAAGCAACAGACAAAACTACTTGCCTTACATCCGAAGAAGGCAGGCAGGAGAAAGGATGAATATAGAATCAGAGCGAAAAAACCTACACTACTACAAAGAAAAAACTTCCCTATGATCGGCGTTTAAAAACGATCAAAGGAGAATGCGGAGAGAAGGTGTCTGGACTAGTCTAGCCGGCTAATGTCTCTGGAAGCAGTTAATATTTGGGAACTGCTGACAGGGGTCGAAGGGGAGCGTTCAGATTCGCGAGAGTCTTCACCTGAAGAAGGGGAAAAAGAAACTGCTCTAGGAAAGAAAAAAAATGTTCGTCGCGGCACATAGAAAGAGGAGAGCTCATTAATCGATAAAGAGTCCCTGCGTGAAAAGGAAACTACTATTAGAGGCCGCGGGCGGGGGGCAGGGCTGGAAGGGAAGAGTATAAATATCAATTTAGGGGATCTTGCTCTTCAAGGAGGTCCGGACAGGGGGAGGGTACGAGGCCGTATCAAGGGAGGTCGCAGTGCATCCAGAATGCTCAAGTCGGAAAAGAACAACTGTTGGGGAAAGCGTATTTCCAGAGGGCCTCCTAAAGGGGCTCCTGGAAGGGACATGTGCTAAAAACCAAAATGCCGGCGTCCATCTCAAGGCGAGTCTAGAAAACCGAACCCGAAGACATGCGGGCCGGTTCCTAAGAGGTCAAAAGTTCAAATCAAGATCTTGGGAAAGAAACGAAAGCGGCGACGATAAGGGGAAAAACGGGGCTGAAGGGGAGAACGGTTCGGGTGATCTGGCGAAGGGGGCCCATAAAGGAACTCTAAGGGAGGAGAAAAAAAGCCGACCGAAGGGGGAATCCAACATGCTAGAAAGGAGCGCCTTCATATATTGTCTTTTTCTAAAAAAAAAACATCGGAAGGAGCTAAAGAAAGAAAACGGTCTCGGGTCGCCGGGCAATATCATGGGGGAAAAATACCACGCAGAGGAATACGGCATCAGGAAGAGTGAGTCACAGAACTGGGCTTAATTTTTCTTGGAGTTTTCCCCACAAAAGACCGGGAGAGGGCTCAGGAGGGGAGCTTGCAAAAGGAAGTAGCCTATGGCTCTGGGAAAAAGACACGTACTAGGGTCGGACGAGAGCTCGTACGCGGATAATCCCACCCCTGTAAATGGCCATGCTTTTGGAAAAAAAAAGGGTCGGTCCTACGATGAAGCAGGGGGAACCCAAGCGCCGACGCAAACCACGACAAAATGAAGGGGCTTATCAGAATCCCTGAGGAGGACTCCAGCCGTCAGATTGGCTCCGAACAAAGAGGATCGCTGAAAAGCAATACAGAAAGGAGCGTTTAGGTGGGACCAGGAAGAAACCTTACGGGCCGGAAGAAGCCAACGGATGGATTTCAGATACGACATCAGCGTAAATTAGAGCCGAACGGGACCGAAAAAAGCAGGAAGCACGCGAGAGGTCAGCAATGCAAGGAAAACGGAAGGGGGGCTGCGAAAGGAATTAGCACGCGGCGGACCCTAACGCACTCTGGCAAAACAAAAAGGGGTAATAGGGGAGCTAGGTCGGGGGGCGAGAAGCGTACGAAGAATTCGCCGAAAAGCGCATTTGGGTCGACGGCAACCGAATAGTGAAATGCGCGGGGGGGCAGGAAAGTAACACAAGTGGTCGCACGCCGGAGAGGTCATGAGGGGGGGGTAGGAGGTAGAGAGTTTGGGGATTAATCTAAAGGAAACAACCAAAACATCCCCCACAGAGAGGAGGATGTCCGTAGAACAGAAAACTGAGCCAAGAGCCGCAAATCAACGGGGGGTGAGGGGCTCCTCTAGCACGCAGGCCCTCTGATTCCCGGAGGGGGAGACAAGTGAAGGGAGGGTCGAGACGGAAAAAGGGTAGCGATGAAGGCAAAAACAATAGACCATCACTCAGGACGGGTTATATTAGGGCTCGGGTTCTCCTCGGACATCTGTTAAGGGCTTCTTCAGTGAGGGAATACCCAGGGGGAAAAGGTGGCGCAGCAGGGACAGAAAAAGCGCGAGCTGAAAAAAAAAAAAAACGGTCAGGAATCTCACTCGGGGTCAGAGGAGAAATACTGGATGCGGAAGCGTATAAAGAAGGCCGGAGGGGATTTAACTAAAAGGATAAAGCCCACATAACCGCGAGGCGGCGCGAGAAGGGGGGGGCCTCTTCGGGAAACCTCGTACATCAGTTCAGTCAGTCGCTCGCGGTACTCTAGAAGGGTCGAATTGGAGAGGGGGAGAGCGGGTGGAAGAGGGGGGCGAAACCAATTCGTGAAGAGGAAACAGCCATGGGGAAGAGGAAGAAAATCTGAAGGGCCCTAAGGTTCACGCTTGATAAAGAAACAATCGGGGGGCTGCTGTGGAGAGTGACCAAGAGAAACATGGGGAGACGACTGAAATAAGTCGGTAACGAAGAACTGGTGGAAAAGTTCAACAAGAAAGACGGGGCGGTGACTAGTCTGAGAAACTTGATGGGCTGGCTTGTCCAGAAGAGGCCAGACAAACTACCGTAAAAGCGAAAATCATTCTCGGTTTCGAGCCGTCAGCAAACAGGGGGAGGGAGAAAGATAACTACAGCAAAAAGGGGTCTTCGGGAGAAGAAGGGTCGGCTCCGCGGGGCAAAGACGGTCGGACATTCCAATTGGCATACCGGGAAACCAGTCTGACAGCAGGAACCTGGAAGAAACAACGGGGAACCAGAGGGAGCCGCAGAGTGGGAAGACTCAACATTAAGGAAGGGAAATCGTAACTTGAACGTTCAACCTACGATGTGTCATGGGCTACGCAATCTCCCTTGGGGGGGAAGGACGCCGACCTTGGCGGTGGGCATCCCATGAACAAGGCGAACTCGCAAAAAAATTGAGGCCCGAGCTGGGTGTACAGTTCAGCAAGCCAAAGGGAAAAACGATCATTCAAGGGATGAGAATTAGCAAAGGGCTCCGGCAGAGGAAGGGAACGCCGCCGGAACCGACCGAAAGGACCCTTGGGTCCTCTCACCTCGTCATAGGCAAAGAGTCTCCAAACTAAAAAAAAAAAAGATAGAGTCTGTGAAAAGGGGGGCAAAACCTTCGAGCAGAAATCATATAGATGAGATCCTGCACCGGTGATACGAAATTCAGGGGGGAGGGGGAGGTAAGAGAGAAATGATTTTCGCGCAGGAGAAGGAAGATTAGTCAGGAGCTTTAAAAACATGGAGTACTGAGCTCAGAGTTCGGAATCGTGGGGGAAGGAGCGCAGGAGAATCTCAGGTCTTCGGCGAAAGGTCCCTTCCGCCCATTCACTTCGGGCGCGCAGCTCCGATAAGAGGGAAAAGGGGATTTGGGGAGGGAAGTTAGATTGGGAGCGGGGCAAGTTTGCGGGGCGTTATGTAGACGTCAAACAGGGATATCAACCCTCCAGATTGGTTGAGGGGGGGGAGAAGGTATATCAGGAGGACGGCAGGAGAGCTAGTCCGTCAACGGCCTCTCAACTCGGGGTCCGCAGCCTAGGAGTGAAGAGAAGGGGAAGAGTTACAAGAGGGAGTCGAACCAAGGAATCTCGTTGTTAGGGGCGACTTATTCCGGGTCGCTCGAGTCGGTAAACAAGAATGCGCGGGGACCCTGAAGGAGGACTGACTGGGGGTCCATTTCTCATGAAGAGGCGAAGGGACAAATACTGAAGAGGAAGGGGCATCGGTGGACCCTCCTCGAATGGGTACAGGGGGGAGAGAAGAGTGACACTTGGAGGGAAGGTCCATATGGAGGAGGGGGCGGTCTAACCTGCATGAGTAAAAGGAAAGACAACGTCGTGACAGATGAAAAATTTGTGAGACATTATTCTCGGGGAGGGAAAAAGAAAGGCTGGGGAAGCAACCGTCAAGAGCGAGAATCACCGGGAGATACCCGAAAAAAAATACGAGGGTCTATACCTTAGAAAAGGGACTACGCCTCCGGAAGAAAAGGAGGAAAAGTAGTGGTATAAGAGGAGAGGAAAGTAAGTCCAAAAGTAAGGAAGGGTAGCCGCCCTGATGCACGCAACCACTCCAGAAAGTGGCAAACAAATATATCAAGAAAAGGGCCAGCGCCCAGAGGAGAGTGTTCGAATTCTATTAGAAGGCATCACAAGGGGGGGGGTGGACCGAAAGAGGAAGCGAAAGCTACACGCGTCCGGGAAGTTCTTTGCATGGAAAATCTCTGATCACGGAAGTAAAACAGGGGAAGATCAGGGAAGGGGTAAACGTCCTTAAAAAGGGTGATCTGCGGTGACAGCACCGCGTTCGAAAGCAGGGCTAGCCAAAACTCTCTATAAAGGAGGGAAAACGCAGAAAAAAAAGATCCTAGGGAGCTGCTTCACGCATCTAGAAGCGAACCTCAAACTCCTCAGATAAGCGAGGATCCTAGGCGGCTTGGGAGGAAGAGACCGTAGAGGGGAGAATGGCCGGTGGGGGGGGGGGCTGTGAAAAGTATGGAATTGGAGGGAAAATTGGCTGCCCGAGATCGAACAACAAGGATGAAAGGAAGAAAGCAGGCTTAGAAGGAGAAGAAGTCCCAGGAGAGAAAGCAAAAGAGCAAACAGTAAAAACAGTTCAATTGCATACCTTACGTCGAAAAAAAAAAGCATCCTCATCGGCTTATCGACGGGTATTTAAAGGGAGACCTAGACCGTGGCGGAGTCGCAGATTTGCAGGGAAGGTCCTCGAATTTCTCTCGCTAGGGTCTGACTTTTTGGGGGGGGGGGAAGCATTACTCCGGTGGTCTTAAAAGGATACACCCTTGGATTAGCCCAGAGGGGAGAAAACTGTGAATGGAGAAGGAAGTGCCGCGCTCGAAGAAGGTTATCAAACGGGACGGCAACTCACTTGATCTGGTCAACCCATGCCCGCGATCTAGTCGGAGAGGTCATTTTTGGAAATAGGAAGCAGATGACGGGCAGAGGGGGGAAGGGGGGGACGAAAAAAAAGACGTGCAAGAGGTGGCGCAATTTACGGGGGAGGGGTGCGTCATTCAACGGTAGGCCATTTCATCTTTGAATTGGCTACAGTTTTCGACTCAGCGGAGAAAAGACTTCTTAATGGAGTCGGGAGGCATGGGGGAGGGGAGAAAGGGGATGAAGGATTTCGCGAGGGGAGGCGGAGATTTCCGCCCGAAAGAAACGGGTCTCGTAACGTGATGCGGACTTGTGGGGTAAATGAACAAGGGTAGAAATGTCCAGTAAATCTCAGAGAGGATGGAAGGGGGTCTGTCGGAGGACGTCTTGTCGACTGCGGTATAGTGGACCTGAGGGATCCTAACTCATGGCGAAGAGTACCGAACGCCTCTACCTGTTGTCGGCACACGGGACAACGGCTGCCTATTGGGGAGAAGTGGAAGGCAAAAGAAAAACCAAAAAGTAGGACATCCGCACGCGAGAGCAGAGATCGTAAACATAGCTAAATCTCATCAGGCAAGGGGAAGGGGAAACGATATCGGGGGGAGGGAAAACCTGAAAACTATTAGGGAGGGGGACGGCAGAGAAAGGGCAAGCCGGTCCTAGAAGGTCCACCACTCCTAAGCTTTTCGATTCATGGCCCGTGTGAATTAGGAGGGACTATCTGAACGACCGTCCTTTTCAGGAGACTAAAAAAAATCCCTCTTGCCCATCACTGACTCACTTTGCCGTATTCTCCTCCAGAAAAAAAGAAAGTGTTAGCACTTCAGGAGAAGAAGTCGATCATCAAACGGTAACGGAAGAAGAAAGCTCATAGGAAAGCCCGGCCGGGAGACGCCGCGCGCGATTATCACTAAAAGAGCTCATGCGGCTATTGCTGAAACAAAGATATACGAACCGGAGGGGGAAGGTACAGGGAGCCGGCCCCCCTTGGGGGGTGACTAGGGGGCTAACGATATGACACGCAAAGAGGGAGTAATGAGACGTCCAGGGAAGAGGCAAAAATCCCCGCAAGAGCCACGCTTCCTCGAACTAGCACTCTGCTAAGACTCGCGCGGAGAGAGGGGGGAAAAGGGCAAAAACGGAATAAAGCCGGACCAGGCTGAGGAGTAGTTGTGCCTCAGTCCATCGGTCGGCTACTTAAGCAGTCGAAAGGGGAGGTCTTAACGGGCAGGAGAAGTTCCGATACGGGGGAAGGTACATCCTAGCAGGATAGGCAAACAGGGCGTCTTTTCAAACAGCACTCTCGGAGTAAGTCTCGTCTGCAGGGCGACACAATTGGACCGCCCAGGCCGGTCAGATCTAAAAGGATAGATATAACCATCAAGAGCTTGGTTTAAAAGGATAGAACCGGAGGATAGAAAAGGGAATCTTTAAGGGGGAAAATGGCGGCCAAATCTCGGAAAAGGAAACAACGGTTAAAAAAGGCGTTTCGCCCCATCCGCGGTAAGGGGGGGAAAGGGGAAACGGGAAGGAGAAAGGAGAGCTGCGTTGGCTCGGAAATTTACCTACGGCACAATCTTCCTTAAAATAGCTCCGAAACCAGATTAGGGCTTCTAAAAGGAGGAGACGACACACAGGGAGAACGTCGTCGATACCTCTCGCTCAAAGGGGAACAGAACCGGGAAGGTTCTTAAGAATTATCTCAGGCGGTCACTCCCTTGCTTACTGTAATTCCAGGAGAAGGAAATAGAAAAGAGGGGAGGGTTAGCGCTGACGGGTATCTATGGTTCGGACAAGCTGTCAAGTCGTCACGCGAATAATCAGAGTGTATAATAAAGTTGGATAAGGGAATGTGAGTCCGACGGCGGTAATTGTTCATGTTTTCCAGTAATAACGAATAACGACTATTTTCTCACCGTTTTTGAAAACGCCTCAGTCGGATTCACCATCGGGGGTCTGCTAGTATCGATGGGGAAAGAGTCAGATCGTGTCGTCGGCCTGTATGAGGAAATCCGCGAATTCCTTTAGGGGTTTCCATTAGACATGTCCCGTCACGGCCTGACCTATTTTCGGCCTCGATATCTCGAGAAGAAAGAGAGACGGGGCACGGCGACGGAGGGGTCGGCTATATCAAACAATCAAAAAGATGAGTCGCCGAGAATAGGCCTTCAGAGAAAAAAAACCGTGACTCTGGTATCAAGAGAAATGCTCCGGGATGCCAAACTCCTGGAGGGAGAACATCCGTTAGGGGAGGGGATGTCTATGGCAGAGAGTTGGAAAGGTCAAAGAAAGGGGGAGTCTGGACGCAGTTTTGAGGACTAGAAAGGGGAAAAATCGGAAGGGGGGGCAAGATCCTAGACGTACCGGGTTTATGAAGGGGCGAGGGGGTCTGTTTTTAAGAAATCTAGCTGACCATGAATCTAACAAACAACGAGGAAAAAGAAAGAAGAGAAGCACCAAAATAGAGCAGAAAATTGTACTCGCCCATGCAGGGCCGGCAGACGGGGGGGGGGGGGAGGAAGGAGACCTCGAGAGCCGGCCTCGATGTTTCAGACTTCGCAGGAATAGAGGCTATCTGGATGGGAAATAGGAAAGAAAGGAGGAAGGGGGGGGTGATCCGGGGGAAGGGGGCGACTCTTCGGGGAGGGAAACCGATCTTTTCCGGAAATTCTTTCACAAGGCAGGGGCCAGGACGGAACGGAAGAGATTCAGAGCTCAAGGGGGGGAGGGGCAACGTAGAAGAGCTTCATCTGGGCAGGGGGTGTAGTCTCTATAGGGTTCGAACCGGGAAGGGGGGGGTCAGGGAGACCAGGTACGGCGTGCCTGCCGAACGCAGAGAAGCTGTGAAAAAAGGGGTCGGGAGGCAGCCCGGATCGCAATGGGAGTAAAGACAAAGACTCACGGGAGGGGGCTCGCTGGTCTAACTCCGAGGCTAGGTGCGCACATGTCAGGAGACGCAATGGAGGGAAAATAGCCAAATCCTGGCTTTTCTGAATGGCTATGCCTATCGACTTATCGGCTCTAAAGCGGCGACCAAGACAGAGAGGAGAAGACGGCCTACCAGGGAGGAAGGGGGACTCCGTTTAAACAGGGCCTCATATTTCGTGGGGGAAAACGATGGAGCAAGCCGGAGGGGAAGGGGCAGTGAGAGGGTTCAAGCCTATCTCCAAAAACGACCGGGAGCTCTCTAGGAGCAGTTTGGTGAGGAAGACATCTAGAAGAAAAGAAATCGGGAGTGCCTGTCCTCCGCAAATTTGTCGTTCCACGGTTCGGATACGGGGACAAGGAAGGGGAGAGTAGGGAGCGGGTCGAGAGAAAGTCAGTCGGGGCTACCCGGGACAGGGGCCACGACCGAGGAGGCAGAAGAAGGTGAAGAAATCAAAAGAAAGAATGGCCGGAGGGAACCTGTTAACCTCCGGTTAGGTGTGCAATGGGGAGCAGAACTCCCAGTGGAGAAGGAAGGGGGGGTTCCGGGGGGGGAGGGGTTTTCGACCCGGGTCGTCGAATCTGCGATCCAGGGCATTTTGTCATCACTGTGTGCTCAAGACCTCGTTAAGGTCAGAACGATCATGCACTTCTCAGTCACTGCGAATCGTAAAGCCGCCGTCGAACTGTGAAAGACGGAAAGAGGGAGAAAGTAGGAAGGGGAGCGCCCGGATACGGCTATTCGGCTCATCAAAAAGAAGGCTTGGCAGGAGAAACGCGTATCCGTTAATACATAGGGGGGAAGACAGGAGTCAGGGGAAAAAATGAAGGATTTCCGGGCAGAGAGAGAGGATTTTCTCTCTTCAGTTTCATTAAAGAGAGAACCGGGAAGATGACTAAGCTAAACTGTAAATCTGGCCCTCCGTCCGGAACGGACTAGGTTCTTTCTTTCTCACACGGGACTACCTTCTGGGTATCGACTTAATTGGTGCAGTCTCGATGAAGGAATAAAGAGGTAAAATGCTTATGGAAGGGATAGAAAAAAAATGGATTCGGTTCCTTTGGGACTAATCTCTACTTCAAGGAGAAAGTGAGTGATGAAAGAAAGAAGTGGTCAAAGGACTCCTAATTTTGGATTCGTGGGGAGAGCCACAAGGGGGTTTGAGGAACAGGTAGGGCGTCCGTCCCCTTCCACGCCGACCAGTGTGGGGGATGCTAGAAAAAAAGGACAGGCCTGCGCGGGTCCCGGGCGAAGCTTGCCGGTGGTCAACAACGGATATCATGTTGAGAGGGTCATGCCACTCATCCTCTGTCTGGTCTGAAATAAATCGATTCTGAGAATTGCATTACGTACAATAACGCTGGGGGAAATGGAGAAGGGAAATGACTAGACGACAATATGACAGGCCGTTACTCATATGGACACCTAATAGAGAGGGGGGGGCTTTATGGGGGACGCGATAGCCCGGCGGTGAAAGTAAATATTCATGGAAAGAGGGAGCAGGAAGTCTGCAAGAAAAGAGAAAAAACAAGCCATAAGAAAGTAAGTATCCGTTTGTGTCACAAGTGAAACATAATGGCTTCCTCAACGTCCCTGGCGACAGCAAACGGAGGAGTTAAAATTCCGTCTCTTATCAGGAAGTCAAAAACTTGCGACTAAGCCGCAACTGCCACAGAGAAAGAGGGGGGGCTCCTCTGAGGAAGAAAGAAGACCGCCAAGAGGACTGTGACCTGTTACGGGAAGACTGCCTAATAGCCAAAGATCGCTCCGGGGAACAACTGGGTCCAAAAGAGAATGGAGGGATGAGGGGTAGAAGAGAGCGGGGGGGGAACGGGGGTGAAAGCCGCCGTGAATCCCCGAATTTCATGTTTGGGTATGGCAAGAAGCGGTCGCGCAAGAACGTCGCTGCCGCGCTCAATCAACACAGGGGATCGAGGGGGGGAGAAAAAGGCTTAGGCGCATGTACTCACGCAGGGTGAAGAGGGACAGGTCTCGAAAATCACTAGAAGATTCCTTGAATGGAATCCGGAATCCCCGCTCGAGAGGTCTCCCGCAGAACCAGTGTCGTTGAAAACTTGGGAAAAGTTTCAGGCAGGCCTTACTTTAATTTCAGGGGGGGTTGTGCTTTCGGGAGCACGACGTGATTTGCGAACCAAAACATATCCCAACAAAAGAAGGTTTAAATAGTATTATAATAGGGGGCTGGACAATTGGTCCAAAGTTATAAGGAAAACGACTTCAACACCATGCAGGTAAAGCTCCGGCCACGCCGCAGGCAAGAAGGGGGGATATCGCCGGGAAAGCTAGGGAGATTTGAGGGACGCGATGACCTGAAAGGCATGATCGTTAGAAATGCCAATTCTCGTTAAGTAAAGCGGGGGGGGGGAGACAACATCAGAAGAAAACAGACGGGGGAGGTCACCGCGACTTTGGGGGAAAAACAAGCGCGGGGGATGCAAAAAAAGGTGGAAAAGCGGCACCGGGCGCGCTCTCGGCATGAGCTAAGGGGCCAAAGACAGGGGGGGGGGGGAAAAATCTCAAAGGGACCTGGCCCCCCCGTAAACTCGGCGCGGCGCCATCGGCTGAGGATGTGGACGGGCCGGGGCGACGCTAAAATATCTGGGAGAACAAATGTTAGTGTCTGTTTACTTCAGCGTAGAAAGGAATGCTGATAACTGGTTGAAGATCCTACCAGACTTTTGGGAACAGGTTGGAATTTGCCGCGGCCGAGGGGGGAAAAAAAAAGTGACGGCCGAAAGGAGGATTTAGAAGGGACGGGAGAAGGCCGCGCACAAGGGGGAGTGGTAACGTAGATCGCGCAGACAGGAGGGTGAAGGGAACGGGAAAACAGGAAAAAAGGACGTGTCCTCTCGGCCGTTGTTTCGGAAGCCACCGAGGCGCGCGGGGAATGACTTTCCCGACACGGGCCAGGGAGGAACACAGTCACACACTACAGCAACGCCGGGGTCCGGCAAAGAAGACTGATTACTGAAAGGCGCCATGACCCCAAGCTTGACGGAAAGGGAAACGATAGCAAGAAAGCGAGGGGGTTAAAAAGGGGTCCACCAGGACAACCCTCGCCTTGATCAAAAAGGTTCAAACCAACACCTGTAAATCGTGTTCGACGACAAAATGGAACTTAGGAAAGGGGTACTGAACAAGGACAGGTCAGTCCATCAATGCCAAAGGGAGGGACTGTAAAGATACTCACGGCCTGTTCCTGCACGATTAAGAAATCGAGGAAGAAACACATAATTGGTCCGTCCATTACGGGGTCATCACGCAAGGAGTGAGTCTAAGATATAAGGGCCCGCTCACCTGGCACAGAAAAGCCTACAATCATCTCTTTCAAAGAAAAAGGGATCTTCGAGCTCGGCTGCTCCCTCAATTAGACGAGAAGACGAGGGGGGAAGCGACGTACTGGAGCTCGCCGAAAGAGGGCAGAAAGGAGGGGGGGCTGGGACGATCATGACTGGGTAGGTGCTCCTTGAATACACCCATGAGCCAAAAACCAAAAGCTGCTCGAGGCCGCCAAAATGTTGGATCCGAAGACGCAAAGAGTCGAGGAAAAAAGAATTCAGGGGGATCGCTGTTTCGTCCACTCTAGAAGGGAAGCTGTTTGACTGCTCTTACTTTCTCGGAGAAGATAGATCTTTGTTCACCTTGGGCCTGGCTTTAGAAGACGGAGGGTCTTTTTAACGATGGTCAAGATAAATGACTACTGCTGGATGCAATGCTCGAATTCAGGACCGGCTGGCTGTGACTGTCAACACATTAGATGTGACACACTATAGGACTCGAACGAGAGATCGAATTTTCAAGCCAAGAAAAGGGATTCATCTCAATGTTCGGTCACCCCTCACCGCCCTCATTCTTTTACGAAAAGGACAAAAGTTCAAGAGGAAAGGAAGGGAAGAGTTATGGAGGAACCGTCTGTTTCTAAAAAAGAAAAAGGTGATAAAAACCCCGGTGTCGGCCAGATGCGCGCATCCCCTGAACTCCGATAGAGATCGCTTCTAGGAGATTCCTCAAAACCGCAGTTGTCCGGCCGCCAAACCTCTTTAAGGGGCTTCTATAAAACTCTCTACACATTCTTTAGAGGAAAAGTCTAAAACTTAGCTGGAACTCTGGGCGGAAGGGACCCTGTACAAAGGGGAGGTCAACGAAGGAGAAGGCGGAAAGCTGGGACACGACCAGTTCTTATGCTTGTTGTCGAAAACCATGCGGACATAGGACTGAGAGAGGGTCAGGAGCGCGGACGCCATATTTTTCGCGTTTAAAACCTAACTGCATTCGGTCTATCTGGGCTCCGCCGGTGGCATACCCGATCGCAAAGAAGGTAGGGTCCTTTGTAAAGGGAGGTTTCACCTGCGACTATGGGAGCAAAAAGGGTCACCCGCCTCTACGGGGCGGCCCTCGACAACCAGTAGGCCTTACCGAGAGGCGAGGACCGGACGGGGGCAGAAGGAGAGAGGAAACGAGGCCGGTGAAGAAAGGAAGAGGTCGCGGGGTTCAAAAATTCTTCTGTGGAACCAAAAAATCACAGTCAATGCCAACTAGGTGATTCCAATCAGGGAAGCAAAAAAAGCACACTTAGGACAGAAAAATGCAAGAGCTGACTGCACGAACAAACCAGTACAGCCGAGAGGGCACCACTCGCACGGTTGACAGGGGGTGAATGGAAAAAGAATGACAAAAGGAGAGCCCGGATTCGGAATCATCCTCCAGGGTAAGCGGGCGGGGGAGAATTTCTGAAGAGGGAATTCATCAGAGACGCCTGTGAAAATCTACGCATTGGGGGGGGGACCTGCAAAAAGAATCAGAGGTGGGGGGCCCGGGCTCGGTCAATCCATTTTAGCTAAAAAAAGTGCTCGATGGCGAGGGTGATAACGGAAATAAACATGATCGATTTTGTGGGGGGGAGATCTGAAAACTATCCATTAAAATAAGGGTAGCCCACCATCGATCATGCGTCACGTACCTCATCAAACCTGAAAAATCGAAAAGATGAATCACAGGGGGGGGGGGGGGGTAGATTTCCAGCGCCGTTCGCAAAGCTATCCTTGTTGAAAGGCCGACAAATATGCGGGAACTTCGCCGTATAAGAGGAGGTGCAGAGAAGAAGGAAACGATCTTTGTCGGAAAGCTCACTCTGCTAGGGACTGCAGCGGACATGAAAAGCATGTGGGGGGGGGGGGGCTTTGGGGTCTCATTCTTCGCTCCAAAAGGATTAAAAGTTAAAAAAAAAAAAATTGGAGATGCATCTCTTCAATCTGAGGGGTTAAACGCGAGAGGGAATACGCAGAAGAGGTCAGGAGGGCACCGTGACTGATTCTCCTGCCCACATAACGCATTCGCTGTAAGGGGACCGAATCGTAGGAAGCGAGGGATCGAGGGGAGTGCCAGGAAGGAAGAGGAGACGCGGGGTAGAAGCGCCATGAAAAAAAGCAGTCGGCGGGGGAAACCGTGCGCAATATCCGTCAGCGGAAAACGCGGGGAAAAGTAAGAGGTAAAAGGAAGGTGTCTCCAAAGCACTCGCTGAGGACAGCGGCGAGAGTCAGGGGCGAGTCAAGGTGACACCCGGCGACGAACTCAAAAAATCTATAACTGCCGCTCTCCACGGGGGGGGGTGCGAAGGACACCGTCAGAAATGCTTTACCGAGATTGCGCGTGGGGGAGGTAGCAAAACTTACTGGGAGAAGAGAGGCACCCTAGAAGTTATATCGCTCTGAAGCCTTGTGTAGAAGAAAGTATCCACGAGGGAAAGGAAGGAGGACTTCCTGAAGCTCTTTGGAAACCGTGTCATGCTCTCACTGGAGCAGACATGCGGGCAGGCGGAGCAACCGCGAGAAAGGATGCACGACACCGCGTTTCTCCCAAGGGAAAGTATCAAAAACCTCAATGCCGACCCGGATCCCTGGTGGCGACGGGGAGCGATGGGAAGTAAAGCCGATGGGGGGGGGGGGGGCAAGTGGGGTAGGGCCGCCTTTTAGATGACTCCTTCAGGGCTGTGTTCCGAAATTCGATGGATCGGACGTCACATCCGAGGACAGAGCAGGTGCACATGAGTGTGGTCCTATAACGCGCTGCCAGGCGCTCGTAACATCAAGAGTAAATGCTCATGCACGACTCTTAAAGCAAGAGACGGGGGACCAGGAAGGAGCCACTTGAGAAAAGCTAGACAGGATGGGCTCTGGGAACAACACACAAGCTCAGAGAGGAATAGAAAAGAAAACGCCCGAAGTCGTTTTGGAAAACGTAGGAAAAGCGCATCGAAAATAGGATTTATGAATGAGAGATACGTATTAACAGGGAAAGAGGTAGGGAATCTAGACGAGGGTAGCTTGACGGGAAGGGGGAAGAGGGGTAAGAGGAAAAACATATAGGAGAGCTAAGAGCCAGCGGAAACGAACAGTTGCGGAGCACTCGAGCGGCGAGAGGAAGGAATCACAGAGACGGAAGCCAAATGCGCTAGTAGTGGAGCAGCGCCAAAAAACTAGCGGGGAAGTGGGAGAGAAAGTGTAGGACGGCGGACTGGTGATGAGGAAGAGATCTTAGAAGGTCCGGGAGATCCTTCTTGATGACATCTGTCCGTACTGGCACCTTGGGACGTCCGGAGGGGGTCCGCGATGTAGCCGTGACAGGCCGGTCAAAAGGGGGGGATAGGGGGTCCAGTACACGGACGTTAATCCACGAAGGGGGATGAAAGATCCTGTCCATCCTAGGGGGGACAGTACTGCAAGGAAGGAATTTTGGAAGAAATTCGTCGTACACAAAATATCGGTGAAGGACCCGCAGATACGGGCAAGGCCGCAGAAAATATGGAGTTCGGATGTGATTTCATCTGAGGGATGACTATCTCGTCCGGACATGACGGCTGGGTACAATGGAGCATGGGGCACAAGGCAGATATCAAAGAATAAGAAGTGAACGCTTCCAAAGACCGGACGCGGAGTCCTGACTCGACACTTGCAACAGTCGGGAGACCATAGGCAGCGAATCGAGAAAGCAGAGTCCATAAACAACAAAATTTCATTAAAGAAGGGGAAAAGGTTGGGAGGTTGAGCGAGGGTAAGAAGAGTTAGAACCGTCCCAAAGGTTCGGACACACAAAGGCAAGTCTGAGAAAAAGACTTCCCTTACGCGTCAAGGGACTATGACGTAAAAAACTCTGAAGACGAAGCCGCCGGAAGAGACCTGCAGGGGTGACGCTGGGGAGTGCTCGAAGAAAGCCTACAACAAGAGAGTGGTCATCCTCACTTATCCCAATCCAGAAAATGGGGGGGGTGATGAAAAATCGTCAGGAAGAAAAAATTCCCCGCGCACCACCGCAGGCGCGATTGCGAATTAGATCAGCTGGGAAGTGGGGGGTAAAAAGAAGAAGGAAAAAGGGTGTATAACCCTAACGAGATTTTCAATAGTGTGCTTCAAGCCGGGAAAGTCACACATATGACGGCAACGGCGGGGGCGAGAGGGTAAAACACTGGGGTGAAATCTTTGGGAAAGGGGGGAAATCTTGGAAAGTGAGACTTGCAGACAAATACGAGGAGACGACCAGAGGGACAGGCGCGCAAAAAAGAGTCTATGAGGATCAACGGGTATTCTCGGACTCTACCCTTCCCGCTGTTCCCTGAAGCCCTGAGGCGGTTCGCTTTAGGGGACTGCAGGAAGGGGAGGAAAAGTTTGGTCCTTTGTAGGGGAAGGGTCCGGGGCCCTGTGCCGGGGGGAGATTTAAAGACCCAGGTATCAGATCCTAATCAACCCAAGTATCTGACTTAAACTAGAAGTGAGGGCTGAGCATCTCACCTCCCTTCAGAAAAAAAAATTCAACACCTAATTAAAAAAAAATCCTGAGAAATACAACAGAACCCACAAAAAAAAGCGACCTTCTCGAGAGGGGGCCGGCGCTCCCTCGAAGTTCGGAAGCAATCGAGTATGGAGAGACCTTACATGTAACTTTCAAGAAACGAAGGAGAAGGGGGGGACGTCCGCTAACCTACGGTGCAAAAAAAGACACCTCTTTGTGTTAAAAAGTCGCCTTACTGAGCGAACCCGGGAAGGAGAAGGGAGTGGTACGAAAGGAACCGTCCGGTTAAAACAATATCCAACTACGTATTGAGGGTCTAAAGGGACGCTAAAAAAAATTTAATCTTCTGCTCCAACATGCAAAGGAGGGTGGAAGTGCTCTGGAAACAGGTGGCAGAAGCTTTGCGCTCTTTGTGAAAGTTCTTTCTGTCGGCATAAGCGGGAATTAAATTAAACCAGAGCGGCTTGAATTTAAGCAAGCATCGGCTACAGAGGAAAGCGTGGGCCGTCAGGCGACGTCCAGGGAATTACGAAATTACGGCACCAGGGGAAAGCACGTCGGACAGGTCAACGCACAAGGGCTCAGGGGGAGGCGAAACGGTTGTATTGCAGCTTAAGGAAGGAGCACGAAACATCATTCGTTTCACCTAAGACACCTTCCAGGAAACGGGTGGGGGTCATCGGCTGTCTCCGCGGGAGGGGAAATTAGTTGGACCGACAGAAGAGCCACAAAAAATCGGTTGTCGGAAAAGCATGCGTTCAACGGCTGCACTATTGAGTATAAGACTGAAACAGAAAACATGGACCACCAGCTTAGTCCGGCACTTCATATCGGGGGAAAAATTGTCATATGAAAAAAAAGACCTAATCCAAAGCCCGCCTGAAGAATCGAGCACCTTCAAAGGATAGTGTTAAACCGAAACAGATTCAATCGGGCTTCTAGGGTTTACCACCCTCGCGGATTTGGCGGAGAAAAAAAAATGCAACGGGAACCGTGGAAGACAAAAGTAATACGCGGAAAAAACCTGGTCCTGGAAGGAGAGAACCATCGAGATAAAAACAGCCTCTTGGTATTCTCCAGGCTAAGAAGAATCACCGGGAAGTGACGGAATCGGCCATAAAACCAAAACTCCTACAGCTCGAGGTGCAAAAAAAGCACGGGCAAGAAGTTATCGTCGGAGTCATCTCACGATATCAGGTGAAGGAAGTGAGGAAGGCTAGGGTCACTCCAGAGATGAAAGTATATGGTCACTGAGCTCGGTTCTTGAGGAGGAGGTCGTCTAAATAAGGTGCATTGATCCGGCACATGAGCAGCGGACAAAGAAAGAATGTCAGCTATTAAAGAAAGAAGGGAGGTTCGGCCTTCAGATCTCGCCGATATCGTATATTCAGCTGGAACGTCGGCACAACGGGGGAAGTGCTCAGCCTATCATGGCACGAATCTACGGCTATCCAAGAGCTTATGAAGGGGAGCAAAGTCACGGAGTTAAAAAAGGTCGCCAGGCGGGCTTTCTGTCGGCAGGCTGTGGCTCAATTGCAATCACGAATGGGCGAGAATTGTTGACCTTCCGTGATTTGTAAAGGGGGGCACAACTGAGGTGGCGAAACCAGCTGTCCATGACTGTCTGGAAAAATAAAAAAAGGAAGACCAACTACAAGGAAGTCACTGAGCACCCTCCCTCATCGTCGTTGACAAGACTTAAAACAGTGAAGTATCTCATGAGGGCTGGGGGGGGGGGGCTGGGGGCCGCGCCATCGCGCTAATGACCCGGTGAAAACTATGAACGTTAGACCCGCTTCCAAGAAGGTTATGCGCAGAAAAAAGTTCCCGCCCACTACGAGCTCGGCGGCGAGGACCTACGGTTTACTCCACCTGAGTAAGGATCGGCTCTGGACGCTCGGGGGAAACCCGGGGCTTAGCGGCTCTAAGAGCACAGGCTGTAAACCTATCTATTAATTAGGGATGGGGACAAAGGGGGGGTCCTCTACTTCAGTGACTGGGATCTTTCTGTTGGGTCCCTCATCGAAAGATGAGGTCAAGCGAACGGTGGAATGCTAACCCAACGTAAGCGGACGAGGGATCGACTTCGGGGGAAGACGAAAAAGGGTGAGCGGGGCCAGAAAACAAGGCAAAGCACGGGAGGAGAAGAAATCGGGCAATCGAATAGGTTGCAATCCTTTCTCCAGTCAGGGTTTCGTGGGGCCTTTGGAGATTCGGGGTTACAACCTTAACGACAGGGTTCATCACATTGGGCAACCACTCTGACGAAATAAAAAAATCTGGCACCATGGGAGGGAGAGCGAGCCAAGACTAGTGACTCGGTTCCCTCTCCTCAGCGACGGGTAAGGCCCGAAGGATAGGTGTCAGATAAAAGACGGATGCGTAAGGTGGAAAGACTGCAGGCAAGTTCTACCCTCCCAGTAATCGCCGACTCAGAATCTGTCTCCCATCACAGAGCTGAAAGAAAAGGAAAGCACGCTAAAAAAAACGCACCTCCGAACCGAGGGGCAAGGAAGCGCAAGATATCGGTCAAAATAAGGCTCGCCAAACAGGGGTGAGCGCAGAAGGCCGCAGGAAAGAAACAAAGAGGGAAAACCGCGCCTCAGGACAAAAAGGCGTGCGCACCCCGCAGTAGGGGAGGGTATATGGTTCGTGTCGGGAGGGGGGGACTTCAAGAGGAGACGCAAAAGGGAAAAGAGCGAAAAAAGTTGGGTCGCCAGTCAACCGATCGATGTCAAGAGAGATAAAACAAAAAAGAAGAAAAAAAACCCCACAACTTTTTTCAAGGGCCTGAGGCAGGAAGGGGGAAGTAGAGTAAGGAAGAGGATCAGGATCGAGGTGGGGGA
>Ga0179593_1431879_pt1 | contig 27338 bp, 37 predicted proteins | sample CZODoug2_1_08_16_FD_185931 | JGI IMG/M metagenome (GOLD analysis project Ga0179593, IMG submission 185931) | Vadose zone soil fungal communities from Angelo Coast Range Reserve, California, USA - CZODoug2_1_08_16fungal (PacBio error correction) | ecosystem: Environmental > Terrestrial > Soil >...
TAGGCGGAAAAGAAGTTGCATAACTGCACCATAAAAAAAATATTCGATTCTGCAGGGCGGCGACTACAAAGGGCACGGAGGAGTCGGGTGAAATCAGTAGTTTACAGACCAAGGAGGGCCAAGACCATCGAAGAAAAACAAAAAAAAAAAAAAAAAAAAAAAAAAAATATTCGTTTATTCCAAGGCGTTGTAGAAGGGGTCTGGTGTGTCTCGAAGATGGTTAAGTCATCCTGTCCGGGGAGGAGGTGGTCTCTTGACGGGGTTCTGGTTTCGCCTTTAAGAGCAAGTTGACAAACGAAGTCTTTCGGCAAGGGGGGGTTCGAAGGTATAGTACGAGGAGGTTTTGATAAGGAGGAGGGAGTAATCTACGATAGGGGAGATCTAAAAACTTCGTAAGGGGAAGCAAGGCGGCGAGGGAAGTTCAATTACTAAACGAGTAGGAGTGAGAAAAAATGGGGCGAGCAGAGAAAAATTCGGGAAGAGATAGATTGATGGGGGCACATTCGAACTTAACTCACACGAAAAGGAAAATATTGGACGAACAAGGAAAAGATGGAATAATCAAGGGCAAAAAGCGGTGCCTGTCAAACAAGAAGGAAACCGGGAATGAAGAACCTAGCGGTACCTTGAGGGCGGGGAGAAAAAGCCCAGAGTCGCTTGTCAATCAATGCCACAGAGGGGCAGTCAAGGGGAAAAAGAGGGGACTGGAATCGTTCCAGCAATCCAAGGAAAAGCTCCAAAAAGAGGGCAGAATTTGATTTCACAAAAGAGCCAAGGGTCATCGTCCGCCTTCTGGGCGTGGAGACAACCACCGAACTAGACTAGGATAGCAATCTTTCTGCCGACTCTAGAGGATAGGTTTTCTCCAACTAAAGGAGGGAGGGATCATCGTGGGGCTTCGCAGAAGATCCACCATGCACTCTAAGTGGGAATAAAGAATAGGAAATGAAGAGGAGGAAGGATCACAGAGGGAAACGTTCGGGGTCCCAGGCGCCATAGGGAAGGGATGTCCTATGTCAACGAAGGAAGACAAAGTGAACACTCCTTTTGGCATAGAAGAGGCGGAACCAGACATGGAGTGAGCAAGTCACGAAGAGGCAAATTGTGTGAGAAAATGGTCTTCTAAGAATTCAATTACCTTCTTAACCTGTTCGAGGGTAAGAAGAATTAGAAACGTGTAGAAAGACTAACGGGAAGCGGGATAAGCAGGATGAGAAAAGAACCATAATACTTTCGTGAAGGGAAATTTATCGAGTCAGGACAACCCTCGACGCTTGCAACTCATTGGTTATAGGAGGAAGGACAGTCATAAATAAAACGGGTGCTGCTAAAAAAAGGCAAGGTTAGGGCACATGGAAAGGTACAGAAATTAATGGACACGCTCCGCCTGCTTCGTTGGAACGACAATCAAAGGCCGGTGTTATTCTAAATCGGGGGGAAAAAATTCAGCTCCGAGACAGAGTCGGGAAGGAGAATCGCAAGCCATGCCAGATCAAGAAGAGAAAGAAAGATCACAACAAGCAGACAGGGGGGGGTACCTGACAGGTCCAAAAAACTGGAAAGGGATAGCCGGGCATAAGGGACCAGGAAGCCAACATGGGCGAAAAGCTGGAGATCCTCGAGGAGGGGGGAAGGAAAGAGATTTCGCTAAGCCGAAAAATAAGGGTACAGGTCCCGGTATACAAAAAAAAAAAAAAAAAAAAAAAAAAAAAAAAAAAAAAAAAAAAGTAGTTCATTAGTCTCTGGGGGGGAATTGTCGGCTGCCCTTAGCAGACTACGCAAAAAAGAGAAGCAACTCGGGAGTGCCATACTAATTACATAGGGAGGGCTCTCCTCTTTATGTAAGGAAGTAAGTGGTTGGACGGGGGAGTAAACTTGGCAGGGCTAAGTTTTATACGTCGTGGGAGGTCTGAGGAATAAAGGGGGGAAGGTCCGTGTATTTTGGTGCTATTAATTGGAAAAAGCAGAAGATATTGACACCGACAACAGAAACTCAGGCCTTGGATGGTACCTGCCAGACGAGAAAAATTGGAATGGTTGGGGGAGGGAAACGAAGGTCGCACAGACCCGAAGGAGACGCATACGTCTTGACAGGTAACAGGAACAGAGAAGGAGAGTTCAAACGCGAGGAAAAGAATAGATGATGATAAAGGGGGGGGAGGGAGGGGGGGAAAACGCAGTGAGGGAGAAGAGGGGAAGTTGTGGGATTCCAGAGGAGAAACTAGAGAATCTAAAATCAAAAAAAGGGGATCAAGGGCAAAAGCAGAAGGAGGAGATGGTGACCGGGAAAGCAAAGGGAGGGGGGTCTGATTAATGTGGGGGGGGTTGTAAAAATTTAATGATTGTAGAGGGGAGGAAGTTATTCCATTCTTCTAAAGAGCGGGGCGATCAGTTAGGGCGGAACCAAAAAACAAGAAGAGGAAATGTGAAAACGGGCTTGCAAAATGGGGAAGATTCAAAAAACCCTTGTTGATCTTAGGGGGACGTCGTCGTAGGTGGTAGCCTGACAATCGAAAACACGGTTCGGACTGAGAGCAGTGAAAAGTGAAAGAAGTGCACTTAACAAGGGAAGAGGGAGTTTGGCGGAGCGAATGGCAAATGGTCAACGGCGGGAAAAAAAAAAAGGGAACTATATAGAACGCGCCTTGACTTCTTCCTTTTAGAAATACGGAGCAAGGATAAGGGACTAGAAAAAAAAAAGAAGGCACGAGGAAGTATTGCAACAACCAAGCTCGCGAAGCAGGAGCAAGGGGGAAAGCATAAAGAAGGAAGGGGGGTCCTTTATACGCAGCAAAGGGAAAAAAAAAGAGCCTTCGAAATGCTGTGTCGTCAGACAGAGACCAAGCGGCACGGGAGAAATGGGGCATTGAGACGCTGGATAAGAAGACGTCAACTTTTTTTTTGTGTGGGGGAAGTCACGCAATGAGCCAAGCGTTGACTGAGGACTGGCTCACTCTGTCAAAAAATAAAAAGAAAAAAGGGTCGCGAAAATCGCTCCGTGACAGCCGTACGTCTTGGGGAAAAGGACGCGGGAGAAAAGGGCGGGTGGCGGGAAGAAAAAAAAGTTGAGAAAGTTTTGAGTACCTAAGAAAGGGACCTCGCGGAGAAGAACAATACAACAAAACGCCGGCAGCGATATGTTTTGGGACAGAGTAGAAAAGCAATCAAAGTTCGCGGGAACGCAGACACCGGAAAGGGAAGAGCTGACGGAAGGAAAGCAGGGAGGAACTCAAAAATAAACAAAGAAACCCGAGGCATAATTCAATGCGTGAAAGAGGGATGTGGAGGTACGAATACGGCGGGGTTAATTTACCCGTTCTGAAGTAGGGGGTAAGACGCGGGCTAAGGGGAGAAAGTTGCAGTCTCGGGAGGCCTAACGAAAAGGGGACATTCGCGCAGGGAGAAAAGGTAGACAATAAGGAGACCTCCGTACCGTTGGAGATGGGGGAGACGAAAGGGTCTCAGCCGAGGATCCACCCGTTTCTGAATCGGCGCAAGGCGGAGGAGCCGAACCTGGAGAAGGACAAGGAACTGGGGGCAGTCATAGTGAACGCCAAAAGTTTCGTCGGGTCAATTTCATCTTAGTCAGGGGGTAGTTGCAAGAAGAGGGGTCCCCGAAACGACCGAGTGTGAGGGGGGGCCTCAACACAAGGATGACTTCATCGCCGCTCTAGACAAAAAAAAAAGAACTAGGGGGGGGAGAGGATATCGACCACATCATCCAAGGGAGAAAAGAGGGAGAATTCGGCGCTCTGAGATCAGGCACCGAAAGAAGTAATGGCGCACTTAAGGAAGAAAAAGGGAGAGAAACAGGGAGGAAAAAATTCTGAAAATGGGGTGTTGCAGGGATAAACCCAACTGGTCTCTGAGAAAACTCTTGTCTAGGAGAACAAGGGTTGTTCGAATCGACTGGAACTCATTAATGTCACCATACTCAAACGGTAAAGAGGTAGGCGGAAAACCGGGACGAAGGTCAGAACAGGTCAAGAAAAATCTTTTTCTAGCTGAGAAGATCGTGGAAAAGTTGTATTGCGGCTGTTCCAGGCTAAGCGGGGGGTATCCAAGATCACGTGGACAATTAGGGAAACGAAAAAAAGGCTATAAGAAAAAGGAAGTGGGATAAAAAGCAGGGAGAGAAGGGGGCTCGTCGTGATTGTCAGGTTACTGGTTTCTCAGCAAATCTTCTTGAAAAAAAAAAAGAACATGCGGACGGGGGAAGGGGGGGGGTCCGGGGGGCGGAAAAACGCCTCGGATTAATGCTGCCGGGGGCTACTCAAGGTTACCAAAACCATAGCCTGGCAGGAGAAGGGGGGTCAAACCCCCAGACAGGGGGGGGATATCAACGGAAACCATCGGAGGGGGAAAAACTGTGCGAAACAGGTGAAAAGGGGGTAAACCAGTCCTTGAAAGCTACAGCTGACAAAGAAAGCGATGGAAACGAGAATCAAAGGGATATAAAAGTCTCAGATCACGTTGGTGACTTTTTGGTCACCGGGTGGGGCGTGGGCAGGGTCCTTTGCAAAAGATTTCTGGAAAAAAGCTGTGACGGAAAGGGGGAAGAGAAGATCAGTTCGGGCGATGGAAAAAGGATCTCGCGAGAAATTCTGCTAAAAGAGAGGGACGCCGCTTCAGAGTCTCTATTTCTGTCACACCCGGAGGGACTATAGTGGTCCGAGTGGGGGTGGGGGGGGAAGGGAGCGTATGACAATATCCTGCAGACTGGTTCGGGAAGAGGGTAGTCGTAGGTTTATTTGCGCGCGTGGGCATTGTTCAATAGGGGGCGAGTGCCGGGGGAGGTTGTTAAGTTTCGGTCCGGTCGGGCGCATGGGGGAAGCGATTTCTGCAAGACGAAGGAAGAGAGGGAGTTGATCATCTTAGTGCCGGACGGGCATAGATCTCACTGACATCAGTGAGGCGGGGATTGACATCTGACGGCGGGTTGAAGCAAAAGAAGCTAAGGGTTCCTGGAGTTAAAAAAGGGAGGGATTGGTAGGGTGATCAAATCTTCTCCTAAAAAAAATCAAAGAGTAGAAACAGGAGTTCATCGTACGGAAAAAGAAGCCGGTTGGAGGGGGGCCTCCCCTGTCAAGAGATTCGGATTCATTTCTCTGATAGGAGGAGACTAGAGAGCTAAGGGCACAAAGGTCCTCAAGCGAAAAATACTGCACATAAGAAGCCAACAAGAAAGGGAACTATAGGGGGGGACAACTTCTGAAGGCTTGTAAGGCGAGTGTGGGGCAAAGAAGAAGGTGAAGGGAGAAGGACTTATGAATGGTGGACTGGGGGGGGATGGCAGGTCGATAAGATTTGCAGTGAGAAAGGGAAAAAGAGTCTCAGCCCGCGGGGGGGGGGAGATAACCACCCCGACAAGGGAAAACAGATCAGAGAGAGAATTATCTATTCTTTAATGCGTAGGAGGAGGGGGATGGGGTCATGAAAAAAACTTAGTAGGAGAAAAAAGGGAAGTCTTCTGCGTGAGGATACAGAAAACAAACGGAAATCAAGATATTTGGCGCGCTTCTAGGTGAAAAAATAGGTCTCTTCTGCCGATACTCGCAGTGGAGTGAGTCGAGTTGGGTCATTGCAACAGATTGGGAAAGAAGTTGCCATGAGAGAGACTAGGCCAACAGCCGATGTCAACGTGCTTCAAGTCGGAGAAGCGCCAGTTGGGGTATTCGAAAGGGTAAAGAAGGTGGGGTAAGGGTTGCTTCAGGGGCAGAAGAAAATGTATGAAGCCGGAAAAAATCCGGGCACGGAGGATGGGTCTGATGATGGGAATGGGGGAGGAGGGAAGGGGGTGGTGGTGGCTGGCGGAAGAAAATGTTACCGGATCCGAGGAAGAAAAATATTTTGGTTGTTTGGGAATGTGACGGTGTTGTGCTCTTGATGTCAGGTGGTAGGTGTGCGGTTGTTGTGTGTGTTTGTTTTGCTGTTGTTGGGTGGTGTTGGGGTGTGGGGCTAGCTGAGCTTATGTGTTTTCTTGCCAAGGCTGGCAGTGGTAGTAAGGGTCGGCGTGGCGGGAAAAATAAGAGACCAAACAAGGGAACTGCGCGGGGAGGGACGCTTGTCTGGGAAGGAGGAAAAAAAAGAGTAGGGCAACTATGGATAATAAAAAGCCTTGTTGGGACAGGTACTGTACCGGTCGGCGTTGAGCAAATTATCGACGGGGGCACGGGGTGTGGGACGAGAGACGTCGCTTCATAGTCAGTGGATCGGGTGGGGTGGGGGAAAGGAATGGCCGGATAAAAACTAACGGGGCATGAAGGGGAAACAGTATGGAACCCTGGGAAAGGGTCAGGAGAGAGGCAGGAAGGGATGTTGGTTGGAGAAGTGTGGGGGCGGGGCGTGGTGGGAGGGTGTTCTGGGGTTGGCGGGTTGGGTTCCGTTCCTCATTTCTCCCTCCTTCCTCCCTCCCCCTCTCCTTTTTTCCATTTTTTTTTCCTTTTTCTTCCTTCTTTTTTTTGTTTTCTGCTTCTCTTCATTTTATTGGTATTGGTGGTATTCTGGTCTATCAAAGGTCTGGTAGTTGCTAGGTTGGGTGGGAACGCGGGAACGTGTTGTTGGATATCGTGGGTTTGGTTGTTCGGTGGGCGTGGTGGTGGGGGAAAGGGGTTTCTTATGCAATCATTTCTTTTAGTTCTTCCTTTGTTTTTGCATGTTTTGTTGTGTTTGTATTTTCTTTGTGTCTTTCTTTTGTTGTTTTTTTTTTTTCTTATGTTTTTTTTTTTTATTTTTTTTTTTTTTTTTCCACTTACCTTCATCCATGGTTATCATTTCTATTTCTACTATTTGTCTGATAGCGAAGGAGAACAACCCCGTCTTTGTCCTCTTGAATAGGGGTAAATGCAAAAAAAGGAAGTCGGGAAAAGAAAAAGGAAAAAAGAGGAGGGGTTGTGTGGGGACTCAGATTGGGGGGGGGTTTGGGTGTAAAGAGAAGGGAAAAAGAAAAGACAACAGAACAAAAAAAAAAAACAAGGGGGTCTTGGTGGTGTTTTTTGGGGGTGGGGGGGGGTCTTGGGGTGGGAGGGGGAGGCGCCGTGAGGGGTGTGGTGGTGGGGGAGGGGGGGGCAGTGGAAGTGGTTTTTAGGGGGATAGGTTGGCTTCGGAGGGGTCAGGGTTTGTTGGCTCGTTCAAAATGCAAGGTGGCGCCACCATAATCACGCTTGCTCTGAACCAAATACATTTTTTTTTACACAAATGAAGAGGTAGGGGACTTATGTGTTCAGACAAAAGACCCGGGGGGGAACTAAGGCGGAAAGGAAAATTCTTGGGTTTCAAAAGTCTGGGTTGGGACGCGTGGGGGGGGGTGGGGAAATGGGTAGTTGAGGATGAGGGTTGAGGTTATTTTCCTACTGGAGTGGGGGGGAAGTTGTAGGCTGGAGTGTTGGGGGGTGGGGAAATTTGGTGGGGGGGGGTTGGTTGTTGGGTGGGTGTTGTTTGCTTGTTGTTGTATTGGGGGTTATCCTGGTGTTGTGTTTGGTGGGGTGTGGGGGGAGTTACGCTCTCGGGGGGATTGTTTTTTTATGTTGTGGGCGGGGGTGTGTGTGGTGTGTGGGCTAGAAGGAGGGGCGGGAGTGTGGTGTGTTAGGGGTGGGAACAAGTGAAAGGTTTACGAATCTGGTGTAAACAGAGAGGAGTGGGGGGGTGTGGGTTTGCTTACTGTTTTGTGTTGAGGGGGGGGGGTCCAAAGGGGGGGAACGCAAAGAGGTAAAGAAAAAGGAAACGGGAGAAGAGGGGGGAGCCGAATGGGTTTTGTGGGTGAAGGGGATGGAGTGGGTGTTGGAAGTGGGGGGGAGATGCGAGCGGGGGGTGGGAAAGGGGAGGTTGTGTGTTGTGGTTGTGTTGAGGGGGGTGTGGGTTGGCTGTTTTGGGAGGGGCTGTGTGGGTTGGGGGTTGTGAGGGAAAGAAGTGGCTCTGGCGGTGGCGGGGGCGACGCCGCGGAAGGCGTTGTGGGCGGTGGTGGGAGTGAGGGAAAGCTTTGTGTGGGTGTTAAAGGCGTTGTGGGCGAAATGGGTGAAGATAGGCGGTGTAGGGGTAGTGAAGAGCAAGGTTGGGCGTGTAGGCAGTGGTGTGTCTTGGGTCTGGTAAGAGGGTGAACTGGGTGTGTGGGAGGGGGAAGGGGTGGGTGGGGTGTGGTCTCGGTGATCCGAGAGGGGGAGCTGAGAATGGGCCAGGTGTGGAGGCTTGGTGATAAGGGGGAGAGGAGGGGAGGAGGGGGGGAGGGGGGGGGGGAAAATGTTGGTGTGTAAGTGTTTTGTGATTGTGGGTGTGGTGGGGGGGGGGGAAAAGGTGGTGGGGGGGGAGGGTTGGGGTTTTGGGTGGAAAGAGGGGGGAAAAAAAAAACAAAGGGAAAAAAAAAAAGGAGAAAAACAAACAAGCGGGGCGAAGACAAAGAAGGGGGATTGGCAGCCAAAAAGAAAGGGTGGTGGAAAGGGAGGGTCTGTAAAGGTGGGGAGCAAGAAGAAGGGTGGCTGGAGTGGTTTCTAAGTGACGTACTAGCTCTTTAGGGGGCGAAAAAAAGCGGGTGCTATGTGTTGACGCTGGGTTTTGTGTGTCTTTGAACTGGGTACATGTGTGGCCGGCAGGGGAGATTGAACTGAGGTGGGGTGGCGTGGGGGCAACTTTGAGGGGGGGGGGGAGAAAAAAGCGGGGGCGTGGGGGGGGTTCTTGGGTGGGGGGGAGGGGGGGTGTCTCGGTTGGTGTGGGGTGGGTGTTTTGGTGGTTGGCCTATGTGTGTATGTTTGGTTGTGAGGGTGAAGGGGGTAAGAGGGGTGTGGTAAGTTGTCTGAGAGGGCGAAGCTTTATGGATTTGGTGATTAGGGAGAGGGCAGAGTTGTGTGGGTTTGTGGTGTGAGGTGTGTGGGGGTGGGATTGTGGTGGTGGGGTTCTTGTTTATGTGGGGGGGGGGAGTGCGCATCTCGAAAGAGAATTGTATGAGAACTAAAATAATTAGGGCTGGGGGGTTTGGTAGTGGGTATTGTTTGACGAAGCAGGGAGGGAAAAGAACGGCGCGCGGGAGGAAACACCCCAAAAAGGAAAAAAAACCGGCTGCAGTCGCGGGGAAAAGACGTATCTGGCAAGGAAGAGAACACCACGAGGAGAAGAGGACAGAAAAAGAGGGGAAGAAAAAAATCAGCAGGCTTCTCGAAGCTAATAGTAGGAGGCAGGAGGACCGAAAAAGAGTGAGCAGAAAGGGCGGTCGGTAAGAGGGTTGGTGTGAAAGGGGAGAACAGGAGCGGTCTGAAAAAAAGGAAAACTGGTGGAAGTATGAGGGGAAGGGGGTCCTCAAAGAGAGTCGTGTTAACCTAAGGAAGGATATCAGAAAGTGGGGGGCGGAGAAAGGTGTAAGGGGTGCGGAATGCGTACACCGGACACCGAAGTTGAGTTTCCGGCAAGGGGGTCGTAGTTTTAGATGGCAAAAGGTCCTTCGGAGTTGGGGGGGGGATAGGCTGCTGACAAGTGAAAAACGTTCATCTTCTACGAAACTAAAAGCTTTGGTCCACGCGAGGCGGGCGCGTAAAGAATTAAAATTCAAAGAGCGAGCTGGGGGTAAATCAAGAGGGGTACTCGTCAAAAAATCGACGTTTTCAGAAAAGTCACGATTTTTGAAAAGGTATAACAAAAGATCGCTCCCCGCACGAGAGGTGGACGGGAAAAAAAAGGTTACCCGGGAGGGGAGAAAGCCGCGGCACGATTGAGATGGGGCAAACCATGACGCAAAAAGAATGGGGCCCGGGCAGAAAAGTAGGGGTCGCGACCGAAATCCTCCGCTTGGTCAGCAAAGAAGCAAAGAGGATCGGCAAATGATCGCTGATGGACGGATAGGGAGGGCCAAGGCCTTCCAAGGGCGGCGCGGGGAAAATGACGGAGAAAGAAGAAGGATGTTTGGAAAAAACACGCGGAACATGCCTTCCAAACGGACTCGAGCAGACAATTCTTGAGGGATGGTCAGGGAAAGACCGGGTAGCAGAAGAGAATAGTGGGGCTAAAAGTCAAAGAGAGAAAGAAGAGTGCCGCAAACAAAAAAACTTAGACTCCTTTCACTTGGCGCGAGGGAAAGAGCCGCGAGAAAAAAATTGGTATTGGTCAGGAAAATAGGCAAGAAAAAGGAGGGGGGAGGAAAAGCAAAACATAGGGGTCGGCGTCAATACACCAAGAAAGAATGGCAGTTCGGCGGTCACATGTGGGTATAGTGCAGGTCGTCAACAAGGGGGAGGGCTGAGGGAAAAAAAAGAGTCTTAACGATAAAGGGGGGAAAGGGCTGATCGCACTCTATTCAATTTGTGGTCTCAGCTGTTTCTGTCACAGAAAAAGTCGACTCATGAGGAAATGGCGCTGTTCCATATGTACTCTTTGAAAATTACTAAAAAAGTCATCGACAAGAAACAGGAAGATGAACCGCCAGGAGCGAGCTCCTAAGTACTTCTTGGCATACAAGTTTCGAGGTTCTTCCTGCACCTCGGACGGGTCAAAAAAAAAGGGTAAACCTGAGGAGGATTCAAAAGGGGGGGGGACATAAAAATACGGCTCGAAACATTTTACGCGAGCCAAGGCCGGGCGGGAAGGGACAGAATTCCTATGCGACGAGCTGGGATAGTTCGAAAGAGAAAGAATAGGGTCCGGGTTGTGAGGACTTCCATCCGAGAAGAAGTAAGAAAAGACAAGATCTCAGGCAAGGAGTAGGCGACAATGCAAACGATCAGGGGAGCGAGAAGAGCCCACAAACAGTAAGGGGAAAACAGTCAAAGGGAACGGGGGAATTATCCACTTGAACGAGACCGACATGAAAGGAAAGGGGAGAAAAAAAAAAATTCTAGCCGGATCGGGGAAGAGAAAATGTACAAAAGGGGAAGAATCCAGACGAAAAGGGTAAGATTTAACTGGAAATCATTAATACTGACCGGGAGGAAAGTATCCCCGAAAAAAACGAAGAACATCACAACATCAGAAACTCGCCGACAGAAAGGAAATGTCTAAAAGGGACTGTGAAATTACTCTGGTTTTAGTGGGTCGGTTGTCTCACTTGAAAAACTTCAAGACCGTTGATACGAGTTGCAATCTGGTAGAAAAAGGGAAAGCAGTTTGTTATTGAGGGAAAGGTAGAGGGGGAAACAAAGCAAAAAGAAAGACGTCTTAATGCGGTAGGGACGCCTCGTTGATTAAAACGACAGACAGCAGGCACCTATGTTGAAGTTGGGTGGGGATGTAGGAAGAAGAATTACAGGCAAATGCGCCGAGTACTCGGACACCAGGCCACAGAGAATGAACTCCTTTCCGCTCGATATAATTAGGAATTATTGCTTGGCTGTAGGGGGAAAAAACGCGGGGCGAGACTCGAATAATGGGGGGGTTCAGGAGACCAGAGGACAACGAATTCGAGAAAGGAAATGTCCCCTCGGCGCTGAGAGGGACGTATAAAGCCAGAAGGTGGAAAGGACAATGAGGGGGTGGCTTTATTTTATTAGGGTGTAGAGGGTGCTCCTTTGAGGTCACTTAGGCAGAAAGATAAGAGAGCTAATCGTCAAGGGCGCCTTTCGACTACAAAAGGAACTGGGAGGACAAAAGAGGAAAGGTGGGGTACATGAGCCATGTTCTAGCTTTGAACGGGTGAGTCGACGAGGGAGATTTCAAACCGTCGAGCACTTTTCAAACGGAAAAACGACGGCAGCAGGACAATAAACTCGACAGTAAAGGCCTGGCTTGAGGATATCTGCCCGTCAGGATTGACAAAGAGGAAGAAACCCGGGGATCAGGTCCTTCTGGGCGAAAATCCAAGATGTCCATGCTCAAAAGGAAAGAAAAAGACACACTATCCTTCACTCACCAATAGGGCCAAAAAAATAAACCGGCATAAAGAAAAATACAAGACGACGCCAAAAAAAAAAAGAATCCTCATGGTCCGCGCGGAAAGATTGTAGACCCTCAGGACCACCCTAAGCAAAAGGAAAGAGGGGGGAGCTAAGAAGAAGCTACAGGCAACAGTGGGCGCTGACAAGTTATGATCACAAGCGACGCGGAAATACTTCAATGGGGGCTAACAGTAAATTGCACGGAAAGCGTTACCTGAAGGGAAAGGCATAAAGCATAGGAAACGAAAACACCAGAAAAGTAAGACAAGTTAAACTCGACGATAGGCGCACTGTCGAGGGAAAGAGCATTGTCGGCGTGCGTCAAGGGGAGCGCGGTTCGGCGAGAAAAACCCGTGCGAAAGTGTTAGAGCAACAGGAATGTGAGCAAGTAAGAGACGAGAATCCAGACCAACAAAAAATCTCAAAACAGGGAGGAAGAGGGGTTGGACTAGTAGGAAATGCCAAAAATTAAGGGGCCGAGAAAGAGAAACAGAAAAGAGGGCTGTGCTTGAAACTCAGGTCCGAGAAACAGGAAAACGACAATCACGACAGAGCAGCAAAGGCGATCAAGAGGAAAGCAGGCAAAAGGAAGGGTTTTAGGGTATAGAAGAGAGGAGGTCAAGGGAATGGGAAAAGGTATCAGAAGACTCTACGGAAACGCATGGCTCCGGCCATGAAGGAAGCACGGAGAAAAAAAAAAACTCATTGACATGGAGAAGGTAAACTCGATCAAAACTCCTGGGAGGGGAGGAAATGGATGAAAGAAAAGGGTCTCAGGAGGCCGAGAGAAACACGCGCGGGGTCTATCAACCATTGCGAAATTTGGGCTAGCAAAAAGAAGGGGCCGAACTGGCCTTAGGACCCCTGCGTCGGGCGAAAAAAAGGTTCATCTGGAAGTCTGGTCGTTGCCGGCGGCCGGGAGAAGGGATGCTACTCGATGTGAGATAAACGGTATGAGATGGGATTCGAGATCTCAGAGACTGAGTGAGGAAGAGGAGAGATGAGAGATCATTCTATAATGTGGAGGCGCCAATCGGGCGCATCGGGGGGGGGGAAGCTTCGTAAGAAAAGAGAATTACAATACGAAAAAGAAAAAACAAACGCCATGAAATGAGAAATTGGTTGCTCGAAAAAGGAGACTTCGCCTCTTGAAGAATGGAAAAGGGGGAGCTCTTCGGATGGGAAAACCAGGGAATGGAGAAGCCGCATCTCACGGTCTCGAGTCGCGATCACAGTACAAGGGATCCAACAAGGAGAGAAGGATCGGACGTGGTCTTCTCATCGGGGTAAAAAAAATGTAAGGAGACTAACTCGGACACACCTTGGAAAAGGGAATACGTATTCAATCACGAAGATATCGGGATCAAAAAAACTAGAAAGACTGCGGGCAAGCTAGGGGAAAACGATTGTTCGATTGTGTTGCATTTTTCCCGGTTTCATAGCAGGGAAGGGAGGTCCACCTCTAAAAAGGGCGATAGGGAAGTGGAAAAACCGGGGAAGGTAATCGGAATCGCGGGGGATGTTAGGACGTGGGAGCGAGGGACCACACAATCTGGGACTCGAGTTGTTCGGGAGATTCTAGTCAGGGAAACAAATCGACGGGGACGGGGGCACGAGGAACGTGAAAAAAGTAAAAAGGAGGGACCGCCAGCAGTCAGGAGGACAGGAAAGCGATCGGGAGCAAGTCGGCGCAAGATCGTCGCGAGGAAATTGGCGGGGGCTGTTTTCTCTGGGTTTTGCTCAGTGAAGGGAAAGAAGGGGGTCAAATTGTCGAAGGATATGGGGACTGAAGGGACGCAGAAGAATCAAAGGACGAGTCTTATCCGCGTTCGCAACACGTTGGAAAGTTCCGAGGGAATCTGAGCTCTATTTTCTTTGAAAACCGGAGGGACCACCGAAGGGGGGCCTAGTGGGTTTGTAGGGCATCGGTCAAGGAAATCGTTAGAAACTACGGAATAGAGAGAAAGAAAAGGTTACTGGGATGGCGCCGCTCTGGTACGTTGGTGCATATTTGCTATTGCATGAGGGGGGTATTTTTGTCGGGGGATGGACCGACCTACGACCGGGATTTCACAAAAAGAAGAAAATTGCTTGAGATAGGGGGATTGCAAAGGACGGTTAACAGCGGAGAAAGAACAAGAGAGGAAAGTGGGGGACGGCGATCGATGCTTTGGGGAAGCAACGTGTGCCTGAGGAGCTAAAAACGTGTTCTTTTTCGGCTCGACAACAGGGAGGAAAGCGCAAGTCGAACATGGGCGGCAGCTTCACCAAAATAAAGATTCCCCGAAAACTGTTTTAATAAGGAGCGGCAGGCGCTGAAGAGGATCTTCGAGCTAAAAGGGGCAGACAAAAAAAAGTGAGTGAAACAAGGGAAGAAACGGGGACCCAAGGAGAGTGAGAGGGGAACAGGGCTGGGACGGGAGGAGGGTGAACAAGGTAGAGAGGGAGGGGTCCCCCGATAGCTCCCAGTCAGACATCCTCTCCACCAAGGGTACTAAGTCAAAAAAAAGGGCTGGAGGATTCGTTACTCAATGTCGTTCTCTAGTCACGGATTAAGAGAGAGGAAAAATGGGGTGATATTCATTTGTCAGGATGCACGATCAAGCCAGTACAAGCGGCTCGCCCAGAGGGGGTGAAAACAAAGAATTACAGAAAAAGAGATTCGATATCGAGAGTGAAAAGGAGAAGGTCTGGTTGGTCAATTAACTCTTGACGGCGCAATTGAAACTTCATTGGGAAAAGTCTTCGAAAGAACAACGTCTATTTGGCCTCTGAAGTTTCAAGTTAACATAACAAGCTTCTTACCGTAAACGCAAGGACGTCCGTCGCTTGGTGCAAATCTAAGATTCACAAAAAAAAATCGGGAAGAGGGGAAAGTATCGGAGATCAAAAAAAAAAAGCGGTCAAGGAGGTCGAACTCAAATTGAAGCACCATAGAAACAGAAAATACACAAAAAATCTTATACAGGGCTAGCAAGGACTCCGGGCTTATCGTCGTCTGGAGAGCTGCTTAGTCTATTTCTGCTCATCGGGGAAGAAAATTGGAATCCAGCGATAAAGAGAGGAGGGCCGAAAAAAGAGTCATCTATAAATAGTTCAAATCATTCGGGACAAAGGCACAAACTCTTCACCACCTTAAAAGGGTCAGGATTTTAGCCTTAATGTTCGGGCAGCTATGAAAGTGTAAAAAAGGCCTGTTGTGGGGAGCACTTTCGTATCCCGTGTTGGAGGGACATTTATCGGAATATGGAATGGCATGTCCAGACGAGAGAATGGCAGTATTATAAGTGAGAGTGGTGTATGATCTGCGATGGGAAACGAAAAAAAGCAAAGGAGGGGAAATGGACTACGCAAAGTCGTAAGAAAAAAGAAAGAGGAAATGCAAGGCGGGGAGGGAAACCGAAGGTAGGGTCGAGGAAAGGTTTTAAGCGCAGGGTGGGAATGAAAAAACAGAGTTGGGGGGGGGAATACTAAGTGGTTACAAACCACGGGGGGACAGATAGAGGGCTGAGAGAATCAGCACCATGGGGGGGTGTGGGCTGTGTCGCACTCCTATGTCGAAGGGGAGATTCAGGAGAACTGCATCGGCCTGGAATTGTCAGAGAAAGGTAGCTTAGAAGATCAGTCGGGAGAGCAAGGGCCGCCGGACTTTGAAAGAACTTCGAACACGCCCGTGGTCAAAAGGGAAAAAGAGGATAAACCGGGCGCAAATGAACCCCAGGGAAACAGCCAGCTCAGGGTTAAGGACAGAGGAAAACAAGGGAAGACCGGGTAGAGGAAAGAGGCCGCCGCCGTGACATCTGAGGCTGGGTGCGAAGAAAGAACCGGCCTATTTGTAAAGGGACCATCTCTGGAAGGAGGAGAAAAACGTAAACAGTATCAGTTGGTTAGCGAGACGCAGGGGGCAGAAAAGAAAGACTAGCGTTCGGATAGAGGGAGAACAGAGTCGAAAAGGAGGCTCGTCGTACTACTCCAAGCCTCAAAGCGGGCGGAGGAAGGGGGGAGGATAGAGGGGGGATCACGTGATTCTCATCAGCGAAGAAAAGAATTGTACAATTGGGAGATCCGCATACAGCCATGAAAGAAAAAAGAACGTAGGTGGAGAAGTCATGGGGCAGATTGGGCGAAAAAATGCTTCTCTAATCGGGGCAGAGAGTATATACAAAAGGATGCAGGGCAAGAAGAAGGGCAGAACAAAGCGGGGGATCGGTAACTTATTAGAAATAAGAACTGTTGGGCAACTTAGGAACTGTTAGGATGACGTGATAAATGTTCAAAACCCAAATCCAAATTGCCTAACATACAACGTACGGGGTGTCTCGTTCATAGATGCATGCGATCAAGCGAGGAATGAATCGAAGTAGTTGACTTGAAAATCTAAATAGACGAAAAAGGAGAAATCATCCCAGTAATGTAGCATCACGGAGGACGTGGACTAGCAATCCGCCAAAGCAAAATGAGAGTAGTCGCCACCTGGCGAAATCGTCAATAAAATACGGGGGGGGGGGAAGGGCTAACCAGCAGGTAAACAGAAGAACGCCCCAATCCGGGGCAGGAATTCAGCTGATGGAAAAAAGCAGTTCGCACACATGTAAGACAGGAAGCACAAATCAAAAGGTAGAGGTCGGAGAAATTGTTCTTTGAATGGGTCTGCACTTGAAGCGCGGGATGGAAAAGAAACATGACTAAGACGAGAGGGCCTGTGTGAGGAGACTAGAAATAAAAATGTCGAAAAAGTCAGGGGGGTGCAGGGAAAAAGGACAAAAATGAGAATGAAGGACTCTTCACCTAGGAGGAGGAAAGGAAAAGAGAGGGAAGGGCAAAGATATTGGACGCTATTTTGTTGGTTGTTGGGTTTTTTTGTTGGGGTGTGGGGTTTGTGGGTTGTGGGTTGTGGTTTCGGAAATCTGACATCTGAATGCAGGCGGCAGACACGGCGTAAGAGGAGGATCGGGTAATAAAGAAAAACAGAGTGGAGACAAAAAGTACTGGTAAGAACATTGTGCTTTCGTCCTATTTTGTCCAATTGTATTAACTTGGGGAAGCAAGGGGAGGGGGCATCGGGAAAGAACTGGGGAGAGGGGGGCGCGTTAAAAAGTGGTACTAGGACGGGTATCTCCTTCACTTAAAGAGTGGGGAGGGGGTCAGCAAGTTTGAAGAGAGTAACGAGCCGGTGGGAAAGAGGCGGAGAGTGGAACGCAGTTAAAAACAGAGAAACACCAGTTGGTGGTCGATGTGTCATAAGACTGTAGGAACATGAGACTATTAGGAGTTGGATCTCGCTCCACAAGGTTGTCGCTCAATGAAAAAAACGATGCGGGTTCACGTCAAGTGCAAATTGTGGGCAAAATTGATCATGGGGGAGAAAAAAAAAGAAAGAACGCCAAGAAAGAGGGGTCACCGAAAGTAGAGCAGATAAAGACCGCAGGCATGCTATTTTGACTTCATTTAAAGTACTTGAAAACGCGGACTTAGGCATCGTAGTCTTTACCTACTCCAGGGCGGCGCAGCGGTCGCAAAGAGGAAATTCCAATGGACCTCAGTTATGTGTGTGACCGAGACCAAAAGTCATTTATTGAGGGTCGAGCTAGAAAAAGGAACCGTGGGAGTATCCATTCAGCTTGACGTTAGGCAGGGGCGAAAGAAACCGAGCCTCCTATAGTGTTCTATCAGAGTATGCAACGAACGATGTCAGGAAGTGCCGAGGGGAAAATTTGCCAAACGAGGACGGAAGAGGAGACTTTCATTTGGAGATCTAAAAAGCATGCGAAGAGAAGGGGAAGACATATCGGACATACCGAGGGATGACTATATAGTCAAATCTGCCGACCAAAGCTCATGGACAATGCGGAGGATTAGACAGAACGTAAGAGGAGAGCTTTACAAACGATCGTGACTAAAGGGGTAGGTCGCATGTCTCTATTGGGGGGGGATGCAGGTTTGGTCGAAAAGGTTGGAGGCACGACCCCCTCAATTCGGAGCGAACTGAACGGGGGGAGATGTGAAAGCAACGAAAGCATCTTTGAAAAGAAAAACAGAAGGGGGACAAATGAAAAAAATCTATTACGAGAGCAGAGACGCGGCTAATAAAAAGTGAATCCGCAGGGGGGTGGCACTTGCTTATATGGGTAACTCGAGGCTGCACCTTTAAAGTATGTTCAAAGGTCCTCACTAAAGAGCTCGAACATGTGGACGAGAACCACTTCTTCTCGAACGTCAGTCCAGCTGGAGCCGCGGGATGTGGCCGAAAAGAGTACAAGAACAAGAAGGGACTGTAGGGGCATGTACCGGCATCTCAGCACCAGCAGACTCAGGGCTCCTAGAGGATGAAAATGAAAAGAGTCAAAGGAAAAAGCCGGTCAATGCCACCTCCGGAAGAGCGGGAATAAAGGGGCATAAATCAAGCTCGAGACCTACGAACAAACGGGGGGCGAAAAGTCACGGAGGCAAAAAGATTGATAGGGCACAATATAGGTCCTCTACCTAAGACCTCCTGGGGCGGGAACAAGGTACCAGGGTCAGAGGGACCCGGAGGAAGGTCGGGGAAACCAAAGTAAAAGACGCCAATAGCCGAGCGACGAGCCAGACTCCTGACACCGAGAAAGGCTCAAGGGATCTGATGATCGTGAGGGGTGGAGGGGCGGGTTATGGAACTGGTGAACACTAAGGGGATAAAAGCGTGAGGTTGCTACGTCTGGTCAATTTTACCTTATTTTGAGAAAAAAGTATAACTGGCCTAAAGACGACAGACGCAAGGAGGGGAGGCAGACTCGAATTGGATGGAAACTTGGGGCAAATGATTGAGGGGTTGGAATGGAGGGACGCCTAATGAGCAGGTCATTCTCAACGGAAAGAAAGGATTGGAAATGCACCAGAAAACTCCTTGCGCCGGGAAACGCTCGAGATCGAGATAGATGGATTGAGTTTGGTGCAAACAAAACGTGCGAGGACCGCGGTCTTGATGCATCGAGGACGCATGTAATAAAAGAAACAAAAACCATGCAAGCGCCGCTCGGTTAAAAAAAAAAAAAAATGTGCAGGAAGCGGACCGCCGTTGGCTGTCCATGCTGTTTAAATTGTAAAGCTGTCACTGGAACCTCATAGAAAGAAAGATCAGGCCGCAAAAAAAAAAAGAGGGGCTCCACGCCGACGGCGGTCTGGGCATCGTCAAAAGGTGGTGAAAGAAAATGTGCGACTCGGGTAATGAGGAAAGGGAACCACACTTCGAAAAGGTCAACTCAGAACGTATAACAAAAGGAAAACTCTAGCTTAACGAGGAAGAGCTGTGAGGGGGAGGCGAAGGCCCGTTAAGAAGACCGTCCTGATCTGGCTTATTGGAAGAAATCGCCGTAGGAAGGATGACCGAAAAATAAAAAACCGAATCAAAACGAGACATATCACAAAAACAACGCTGGGGGGGGGGGGGGGGGGAGAAAGCCACAAAAGAGAGTATAGGGGGGATTCAATAACCGCAGGCCCACAAAAAAAAAGGCAGAGCGTAAACCGCGGGTGGCCAATATAGCTCAGAGAAGGGGAAGGGTCGCATTTCGGAAAAAAGAAGTAATCAGCGAACGCAGTCAAAAAGAAGCTGCGCGGAACAAATGCGTGGAAAATGGGATCGGAAAAGAACAAGGCACGCAAAGGATCGAAAAAAAAATGAGGTCTAGTGGCGAGTAAGCGTAATTTCAAGGGGGGCGCTCCGCGGGCGACCAAGGCAGTGTTCCTCCAGCAAAAATTCGACCTTGTGGAGGGACACAAAGAAAATTGTACGTCATAAACGATAAAAAACTAATAGAACAACAGACGACAACAGCTATCGTGTCGGTAAACAAACCAGAAAAACGCGAAGGTTCAAAACCTCACAATGTCAAAAGGGCAGGAATGAGATTTGACGCAGAGGCCATAAACAGGAAAAGAAAAACGACAGAAGAAAAAGGCGAGACAATGGTCGTGATCAGGAGGTCATGGAGAGGGTCGTGTAGAAATCTGTGTCTATTGACCATGTTATCTGAACCCACGGTAAGCGACTGCGCAAGGGAGCCGGGTCGAGATGAAGGCCAGTCGACATCAGACTCTGCTCCTGTAAAGGAAAACTCGCGACATGCTAGGCTTACACGTTGAGAGGTTCATCAGGTGTTCGCAAAAATCCGGGTCCAAAAAAGGCAGAGAGCAACAACGGGGAAGAACCAGTAGTATTAGACAAGGCAAGAACTGGGTGTCAGGCGTAGTGAGAAAACTGAACCTCGTCCCATGTTGTCTGCAGGTTCATCTTCTTTCTGGTAGGGGACTCACAAATTGTCGGGGAAGCAGGGAAGGCGAAAGCGAGGGACCTCTATCGCCTCCAAGAAATAGTGGACGCTTGGATAGCAGGCCTCTCGAGCAAAACAACCAACGATTAAGGGTAAAAATATGCGGCGTCAAGCAAGGTGGATGCGAAAAAAAGGAGGCGAAAGCCGCGAGAGGCAATCGAAAAAAAAGATTCAAGACAGGCAGACGCAGGGCCTTCACAGCCTCCTGCCGCGGAAAGTCACCCTTGGGGTGTAGCAAAATACACCAAGGATGCCGCAGGAGATGTTAGCACGGGGGTGCTAGGAGGCTGAGGAAAACAGATGTAGAATCACAAGCGCAACCAACGGGGGTTCCCCCCAAAAAACCAACACCCCCCCAAAAAAGCAAGTAAAAAAAGAAGCCGGGGGGGCCATGGAAAGTTCAAAGGGAGCGAGCGTGGCAACGCTTGTCATTATATGCCGCAATGGATAAAGGCTGAGCGGCTTCCGCGCCGGCGCAGTACGGGGAAGGAAGAAAAGACGACTTCGTAAGGAAAAAGGAAAACATGTGTCAGGAGCAACACGCGAAGTGGAGCCGGATGGTCTGTGGGCTACTAGGCAAAGGGTGCGGTGCCCTCAGTAAAGGAGAGCAGTGGCCGGTGAAGGTCGTGGGACGGGCACCTTAGGCTTGCTACTGGGAAGGGGGGACGAGAACAATAGCAGCAGGCGTGCGAGGTGTTAGTGGAAAACTGTCGATGAAGAAAAATAGTCGTTGGCGAAATTCGAACAAGGCAGAAAGGAAGAAATGCCGGGACCCCCGAGTGACCAAAAAAAAGAAAGAGGGTGACCGAAGAGGGCAATGAGATCAAGTGGCTGTTTGGTCTGTGGTTCGTGAAGGGGCCGGTATCTCGCAAACGTAAACGATGGTACGAAGCAGAGCAGGTTACGACTAATTCTAAAAATTATCTAAAGAGAGAAAATGCGCTGACAACGCGCAGTGATACAAAATTGGAAAACACAGCGTCAACGAAGAGGGGCCTAGTGGGGGGGGGTAATAGGAGAATCACAATCTACGTAGAGAATGATTCACGACGGTGCAACCGTAGTGAGTCGGGCCAGGCCTTTGTGTAGTTGTGGCAGGGTGCTATTGACCTTCGTTGGGTAGTTAGGACGTAAAGAATCCAAGGTAGGGATGCCAAGAGAGCGGCTCTAATCGTTGTTTGAAATCAGCCACTGATCGCACGCGCACCAGCGAGGCGGGGGGGAACGCAGAGGGAGACTTGAGTCCGGATTTCGTTCTAATTGGGGGATTGGGGTGCGGGGGAGATCAAAGCTAACGGGATATCTTCAGCGCAACACCGGGAAGTAGTTTTCACGATCGGCGTCGGAGGGGCGAGTGTTAACGGCAAGCGGAGGGAAGAAGGCTTCTGATAGCTGCGGGCAGCGTCAAACACGCTACGAATGCCTGAAAACTGCACCTCATCATTGGGGGGTACTACCACAGAGGAGTAGTTAACGATGGAAATCGAGACAGCGCGAAGGGGGAAAGGACGATGAACTGGTCGCAGATCGGACTTGGGGAAAGCCCCCAACTCTCGGGGCGCAAAGAGTGGGGAAACACTCAGCCAGAAATCCGCCATAGGAACTCTCTATCGATCGTAATTAAAGGAGAGGCGTGGTCAGGAACGACGTCCGGCGATTGGGCAAGAACATTGGGGCGGCGTCATACAAAAATCATCTAGGGTGTCAAGCGTCTGGAAAAGTTTTACAAGACAAGGAGAGTCTAAGGGAACGCGCGGGCATGACTAACGCGTTGGGCATGGGAAGATGGCAACAAAACAGTAGAGGTGGCCATTGGAGCGAGAGGAAAAAACGCCCGTCCAAAAAGTCCCAAGGTCAACACGATACAACGACACGCGAATGGCAAGCTAACCTGAACCTTATGTTCTATCATGGCACGTCGTCATGGGGAGGCGCGCAGTAGCGATGGCGCATGGTGCGGGAATACCTCGGCTCCGAGCAAGAAGGACAGGAAAAACTTACGAAGGAGCTTCAAAGTGCTGCGGAAAGAGGGGCAAGATAACAAGAGCGAAAGCTTTCGAAGTTCCGGGATCCTATAGAAAAGGGGAGACTAACGATAGAAGTGTTACGGGGAGGACCGGGGGGGTCGGGATGGGTTTGTACTCATTGATCGGAGAAAGGGGACTCAAGGGTTGTCGCTCGAGAAGAACGAGCATATGTGAGTCTTGTTTTCTGTATTAACGATTTCAGCTAAAAAAAAACTTGAGAGTCGAGGTTTCTCAAAAATATCATGCACGGGAGGGAAAAGAGGTGCTTTAAGCAGGACAGGGGGGATCGCCGAAAAATGCGTGGTGCCTCGAGGGGAGTGTACCTCTGTTTTAGGACATCTACGGGGCTCCACACTGTTTTAAGATGCGGGCGGGGAAGAGATCAGCAACTTGGCGGCATCGCCAGTCTCGGCACGTATTAAAAGCGCCGGAAGGTTGAAGGGTTTTCACAGGAGGAATTTATGCACAAATCAATGTCGCGAAGGACCATCTGAAAAGTCAGAGAGTGGAAGCTTCCTAAAAAAGACAGTTATGCACAATTGAAAGTCAAGACGCTGTCGGACAAGAAAGTGATAGTGCCCTCGGGGGGGGAATGCTATACGCTATCAGAAAAATGAAATCACAGTATGGCAGGCCGACTTAAGTCGCCTGGTTGGTCGGCAGAAAAGTAACCTAAGGGGGAAAATGTCAATGTCGAAGGGATTATCACAATCGCGCAGGGAAAAAAGAAAAAGAAGAGCAAACGAGAGTACAGGAAGCAAGGAAGCGTGTTCAAGAAACGCGGAGGAGGAGGGTGGAGTCAGGGAAATCTTGGAAAATCGAACATTAGAGGGGGAGGCTTCTTTCGGCCAAGAAGAAAAGGAGGAGTATTTAGACGATGGGTGGTGAGGCAAAAAAACTGTGCCTTTAGAAGAGAAGAAGAGTTCAAACCCAAAAGAAGGCGGTGCATCTATCAGCGCGAAGAAGGCGGGTAAATACAATATTGTGCAGATGGTGAGAACTGGGGGTAAAGGAGAATGGGCGGTACTTCAAAGGAATAACCGGATCACGGTATAAAGGCAGTCAACTTCCTGGAAAAAGACGGGCCACATGTAGGGCTTGATTTGGCACAAGGGGGGCATGGACTTTTAGGGAAAACTATGCTTTAAGGGAGTGGGGAAAGGGGTGGGTCAGTGCAACATCAAAAACGAAACATTGAAGAGTGCCGACCATCTGGGTTCGTGGCGCAGGAAACTAAGGATCAAGCAGAGCATATCGGAATAAAAATGGGAAACAGGAAAACGAACGCGTCCATCGGAAAAACAAGTAAATGTGGCTTGAGACGAGGAAGTGCGAAGTTTAAAGAAAAAAGAAGGCAGAGAGTCACAAAGGGACATAATGCTCAGCTCTGCAACCTTGAACAAAGAAAGCCCAATAAGGCTAGGCTAGGAAAAGAAGAATAAAACCCATCAAACCCATAATAACAGAGCAGAATTTCAAGAATATGCGTACAGAACACAATGTAGAGTACGAAAATCAGAAGCAAGAGAGCAAGGGGTCTAAAGTAATTATGAGACACTGTCCAGGGGGGGACCTCCGCACGCTACGCAAGTTTTCGGCGCCGCAGAGTAGACGAGAATATTAGGGTGAGTCGCTAAAACTTATCTTGAAGGGAAAGGGCTGCAAAAAACAAAAAAGAGAGGAGGAGGGAGACGAGGGTAAGCGCAAAGGGATAAGGTGGGCGGAGACCCAGGGGGTTAAGAGGTCCGCTCTTTCATGATGCGGGATCCAGGGGAACGGAAAAACGTCTAAGTAAATAAAGGAATTTTCCGTTCGACCCGGTGAATGGGGAAAACAGCGATCGGGCGTAACAAGAAGGGTCAGACGTGTATGAGATGGGGGGGCCGATATCGGTTCGCCATAAACGCCTTCGTTGGGTGAGGACATTGTGTCTAAGAAGGTGACGGGTACGAACGGGGAAAAAAAAACCTCCGAAGGGGGGCTTTCAATGAACTAAAGAAAAAGTAACTTAGAATGGTGGTTCGAACCCAACGGAAGACCGGAGAAGAGCCTAACCTGCTTGGGATCGGGATGTGAAGGATGGTCCCGTAAGAAAAAATCTGGAGTTCATCGACAAATAGCGCGTGGTATAGCGAAGATTTTACCGGAAAATCGCGGGAGGGTCGGGGGGCCGTAACGAGGGATGGGGGGGGTTCACGCATGGGAAAAAGCAGAATCCAGCAACGAAGAGAGGGAAAAAAAAAGGGAGTAAGAGGGAAGATAACAAAGCAAAATGTATCGGTGCAAACTCCACCGTCGCCCAAGATCGGGAATGCTCTGGAGATGACGAGGGGGCATTCAAGCAGGGGGGTTTTGTGGGTTTTGTTGTATGTTTTGGCAAAAAGAAAAACCGCGCAGAGATCCGGAGCGAGGAGTGTGAACTAAAAAGTGCCAGCAGCGCAAATGCGTGCATGCTTTCTTCGCAAAAGGGGGAAGAAATAATCGTTTTGAAAGAAAAAAGATCACTCGGATAAGGAATAAAAGTGATTCATTGTGCGAAAAAGTCCTTAAGGAGAAATGTTCTATCAAGATTCCGAGAATCTAAATTGTAGGGCAAGGCAGAGATGCTCAAGTCACGGAGAGATGATCCCATGGCGACGAATATCAAGAGGAAAAACAAATCACTGAAGTGGCAACGAAACGGTCGGAAGGAACGCCAGAGAATGTCAGGCAGGGGTATGTGAGAAGCGGGGTAAGGAGTCATCGCCGGAAAGAAAAGGAGCTTGAAAAATGGGGGGCAGACTCGCAGGTTTCAAAAGGGGGGGTCTTCAGGGGGGGGCCACGCGCTCCTTAATAAGCCAAAAAACAGGGTGGGGAGCTGGTAAGAGCGGCGCTTAACTGAACATAAGCATCGGGACAAAGGAAGAATACGGATAGAATAATCCATCGAGAAGGGCGTTCTGACAACCCGTGGGCGGGATGATACTGGAAGCACCCGCGAGGGTGGAAACAGGGAACCCCTGAAATTCACGAGGGTCTAACTACGAGAAAACTCGTTGGAGATCAAACAAAAGGATGGGAGTGAAAAACAACTAAAAGCCAACTCAGGACGGTCTTTGTGGCGAGCGAGGGAAAATCAAAGGCACGTTTGGTACTTCAAAGACACATCAAACAAAAAGGACCTATGCTCTGCATATTAGAAGCGACAATGCCAGATCGTATGCAATAGGATAAAACAAGAGACGGGAGCCGCATAAACTGGAAAAAGGGGGGGGATTATACAAATCAATAGAAGGGGAAAAAAGGGAAAAAAGGCTCAAAGGAATGCGAGAGCCCGTAGGGGGGCTTTCCTAGAGGAAAAATAGAAAGAGAATCCGTCCACTTGGAAGAAACCATTCAAGATTGAATTCCAACGAAAAGGTCTCACGAACCGCAGCGACAGTCTCTCAAGCGCCAAGTCAACAGAAGAAAAAAAAAAAAGGTTATCCAAGAGAAAGGAGCGCCATGTTTGTGACTGAGGGGTTTTGGAGGGCGGGGGAGCGTGACTTGAACGGGCAACGTGGATCGAGAGCATGGCAGCAGGAAACGTATTGGGTTCTAAGGATGTGGCAACAAGAAAGAAGAAAACGCTCTGTTGCTGCTACCAGGCCTTGTATGGGTTAAGTCCATAAAAAAAAAAGTAGAGGTGAAGTTGGTGGGGAGGCAAAAAAAAGCATGCAATTACAGACGTCGGGAGCCAGAAGTCGCTGACTGGAAAAGAGATGAGATATATTGATTGAGGTGAGGGGACGGTGTAGTGGAACGCGGTATGTGGGAGTTGCTGAAACGAGAGGAGACAAATGGAAATAGCACCAAAAGGGGATCGCCGAAGGAAAAGTGCCGCGACGCGCGTTCTTTCAACAAGCAAACGGCATGTGGGGATAGTCCAATGAAAGGGGTGTGGGGGGGTGGGCTGTTGAAAAAGGAAGGATGTCATCGGTTCGGGGAAAGGAAGTCCTCCTTCGGGAGAAAGAATAATATAATAGGACACTTCGACCGAATTCGCGCCGAATCTATCTGGGGTACCAGAGCTTAAGGTGGGGGGACAGAAAAAAAATTTAAAGTTTGACCGGAGGGGAGGGTGTCGAGCAAGGAAACCGGAACCACGGCAGAGAAGCACGTAGAGCGAAGCGATGTCCCCGTCCTGCCGGGCGTGACGATGAGGGAAAAGAAGAAATTGAACTAGAATGAATAAAAGCGCTAGACTTCTTCAGGGAAGGAAAAAAGACCCGAGGAAGGGTACTCTCCAAACCAGCACAGCGGGAAATAGGGACCCAAGCCAAAAGGAGGGCGAAACTAAAAAACTAACTCAAAGTCCTCAAGTAAGGCGAGGAGATTGGAGCGTACAAACAAAACCGTAGTCTTCTGACCGAGGTGGTCAAATATAGAGGAAGAAGGGACATAGGGGGGGCTGCGGGGGAGAGATGAAAGAGAGCAGATCTAAGCTTAGAGATAAGGTGTCGAAGGACAGGAAAAGCGTGATTAGGAGTGGATATGTACAAAAAAAAAAGCACCCTTGGCGCGACGAAAAAGAGGTTTGACTCAGGTCATCAAGGGGACTTTTGTCAAGGGTAGAGGGCAACAGGGCCGGTTCGACAAGAGAAAGGACGACGTTTTCGAAAAAGACAAGGGAAGTCATCGACATAATAAAAAAAAAAAAATAGACAAATCGGTGAGCAGCGAGATGGTGTGGGGGAAGAGTAGTTCCAAAGGAAGCACCAAGAGGTGCCGATTCTCCGAGTAAAGGCGAGAGATGGAAATGAAGAAAGTTGGGCAAGGCTGAATAAAAAAATCAATACGCAAAAAAAGCGATCAAGAGGTTTGGAGCAGCCACGTCATTAATCAGGTAGGGATCTAAAAGTAGTGTCGTACGTGCATTATAGGGGAGAAGACGGAATCGCTGTCATTGTAACGAACACATTTCCAAAACGGGGGAAAAAGTCACGCTCCGTGAAAGGTAACGCCGAATAAAACCCGCGGCTGAAAAGGTTTGGAAGGATGGGGACAAAGAAACTGGGGTTCAGCAGAGGGAAGAGAGAAAACGTGTAGCCAAAGGGAGTCTACCGCTTGTGGAGGAAGCGGCGCAACAATATTTGAAAAAAGAAAGGTAATCTAGGTTGAGAAAACAATGAAGG
>Ga0179593_1665181_pt1 | contig 27332 bp, 30 predicted proteins | sample CZODoug2_1_08_16_FD_185931 | JGI IMG/M metagenome (GOLD analysis project Ga0179593, IMG submission 185931) | Vadose zone soil fungal communities from Angelo Coast Range Reserve, California, USA - CZODoug2_1_08_16fungal (PacBio error correction) | ecosystem: Environmental > Terrestrial > Soil >...
GGGGAGCTCGAAAGAGAGAGGCGACATTCTCACTGGCTGGAGAGAGTTGAAGTTTTGACCGAAATAACCGAGATCCAGCTCGGTCGAAAGGAAGCGAAAAGCCAAAGGAGATGGCGTGTCCGCCAAAAGAAATCAAATCGAGCCGGAAGGGAGGGACAGATTGTTCTATGTCGCACCGGAAAAAGAGCAGGTAAAAAAAAAGAGAAGGACGTGGAAGGGGGAATAGAGGAAAAAACACGATGGAGAAAAAAAAAAAAAACCCTTTTCGACTAATTGGGGGGAAAGCGAAGAAAGGAAGGTGCGGAAAGACGGACTCCTGTCCGAGGGGGAAAAGGCGAGTCTGGGAATTGAAAATCTTCACGATCAGAATTGTAATCGGAAGAAAATGTCTATCGAGGAAAGACTTGAGGGGGGGGAACGATGAATCGAGAGAAAAAGGCTGGGGAACTGAAGAAGTAATGAAGGAAAACCGCATTTTGGTAAGAGGTGCCTGTCTGCGGAGGTCCTAAAATCGCCATCTGCTGAAGGGGGAGAGGGGAGGGGGATGTCAGGAATTTCTCAGAAAAATAGGTCCGGCGACCTAGAACAGTATGTAAAAAGATGCTCAGGCTTGGTCTGAGGTAACAACGCTTACAGAAAAACAATCCAGAGAGAAACTCAGGTTGGGGAGTCAGAGTGCAACGAAGAGGAAAACGACTAAGAACCTTGTACTTCCTGTGGAATGAAAGCCTCCCCAAAAAAACAACAGATTGCTAAAAAGAAGGAAGTGCTCCGGAAGAGACCTTCGTGGATTCCTGCGGAAAAAAGCAATTTCTGCCTCTCTATTAAAGAAGGAGAAATGGGGTGAAAAAAGGATCCTCTTTCGGAGGGGGATCTATCCGGAAAGAATCATAAGGAAGTTGAAAAGGGGGAGCTCGGAGGGGATTTAGGCGAAAAGCCTTCGAAGATTAGAAGTCACACCGCGCCGAATGTGTTTTGACCACCAGGATGTAGGGGAGGGTAACAGTCGAGGGGAAGGAATGGGGAACGGAAGAGGATCGGGGGGGGGAAAGCGAGGGCCGGACTCGGACTAAATGAGTTTAGGCAGCTCCCAACAAGGGAAAAGTTGACTCCTTATAATTCGTGGGGGGATCGGGACAAAGCGCTGCTCCGAGCCCAGAAAAAAAACTCTACCCTTTCGAAGAGGAAGGGGGGAAAAAAAATAAAAAAACGTTTCAAGGTGAAAAGGAAAACGGTACCTAGTGGAATTGAGAGGCAATAGAACAGTACAGAAATCATTGAAATGCGGAAAAAAAGTGGGCTTCTCAGCTGCGAATGTCCTCGGCCTTCGAAAGGGGTAAGGGGGAAGTCGAAAAAAAAAAAGGTACCTCATGACGGGGGGGGGGAAAAAAAACGGATTCAAATCTTCTTGCAAAATACCGACGCCAAAACTACAAGGAGGGACGGGGGGGAAGGACGGCCTGAAAAAAAAAGGGAGTTGGAGGAGGGAAAAGGGGCAGTGGTGGGCAAAAAAAGGCTATTGCTCCTGAGGCAAGAGACCAGTTGTCCGTACTTAAAGAAGAGAGGGACGGCAGGGAGGGGGAACCGCAAGAGCTGAGCTCATGAAGGTGTTGGAGCATGCAGGGAGGAGTATGCTGGGCTGCTGTAAAGGCGTAGAGGGGGGGGAAGATGCAGAGGGGGTTTAGGGGCATTGAATCGACAGAGATCTCAGAAAAAAAAAAAAAAAATCCCCGCGCCCTAACGGCAAACTTCGCGACCACCCAGGGTGAGAAGAGGAGGGCTCGGCCGAGTCAGAGTGGCGCCGGAGAAAAAGAGGGTTCTGGAAACGCTGAGGAATCAAGCTGGATCGCAGGCCAAGAGAAAGGAGGGAAGCATGCCGCCCTGAAAGGAGGATCGCCACCGAAAGGGAAGGGTATGAAATCGCGTTCTCGCGCCCGCGCAGGAGGTCCGCCGCGATTCCCGCATGACGGTGAGAGGGGCGAGTTCTAAAGATCATCGTCTCCTGGAAGAGAAAAGTTAACCGGACAAGAAAGAAAAAACAACAAGGGCTCGCAACCGAAAAAGAGGAAAGTAGCCTATACCTCGCTCAAGAGGGAGGACATCGGAGGGGAGGACATCCTGCGAAAACGCTTAACGAGAAGGAGGAGAGCAGAACGGAGATCGAAAACCTCCCCGGAACGGGGAGGAGTTCTTTCGGCAGGAGAAAAAGAATGATCGCTATTGCTCTGGCAGAAGAGAGGGAAGAGGACGAGGGCCGCCAAAGAAGAAAAAAGGGCGCAAATGGATGTCTCGAAGAAAAGCGCTTCCAAGCCACTCTCTCGGGGGGGTAGAAGTTTGCTACTAGTTAGGGGGGGGAAAGGACTCCGGATAACGCGCCAGGGGATGGGGAGCAAGAACAAAAGAAAAAACTGATCTTCTCGATCCCGCGCTAGGAATGATGAAGAAGTCCAAAAGAAAGGAAGGCCTGTGCAGAATAACAAAAGTCCCGCTGCTTCGAAAACGAAGCCTTTCTTCGCGACATGCAAAGCCGCCGATGGAAAGTCGACCGTAAGAAAGAATCAAGGACGAAGAGAGAGCGGGTATAAGGGTGACCGAAAATTCTGAAAATCTGTTAACATGAGAAGCAACTACTCATCTTGTTTGAGGCCGAAGGGAAATGCGTTCGAAGGGGGATTGTTTTGGAGAGGAGAGGGGGAGAGTGGTCCTGGGAGGCAAATCAACCGGAAAAGGGAGGGTAAAGCGTCTGATCGAAAAGAAGGAAGCTCTCACTTTCTGGGCCTCTACCGGAGATAAGACTAAAGAGTCAAAGAGGGATTGAAAAAGGGGTCCCGGAATCGCTCAAGGGGCCACGTTGACCTTGAGGAGAAACGGGAGAACGCGCTGGGAACGGACCGCTCGGAGGGAATCAGGGTTTTGCGTTTAGGGGTGCCTCGAGAGCGCCGCTAAGGTCTCCAAGCTCCAAGAGAGAGCGATCGCGGGAGGAGGCCTGGCGGTGGAGGGGTCAAAAGAAGAGGTCGGGTGTCTCGATAAAGGGGAAACTCAAAGGTGGGGGAAGTAACCCCTTGGGGGGTGGGGGGGGAACATCTAAGAAGCAGCCATGAACGGGAAGCAAACCATAAGAGTTCTGAGGCTCCTTGCGGCATGAGAAGAACCGAAGACAAAGGGCGAAACAGAAGACAAATCCAAAAGGGGAGCTCTGGGCCATCCAAAAAAAGGAAAATATGAGCATATCCGATCGAGCCTACAGATGCTTACCTCTTCAAGGCCGAAAAAGAGAGGAAAAAGAAAGTTCTCTAGAAAGAGAGAAAAAAAGGCATAGGGTTCAGACCTTCGCATCGAAAAAGAAGGAAAGCCTTTCCACCTCACTTCATAACTAGGGGTCAGATGCCATCTTCCAATCCGAAGAAGGGAGCCCTACGAGGGGAGAGGGTTGTGGCTTCTTTAAAACGGACACAGTAGGAGCTTTGGTGGAGGGTAGAAACTCGGAGGATATTAGGTGTAAGGAAGGGCGTTTTGGAGAAAAGTGTTTCTGGCCTTCCGGGGGACACGCACGCTGACATGCCGAGATCAAAGAAGGGAGACAGCAAAAGAAACAAGAAGAAGGTTACGCGGCGGTCTGGCGACAAGAGGGAATCGCGACAAGAAGAGGCTGTCACAGAAGAGACGGCCCGGGACCAGAAACTGAAAGGGGGCGGGAGTCAAATTAGGGCGGACAGCCGCCGGGGAAGGGGATCGGCCACAAAAAAGGCAGGGGCTCGTTCGCGCAACGAGAACGCGCTCGAAAGATCAAGAAAAAAATATCTGGGGATACCGGACTCGCGAGGGAAAAACGACCCGCGCACGGATTAAAACTCGCCCAAGGCAGAGAGGAAAGGAAGTGGTTGCGGGAGTCCTTTCTGGCAAAAAAAGAAAACGGGTGCGAGGATCTCAGGGTTCGATAAATTCTCGTAGAGGGGGGGAAAAGGGGAAAAAAAAGATCTCTTGGGGAAAAAAGCCGTCAGTGCCAAGTTCGAACTAAAAAGAGAAGTCTTTCCGATTTGATCGAGAGTTCTGGCGACCTATGAGACGATAGTCGCGGGAGCTGTTCAGATCAGTTTATTGAGGCAAAAAAAAAAAAAAGAAAAATGGGGGAGACCTGAGAGAGCTGTAGGGAAAAGGATGATGAAAAGAGGAAATCCGAGCGCCTGGAGGAGCCGACTGCTGAGCGCACCCTGGGTGGCGAGATTGATGTGGAAGAAGTCGCAAAAAGACGAAGCTTGCCGCGAAAAAAAAAATCACTTCCTTGAGGGGGGGAGGCCAGCACGCTCTCTGATAAAGGAGCCCTAAGATGAGGGAACGTGGATCGGCCGCTGACAAATCTATCGGGAAGGTACTTTTGCAGAGAGGGCGAAAAATTTCTCGAACAAATCAGGGCTGCCCCGGGGGGTATGGAAAAGCAGACCGGGGACCCTACAGGGGAAAACCTTTCCTCCTTGGGAGAAAGACATGCCGTCTCGTACGGGGGCAGATCAGCGGGGGGAGGGTATCAGCTTGGGTGTAAGACTGAAGTCGACATGGTAAGAAGAGCCCTGCATGGGAAAAAAAAAAAGTCTCCTCTCTGAGTGGAAAGCTCAGGCCTTCCTTTAATTTGGAACCGTAGGGAAGGAGAGACTTCCGTAGGACTCGTTACAAGGACATCTGCGGAGGGGGGCGTCGATGGAGAAAAAGGAGCATACCGAACGCGAATACTATGCAAGACATAGGTGCGCGCCGTCAAAGGGAGATCCTCGGCAAGGCGAAGGCCGTTAAAAAAAAAAAGGGGCCAAACGCAGTCCGGGACGCCCAACAGGTTCATTGGAGATCTCCATTAAAAACTCGCATGGAAAACTATATAATCCCCTGAAAGGAGGGGGGTCCTTGGGGGAAGAAAAAATCCCCACCACCGCTCCGAGTAGAAAAATCCGCCATCTTCTGGACTAGGGGGAGAACGGAAGGCCTTGGCGGGGGAGGAAGGAAGTGCGCTGCAAGGAATTCTCGATAAGAGGCTCGATCACGTGGGTGGGGGTGGATGAAGGATGCGGATTAGAAAACCTGCTGATCGCCCAAGCTTGGTGGGGTTCTCAGTTTTTGGGAGCAACAGGAGCGGAACACGTGAACGTTCGAGGCGAAAAGACTTCTTTCACTCGACGATGAAAGGACTCACCCTCGACTCAAATCGGCGATGTGTTAAAGGAGGGGAAGAAGATCTATCCAAGGGAGAAACTCAAATTGAAAATGAAAGCGTCTCTTAGACCTCCAGAGCCGACAGGGGGGCTCGTCGCAGATGATGAGCTTGGGGGGGGGTTTTTTTGTGGGGTTTTGTGGGGGGGTTGGGTGTTTTTTTTTGGGGGGGGGGGGGTTTTTTTTGGGGGGGGGGGGGGGGGGGGGGGTTTTTTTGTGGTTTTTTTTGGGGGGTGGGTTTTGAGGGGGAAACCGCCAGAGAAAGAAAAAAATAGAGCAGGTGATCCCCGCCGAGAAAATTAGGCAAATCGCGGGAAACCAGAAGCACAAACGAACCGCGTTCTCGTGAGAGGGGAAAAGATCGTGGAAGTCAGGAAATCGGGAGATGAAGACGTATAAAAGCAGGCAGGCCTTAAAGAGAGAGGGCATCACGTCGGAAGGGCGCCAACGCGTGGAGTCGAGCAGAAAGAAGGCCTTAGAAAGGGATGTAATGTGCGCTCGATCAGAAAAACAAGGTTGATGGGGAAATGAATTTCGCCGACCAAAAGCGTCTTTCAAGAAGAAAAAAAAAAGGAAGGAGAAAGGCCACGCAAAAAGCATCAGGCGGCATGCTTTTACAATAGCATGGATGGACAGAAAAAAAAGAATCGTCTCCTGGATAGAAAGGGAAAAAATGCCGGACTTCAAAGAGAGGCGGCGGCGAGGAGGGGAACGACTGGAGAAGACGGGACCACGGAGCATAGGCCTTCGAGGGAAGAAGTCTTCTGTCGAGCAGAGGGGATGCTCCTATCACGAAAGGTGTAAAAGGGGGATGTGTTCTAACAATTCAAGAAAAAAAAAGGGATCACTCTCTCCGGAGGTTCTAAAAGGGGGAAACCCCTAGATCGGGTGTGATAAATTGGCAGCGCCTCTCTCCTCAGAGCATCAGATCGAGGATTTGAGGGGAAGGGGTCTTCATCATCACGTCAGCATAAGGTCGAGCGACATAGCAGATGCCTCAAAGAAAGGAGTCTATATCCGTTAGGAAGTGACCCGCTTCTCATAAGGGTTTAGGGCGCCCGCGCGCAAAAATGGTCCGAGATGAGCTAGGACAAATCTGAAGGACGAGTCATAGAGAAAAGTCCCGAGAAAGAAAAAAACTTATTAGGAGTAAAAGGGGAAAATGAAGGAGGCAAAAAACCTTCTTCTATTAGGGAGAGAGAACTCGCTCAGAGACCATATCTGAAAAAAATGAAGAGAGGTCTCTCTTCGAGGAAGAAAGTGCTGCGCCGGGGAAAACCCTCCCCGTAACTTCTTATAATAACTCCAAGAGGGATTTCGATCAATGTCGCGAGGGGAGCTGGCAGGAGGGACTTCGCAGAGCCGACCACCGCGAAAAGGAAAATCTCGATTTGATGCTCTAGGAAAAAAGGCTTCGAGCTGCTCTTCAATCAACCACAGAGGGCGGTGTGGGTAGGAAATGGTTGAAGACGAGGTCTCGGGACTGTCTAGGGGAGGAAAGGAGGAAATTGTTCGCATCAAAACCAAACATCCATAAAGCAAAAGAAAGCTCGGGAAATCAGAAAAATCGCAGAGAAAAAATCTAGGCATGGTGACATGAGCCACCCGCCGGGGGGCCGCTAGTTCGTCGGCGGAAGAACGTACTCACTCGCCGCCGAAAGGGGGAAAAAAATTCCACTGGAGAGGGGGAAGTCATCAAAGGCGCCGCCTAGGTGGGGTATCGTACCGCCCGAAGTAGAAAATCTGGTAAAGAGGACATCTGTGGTGTTGCGTTCCAAACTATCGGAGGAAGGGAGTTTTGTGCTCTTCGGGGAGCAAGCCGCTGGTCGAGGAACTACAGCGCAAATCAAAAAAAAAACTGACTTGTTCGGCTGATCGAAAAGGGATACCAGGCCATATCCAGAAGGCCAGGAGGAATCTCGGACAAAAAACGTTATCGCAGACGCCGTTATGGGGAGGGGCACACAGGAAACCTCTCTCACCAATCCAACTTATGACCGGAGAGAAGAGAACGAACCTCTTGAAAGAAGGGGTCATGAGAAACTCGAAACGGGAAGCAGTAATGGGTTTCTTGCTCGAGCGCGGTTTCCCTCCTCGAAAAACAAAAACAACCCCCCAAGGGGCATCTCGTCTGCCATCTCCATGAAGACTGATCTCTCTTTAGGGGGGTAGGGAATGACCTAACCTGTTTAGGGCGAAAGGATGGGAGATCCTCGATTTTGCGAAAAGGGGACCTGCCTTTGGCTCGCCTAACCAGGAGTTCAGCCATGGACCGGGAAAAAAAAAGAGTCGCGGTGGAGAAAGGGTCATAGGGTCGAGACCGCGAGAAAAAGCCTCGCAGAACCGTTCACCCCTAACAGAGGAGGAGGAAGGTTGTCCCTACTATAGGAAAACCCCGTCAACGAAGTGCATTTAGGAGAATCGGGAGAAAACCGCAAAGCTTTCAAAAAGAGACCTCCACTTGATCTGGAGCGCGGGCATCTATCTTCAGGGGAGGGGAAGCAGCGATTCCTGGAAGCAATTCAAACGCACGAGGAAGGAATCCATCCGTTCCCTCGAGGAGGAGACCCTCGCTTAGCTGGTTTTGTGGGGGAGGGAGCGGAAACAGGAAGTACAAAAGAGGGGTGGAGAGAGATCCTCCCTTTCCAGTTAAAATGAAAAAAGGAAAATCCTGCGTGGGGCGGCCGAGAGACAATTGTTGCTGAGCCGTGTGGTTCAAGACCACTCACTGGCAGCATCAGATTGAAAACAGAAGTATCACGGAAAGGCACCTAGGTAAGAGGGGGAACGGCTTCTGCGACAAGATGTTCGACATCGTGAAAAGAAAATAGTTCCGCAGCAGGGGGACTCGAAAAGACGGCAAGGGAGAAGTGATTCAAATTCAGGCTAGCCGTTCAACGCCGGGAGGAGAGAGAATCGATCGCCAAAGAACAAAAAAGTTGCCTAAGCCGGAGCTCAAACAGTTAAAGAAGGAGGATCCCCTCACCATCAACTGATAGAAACCTTACTCCGCGCTGAAAAACTCAACCGACCGCGGCATGGGTCTAGACCAGGGGCCAGTGAGGCAAGAAGAAGAAGAAAATGTCTCCTACAAATGGGGGGCGATCTAAACAGATTCTGAAAGGGAAAAAATGAAACTGAACAGAACAACTCTTCAGAAGGTAACGAAAGAGGCGTCTATGCCACGGTGAGAAATCGCCAGAAAGAGGAGAGGTTTGAGAGGACAGCAAGGAACGGCGAAAGATTCTGCAAAGAAAGCTCTGGGAGGTCTCAAAAAGAGGGAAAACGACAGACAAGGGGGGAGTTCGCCAAAAAAAGCCGTCGTCGTCGAAAGATAGACGAAAGATATATTGGCGAAGAAGCCTTTCTCACCTTCTGACTGATAGCTCAGTTGTCGGGGGCTATATTGAAGAAAACCGAGCTCAAGCGAGGGCGACAATTGGTAATCTCAACGGAAGGGGTCGGTCCAAGCGCTCGATCAAGGAAAAGAGAGCCCGGGAAGAAGGCCGAGTGAACCGTGAAATACCCACTAGAGGAAGTTATGTCAGGTGGCCAGTAATCGGATCTCGAACACGAGGAGCACAAGGGGAAAAAAAAAAAGTTGGGGAGGACCAACGCCCTGAAAGAAAAGAAAGGGCATTGTTTGGGGTTTCCAGGAACCCATTCCTTCTCGTCGGGATCTTGGCGATCAAGAGGAGGTGTTCTTCAAGATCAGAGATGTTGAGTTATCTACAGGGAAACATGTCGAGCGCGGAGAGGACTGCAGGGTGGAGGGGGAAAATTAGAGTCAAAGCGTTTAAAGGACCCTTCCGCAGGGGGGGGGAGAAACGGTTCCGTCTGGCGGCTGTCTAGGGAACATCGTCCAATCTTCGGGGGGGGATCTTGTCTTCGAGCAGCTTGTCGCACCGTAAATACAGATGTCGTCCGACGGGAACGGATCCAGGGGAAGAGAAAAGGTGCCTCAGCGTGGAAAATGGGCGTGAACAAAAACAGCAACAATTCATCAGAAAAAGATTTGAAGGAAAAAAAAGGCTCAAACAGTTCAAACCAAAGGACCGACTATATCAAAACGACCCGGTACTGTAATTGGTGTCCGCTGAAAGGACCACCACCGCTCCATCGAGGGGAAGGAACGATGGAGAAGGCGCAGGCACGGCGGTTGAAAGAGGCGGGGAAAGGGAAATTTCTTCCGCTCGGGGCGGCAGCTCTCTATCACGGGGGGGGGAGCAGCAGCAGGAAGAAAAACGCGCTCGGGCAGCGCGCCCACAGACATCAAAAATTTTGGGAGTCCAACATGAAGGAGGAAGAAGGTCGAGCGAACAAGCCTGCGTCAGGAGGTCTCGACGAGGAAAGGATAAATGTTTGACAAACAGAGTGACGAAATAAGAGCCCAATGCAGGAAAGGTATAATTTGAAGAAAAAAAACGCTCGACACCGGCGAGAAAGTGAGATTTTCGGTTCTAAAGCCACGCCATGCTCTGGCGAATGAACCGGGTCGTGTGAGCGGCAAAGTAGAGGGAACCAGCCAAAGAGCCCTTTCGCGTAGGGTTGTGGCGCCGGGAGACGTGGCAGCGCCAGGATCGGAGGCACGGTCAGACGGAATTGATCGAGGAATGAACAGGGGACCCTTCGTAAGGCGCAAGAGGGGGCGTCAGCGTGAAAAGGTCGCGGCCGGATAGGGGCCTGGTAGAAGGTCAGAGCAGCCTCGAGAATTTTGGGAGCCACCTTATTCGCCGACAGAAAATCTTGCCGTCCTAAAAAAAGAAGCCGTAGGAAAAGATGAAGGCGGGAGAAAACACTCTGGTGGGGGGCGGCTAAAGGAGCTTCGGGGGAAGGGAGGAGATACCATCCCCTCTAGCGCGCCGGAAGCGCTACCAGTGGCCCGGGAAAAGAGGCGGCGGCGGAGGGGACGAACTGGCGAAAGGCGACGGTAAGAGAAGAAGTTACGAAAATTCGGCAAAAGATTTTGGGCGAGATGCGGGGAGGCTGTCGATGCCTGCGTGATCGAGAAAGGACGGGGTATGTTTGGAGGGAAATTCATCGACAAAGCGAAATAGAGCCGGAGAGAGGAAAAAAATGAGGGAGACCACCCCGATATCGTTTGTTGATTATGATGAGAGAACGGGCCTCTCCGACATTCGGGGGGGGGGGGAAGGTAATGGTTTTAAAACCCGGGTCCAGAAGCGTTGTTAAGGGAGGAAAAAAAAGAGCGTAATCTCATTCCATCTCCATCGCATAAGGGAGCGTGCGCATGCCGCCCGAGAGATATTCGTCTAGAAGTTGAACAGAAAGAAGTTCGCGGGACAGAGAGAAGGTGTCTCGAAAAAAGGAGGGTCTCTATGAGAGGAAAAGGGAAGAGGTATTTATCGAGGTCATCGGCTCAAGTCATCGCCCAGCCGGTTGCCGACGAAGAACCAAAAAAACAACAACGGACGCAAACTTCAGCCGAAAACTCGCTCATCAAGGAAATTCATCGAGACAAGAAGATGCTACATAGAGGGGGCAGGGAGGCGCGCGCGCGGCGAAACGGAGGGAAAGGGGTGAAAAGAAAGCGGAGAGAAGAATTAAAAACAACTTGGCGATGGGCAATGCTCCAGAAAGATGTCCTTCGATCAAGAGAGGATCGCGGACTAGCCGAAAACCAGACGCGTCACCCTGCAGGGAAGAGATCTGACTGCTAGGCTGCGGCGAGAGACTGAGAAAGAAGAAATGATAAACCCATCTCTTTGTGGGGGGAAAAACTATTTAAGGGGGGACTCCTTCGAAGATCTTCGCGCCTCTTGGGAAAGGGGTCGCCAACATACAACCATGCTCGGCTAGGGAAAAAAAAAAGACCTCCTCAATTCGCATCGAAAAAATCGAAGGCATGGGGGGGAAAGGAAGCACACAGGCTGCCGGCTAAACGCTAGAGGCCCGAGTCTGCACATATGCAGTAGCCTCCTGGAAGGGGAGAGGGGAAGTACCACTTGTCTCCGGGGGGAATCAAGCTCCGCTCGGGCTGGGGAAAGGCCAGAAAGTCAAAAGTCGCCCGAAAAAAAGGGGGTTTGAGGCTCAAAGCGCTTTAGGTTTTGTCGGCAGGCATCAAACCTGCGGAAAGAATCCGGTTGCGCAATCCAATTAAAATGGTACCCTAGAGAGGACATTGCATATCTCGAGGAAGGGCCGCGGAAAGGAGCGCTCGAGAGTTAGCGCCGAACCGCCTGGGTACGGAGCTGTGAAGAAATACAAGTAATTCCACGTATGACCGTGGTGGGCAGATCCTTACCGAACCGGCAGCTCACTATAAACAACCCTCGGGAAGATGGGGGAGGCTTTTCGGGCTCAGCAGGAGCTTGTGCCCGCCGCTACAAGGCTAACGGCGGCCAGCCGCCAGCGCGGGGGGTCAAGGCTGTACATCATCGAGAAAAATAGGGGGGGGGGAGCTGATTTCTCGATCCGGAAGGCAATTCTCACCAGTGTTGCGCGACCCGCCTTGGGCCGCCGACAGCTGCATTGAGCCGAAATGACTGCGGTAAGAAAGACTCTCCGTCGGTGATGATCGAGACATCGGAGAGACCGGAGGCGCCCCGAACGGCAACCCAAATCCAACTTCGATCCCGGGACATTTCACAACGCAGCCGAGGAGACACTGCCAGGGCGAGATGGCAAGGAAGATCATCCTCGAGCACAAACGGATGAAAAAGGACCCCGACCCACGTGAAGGAGCTGCCTCTCTATCGGCGAGCGAACGACGTGTGTCGATGGAAAGGAAGGGCACCAAGGAGAACTTCCGCCGGAATGAAAATCAGATGGGAAACTTTGAGGCCAAGCTGTAGTCGGGGGAAAGCCCAATTAGAAACACCAGACCGTCCTTCCTTTTTTGGAGAAAGAAGGGGGGTCCATGGCCAGTTGGAAATTGAGAAGATGAAGGAAGGCTTTTTGTGCGGCCGAAAGAAGTCATGGACAGTCAGGAAAAGCGAAGAACGCAAGAGTGCCGGGAGGGGGAAAGGGATTCCTCGACGTCCGCGCACAGAGAGGGGCCACATCGTATTCGCGGAGAAAACAAGCTTGCCTACGACAGATGCAACAGAGTCGGCCCCAGGGGCGCTGAAGATAAGCCAAAGGGATACAACGTGATATCAAATTAAAAAATCCTTTAAAAAAAAAAAGTCGCTAAGTAGAATCGATCGAAAAATCACCAGGGGGGTAGTTGCCGCAAAGCCGGGAAAGACGCGCTCGAAAAGTCGACGTCGGAGCAAAAGATCAATCTGGTCTGAAGGACTACCCTGAATAGCCCAGAGAAAATTATTGTGACAGGAAAGATTCATTTGTCCTGAAAGTTCGTTCAGCATCCTGTAAAAAAACCTACAACTGAGGGGGGGAAAGCAGGAATCCGAAGAGGGGGTAGATAAAAACCCGTTCGAAAAAAGAAACATCGGGATACGGCCTATTCCCCCAAAATTTCCCCCCTATAAAAGGTGTCGCCAAGAGGAAATCGGATGGAATCGATTTTAAGTTCTGCGCGAAAAAAGTACTTGGCAGGGACGATTAGGGAAAGGAGAATCGTGGTATCGTAGTCACCATCAATAAAGAACAAGGGAAACTCACAGAGGCGGAGAATTGTCGAAGCGGAGTAAGATCTCGAGAAAACAATGAGAGGTAAAGAGAAAACCTATAGGAAAAAACTTTCGCAACTTATCGACTGGCTGAAGGGGGGACCAAGGGTGGGGAAGGATATGGAGTGACCAGGGCGGGGAAGAAAGGATCCTCGAAATCTCGAATGGTCACTTGTCACTGCTAGATCAAAATAGTGGTCCCTCAAAAGGTCTAATTCGGGAAAAAGATCGATCTTCAGGTACACCACTAAGAGTATTAAATACTTTTTCAAAAGTAATCGGCGGAAAGGGCGGATCAGAAAACATGCCTTGAAGAAGGGGTTTTAGCAGCGAAAGGAAGGAAAAGCTTTTCCGCCTTCCTCAAAAAATGGGCGAGACCATCAGGAGGGCTGCTAAACAATCAAATCATCATCGGAGAGAAAGGTTTCTTCACGATCAAGCTTGAGGGATAGGGAAAGGGAAAACTTCGGAAGGAAGAAGAGGAAGCTCCCGCTTGGAAACGCAGGCATGTTAGGGGCGATCATTTTCGAGGAAGCTCGGCTTTGACTGCTGGAAGGGCCTGGAATGGACGAAGGCCTCAGTGTAGGTTATGTCCGGAAGGAGAAGCTTATGTCTCATGGGGGGGAACGCCATCCGGGGAGAGGGGGGAATTGTCTAAAATTGGAATCAGACCGCTAAAAAACATAGGTGCGAAAGGAATGATCAGGATTTCCGGAAGAGCAAGTCCGAGATCAGCGTGGTACAAAGAAAGGGACCAGCCACAATGCATCCAAAACGAAGGGGTAATTTAAAACATATCTCAAAACGCCCGCAGAAAAGATGAAACAGGATAACCGTGCTTCCTGCAACACGATAAGAAAATCCTCCATCGGAGGGAGTGCATCCTTCTTCTGCAAAGGAAGTGGCGGTGGTGTCGGAGGGAGCGCATTGTAGCGCTCTATGAAAGAGCACTTGGGGGAAAGAGGGGGAGTCATCCTGCGAGGATTTAAAAAGTACGGCATCTCTCCCTTCGGCAACTGAGGGGGTTTTGAGGGGGGGATCGCGGAAAAGAGAAAGGCCATGGATGGCGAACAAATCCCGGGAAAATACCTAGTAATAATCACCGAAACGCAGGGTCGGCTATTTTAAGGGCAGGTCATGGCTTACGAAGCGGTAAGGAAAGAAGGCAACAAGGCTTTTCGAAGGAAGACTACAAGAGAGAGAAGGAGTTTCGGTTTCGAAAGGACAGCGCCCGCGAAAGGAGAAAAACTGTAGAGGGGGGTAGGAGGAGGAAAAAAGCTGCGAAAAAACAAGCCGCAACAAAAGAAATTCGGGGAGAAAAGACTTTCCAGAGCCAGCGGCGGTCAGGAATCTGACGAAAATACTGGATTGATCAGGAGAAGCTGGGAGAAAGTAAGCACTCCAGTGGCTTCCGCACGGAAGCCTAGAAAGGATCCGGCTCGATAGAAGAAAAAGCCTGCTGACGGTTTAGGGAGAAAGGATTACGCAGAAAGAGACAGCGTATGCTGAAGCGAAGCAAACTTCACATTTATGAAAGAGAGGTGACCAACACGCTGCGTCGGGGGGGAGAAAAATTCTTTACCAGATTTTAAGAACAATCAAGAAAGGCGTCAGGGAGAGAAAAAAATTGGCGGATTCAAGGAAAATCTGCAAAGTCGCCGACGAAAAAAAAGAAGAGACTGGCAGGCCGACGGCGTGTGGGCTATGTTCGGCAAGAGGGGTGGCGATAGTGCGGAGGTAAGCCCGAGGGATCTGCCGAGCAAAGAAGGTGTAGGGGGGACAATGAAAAAAGTCTCGCTCGAGCTCGCCTGCTTAAAGAAAGAATTCTGAGAAGCCACCCGAGGAGTCATGAAGGTATGAAGCCTCGGAAATAGCTCAGAGGGAATTCAGGTGAAGAAGGGGTGGGTCTGCTCGCCGCGATCAGAAGGGTAGGCAGGCAAACTGACGAGATGAAAAAAAGTAACGGATATTCGAAAAAAAAAGTTCTGGAGATCGAAAGCCTCAATTTTCGATCGCCGTTCTAGAAGCGCGCCGCTTCCGCCGCGATGAGGAAAGAAGGGAAGGGAGGGGGAAGGTCATCGGCTCCTGAAGATGAGAACGCAGATCTAGAACACAACAACGTAGAGGAGAAAAACCGCTGTCGAGCAAGAAAGACAATCTAGCTTTAGCATCGCGCCAGGAAGGAGACCATCCTGCGACTCGCGGGAAAAGCGGCGCGCTAAAGGAGGGCGGCCGGGAAAAAGACCAAAGGGACGGCGAGACGAATATCAAAAATGGAATAAAAAGCTTCTTGATCGCGTGGAGAGAAGTCGCGTCTTCTGATCGAGGGGGGAAGACCACCGCGGCTCAACTACCCTAGATCAAAATCTAGTCGAAACGCCTGCCAAAAGAAAAACCCCACGGTTTGTCGACGCTTGGAGAAGAGGTTCGCGGTTATTGTCAAAAAGAGAGAGCTTGTCGATAAGGGGGGGGGGCACCGCCACAAATCCCCTACAAGGGATACGCAAGATCGATCAGGAAAGCACTTCGAAGATCAGGAATCAGGCCGAAACTTAGAAAAGCCGAGGAAAAGGCCCTTTCTGTCGCTACAATGCTGAAGCTAGAACCGATGTGAGGAGGCAGGCTGCATCAAGGGAAACTTTACAAGAGATCAAAATCGGGTAAAAGCATTCTCCTCCCCGAAGGGTGGAATGAAGGAAGGTAGACGGGAAATTGTTCTCTATGAAAGAAGCTGGAATAAGGGGGACGCTGCAAAGAAAGGACCAGGCTTATAAGAAGGAAAATTAAATTAGTGAGGGGACGGAAACTCCTCTACGCCAACACGCTGGACGCCTTCAAGAGTCATTATCCCGAGAGAAAAAAAAAACCAAGTATTAAGTGAGAGAACGATGGGGGGAGATCTATCGTTCCCGTCAAAAACACCACAAAAGGGGGTCGGGAAAATGTCTGGCTCGAGCCTCGCAGGGAACTCCGCTACCCCCAGCGCAACCAAGCGCCAGCGAAATAGGGTGTAACCGAAATAATAGATCAGAAGGACGGTGGGCGGGTCTGGAAGACCGCTCGCAAAGGGGAAGTAAGAGCTACCTAAAAAAGGAGAGAAATTCTTCTTCAGCCATGACTTAGGGGTCAAACACATCTCCGACCGGGGGGAGGGAAGAGAGTCGAGAAGGGAGGAGGGCGCATGAGAGAAGAGGAACCTGACCAGTCATCGCTGGGGGGGAAGAGAAGAAGTTCCAAACCCCGGACAAGGACCGGATTCTGCTTCATTTCGAGAAAGCCAAGGAAAGATTGCATAAAACTCGCCCCCCCTTATCAGAACAGGACCGCAAGGAAAAGAAAAGCCGGACACCTCACCCGCCTTCAAGCACGGCAGAAAGGCCGCCTCCGATGGAGCGGTTTTGACATACGAGCGGTTGGGGGGGAACCCTTAAGTAAAGGGGGGCGTTTTTATTCCGTCGGGGGTCATGGCGTGCCGGCTTTTACAAGGCAGAAAAGCCACGAGGGAATTGGCTTGCACCCCTTTTCCGAAACATCTCCAAGAACATACCACTGCAGAAGATTCCGAGGAGAAGGAGGAAGGGGGAGAGACGGCGCGCCACGAGGTGGAAGCGGTATCGCCTGAGGGTAAGTCTACAAGGAACGAAAAAGCTCAAAAATGGCCGCTGGGAAAGAATCCGCGCCAGGCAGAGAGACCAGAAACTGCTGTGCCGGGAGTCAAATTTCCAGGAAGGGGACAACGCCGATAGGTCGCCCCAGCTCACGTGAAGAAGAACGCTCGACCATGTCGGAAGGTCGATCCCTCCACAAAGCAGGAACTTGAAGAAAACGCTGATCGCCAAGCTCACCGACATACCGCCTGAGGGGGAAGACTTGCCGCCTTCGACACAATTGTCGGGAAGAAGTCTGCTCCCCGGTCCAGATCAAAAAAAACGGGTGTCCAGAAGGAAATTGACGAATAGAACTGTCAAGGGAAAGGTCTCTTTTGGGAAAAGTTCTCTTACAAGTGCGACTCGCCAAGAATCCGGCGGCTCGAGGGGGGGGGGAAACGCATCGAGGGCGCGCCGAGTCTCAAGGATAACAAAAGCTCCTGGATCTCGTTATTTCAGGAACCAGTCAATCATCGCCAAAAAGGAAAAAAATCAGGGGCCATGCATCGTTCTGTAATGGGCCATATCTCACAACAAAACGTGTCTATACGAAGGAGGAGAAGGTCGCCCCTTTCTCCGCAGGGGGAGCGCACCCTTTTCGTGGGGGATGAGAGAGCTGCGGTCGAAAAGAGCCGAAATGAAACTCCTGTGAGGAAAAAAAAGGCACGCTCTCGATAAAAGCGAGAAAGTTTTCAGATTGGCGCACCGTGGAAGAGTAAACCACCGAAAGAGGAGGTTTCCGGGACAGGAGGTCTCGAACAAGAAAAGGGAAGGAAAAAACTCCGTTCGACGAAAGTGGTAGGACGGCGCAGACAGGGGACCACGGACGAAAAAACCTGGCTAGAGCATTAGGATCAGCTAAGGGAAAGGGGATTTCAATATCAGCTTGGGGGGGGGTAATTCGACGAGGTAAAAAACGAATAAACAGCCATAAAAAAACAATAGAACGAGAGAAACTTCCGAGACCTTCCTAGGAAGCCCTCCCGTCATTTTATGGTAAACTTGCCGTCTTCTGAGAGGTACAGCGGCCAAGAAAAATGGTCGTAGGGGAGTGGCCACAGAGAGAAGCGCGAGAAGGTTGGGCCCAAAAAAAAAGGAAAAAAAAAAACTAACGGATCCAGGATGTCCGAAGTATAGAAGGAACGATGCGCAGCGTGGGAAAAAGCGAAGGGCAAAACCCCCCAAAAAAACCCCAAAGCCTTGGGAAAAAGAAAGATTTTCATGGCAAATCTCATTTTGGGGAAAAGAAAGAGGGCGGGGAAAAGAAACACCGGACAAGGTTCAAAGGGGCCTCCCAACGCCTCATCGAAAATCCAATTAATCCGGCGGAGGCAGTTAGTGCGGGTTGGCGGTCGTAGGGGGGAGAGAATCAAGGGGACGGCCTCTCTATTCTGCAGCGATCACGTGTTTCAGCGGGAAAGAAAAGGCGAGGTCTCGCCAGGGAGGAAAAACGTGAGGTTGAGGGGTTTGGCAAATCTCTCGGCTGGAGGGGAAAAAGGAATGATAACAAAGTCAAGGAGAACGGTTCGACTATTACGCGGGAATCACCAGATGTGTTTGGGAAAAATCAAGTCTTCAAGAGATGTGGGCGAAAGCCACAAGAGGGAAATCCATCTCCACACCTGGAGCGGAGGGTGAGTTCCGGTTCTACCAACCGCCCGAAGCCCGCCGGAGAAGGAGTGGGCCAAAAAGATAGGCAAAAAACTTCAGGGAAAGATTGTGTTTCGCCAAAAAGATATTGCAGCGCAAGGGAGGAACGATTATGAATCAAGGTCGAGCATAGGGAGAAAGGAAATTCTGGTCCGGCCCTTCGAAGGAAGCTTGGTGGAGGATCTTCTCAGAACTTCTAATCTGATATGGGGCAGGACGGACCTTAAGAGAGAGGAGGTACGGGGACCTCAACCGGATGGAAAGCGCCCAGCGTCTTGCCTGAGGAACGCCAACCACTCCGTCGACAAGGGGCGCGCCGGCCAAAAACAGGAGAAATGCTTTACAATATGGTGCCGTTAGAGGGCGGTCACGAAGAAAGAGGAAAAAGAGTTCGCTTTAGGAGGAGGGAAAAAAAAGCAGGGGACTTATCTCTCCACTCGAGGACGGCGAGCATCTGTCGCAAAGAAAAAGGCGGCGACGAAGTGCTCATGTAGGGAAATAACCTTGGCAGATTCAAGGAGCTTTAGAGAAGGCCGACTTTGTAGTGATGTTGCAGGGGACGGCGAACACTTCATCGGCAGGCGCCTCGCAGATCTTTAAAAACGACAGTCGCAAACTTTGAAAAAGTATTATGGCAAGAGACGCCTTCAGCTCGCGCATCAGAGAGAGGTGCGCCGGCGGTTGCGTCAGAAGGGCGCCAAGTCCCGCGAGGGGCATCGCCTAAGGAAAAAGGTCCCGTCCTTGTGCGTCTAATTCAAAGGAGTAAGGGGATGGAACCCAAAGAGCTTTCGCGCGCCGCGAAAAGTTCCGCCTCGATGTGAAAAGAAAGGGACGTTCTCCGGGATCGGCCTCCTGGAAGAGAGAAAACCGTTGCCGAGAGAGAGCTCAAAAAACACGGATGAGGATGAATTTCTACTATCTGCCAGAAAGAAAGGGGGAGAATCCTAGCTTAGCATCGGCGACAGATCATCGAGAAAGGGAATCGGAGGAAGGCAAAAGCGGCCGCCTAAAAGGCGCTGCGCAAGGGTTAAAGAAAAGATTAAGGGCGTACTAATATCCGCCCGCAGCGGAGAAACCTTATCTCGATGGGGGAAGGAGGAAAGAAGGGTCTGTCTATCTGCGAGAGGACGAGCCGACCACCGCGAACCAACCTGAAGAGGGGGAGGCGAAACGCGAAGCTGAAGGAGCGAGCGAAGCATGAAGAATAGCACCCCCGAGCCTAAGTTTGAGAAGAAGGGAGCGTTGATGTAAGAGGGAAGAGAGAAATCGTCAGGAGAAAGGTCGATGATGGAAAAATCCCTACAAAACGTCGGCAGCACAGAGCTAGAAACGGCTCGACCATGTCCAGAGAAAATCTAGGCAGGGGCCGAAAAAAAACCGAAGAGGGTGAACCTACAACGCGAATTTCGCCTCGCAGAGGAGATTTGGGGAAAGGTCGCGACACCCGTCGCCGGAGCTGGTATCTTAAACGCCCCACGCCAAATCGGAAAACTTTGGGAAGTTTTTCGCAAAGGGTTTGGAAGAATGCAATCATTGCGGTGACGGAAGGTTGGCGTCTAGGTCAGACGCTGGAGGGGGTGCGAAAACAGTCAGAAGGTACTGATCTAAGCAGGGGAGAAGGGACCCCCCATATCCGAAATGCCGCCTACCGGAAGCGCTCGACGAAAAGAGAATTCCGCCGGGGGGTCTGAAACAGGGATGCCAACGTTATGGGAACCTCTTGCGCTTCAAAGATGGTCCCCCGGCGCCAAAATGTCGAAACGTTCGAGCATGGTTTCTAACTTGAGAGGAAGAAAAGGACCCTCCTCTCACCCCCGGTAAGGCTGGCAGCGCGCGCATCGCTATCGGCAAGCTGTCTAAAGGAGAGGAGTCCCGGTGTCAAGAAGGCTAGCCGATAGGACTCACGGGGTTTCCAGGAAAGGGGTCTCTCCTACATCTTCTTCAGCAAAGGGGGGCGGTGGTCCAACCCATAGGCGTCGCGGTGAGGTCGGCGGTCATCGGCCGCTGGACCTGCGGGAGGGGTTAAAACCTAAACCATCGCGCTGTTGTCCGCGACCGGTTTTCCAACACAAAAAACGCAGCCGTAGAAGGAAGTGCCGAAGCAAGGGATCAATCAGCCGTCCTGGAATTCATCCCCAGGACCCCAAAATTGCAACCCCCACTCGCGCTGTCAAGAGACGCCGGGCAAGGAGGCCCCAAACCGAAAAAGGGACGAGAGAAGATTTCGGCTGGAAAGACTGTAGGCGTTTGGTGGCGGAAGAAAACACAATGAAGTACCACGGTCGAGGAGGCGGTCAGGGAAAGACGGGTTGAAAATTGAGGAGGAAAAAAAAAAGAAGAGTTGGCGGCCTCCACGGGGGATTTGTTTCTGTCGAGTGGTGGGCACAACAGCTGCGCATAGGAAAGGAGACCGGACTGGATCCGTCGAAAAATGCCGGAAGAAAGGAAAAGGCTGTCTTGCGACAATCGGACGACAATATCAAAAAAAAAGATGCTCTGTAACAATGGGTAGCATCCTCCGAGAAAGACGCTTCCGGAGCCTTCTGCGATCCTTTCAACTCCGGGGGAAGGAGAAGTTCTCGCTCGAGGACAACAAGAAGAACTGGATCAGGTCCGCAACCGGAGCCGAAAAAGTAAAAACCATTTTCGACGTCGCTAAAACCTCACCTCAATCGGAGAAAAAAAGTAAGAAACAGCTTCACCGACGGAGGGGGAGCGTGATGTCTCTCCAAGAGGGGCTCCAAGTGAAAGATCCTTTCTGCGCCGTAATACAAATTCTGAGGAGGGGGAAAAAATCGCATCTGGAAGAAAAAAAAAACCGATTACTGGGGAGAACTCTGACGGATCGTTTGGGAAGGCTAGGCCAAACGGAGTACAGCGCCAATCTTACAATACAAGAGGGCTAAAAGTCTACCGAACGAAGTGCGACTTGAAATAAGGGACGGGAAGATCTTTATGGTCTCGTAGAACCTCAATATCTGCCAGGGGGCGCTCAGCAAGAAGGTTGCGAAAAAAAGGTACTGAATCTCCCATCTCGAAAAAAAAAACGTAGGATAGGTCTATCGACAGATCTATCTCAAAAACTTCTCCGACTGGCGCAAGGTAGTGTGTAAGGGAGACCGAAAGACCGAGCGAAGCGCGGAAAAGGGAAAGCCAGCCTTTATGGAGGGAAACATCACGCTCTCGAGAATCGCGCCCGCCTGTATTTCAAGGGCGAGGGCATGGAGGAGCGGAAGAAGCGAAGTTATAAGTTCCATTATAGAGGAAAGGGAGAAGAGCGATGCCAGATGAAAAGGGGAAGACGATTTGGGAGGGACAACAGGAGTCTGCAAAAAAATACCCTGGCCAGAAAGACCCATTCCGTGGACGGTGAGCTTGGCTAGAAAAGGGACGGTGGAGAAAAAAAAGCTTGTATTGTGAGGGGGGAGACAGACGTCGACGGGGGAGAGGAGCTCGACGGATGTATGTGCGACAAAAGAACTGCCAACTCGGGTGAACTGCTGAGGGGTTACGAGAAAAAGGTTGAAAATGTTCCTCTCCTTGCCGGGAGAAAGGCGGTCTCATGGGACAACGGGAACGATTGTTGAATAAAATGTCGAACAGATTGTCGAGACGGGCCTGACGACTTGCGGAAAAGACTTGATCCATGAGGGAGAAGAGAAAAGAAGCGCAGCGTGTTCTGGAGGAACAACAGCCTGAAGAATGCAGCCGGAAAACAGCAGGGGTATTTGCAAATCAAGACCAACTAAAGGTCCTGAAGAGACCAACGAACGGGTGAAAAAAACCGCTAAAAAAGGGCGAAAAAAAAGTAGGACCTATGGTGCATCTTCGGCGGGGAGGCGGGCCGTTGCGGGAAGCGGCAGGTGTCAAAAACCGCGGCGCAATGGATCGCGCGAGTCGGAGTTGTTGGAAGCGGGGAAGGGGAAACCGTCTGGCGGATTGAGCAAGGGGGGAAGAGCATCTCTCCCTTCATAAGAGAAGTGGGGGACCGGGATCTCGACAACAGAGCAAAAGAGGAGTTGGCCGTTTGGAGGGGAACAAAGCCTCAAAAAAAAGAATTACTCCGGATGAAAGACACCTCACGCGGTTCGGCTGAGGGGGGACACCGCAAGTCATTTCGAGGAGGCCCAGGTCCTCTCAACAAGGGTTTGAGAATCAGAGAAGAACTCGAGCAATTAGTTCAGGGTGGGAAAAAAAAGCGCTATCGCGATGCGCTGGCGCCTGGACTCCGGAGAATTCGTGGGTTATCTTGAGGAGGCTCGAGCCCCGACCAAAAAACCGCGAACCCTGGAAGTTCCGCCGGGAAAAAGAGCCCGCGTTCGTTCAGATCTGTGAAAAAAGGACATACTTGGATTGAGCAGGCAGAGGTGATCTGGGCAGAGAAGCAACGCTTGGGGAAGGAAATCAGAAGTCTAGGAAGAGGGAATTCAGCCTGCGAGGAAAACATCCGGCTGACCGTTGCGGGGGCCGAACGCGTATTCCAGCGTCTTGCCGGAAAGTCTACCGGGCCTGAGCGTTCTCCGCCAATAAAACTGCGTCGGGGGGTACCAGGGGACGACTTCGCGCAGGAAACGATACCATCGAAAGAGCGGCGTCTTGTGAAGCGCAACATGGCCTTGACAAAGAGAGCCATCGGAAAGGGAAAATATTTCGTCCGACGAACGTCAGAGGGAAAAGCGTGCAGCCGACTGCAGGAACAGGTCAAGAAAGGAGATGGTGGCGGAAAGGAAAAATTATGAGGGGGATCGAGCAAGAAAGGGTGTCTGGATGGGAGGAAGAAAAAATTCATCTTCAGCGGGAATCGACGAGAGCCTGCGGACATAAGGCACCTCGTGCAAAAGGTTGAGCAAGACCTCTCGGCCGCATTCCAGCGACGAAAGCGATTATTTGTCGAGGGGAATGAGCGCGGTGTTCGAAGCGTAGCGCAGGCAAGGGTGGGAAAAAAAAAAATTTTACGCCTTGGCTCCTTCCGTAAGGGAGGATCACGTGAAGGGGGGGGACCCGGCTCAGCAGTTCAAACGGGAAGAAGGCGCTCCGCTTTCGCCGCGAGGGTCTCGATGAGCTGTTCGCACAGGCGAGGTCATCGGACCAAAAAACACCTGGGCCGTCAAAGATCTCAACAACCCAGCTGTCGAGGGAAAAAAGACTTCCAGGAGCCGATGAACATAGCTCAAAACTTGAAGCATCGCCGACCAGGGGAGACATACTAAAATCGCAGGGAAAGCGAACGCGCAGAAGACTGCGCGCAAGGTCAATCCCCAGACTATCAAAAAGGAAAATGAACAGCGCTTCAGGTCGCGATGGGCGAAGGAGATCCGCTTCTTCTGATAAAAAACCGACCACCGCGCTCGGGAAAAAAAGCGGCAAATACTCGATCTGAGGCGCGCGCGGCGGCGTCGGCAAAAAGCCACGAAGAAAAAGGGTGGTCGCCGAAGTTTGCAAGGTCGCGTGATGTCAGGGGGGCGAAACTGATCGCCGCAAAACAACAGCAATACAAATTCTCGATCCCAAAGAACCCTCACTTCTCATCTCGCCACCACGGGATGGTTCCGAACATGATCAAAAAAAGGTCGATGAAGCCCGTTCGTCGCGACATATGCGTCCCTCAGCCGCCGGCCCCCACGGGAAGGAGCAATTCTTCCTTCGAGGGGAGGGTAATCGTAAAAAACGAACGAATCCTAAAAGCGCCTCCCGCGCAAGGGGTGTGGGCCTCAAGACCTTCAAAAAGGAGGACTCTTTAGTTTGGGGGGAGGGAAGGACTTCCATACGCTGGCGAGGAGGCGAAGGGGCAAATCAAAAGAGGCGTAAAAAGCTCACCGGAGCAAAAGATCAAAGGACAACCTGAGGGATCCACCTGGGGCGAGAAAAAGTCCGCAAAGTGTCAAGTAACGGAAGAAATCCACTTATTACCTTAGGCAAGAAGGACTCTACCCGGGCGAAAAAAGATATGGACCGACGCCGTGTTTGTTGGAGGGTCTCGAGCAAAAAAGTTGCAAGACAGACTACCCCAAAATTCTCCGGCGGCCAGGTAGAGCTTGCTTTCGAAGAAACGAAACTCAAAACTCGAAGCAGTGTCGGCGCTGTGAGAAAAAACTTGTTTGAAGAAAAAGCCTGGGCTCGCCTACATCTGACATGACTTGCGGTTGGGAAAGAGACCGCGTCCTCTGGAGAATCGTCTAGACCGATACTAAAATGAAAAAAAACTCAAAAAAAAAGAAGAGGAGGGGGTCCGCTATATCCGTTTTCCAAACCCCAAAAGCCCTATGCTGTGCATGGCGAGAAGACAAGCAAAATTCATACCCCATTGCCCACGTCGAAGGACGTCAAGCCTCGAGAAAACCTTCCACTGGAAAGGGGGGGATCAGAGACACCTTACCGAAGGAAAATGCCGGTGAACGCCGGGGACGTATTCCCATCGGTTTTTCGCCACCGCAAGTGGGCCTTTCAGTTGAAAAAGTTCGTCGTTGATATAGTCGGCCCCTCGATTGAAAATGGAAAAAAAGGAACATAGGCAGGGAGGTCATTGGAGCTATGGCGGCTTCCTTAAAAACTCTGTGAATAAAAAAAAGAGGGGCCCTTAAGTCCCGTACGGAGAGTATTCGGGGGCGAGGAAAGGGTCGACATCGACCGAAAAAGAACAGCGTTTTTCCGCAGGGCACTGAGACCAGATGACCATAAAACTGCGAGGGGAATCAGGGAAACAACTATGAGGAAAAAAATCTCGCATAGCCACCTCAACCATCAGGAAGGAAAACGGAGCTCGCCTCGAGGAGAATTCGGACGGCCCCCTAAATCAAAAATGAATCTTGAATACATTAACTTCGGAAAGAGAAAAAAACACCGCCAGCGCCTGGCATGAAACTCCCCATGCTGCCATTGGGAAAAGAACAAGTTTCGGAAAAAGAATCTGCGGCCGGAACTAAGTCCCGGGATAGGCAGCATGAAAGAGGATTCTGCCGGGGACTGGGGAAGGACAACGTCCTTCAAGTCTCAGGGATCGCGTGTGTACCGGAAGGAAAAGGTTGAGAAAGACATCTGAAAGACCGGCAAGAGGGTATCGGAAATACACCAAGGAGTGCGCTCCGATTCGCTGCACGTCTACCGCGAACGTATTCGGAAAATCATCATATCGCCAAGGGGAACAAGAAAGGGGAGGATCAAAGGAAAATTTTCGCAAAAAGAAATCTTGTCATCGAAGAGAGATCAGCACACAACAACGTAGGAATGGTCGAAACTTTCTCAACAGAAGGCTTGAGATCAAGAATTAACGGGGGAAGAGAGGAGGGGGGAGTTTCTTCGGGACTAAGGGGGAGGGGGGAACCGAAATAACCAGAGAAGCGGTCGACAGCTTGAGATAAAGGCGCGACGGCAAGCACGCGCAAGGATAGCGAGCCCGAAGGTCCGAGGAGTTTCATCGGGGGGGAAGGTAAGGTACACCACGCATAGGAAAGTGTCCTTGTACAGGAAGAAGTAAACCAGGGCCTTCTGCACCATTCGGGAGTGTAGGTCCCGCAATGCTGCCAAAACAGTGTCGCCGGCCCTCCGCCGCCTTGACCTTCGCTGGGGAGAGGGGGTCTCTCAGCGGCGAAGGGGAAAGATCATCTTGATTGTGAGGTGGATAGAATGGTCGACTACAAAAGATAGCCTGCAATGTGAGGTGGGACGACCGGCTAGGGACGCCTCCTCGTCTTGGAAGAAGAGGACTCCAGAAGGGGAGGAAAGCTCCTTGCCGTCGTAGGTCTCATGGGACAGCGCCCTGGTGAAAATTTAAAAGGAGGGTCGCAACGCAAAGAGAGCCGACCTAGGAGGCCGTATCCTTAGAAAAAAAAAGGATGGTTCGTGAACAACAGAAGCGCCAGAGGCAGCCGGATTTTCATGGGGGAAAGCCAAATGTTTCAACTCCGGAAGAAAACCCCGGAAAAAAAAAAGGGGGGGAAAGTCCTTGTTTCGCTGAAAGCAACAAAACCGCTCCTCAGGGCGAAAAAGGGCATCCGGAGGAGGTGGCGCGTTCAGGTTTCCGGCGGCATTAGGCCTAGCGGCCGCTCAAAGTTGTGGCAGAGGGGGGGGAAGAAAAAAACGGAGCTTGAGCGCGTCGGCATCTCGCAAGCAAAGCCGGCTGCTTTTTGAAGGGCAACTCGGGGATCAATGGGTCGGGGAAAAAAGTCAGGTGATCAAAGAATTCCTCGACGATGAAAAGTCCAGAAAAAAAAAGTGTTTGACCAACCGCAAGGTCATGGGAGGGATGTAGGCGAGCCCAAGGCTGGGTAGCGAAAAAGGTTAGAAGGCGAGCGAAGCGGAAAGACACCAAAAAGTCCGCAGATAAACGGTCTGTTAGGGAAAAAAAGCCCGCTCTATCTCGAATGACGCTGGCCGCCGGAGAAGTCCCTTGCAACGAGGAAAACGAACCGACGACTCACACAGGAAGTCGTTGTTGAGAAGATCTTTGCAGCTCCCAGAGGTCGGTCATGAGAAATCGTGGATTTCGAGGAAGAGCTGTGCAGAAAAAGAATCGCAAAACGCGTCGTCTCGAAGAGAGGGGGGATCACTCCTCTTATATGTCCCCTGTAAACGGCCTCTATCGCCTAAAAAGGGAACGGTGTGAGGAAACGCCATTCGCAGACCGCGCCAAGAAAAAAACTCAAAGTCTACCGCCTTTTAATTGCGGGAGAAAACACGCTGCGTCGGGCGGGAGAAGGGAACAAAGGGGACGACTGACAATACCATCCCCTCAGGCGGAGGGGTCCACGCAACCTGGCGTTACGGGACTTCTCGGAGACAGGGAGAAGAAAATAACGTGCAGCGCGCGGCGAACAGCCGGCAAGTCTTTTTCTCAAGGAATGCCTTAGAGGGGGGGGGGGTGGGGGAGATGGCAGAAGTGCGCGTCTGGCAAGATTATAACAGATGTTTATGAGGGGGGGGAGGTCTTCGAAAGCAATTCAGAATCTGCGCGATTGGGACGCGACTATCAAATGAAGGAGAAAACCTAATAGGGGAACTGCCGCTAGAAGACGGAAAGAGAATCGGGATTTGCGCCTGCAGGTAAGGAGGCGCGGTGGTCCGGCTCAAGGCCGCGATCGCCTGCCAAAAAAGAAGACGCTCTGGACATGCGGAAAAAGCGAGTTCTGAGAACCAAGGGCCGAAAAGGGAGGATCGCGCGTGGAAAAACGTCCGCCTCGATGTCGTCGATGGTAGAAAGATCTGGTCGCCGCGCTAAAGCTCGGAGAAAGGGATGCGCAGGGAG
>Ga0179593_1731143_pt1 | contig 27326 bp, 30 predicted proteins | sample CZODoug2_1_08_16_FD_185931 | JGI IMG/M metagenome (GOLD analysis project Ga0179593, IMG submission 185931) | Vadose zone soil fungal communities from Angelo Coast Range Reserve, California, USA - CZODoug2_1_08_16fungal (PacBio error correction) | ecosystem: Environmental > Terrestrial > Soil >...
AAGGGGGGGCAAAAAAAAAAAACTCTAGAGGGGGGGGAGGAAGGAAAAACGTCACACCTTCACTCAGACGAAAAGAAAACAGCCGAAGGAGCGAACGAGTCAAAACCGAGAAAAAAGAGTCACGTACTGCAACTAAAAAAAAGAAGTACAAAGGACCGGGATGCGGGGGGGCATAAGAAAAAAAAAAAAAAACGTCGGAAAAAGGGACACGGGACCCTGGTCAAGAAATCACCCATCGTCCAGCCAACCAGGCGACGGAAGAAAGCGAAATGAAAAAAACACGGCCGCAAAATAAGAATGCTCTTAAGGATCTTAAAAGAAAGAAAACAAAAAAAGCAAAAGCCACTCCGCTCAACTCCCAAATTCTGCCAGAAACCCACAGATCGCCCGGCGCCCCGGACATCCCAAGAGGGGATCAAGAAAAGGGCACGCCAGCAGAATCAGGCCTTCCCTCCAAAGCCCTGGAACAAACAGACCAAGAGAAAGAAGACTCGGGACAACAGGACAGAATGGCAGGCCTTTGAAGGGGAAAAATACTATAGTTTGAATCAAGTTTTTACAAAAAAAAATTAGGGGAGGCTGGGCAAAACACCCCTGGCCAGCCGGTGGGTGGGGTCCGCGGAGGAGGGTCGGCAAGAACCGGGAGGACCAGGGACTATTTGCCGATTCCGGGGGGGAAAATGTGAGTCTTGAAGTCTGGGATCCTCGAACGCGACCACGTCGGAGGGGGCGTGCCGCACCCAAAAAAAAAGGAAAAAACACGTTAGACCTTACCGAACTGAGGTGGCCGATCGATACGTAACCCTAAAAAGGTCCATTAAAGAAAAGAGCCGTAGAAGGGCGATTGCTACCTGGCAACTCTAAAAAGAGCGGGAACGGGACGACACGGATTAAAAAGCGGAAACCGGGGAACGAAAAGGCAGTGAAAGGGGAGCGAAACTGTTCCTACCAAAAAAGAAAAAAGTAGAAAGAGGGGCGGAGCAAAGGGGGAAACGAGCGACGGTCGGCGTGTCGGGCCGGGAAGTCGAACAAAAAAACCACGGGGTCAACTGGTTCAGGGACCTGCCACAACAAGGGGAGACCATCAGGTCGTTGCACCAAAAAAAACAAGCGGTTCTTGGCAAGAGGGGGGAGGGAGCAGTTCGCAGAAAGGAACCGTCAAAAGGCCCAGTGCGAAACAAAAAAACTACGCAAAAAAACACAGCAAACGCGAATGTAAAAAGGTGGGGGAGGGGGAGACAAAAAGGGGAGGCAGAAAAAGGGGCATCCGGGGGAACTCTCAAAAAACCCCAAGAAAAATTGAAGGAAAAAGGGAACCACTTGAAGATTGCTCAAAAAAAAACGCGGGACGTAGGGGCCTGCGGAAACCCGTCTGCCAGTGTCAAAAATGGACCAGGAGGCAACGAAAGGCGGGAAAAGCGCTGGAAGCAGACCCGCCTGATTCTGTTGTAGACTCTAGCAATGGGGGGGCCCCCGGGAAGAAAAATAGCGGACGGCGCGCACCAAAGTAGATCCAGACCAACGAAGGAAGAAACGGGAACCTTCTTAAGGAAAAGGGAAATCGGGGGAAGGAGCATGGGACCCAACTAAGAAAAGTCGACAAAACAGTCAAGCGTGCACCCTAACGAAAAGATAAGAAGGGAGAGATTTGGAATTGTCCCGAGACCAGTTCTTTGGGGGGGAAAGGAAAACCACCGCGAACTGTTCTGCCAGGAATACTCTAGGTCCCACTGGAAGGGCAAAAAAACATAAGTCCTCACGCTGTAGAAAAGGACGGGAACAGCAAAAAAATCAAGGAGAGTGCAAGATGAGGGCAAGCCGTGCCTTTCATATTTGACCGGTCGATCCGCCCGACAGAGGGGAAGAAAGGCCAGGAGGTAAAAATGGAAGGCGTCCTATCGGGGGAGGTCCTCTTAAGAAGAAAAGAAAAAAAACAACAACGGAAAGGGAGAAATATATATAGTAGGGAGAACTCGCGACGAAGATATCGGAGGCGGTCTGAAATCGCCGGGGAAAAAAGGACATTATTCCCTCGAAAAAGCTTCTCACGGAGATAACGCCCTCTTTCAAAGAGAGTTCTGGGGCGGGTGTCGCAACCTAAGCGGACCAACCAAAGGGAAAAACAGGAATGCAAGAAAAAAACTCCATGGTTATATCCCCCACGAAAAACCGGAGGTTTAGGCGAAGTTTGGGGTAGATGATTCGAAAGCATGGAATACGGTGAGGTCGTCTCAGACTGGGGAAGGCAACCTGAGTGAAAAGATAGGGGAAAGGCGTACGTCACAGCGCAACAGAAAAAGGTTCAAAGAAGACGATTGGGTGAACCGGATTTGAGGGGTGAAAACTGGTGCGCGGAAAAGGTCACAACGCTACAGAGCCTTGGGACTTTGAGATGCATCGGTGGGAGACAGGGGAATCAGAAAAAAGGGAGTTTCTACGTCCTCCCGTCAGGATCTAGGGGGATCGACAAACAAAAAAGATTCATCACCTGGGGATCCTTAATGCTAGAACTAAGAATTTCAAACCGGCAGGACACAGAAGTGAGAGTGAATCGGCACGAAAAGAGATGGCCAAAGTGATACAAGTCCAAAAGACAGAAGGCGAAGTTCTCTTGGTGGGGGGAGGGGGTGTAGAAACCGGGCCCAGCAGGTGACTTCGAAAGCGCGAAGAGAGAAGGAAAGACGCCGTCTGGTAGTGGTTGCCACGGGGAACTGGGGAGGAAAAGACGAAGGCGTAATAGCAAGCACGGGGGTGCAAAAGGAAAATCCAGGACCATCTGTTGAAAAGCAACTCCGCGACACGATGGAGAAAGGTGGGCGCAGGTGGAAAAAGCTCGAGGCCCGTGGAGGTAGAGCCAATACACAAGAGGGTGACGTGGACCGGGAAACTTTCCGTAAAAAAGGTCAGAGAACCCGGATCGCAGCAATAGTGCCATGCATCAGCAAAGTCTATGGAAAAAAAGAAAAAAGGGAGGTAAGGGGAGTAAGCGTTGGGGGGACACTTGACTATCAGCCGAGAAAAATCCGAAGGGGAAAGGGGAAAGAAAGGACTAATCACCTCCAAAGACGGGTCGCACGGTCATCAACCAAAGTGTTGGTTGGGGGTAAACAGCAAGACCCACCGAAGAAAAGAAGACCTTCGAAGGCGGATGTGGGTCCGACAGAAATCAACGCCACCCTTCTGTAAGCCCTGCCAAGTGGGGAGACATGAAAAAAAATCCGGGGCCGAGGAAGAACGGAGGGGGACGCTGACGATTGGCAAAAAGAAAAAAAGGAAAGGGGGAGAGTGAAGAGTTTTCTGCAGGAAGTTCGGGGGGGGGGGGGTGGAGTCCCGGATGTGGATTCAGGCGGCTGTGATGAAATAAGGGGGGTGAGAAGAAGGATGGCGGGCAGTCGTGGGCTTCCCGGGCGAAGAAGGAATCAGGGAAAAGAATGTGAGTGGGCGAGGTATGGGCTGATTTTCCAGGCTGGTTGGAGGAAGGAGGGCGGCTAGGCATAAAGGCGATGGTTGAAGGAACGGGGAGGTGTGTAGACCATGGATACTGCGCGCCGTGGTTCTGGACGGGACTTGGAAAAAAGAAAAAAAAGGTCGGAACTTCTATAAAGGGTCCCGCCGCCGCGGTAAAGAATGTCTGCAAAAACCGACACCGAGGACCGCGAAAGGGAAGGGGGGGCAGGGGATATTGCTCTGGGAGGTGAATAAAAAAAAAAGCGGAGAAACGAGGTTGGAGGATCCACCTTCAGCAGTCCTGGAAGCGAGGAGCTCGGCCGAATCAAACACAACAAAAAAGGGAGGGAGAGAGATAACAGGCAAGAAAAAGGAGGGGCCTGGAAGGGTGATCAACCTCGAACCCTTCGAGAAGAGCAGATACAAAGAAAAAGGGAAAAAGCAGCCAATATCACTTAACTGCAAGCACAATCAGAACAGGGAAGAGAGCCGCAGGAGGAGGGAGCTGGAGGACCACCTGTAACGCTGATAGGAAAAGATATTGCTTAATAGCCTTTTGAGAGTTCAACACAAAAAGCCATGAAAGGGAGAGAGGGAGTCAAGGCTAACATCAAAGAGAAAAGGAGGAAACATCGCAAGGAAGAAGGTCGAGCGAATCCGGACACAGGACCAAAGAATCCCACTCCCTGCCCACAAAAGAAAAGAGTGTCGAAGAAATCTCCCGACTGCCAGGGGGCCAAGACAAACTACTGCCCGACAGAGGGATCCTCGAAACGGCACGCAAAAGGCCGGCAAAAAAACTATGGGACCCAACAAAAAATAACCTAAGAAAAAAGACCTAAGGGTCCCCTGCCATGAATAAAAATTACATAACGACCTATTCCAAAGGAAGGGAGGTGGACCCGGGAAAAGTCAGCGTCGATCTATTGGGTAACGTTTTGGAAGTGGGGGAAAGGGGGGGAAAAGTAGAGGGGTCCACCATTGCACGTTCCATCCGGGGGGAGTAAAGACTTTGTCAGGTAAGAATTGCGAAAAACGCGCCTTTACGCGGTGTAGTTGCAGGTTGTCAGTGGTAAAGGGAGAAAATCGAAGAGAAAAAAAAAAAAGTCGGATCGAGTTAGTAACCCTCACGAAGCAAAAGGGAAAACACTAAAGAGGAGGGCACTGCTGGCAGAATCGGGTAACCGAGAGACGCCCGCATGGCATGAGAAGAAAAAGGGGCGGGAATGTTGGAAATACAGGGGAGCTTGGAATTAGAGAGTCTGCACCCGGTCTTTTCAATATTGGGCGTTAAACAAATGAAGAGGGTAAGGGAAAAAAGGGAAGGTCTACCCACTCAATTCCGAGGAGCTGGCTGCAAAAAAAAAAGGGTCCGGGGGGTCTGATAGGAGTAGGCATGTCTGCAGGGAGAGGGGAAAGAGGGGAAAAGGTAGGAAATCATCAGAACTGAATTAAGGCCTATCGTAGAGGTTCATCCAGCGCACCAAAACACACACAGAAGGCGAGGTTACGGAGAATTCAAAGGAAAGGGGCAAGAAAAGGCGTGGCCATTGTTCGAAACTAATTCAAACCCAAAAGCGGCGGCGGGGTGGGGGGTCGCGAAACTGTGGGAAGGCCATAGGGTCTCCTCATCCGGGGGGAATTGGAAAAAAAAGAAAAAACCCCTGCGCCCTGGGGTCCAAGAGTATGAGGTCAGATGTCCACAGGTTGAAGCGGAGGGTTAGGGCTAAGGAGGGAAAAACGGAAGGGGGGTGTGCATACTACCCATGTAAGCCCGGGAGGGAACTCGCATTATCCGCAGACTGGGGGGGCCGAAGAAAGCATCTTTGAAAGAGAGAAGTAAAGGACAATTTCCCGCTCGCAAAACTGCGAATACAAAAAAAAGAACCTCGACCGTTCTTATGACAAGGTCGTTCCGGAGGGGGGATGAGGTCGAAGGTACACCGATCGGTTGAATAAGTTTGCCGCATCAACGAGACAACCAGAAGAGGAAGATGCGCGCCGGGAAAATTAAGGGGGGGGGAAAAGAAAAGAGAGTGGGGAATTCACCTCTCCGGCGGGGAAAAGGCGGATATCCCCCCGAACTATGGGTGAGGGAGCCGGGGCAAAAAGGAGAAATGAAAAACTTCGAAACGCACAACTTCGGAGTGGCAAGTGCGGAAAAAAAGGGTAAAAGTACAAGTGTCTCGGCATCAAGGGCCTTCAAAAAAACCTCTGGCGACGGGGGGAATACGCAAAGCGTACGGCGAACCGGACTCAAAAGACAACGGATGAGAAAAGATGGGGGAAAATCTGGAGAAAGATTCTGGCCGGAAGACTCTTGACGTCAAGGAAAACGCAGGAAGGGGAGGGTGGGACGAGTACATGATGCCCTTCAGGACACTGCGCACAAGGGGCATAGGGTCGGAATGTTGGGGGTGCCCCGAAGGTAAAAAGAGCGTGCCGGACGAAAGAGTGGGGATTGGGGAAAAAAGAAGGAAAGTCCCACAGAATTCATCCTAATAGCGGTGAAAACGACCGTGTCGATCCAAGAAGCATAGATGCATCGGCTAAGAGGTGGAAGGGGCATCGGAGACGTCAACCGATTTCACTATATTTATCGTGAAAAAAGGGAAAAGGAAAATTGGAATAGCCGTGAGCTTTTGCACCACCTGAGTGGCAGAAGGCTATGGTATTGCGTGGAAGTCAATACGCGCGCAGGTCGGGGCAAACGGTATTTCTCGAAAGATTTCCACCAGAAAAAAAGGGCTGAGGTGAGGAACGTACTCCCAGGGGTAGATTGGGGGTCGACACAAAAAAAGTGAAGGAAGGTCGAAGCACCGAGCGTGGCCCAGGTGGGAAGCGAAAAGATAATGTAAAAAAACAAAGGGGTTTATCGCGGTCCATAAAAAAGGGTGGAAGACAGGAATCGGGGGTGCTCCATTAAATGCGAACCGAACATGAGGGGGGTTGGGGGGGAAAGGGGAAAGTGGGAAGATCTTTCCCCGGAAGTGGGAAAGGGAGCGGGAGACCATTGCCCCTAACTTCGCACGGAGAATGGGTGGGGGCGGCGCAGGAGCTATCGCTGAATAGGGGGGCTGCCTCACATTGACCTCCCCGTAAAGAGGGACATAAAAAGACAGGGGGAAAAACGACCGAGACCCCGTGGTCGTTTGGACAAGAGGCAGTAAAGGGGTAAGAGGCAGTATCAAGCCCGTGGGGAAGAATAAGGACCTTGCTCGGAAAAGACACGGACAAAAAAAAAATCAACCGCCCGAGTTGCCCCATCGCCCCGCATCCGGCGCGTGGAGGAGAATACTGAACCGAGGTTAGGGCATGAAAGATCAAAAAAAAAGACAGGAGGAAAGACCTACTGGTTTTCGAAGGTTATCAGGCTGGAACCGCCAAAAAGGGAGAGTCGAGCGGCGGTTCATCCAGTGCCCGAAAACCACGGAAAAGGCACCCTAGCTACCGGCTGACCATGGGGGCGGGGATCAAAAAAAGATGGGATGGAAACGCCAACCGCTGGCCAGAAAAACGTGGGGGGAAAATGGGATCAGACGGTCCACCAATAAGCCCTCTACCGCCGGATAGCGATGACGAAGGCCGGAAGGAAAACAATCCTCGGCATAGGGCCGTTTGTTGGAAAAAAAGGTCCAAAGATCGCGGGGGAGCAGGGGTCTTTTTTTAGACTGGAGGGGCGGCTGGGGGGGGCAGGATTTGGAAGAACCGATGGAGGGGAATAAGGAAGCTGGAGGACCGTCAGTTCGGCTTCAGGCGCAAAGGTTGATTTTCAAAAATGTCAAAGGGGGGGAGAGGGGGAAAAAGGTAAATGCGCAGAGCAAGAGCGATGTTGAGCGTGAGGGGGTAGGAATGGAGACGGGTCGACGGGGGGCTGAAATGTAACTTCAGGGAAGGGGAACGGGGAGGCAAAACAGCTGCGAGACCATGAAAGAAGTGTTCAAAAAGAAAAACCTCGAGAAAGAGGAGAGGAAAAAACACCGGGAAAAACGAGTACCTTATGCTGCTGGTGCCCTGGCGCAGTAGGCGGGGATGGTCTTCAGTGACCTTAAAGCGTCTCGATGAAGGGTTAAAAAGAGACCAGGAAGGGGGAAGAGGGGAGGGTCCTGTTAGAAAAAAGGGTCATCTAGATCAAAGAGTGAGGGGGGAAGAGGAAGAAAGGAGGGGAGGGCTCGACCCCGCTCGATCTCCATTCCTGGAGGGAGTGTGAAAAACAACCGCAGCGCGAGCTCAAAAGGCCCAAGCCCGCAAAGAAGAAACTTAACCCGAAGAAGAAGGGAAGCTGCTGGAGGCTTTTGCAGACACCTCAGTTACTAGCAGAAAAGGAGTAAAAAGGAGGAAAAAGGGGCACCGAGAGAGGCTCCAAAAAGTAGGGGCGCAAGCAAAAAACAGCGTCCAGCACAAAGGAGACGGGAAGGGCTCCATTAATACACGAACGCCGTCCAATGAAAAGCGCTTGCCACATTCATTCCGAGCCCAGCAGGGCTGAAAAGAAAAGCAGGGAAAATCACCAGTAAAGAAAAACGGAAGAAAGGCCACGGAAGCCAACGACCTGCAAAAGATCGGGGAAAAAAAAAGACTCAAAGCCAAAAAAACCCCCCAGGAAAAAAGACCGACTCACGACCCTTGAAAACGTAATGAGAAAGAAACTAGGGAAAAGCCTTGCAGTGTAAAGGAATTTGAGAAAAAGGAAGAAAGATCTAGGGGGTCAAGTGGGGTCGGGTAGATGGTCTTACATTGGAGCTGGAGGGACCGAATGCAACAGCCGGGGCGGGGAAGTCAGGGGATGGAGTGCATTCCAAAGCTACACGAAGGACCGGGGGAATAGGACTTAGTGGCCTGGTTACGTTTTTTCCATGTGGCACCAACTGCTGGATCAGACGAGGATCGAAAAAGAGGGAGTTCCCGCCCCAGCAAGATACCATCATAACACCCCTTAGGGCGGCCGAAAGGAGAGAGGGACAGGGACCGGTCAAAACGAGAGGGTCTTCATCAGTCGTCGCAAAAAAGATTGAAGGGGAAAGACAAGCTGCTATTTCAGTTAGGCGGAGGATGGAGAGCAAGGACAAGATTTGGTAAAAAAGAAAGAGGGGGGCAGGTGCTCGATAACTGTCTACCACAAGAAAGAAGCTGGGAAGACGGGACCAAAAGTTGGACGTCGGCTCGCGGCGGCGTTTCGGCCGGCAGTCAAACAAAGAGGGGAGGGGGAACCTGTGAAGGGGAAGACATCAACTGGGAGTGAAAGGAAGCCGGATCTCTATGGGGGGTCATCAGGAAGGCCACCCCACTACCATACGACTTCTGGGGGGAAGTAGGAAGCCAGGAAAAAGGCGTAAGTTATAAAAGCGCTTCAACCACCACGCCTGGAGGGTGAAAGGGAACGGAAACACCGAGCCAATGTTTCCCGGATGGACTGACAACAGCAGTTCTGAACCTGTTCAAACCAAAAGGGGGTCGGGGATTTCCACCTACTTTTTCAAAGCTTCGTGAGTCTGAAGGGAAAAGGAGGGGGCGTACTACCCAAGTGGACCAAGCCGACCAATAGGAAAAAAAAATGATAAAGGGGCAGGACCTCCTGTAGGGGGGAATAAGAAAGACAATCCTCTGGTGGGTTTAAAGGAGGAAGAGGCCAAGTCGTGACCTGTCCCGCAGCCCAACAAACGGACAACGGCCGAAAAAAAGCAAGGGAACCAGCGACATTCGGTGGAAAAGTCCGGGGAGGGAAAGTAACGCAGGTGGTGTGAACACTATAAAGGGGGAAAATCCGGGATTCATCCACTCTTCCACGTAAAAGATACTATCGGAAAAAGGAAAAATCGAGAGGGGGGGAAGTTCACGAGACCCGTCTTGGCAAACCGACTACGGCAGGAAGGAAAAAGAAGGAAAAAATGTAGGGACTCCGTTCGCACTGCACCCAATCTGGGGGGGGAGGAATGGGGTGAAAAGCGGACCGCAACATGCCCGCGTTATAGACGAAAGTATCAGAGTTTCTGAAGACCATTTGGAACGATTGAGGAAGACTCAAGTCCTGCTTGTCCAAAAAGCGCGCGAAAAGTAAAAGGAAGAAAAAGGCGAGCGTTTCGACAAGAAGAGCTCCAACAACAAAAAAAAAAGAAAGGAGGAGAGAAAAGTGAATTACTAAGAGTCGGGCTGGGGAGTCTGGAAATTCTAAGACGGAGAGACAGAAGAAAAGCCCGGGCAGCACTCTTGCACTATACTGGGCCATGTTGCGGTGCCAGAAGAGGAGTGAAACAATTGGTCAAGCGAACGGAGTTCACAGAGTGGAAAGGAAAAAAAGCCGGAGCGTTTGGAGACAACCTAACGTTCAGAGGAAAGAAGGGTCCAAGGGAGAGGATCGCGATCGGTGTCGTTCCTTTTATCGTGACTGGAAAAGGGCAAGGGAAGGGGAAGAGGGAAAACACAGACGACGCTGCGGTAAAGAAAGGGGAAAAAGGTACCGTTTCGGGGGCACCAGGGGAAGGGAAAAAGGGGGTCCTATGTGAGCATGGGGTCCGATATTCAAAGTTCTGGAGCAAAAAAGGGGGGATCGGGCCACCATAATCAGCTGGGGCTGCGGGGGGGAAAGAGGTACGGGTCTTCCTGGACACTTTTGTAGGAACAAAACCAACCACGGGGGCAGAGTCAAAAGCCGGCGAAAACCGTTCCCAAGAAAGAAAGAAGTTTTGCACCGCCGGACAACGGTGGTGATGAGGGGAAAGCAAAGGAATAGGGACCATCGCTGCAAAAAAGAAAGGGGACAAGAAAAACCGCCGAAACTTCGCTGGTGGGGTTAACAGGGGAACAACTGGCCCCGTCCGGGCGGCAAGGAAAACTACGGACAGAAGCTAGGCGGGGGGGGCAAGCACGTCTGGTATTAACCTCGCCGGCGAAGAGGAAAAAGGGGGACAAAAACTGATGTGCCCGAAACATTGTCCTGGGGGGGGTGGGGGGCAGAAAGACCAAACCGAGAAACCGCGAATCTAGGAGGGAGGGGGGGGCAGCAAGAAGCCATCTCCAGAGACAACTTGGGGGGGTTTGAAAAAAATGCAAGGTATTACTGGACCGGTCAATACTTGCCGTGAGGAAGCATTAGCATAAGTCGCCGAAGTTTCCCGACTCCAGAAGGGAAAAGGGAGGCGGGAGCCGACGGGTATAAGACCGAAGTTGTAGAAAAAGAAACACTGGAGAGAAGTCTGCCCATCACTACTGTTTTTCCTTTATCATGAGGGGCGCGAGCCGACGTAGGGTGAGGGAATCAGACTGGAAGGGGGGGACACACCACCACTTCACCTAAAAAAGCTAATACCGAGAACGAGAAGCACCGACTACGAAACATTCACCCGCCAACCGTCCTCCAATCCTGCCCTGCTCCTGGGGGAGGCACACCATTATAACCTCCTCCTAAACAGAGGAAGCTAATGATTTAAGGGCAAATTCAAAGACCCAGGGGGTAGAGGGGAAGTTGGTACATTCCGGTCAATCTGATGGGTCGGGTCCTTGTGGATTAAAGAGGGGGAGGTGATCAATTCGTTGGACTGGCGTGCGAATTTCAAGGGGGAAAGAGGCAAAAAAAACCCTATGTCTGCATTTCTTAAAAGTCGAGCGTAGGGGAAAGGGGAATTGCAGGAGGAAGGAAAAAAAGCAGGAGGGGGCGGGACTTTTCCACATGCTGGTTTCTGAGAGGAATGCAAGAAGAAAAGGAAAACGGAGGGGGTGGGCAGTGTCGCGTGGATGGAAGAAGGGGAAAGGAAGGCCGGGGGAATGTACGATGTGCTGGGCCTGTGGTGAAAAAAAGGAAGAAGAGCCGAAAGATGACCCTGCCTGTCCGAGCTATCGTGCACCCTCAGCCCGAAAGGAGGATTGGTTATCGGTCATGATGATTCTTGTCGAGGGTAGGGAGGGGGAAAGCTGGAGGGATCAGCTGTGTTCGAGTTAGCAAAAACTCGACCAGACGAGAAAAAAGGGGCAGGGGGGAAGGAAGAAAAAAACAAGGGGGGGAGGAAAAGAGAGATGGCCGAGCTCCCTTACAGAAACCTGGAGGAAGAAATCGCACACGGGAAGAGAAGAAAGCCTAAGATACGGCAGCCAAAGGAACCGAGACAGAGATTCCCGAATGCACCAAAAGCAAAAAAAACGTGGAAAAAGAAGAGAGGTGCTGGTACGAAGAAGGGCGGCGGACCTGTCCTTTATACCGGATCGAAACTGGGGGCGCAGCTGAAAAAAGTACAAGGGGGGACAGGTAACAACATGAGTCCCAATAAGAACTAAAGGAAGTACTACCAAGAAACAATCACACGCTGACACGGCACAAAACATCGGAGGAAACGTCGCTAGAGAAATCGCCTGGGAAATGAACCTCATGGACTGAAACGGAAAAAGAGGAAAGGGAAAGGTACTTCCATAGCAAAAAAGAGAAAAAGGTTCAAAAATTTATCCTCCAAAACTTCCAGGCAACGACAGCCATCCAGCCAAGGAAGACCACGACCCCTGGCGCCACAGAACAAAAGGACCTACTAAGAAGGAAAAGAGATAAAAGGACAATACGTCTACGTGCCGAGCAGGAAAGGGGAATTGGAATTCACGTCAGAAGGAAAGTGAACACGGGGGGTATGGGTGAGAGGTGAAAAGGGAACCCATTGGGGACAGATTCTTGAAACAGTTTTCTTTGGGGGGAAAAAAGATCTGAGGGTCGGGCGACCTCGACTCTAGCTTAGTAAGGGGAAGTGGGTTACTGGGGGAGAAAAACTCGCATCTGGGGACCAAAGAGAGAAGAGGACCACGTCGGCAGGGGGGGAGATCAAAAACCAGAAACCCTTAGAGGAAACTGAGGGATACAGAGAAGGCACGGTACATCGTATCAAAACGGAACTCCAGGCTGGAGACGGCGCCTTAGTCCATGGATGACGGAAGGGGAACGACGGGGACGGTAAGAGTTCCTGCTTTGCTTGGGCGGAAAAAAACGAAAAAAAGGGACAGGAAAGGACCTGAAAAAGAAGCCAGGAAAAAAAAGGGATATAGGTTTGTCTACCACAAAGTGATCGAAGGAGAAAAAAAAAGTGCCACAAGCTCTCTTCTGCAGGGGAGGAAAGGCAGTGTGGATGACACAAAAAAAAAATTTTCCACTGGGAGGGAACCATGGGGGACAACGTTTTCTATGCAGAGGGGGATCGCTATTTTTCATGCCTCCTTGGCTTAAAAAAACAGAACGCGGAAAGTTGGGGCCTATTTGGAGGAAGGGGGGCGCAGTCGAGGCTGTTTTCCTAACACCGCTACTACAAAAAAAAAGACATTCACGGGGTTCTCGGAAAAGAAAAAAGGGGTTCGCGATGGGGGCTCCAGAGAAAAGATTGAAAGGGGACACAAAGGGTGGTCCCTTTTTTCCCCTGGAGGGCAGGAAATACTGCGTCAGGGGTCGGTCTTAAAGAAGAAAGGAATGGGGGGTTGTCGACACCCAAGGGTACCTAAGGAGGAGGAGTGAAGAACGCGCTGAATCCACCCTCAAGGAAGAGAATCACAAGAAGAAAGTCAGCTGTGAAAATAGAACCGACATGGGAAGTTATCTGACGCGGCCCGCAAAGATCGTGGAGAAGCCAACAAACAAGGTAACAATCCGGTTAACCCAGACGACCTCTGAAAGGACAGTAAGTGCGTTTTAGAAGCCGATTGGTTTCCTAACAGAAGAAAAGAGGATTTGGAAGCAGAGCCAACTACCTAACCGGGGAGGCAGATAGGGAGATCTGGAAAGGAGAGGAGGAAGGTCGTTTGTGGAAAAGACGGCGTGGAGTACCTTAACACCCGGGAAAGGTCCGTTCTCCGGCCCCCCAGGAACACTTTTGGAGCACGAGACGTGGCTGACAAAAAGAAAAGCACAACCGGGGGGACCCGTTCGTGCAGGCGCCTGCAATAGAGAGGGTTGAAGGGGGGGGCATTTCCTTCGAATTCTTCCAGCAAAAGACTCTTGGACAGAGAATAGAAAAGGAGACCGAGTCTCGTAGAAAACTAAGAACACCAACCACTGATAGGATGGAAAAGAGATAAAATTGGGCGGAACTAATAGTCCTGTCTTCGTCGGAAAGATGGAGGGACGGCGAAGGAAGATAAACCCTCGAAGGAGGGGAACGGAAGGAAATCTTGGGGACGGTCGGCATGGTGCGGTTGCGAAGCCAGCGAAAGGGTTGGAAAGGCTACGTCAGTTCACAGACCCAGGAGGAGTAAAGGGGAGTCGGTGGTAGGCAACAGAACGTTGGTCTCAGGGGAGGGAGGAGCAAAGGGCAAATACGGGCTCGTCGGTTAGCCGTGGCAGTGGGGAAGGCAACGGATGAGAGAATAGGTGGACTTTGACATCGACCTTGACGGAAAAAAAGAAAGGGTCCAGAAACTTCGCTGGTTCATCATATGGGGGGAGAGGGGGTGCGGGGTTGGGATAGCGGGTCTCCTTAGGTGATAGAAACAGCGGGGGGGAGGGACTAACGATTCCAAAACAGAATCAGGCAAAACTTGGCAGGAAGAAATGACGAAGGGTAGAAATCCGGTCGGCCTTGTAGGGATTCTACACACCAGAAGGCCACCCACTCCGTCCCACGGGAGGGGGGGAAAATCTGCAATACGCCGAAACCAGTTCCAGCACGGCGTTGTTGATATCCACGGGAGGAGAAAAAGAGGCTCGTGCGGCATTGAAAAGTCAGGGGGATCTTGGTTTTTGTTCCGTGAGAGGGGAGGGCCAAAAACGGATTCTAACTGATCATCAAAAAAGCGGCAAAACCGGGAATAAGGGTTAAGTTGGTTTTTACCAGAAAGGTTGGCTCGCTATCTGCGTAAAGGGCAGACGGGGGGACCCGGGTAAACTCCCCGTGGACCATAGGGGTGTTGACATCACCAGAAAAGAAAACGCCTGACGAATAGGGAGGGAACTTTGGGGGAGAAATTGAACGCATAAGAAGGGGGGGAGACAAAGAGAGAAATAATCGCCACGAGAAGGAAGATACCGGGATAGAAAAGTGTCACATCAGCAACTCGAAAAACTGTCCGCACAGGAGACAATCCGCTCGTGAAGGAAGAAAAATTACCTCTTGACCTTTCAAGAAGAGAGAAAAGAAAAGAAGCAAGGGTGTTCGCAGGTATAATTAAAGAGAGACAAACGGGGTCCGGGGGATTGGAAGGGGTGTAAAAGTCTGGGGCCCTAAAGTGGGCCTCCAACAAGAAAAACTCAGGAAACATAAGGGGAACGAGACTAACGACTCTGGCGCCTAGAACTAAAAGCGCCAACCGGAAGGGCACGTCGGGGCCATTTTACCATAAGGACCCTCCGCCGACACAGGCCCTTGATCAACAGGAAAGAAGAGGGAAGAAACTGCGCCATCGGCATATTAGTCAGATGGTCAATTATCATGGAGGGGGGGGAGAGTGGAGGAAAAGGGGGTCGTGGGGGTCCGGCGTGGGGGGGAAGAACGGCTGTGATGCTACCTGCCGTTTGGGGGGAACGATGGGAAGGGAGGGGAAGGCGATCGAGTACTCAGGGCGCTTCAGGAGTGGGTGGGAAAAAGTTCGGAGGAAGGAGGGGATGTACGGAGCTATGGAATGAAAGGGAGAAAAAGGGAAAAGAAAAGAATAACGATGTTGCGGCGTTTTCCGCGTGGTGGGAAGGGAAAAAATCCGGGAAGAGGTAGGGAGGGTTCTTGCCGGCCCGGCAGCATATGAGAGGCGATCAGGTGAAAAGGGCGGTCCTCAAGCGGAGGCCCAGGGGCTGTAATGCAAAAAGGAACGAAAGCAGGAAAGGGCAAGCTGGTGCCTCGGGCATGGCTTTCTTGGCAAAGGGAGGGAAGATCGAAGGTAGGAGAAGAAAGACTCAGTTTTCTATGTTGATCACCCTGCCCTCCCATGACTAAAAAGGGATCGAAAAAGATAAAGGAAAAAATGGGAAGGGAAGAAGGGGCTCAGAAAAAAAAAGGCATGGGGGAAAAAGAGGACACCTTCATCAAGAACTGACCGACAAGGGGGAAAAAAAGGAAAGGAAAGACCGCGGAAAAATCACTACTGCCCGAGGCACCAGTCACATCCTTACTAAAAAGTAGGTTGAAGGAGAAGACCGGTAACGCTGTACCGGGAATTGAAAAAAAGGGGTTAGAAATCTTTCTGCCATACCGTGAAGGAAAAGGGAGCAACACAAAGACCGTCTCCAGGCGAAACAACACTCGACACTTAAGAAGTCGGAGGACAAGGAGGAAGACTCGCCGGGGCCGGAAACAGAAAAGGCTTTCCACAAGACCAAACGCACAAAAAAACAGAGATGCTCCTGAAGCAAGTTACTTCCATAGCCCAGAAGAGGGAAAAAAAAACTGAAGAGGAGGAGAAAAAAAGCATGGGACAGGCCCGCCAGCACATCCGACTTCAAAAAACCGGGACCACAAATAAGAACCCCCTATAACCCTCCAAGAAGGAGGGCAAAAAGAATAACTCGACTTATTCCGAGGTGCTTGCAGGGGAAGAGCCTGAGACAGTGGAGGACACGTGTGTCGTCGAGGGTCTTAAATAGGCGAGAGATTGCCGCGCCTTTCGGCTGAAAGGGGGAAGGCCTCGTATGCGTAGTTCAGGGACATAGAAAAGGTATCGTAGTTTCCGGGACTTGTTGGAGTTAAAAAAAAAATGACGGGGGAAGACCAGCAAGTCGACACGTCGGCAATCGTGCCGGGGAAAAAAGAATAAAAAAGAAAAGGAGGCGGAGACTTCGTCCTTATGATCAGTTGACCTCTAGAGACCAAAAAAAGAGAGGCCGCGAGGAGTGAGGTCTATTCGAAAGGAGAGGAGAGGTAGTTATTGCTGATTCTGGGACGGGGGCACGAGCATCCAGTATTGAAAAGGTCCACAACGTAGAAAAAAGAACTTTGGCAGTGGATTAAAAATGTATATCAATACGAGAATTGGAGGAAAAAGTTAAAGCATCGGCATCGCGAAAAAAGCTGGCTGCGGGGAAAAAGGGTGAGTCACAAATATGGACACGTGGAGGGAACCATGTCGGGCAGCATAAAGACGGAAATAACGTCATACGCGATGTTCATCCAGCCGGGGAAGGGGCAACAGAAAAATCTACCATACTGCTACTTGCTACGAGCAAAGTAGTAAAGAGAGTCAAAAAAAGGGGGCGGGGCAAAATGGGGGGAGGATAAGAGCATCAACCAACCACGACAGGGTGGGGAAGGACGCGGAACGTATCACAAAAGAGGGTCGTATCAAAGCCAGGAATCGGATGGCAGCTAACCAAGGCCTGCCTCTTGAAAAATCCGGGGGGGACAAGGTCGGGGGGAAGAGTAAAAGATGGGTGCTTCCAGGCTTCTTAACCTGACCTCCTAATGGGTGTTGGAGGGAACAATGGGAAAATTCCTACCATATTTGAGGAGAAGCTCTGTAATCACAAGAACGGGAGGTCTGTTGGGGAATCAGGACTATGAAACCTCGTTGAAGAAATAAAATAAAAGCCACGGACCTTTCCCTCTCCCAACGTTCGAGAGAAACACTCTTCGAAGGGTGAAAACATACCGCTGATTAAAAAGTTCTGAGGTTAAGGAAGGGAAGAAGTGGGTTGAATCCACGATAGAACATATCGAGAGAAAAATTAACCAATAGAGGCCACTTACCTAATACGATCGAAATGCAGACTGGCAAGGAAATTTGTGGAAGAAAAGTTTCAGTGGCCTAACCACCGAGAAGAGGGAACTGTCGTATCGGCACCCACAGAAGGAAGAAGGAAGGAAAACCAATAGGGGGGTCCTCCAAAATGGCTGACAAGGGCACACCTCACCGCCGACCGGAAAGGGGGCACGAAGAAAAGGGGCCTAGTGATGCTCCGTGTCGAGCATCCCTGTAAAAAAAAGCCCGCAAAAAGAGTATCCGAGGAAGAAGAGGACGAAGAAGTGTAAGGGAAAAAATCGCCGGGGGGAAAAATGATCTCAACAACAAACGTAGTAAGGGGTCGCGAAAAAAGAGCGGGGGCCGACTAATTCTTCGAAAGAGACGGACGGGAAAATGGGGGTTCGGCGAAGACATATTGCCCGAAAAGAACGCAGGCCTTTGCTCACTCGTTACTTACGGGGGGAGGTGTGGACCAATTTTTAGAAGGGGTAGGAACAAAAAGTGGCCCGGCGAACGGCGGGGTCACCTCCAGGGAGGAAGCAGGGGGTCCCAGACGGAGCGTTGGGGATGCAGGAAACGGTCTAGGCATTCGTCCAAGGGAGAGGAAGAATTCTCGTCGGTTAGGGGGAAAAAGGGCGTGGGGAAAAGAATTGAAGAGATATGGTATCGTGAGAACACACAGGTTAACGCGGGCAAAAAGCGGAGCTGTGAAGGTCGGAAAGTGTAGGATATTGTCAGCAGTTGTGAGCGCGGAAAAGGGAAAAGCGCGGAGGGAAAAAGACGGATTGTCTAGAGGGAAAGGATCAGGCGGGATCGGGAGCACGATGGGTTGGACGAACAGCATCAAGGGCAGGGGAACCGGGTAGCTACAAAAAACTTGCAGAGACCGACCAAAAAAACCGGCCGTTTCCAAAGGTTTACGAACCGGGTCAACGGGACTGAAAGAACGGAAGAACCACAAAGAAAAAAAAAACCCGACAGCGTTTTAGGCGTCCATCCGCTGGAGCCCAATCCTCATTGGGAGGACCATTTCCTCTACCACCCCTAAAGGAATTTGGGAGTTTCCTTTCAACCTCCTGTTACGGTCCTTCTCAAACCTCGGAATTGAGACGGATGGTAGATGGTTGAAATGATTAACAGGCGTCGTATCTTCGTGGTAGAAAAGGGGATGATGCGCAAAACCAAAACGGTTACCATCTGGGGGAAATAGCCTTCACTGCTTCACACAAGGAAGGCAGATTGAAAAAGGGGGGAAAATGTGACACGCCACTCGTATCACTTTATTTGGTGGCAGTAATAAAAAGAGGGTGAACGGAGGGAAATGGTCCGTTCTCTAAAATCACGAAATCATCAGCAATCGCCAGAAAAAAATAAGTGCCCGGTAGGAAAAAGAAAGATAGAAAAAAAGGGACTACTGGAGAAGACCGGCAATCCGCTGGGAAAGGAAAAGGACCGGCCGGGAAGAAGGAGAATAAGGGTGTCGATTTACAGGCTTGCTGCACTGAAGAAAGGTCTCTGATGAGCATTCCAATGGTTTCAAAGAAAAAAAAAGGGAGACTAAAACGACTGCTCCAGTCCGATACCGGGAACACCACGTGGTAAACGTCCTACGAGGACTTCCAAACCGTCCGGGAAAAATGCACGCGCCAAGACATAATCAATGAAATAAAAGGGCCGACGGGGGAGAAAAGAGAAAAAAGACTTGAAGGGCAAAGGCCTTCCTGACAAGTCCGCAGGGAAGAAGAGGGGAGGAAGGAAGAGGTAGAGTCGGAGGTTCTCTGTGGTCGGTGGTTTCGGAAAAGAGTTCAGGGAGGACTGCCGCCGGTTGGATGGTAGAAAGAAAAGGAAGGGGGGATGCCGAGATGGCTATTGCCGTCATGGCAGGCGCATAGGGGCGCGGAAAAAGAGCATGTGTCTGGCCTTCTAGAACTTTAAAGCTAGAAAAATGGTTTGCACGCTGGGGGGGCTGTAAGACTCAACGTGGGTGCTTGAACGAGGAGGGGGGGGAGGCCGAGAAGTGTCAGCAGCTGCGAGACCAAATCCATGGGGGAAAAAAGACCTCCCGAGAAAATCCTAAAAGCAGCCGGTACGCCGAGGGACCTGCATTCTTGGGGAAAAGATTCTTAAGAGGACCGGCGAGTGTCAGAGCCGATCTATAAAGAAGGGGGGAAAGGATGGAAACTGCCTCCCAGGCCTGAAGCTCGAGGGTCAGGAGCAAGGGAGATAGCTCAAGACAAAGGAAGAAGCAGAAGATCCCTTACCCTCTCGAGCTTCCAGTGTGGAGGACATTGGTTTAGGAAAAGGAACACCTGGAGAAAGAAAAGAAGAAGGGCAACCAACCTCTAAACGTCAAAAAAAGGAAAACGTCACCAGCATCCATCCGCCTCGGAGAAGAAGTGCGTGGGCAGAAAAAAGAGGCGGAGGTCCGGGTAACATCTCTACTTTGAGGAAACCATAAAGGGAAGACATCAAAATCATCGTCCAGCACACGGAAAGAAAAGGGAAAAATCATGCGAACCATCCAGAAACAGGAAGAAAAAAAAATCGCCGCATGAGACAGTCATCCTACTCCGCAGAAACCCTCAAAAGAAAAGGTAAGACACCTACACACATTCGCAGGAAGCGCCCAGGCAAAGAAAAACGCCACAAGAGGAAAGCCATCGTATCCTCAAAAGGGCCATGCAAGGAAGGAAAAAAGAACTTCAAACCGAAGAACAACCACCCTATACCTCCTACCGACCAGGGAAAAAGCATAAACTCGACTAAGGACCGGAGAGGGGAAGAAGGGGGGGCCTTTTTGCCCTTCATCACTTCGGAAATAGGGAGAAGGTGTCGGACGGGAAGAAGGGAACAAATGGAAGTAGCTGGGCACCACTCCCTCAAGGGGAAAGCTTTCATAGGGAATACCGTGCGTAGTCGGCGACCTCGAAGGGGCAAAAGACGTGGTTGCTGTGCACAGAGGGTCGGACGGAAACATCGACCACTTCGTTAGAAAACACGCACCAGAAGAGCAACAAAAAACGTAGCAGTCAAGAGCAGGGGAAAAGGAGATAAAGTGCCATACCCGGGAGGGAGAAAAGCCGGGTAGAAAGGGAGAACGCGACGTAGAAGGCGATTTCTAGCAACTCTAAGTTCAGGGGGAGTCAAAAGGGGTTTTCGGGAGCAAAGCAGGAAGAACCCGGCCCAAGCAAATGTCAGATTAATTGCTAGAGACTTTGTCTAAAACAGAAAGGGGAAGATGGGCGGGAAGACAGCTCGCGTGTCTGCCGGAGTCTTTGTTTTTGGAAGCAAAGGGGGAGGGTAGATGGAGGGCAAAACTGAGAAAAAAAAAAAAGACTGAGGGGTAAAGTCAAAACTTTGCACTGGGGGGAGAACACCCATACTAAAAGACGACGTTCTGGCATAATGCGGATAAAGGGGACAAAAAAAGCCGGAAAAAGGGCCATTTCTAGTAGAAAAACCGCTAAGGAAAACCGACAGGTCGTGGGGTGGGAAAAGGATAGGCCACAGTCCAGGATGGTCTATTTTCAAAACCAAGACAGAGGCCGCGGAGAAAAAACAACCGCGAAAGGGGGACCTGGTTTCCGCCGTGACCACGGGGTGGGACAGAACTACGGCGCTGTTCTGCTGGGAAAAAGAGACCGTCTTTTGGTACACGAAAAAAAGGGGGAACGGCCTACCGCTATCGTGAGGCGCTGAATAGAAAAAAACTGTGCTTTTGGACGGTGGAAAGAAGCTGGGGGCAGATCACCGCCCTGAGAGCGTAAGCCAAGCGGCAAAAAACACGATTCTGACGCGATCACGAAAAGGAAAAGTCATAACAGGGAAAAAAGAGTTACGGCCTGATTACCATGGGGGGTAGGTGCGTTTACGCAGTCTATGTGGGGACAAGAGCATGCGTATGTTTCAAGTCTCGATTCCAGAACAAGACTAAAGAACCGGCACCGCTGGAAAATGTTAAGAAAGGTCGGGGTGCCTCCCACCAAAAAAAACGGGACCAAAAGGGGAGGGGTCTAATGGACACCCCTGGAGGTTAACTAGTACGTGGGAAGGGAATCGGGTCCTCACGCAGAAAGAAAGAAAGAAGCCCAAAGACCATCCACCGTTCGGGGGAGGTGCGCCGACAGGGGGGGGAGGGGAGCGCCTCAGAAGAAAAGGAAGCCAAAAAAGGTACGTGGAGCGGAGGGACGAATTAGAAGAGCAAAAGCGTTCGACATAATCTCTCAAAAAAAAAAAAGGAGAGGGAAGGAGAAAGAAGTGGAGAACGAAAACGATCTGTCCGACTACTCGCTTAAAGAAAGAAACGTCTCGGAGGAGGAGAGACGAGGAAATCGACAGGCGCAAGAGGGGGGAAACGGGCGAAAAAACTTGTCACGATTACGTAAAGGCATGGTGAGTGGGACCGATGGGAGAACCAGACGTGCGGACCCAAGAGTGGGTGCCCTTAAACCAAGGAAAAAAAAAAGGGTGAAGATCAAGAAGGAGGCATCAAGTAAGGAGACAAAAAGAACGTGGTCTCGGACTCTTCCAGCGAGGGAAAAATCTGCAGCCGGCGGGGGAACATCAGGACTTCAACCTTATTCAGAGAAGAGATCGTGGAGAAAGGAAAGCGTCGACATTGGTCAGACGCGTCAAGGGCGAAGGTGTTTCGGCATGGTCAAAAGCAAAGGGGAGAGGAGGGAGAAAGAACGAAGTTCGGGAGCAACAGCGAGAGAAAGATCCAGAAATGAGGGCTGCAAAAAAAGAAACGAGGAATCTTCACAACTCGTGGAGAACCGAAGGGGGTTACACTTGTGCGGAAAACAAAAAAGCAGGTGTAGCATCAACCAGGGAAAAGGGAAAAAAATGGGTGGACAGCTCTGCCAGAAAGAAAATGGGGCACCTTCACGGGACAAGCGGGTGGGCGCGGCCATCCCTGATCGGCTACCATATCTGAAAAAAGAGGGGGGGGATAAAGCGCGACCACAAGGGGAAAAAGGGGGGGGGTTTGTTTTGCCGTAGCGAGGTATAAAACCTTTACAAAAGGGAGCTTGATGGAAAGAAGGGAGCAGAAATCCAAAAAACTTCGCCTTTGGTAGATGTTGAAAGACGGCGGAGATAGGTGGGGGCAAAAGGGGAGAGGGTTTAACCCCTTGGACCCTCTGTTTGCCAGCCTTGCCCAAAAAAAAAAAGCTCGAGGGTACATGGCAGCAAGTGTCCAAGAGAGAGCACTTGATTGTTAAAAGGTAGAAGTCGAGAAGGACCCGGCATGTAAATTGCTAGGAAAAAGAAAAAAAATAAAAAGAAGTGGGGCCCTGCATCCAAAGGCAATCCGAGCTGAAGAAGAAAAAGACCGCTGTTACCGGGCACGATCTATCCTTCCGGAAACGCAGCCTACTTAGAGGGATCAGCTGGTTCGAACGCCCGCACTACGGGGAAAGACGACGTGCACAAAAGCTGCCCGAAGTGTGCACAGCAAAAGAGAAAAAGAACTAGAAAAGGAGGAAAACTGGCACCGACAAAAAGGACTTAAAAAAAAAACTTCTGACAAGGCGTGGCATTCCACTCCGTAAAAAAAAGGAACGAAACACCACGTGATCACTAAGAGCTGCACGGGAAAAGGAAAATTTCCCCTGACAACGAGAATAGGATTTATTGAACTTTTGTAATTCATCCGTTCGATCAGAGAACTTGGGAAAAGGAGGGGGTGCAGGGCACGCGGGGATGTTAGGCGCGTGAAAAAGGGCGGGCAAGAGGTGTGCTGCCGGGCGTATATGGCCTGACAGGGAATGAAAGCTCTTGTGAGCGCGAGAAAAGGGCCAATGAGGGTCTTCCGGCGAGGAGGAAGAGGAAATACAAGCACAAACCCCACTACATACACCACAAAGGGGGAAAGGTGGGGTTCGCGCCTGGAGACGGCGGACTTTTTGAGGGGAGAAGCTGGTGAGTGGGAGCAGCTAATTCGACGCTCTGTGCCCCTCCCAAAAAAAGAGGACCCGTGAAAGAGGATGGACGCAAGGACACGGATGGGAGGGAGGAAAGAAGGGGGGGGTTACCAGGAGGGTCTTGACTCTCTTGAGCGTGGAGAGGGAAGGGTCGGCCGAGAAGGAAAGAGGAATCCACTGCCCTCCAAGGCCTGGCATCAAGAGCCGTGCAGTTATCATCCTGCATCAACACTCGACAAAGGGGGAGGAAAGATCTGATTCAGCGCTAGGAACGCTCGAGCTTGAAGGAAGGAAAAAGGGGGGGAAAATCGAACCCGTCGTGCGACCGATCATATCCAGAAAAAGCGAACGAGAAGAAAAAAAAGAAGTCTGAAGAATGCCCCAGCAGCCACGTCATCGCGTACCGGAGAAAACAGCCGCAGAATAAGATGGAGGACAGGGGGACATATCGAATTGTCTCAGTCTGAAGGACCGGCCGGCAGCAGGTCCATCAAATCGGAAGAACGCAGAAGAACGAGGGGAAAACCATCAGAAACACTGCGCAAAGGCCGGATGCGAAAAAAAATTCCATGCAGAAGGGCAGAAACAGAAATGCAACTCGCCCAAAAAAGAAAGATGCATCCTGAAGCGCAAGGCCTAAAAGAGACTGTCGGCAAGAACGCGGGGGAATCCCTCCAAAACGGCCCGGCCGACATCATCCAAACGAAGAAGAAAAAACTAAAAATAAACCCGAAAGACCTACCGACCCGGCAGTAAGCTACTCTGCCAGCCGGGAGAAAGGGGGGGAAAGGTTGAGAGAAGTCACGTCCGATCTATCCGGTGGGGTAGGAGGAAGAGGTAAAAGAGGGACGAGCGGAACAATTTCCAAGCCTTAGGTGTCCAGGGGGGGAGGGAGGGAAATCTTAGGAGTCAGTGCTACCTCGGAAGGAGGGAGTGAAGGAAAAATGGGAAAGGGGGTGGCTGTGAACCACCACTTCTTACGAGAGGCAACCTCGAAGGAAAAAAGTCGCTTGCGGGAAGCGAAGAGGAGGGGAGGCTTCGGCCGTGCGTCCGGAGAGGGGGGGCCAGTGGGAGGAAAAAGGGGGGAGGGATAGACCGTTCTCTCATTCTTCCACTCGTTTGCATTTTTCGACCAAAAAGAAGGAGTTCGTTCGTTCGGGGGGGGCCGTGAATTTTCTAGCACTGCAAGAAGGTGAAAGAAAAAGACATGAGGAAGATTATTGCTCTATTACTCTACCACATCAAAAAATGAAAAAGGAAAGGGTGAGGAAAAGGAAAAGAAATTGCAAAGTCGGCAACTTCCGGAGGGAGAGGTGGGGGGCACACATCCAGTGGTCCACGGTATTGAAACAGTGGAGAAGAATCAGAACGGGAAGAGGGAAAGGAGAGTTAGAAGGCCGTGCCGGGGCACCAAAAACAAGCTAAGAAAAGACGACGACGTTCTTGGCAATAGAGAGAAGGAGACAGAAGGATCACCTTCGTGGCCATGGGGTTAGGAAAACACTTCAGGTACTTGAAACACACACACAAAAGCGCCAAAAGGGGCGCGACAAATTGAGCACTACCTAGCAGCGAGGAAAAGACATCCGGAAAGACTGAAACCTAAAGGAAAAAGGGGGGGGAGAAGCCAGGAATGATCGTGCAGATTGGGGGTAAAAAACGGGATCGTGTGGAGGTCTTAAATGCTGAACAAGGATTTGCGCAAACCTTTGGGACAGAAAGGAAAAGATCTCTACACGCGCTTAATCCGCAGACCCACTGATTCTTGTGGGGAATAGGAGGGAGAGCGCTGTTGCAAAAAAAGCGAAACATGTCCCCTGCGCGAAAAACTTCTAAAGGACACACAGTATCCAAGTTTACACCAGCGAAGGCTGAGGAAAAAAAGTGAAAAGAGTCAAACGGTTACGCAGGTTTGGGGGGAGGGAAGAGTCAAAAGAAGAATCGGCCGGACATCCACGATGCACGGACCAGAAAAAATCAGGAGAGGGAGTAAGAATGTGAACGAGAACAACGACGTTGGGCGAAGGTCGGATGTACCGCTTCGATCGCACCCCTGGGGGCGAAAGGAAGGGTCGACGGGCAAGGGGGGTCCAACGACAGAGTGGCTTGGACAACGGCTCACAAGCACTGACCCGTAGAAAGAGGGCCGACGGAATTCAGATTGGAGCCGTTTCGGGGGGAACCTGTAAAGGCAGAACCGCCTCGTCCGCGACGGCACAGGCTAAAAAAAAAAATATAATACGAAATAAGGTAGGCCCGGTTCGACAAAAAAGGGGGAACAAGTAGGAGGATGAAAATATAGAGATATGCGCGGAAAAGAGGAAGGCAGCGTCCGAGCGCGACAGGGGTGGGGAAAATCGAGTGTTCGGCGAATTGGAGATGCCGCGAAATTCCAACCCAAAGCACACGCCCCCAACAGAAGAAAAACAAGAGGAGGATGTCCGTCTTGCGAACTCTTAAGAATATGAACGCAACGGTAAAGACCCTTCGTGCGTACCAAGTTTTTTCCTCTCAAAAAAAAAAGGGCCACTCCAGGGGAGGAATCCTTTATCAGGACGGGAGCTTTGAGGGCAAAACGAACGTGGGGTCTGCGGAAAGAAAGAGAGTCATAAGTCAGGTTAGTTTCCTGGTCGTTAAGGAAGGCCAAAAGGTTGGGAAAAGAAAAAAGAGACCTTCGTAAACGCACGCTAAACATGTTCGAAAAAAGGGGAACCGGGTCTAAGCTGGGGAAGAAAGATCCGTTTTGCCTTGCGCATTTAAGAGAAAAAAAGCTCCAGGAAAAACAAGCTTTGCTCGGCGCATTCCACCAGAAAGGGAAAAGGGATTCATCGGGTGTTAGAACATCCTGGGGCACGGGAGGGTACCACCTGGGGGTCGAAACAAGCGTCAGTGCAGCAGGCACCGAAAACCTTACCCAAGGTTTTAAAAAAGAAAATGTGGAACGTGCTGAACAAAAGAGAAAACGGCGGTTGGGGGAAGGAGTCGGCAGCCCTGATTCGGAGAAACGCTGCAATAGGGGGGGGAGAAGGGTTCCCAGAAAAGGGAGAATGGCTCGGGGTTGTGGGTGGCTTAAGGGGGGAACACTTGCCACTGATTGCAGGCTCCAAATCACTCAAAAGGGAGAGCAGGGGTGGTGCCACACTTCGGGATAAAAAAATCAGGGAGTAGCAACCTTTCTTGAATAGGGTTACCCCCTAACCGGGGAGGGATCAAGCGCCGGAAGACCTCTAGGACTGGAAGGAAGGGTTGAAAGCAGCCGAGGGGGACACTTGATTGTTGGAGCCTAAAAATATAGTAAAAGAGGAAACGATGGAGGGGGAAAGTCAACGGCCTTGCTCTAAAAAGCCAATTCAAAATAAATAAATGCAGCCTTTCAGCCAAGTCGACAATCCTCCGCCGCGGGGGGAAAAAAGCAGGGAGACAACTCACTGAGCGATGGCCGCAGAGAGGAAGCCTAACCGGGGTTGAAGATAAAGGTGGTACTACCCTCGCGACGTGGGTCGTTCTATTTCGTCAAAGGAAAACCATCAAAAGGGGAAATCCCAAAGCAAACGGCAACTAACTACAAGGAGTAGGGGCCAGGACCTGCCCGCCTACGTGACTTCACACGAAAAACAGGGGCCAACGAGCCAGACAACTCCTTCACCAATACCCCACACTACGAAAAGGGCTGAAAGACTGGAGACTTGAAGGTCCAAGGGAAGGGAAAGGAAAAAGGCAATAGGGAAGGTCCGTTTTTATGAAATGCCGGGAGAGAGGAGGGGGTCGGGGAGAGTGGAGTTAAGCGGCTGTGATGCTGATGACTGACCTTTTGGGAGAAAGGAGGTCATGACTGGGGAGGGGATTGGGGCTAGGGTCAAGGCTTCAGGCGCTCGTTGGGCGCTCTTGAAGACAGGCTGGGTCTGGCCGCTATGATGAAAGGGGGAAAAGGAGAGAGACGGAAGGGAAAAAGAGGGGCGGGAGCCTGTTCACGGGCGTCGTGATGTTTCTGGACTATGGGAAAAAGGGTTCTTAACTGCGAACATAGAGCCGCTGAAAAAAGAGCCTCAAACTGGGCGGCTGTCTGCACCCGCAAAAGGGTACGCAGGGGGGGAAAGAGGGGAGTCTGGTAAAAGAGGGGAGTCGTTGGGCAGCTGGGCTTGACTCGTTCGCAGTGGCGTCTGAAGGGGAGTACTTACGGGTTAATCAGACAGGAAGCGCGAGCTTTTTCAGGGATCTCGGGGGAAAGAGAAGAAGAGAGGAGAGAGAGATGCAGGCCGACTCCAACGCTCGATCTTAAAGGGAGGAAGGGAGGGTCAACCTCAAAAGAAAGGGGACCGAGGAGCCGGC
>Ga0179593_1404109_pt1 | contig 27325 bp, 41 predicted proteins | sample CZODoug2_1_08_16_FD_185931 | JGI IMG/M metagenome (GOLD analysis project Ga0179593, IMG submission 185931) | Vadose zone soil fungal communities from Angelo Coast Range Reserve, California, USA - CZODoug2_1_08_16fungal (PacBio error correction) | ecosystem: Environmental > Terrestrial > Soil >...
CAGGGCACGCACTCGCTCCCGAAGAAGAAAGTATGCTGGGGGTGTTTACACGCGACGATGATGGGGGAGGAAAAGGGCGTGTTGGGCTTGAATGGCGCCGCCGCGAGCGCTTCCAAAGGGTGCCAGAAATTCAGGCCCTGCCTGCTCCGGCCACCCGGTGGCTGTGAAGCTTTCAAAACGCCGCCTTGTGCCCTAACAGAGCGGCCCCGGGGCAGGGGGCGGTAGACCATCACGAGAAGGATGGGGCAGGCGAACCCAACCCCAGCAAAAGATCTTGACCGGCAAAAGGCGAAAACCGCCGAACACGCCAAACGGCCCAGCGGAGTCGCCCTGTGCGTTTCACAAACAGAAAGGATAAGGGACAAAGTGTAGCAGCGCGGGAGGGGGGGGACACACCACCGCCGAAAAGCAAAAATCCGCAGATGGTTGTGCGTGCGTCGAGAGACTCGCCCCCGAGAAACGGGGGTGGCAAGCAAATCTCACGCGGTAATTGAGAAAAGCGCATTGAAAAACCCCACAAAAGAGAGGAACAGGCCGCTCCAAGTGATAGACCCAAGGGGGAGGGGGGGCCAATCTTGCGCCCCTCAGGGCACACAGACCCATTCTGTTCACGGCAAAAAGGGGGAAAGGGGGGGAAGTTAACAAAACATAAAAAGGTCGCTCCGCTCAGGCAGGTTGCAGAAAGGGCGCGGACAAGACATAATGGGCAAACCCCAACCCAAAGGACCGTGTCTTCCAACGAATCTGAAAGCCATCGTGCAGGCAATCGCAGCCCGGATCTGGGCGGGGGGGGGCTTTATCAAAGGATCAGCATTGACGTGAGTCGGGTCTGGGTGCGAAAAACTTCGAAAAAAGTTGAGTAGAAGCGTGGCGTCAGAAAGCCGATAGGAAAAATCAAGGTCGTAGTCTGTCAAAGAGCGGTGAAAATGGTCAGAGTCATCAAAAAAACAGAGTCAACAGAAGCCCCTCGGGAAAGTTCTTCGGGGGCCTGCAAACGACAGATGAAAAAAGAAACGGCAGCGTCGGCCAAGACCCAGGCAAGTGAAAGAACTAGTAGTATCACAGTGACGGACAAAAAAAAGACCCCTTCATTGCTCAATGGTCAAGAGTAAGCGGGACGCGATGTTGCCCGAAGATGAAGAAAAGGAGAGGGGGACCTAAAAGTGAAGCCTGGGGGATAATGCCCCGGTACTCATGCTAAATACAAGTGGGGACTGAGAAAAGGGCCCAAGGGCCCGTAAAGGGAAGACCGAAAGGGTGGGGTATGCAATCGCCGCGCAAAACGGCGGTTCTAAATAGATGCTCTTTGTCCCAAACATTGGGTTTCAGACACAAAGAATCGATGAAAAAACTTGGGTGGGGCGCGATGGGGAAGGCGCATCGCGTCAAAAGGGTTGGGCAGCATACGCTGGCCGCGGGGACGCAGTGGCGCGACGTACGACAGGCGTTTTGGACCAAAATTGAACAGAGGGGGACACTTCGTTTGCAGCGTCGCGAGGGTACGGGGAGCTAAGGACCCCGCCGCGAGACCAGGGTGGCAGACCAGGCGAAGACAAGGGGGTACCAATGGAGGAAACCAACAAGCAATAGAAGGACAGAAGAAGCATAACCTGAACGCCAAAGCAGTCCCAACTATCAGAGGGTGCAAACATAGACGGAGCTGCGCGATGGCGGGAGGATATGGCAAAGAGCGCGGGTTTAAGTAACGCCTGAACGCGAAAGGTTGAGAAAAAAAGACGCAGGAAAGAAACACATCCAACAACGACAAAAAAACTGAGATAACGGAGACGCGGAGAATCAGATAGGGAGCCGTAAATGGAATCCACTCACAAGAAACGCCTAACATGCATTTTGAAGGAGTCGGGAAGGTTCTTGTCCACTCTCGATTACAAAGTCATGCGAGACAGATACAATGATGCAGAGGTCATAATAAAAAGCAGGCTCTTCCCGGTACAAGCACGGCGGTCGTGTGGGGGGTTTTCGACGAAAACGGGCATGAAGACTCCAGGTCAGGGCAAGGCCAAAACGCTGGGCTGTCGGGGGGAGTTGAACGAACGACGAAAAGCCCAGATACTACAATCCAAGGCTAATATGGGCTGAAAATCTTCGACAAGCTTAGTCCAAACCTACCCGACGATTGGTTGGGTAAGGTCAGCGGAGCAAAAGGAAAAAGGAGAGAAAGGTCGAGACTCCCATGGGTGAAAGTTTCCCACGGAAAATTGAGCGGACCAAGGAGTGGAGAGAGAAGCTCCTTTCATAAAAGAAATTGCAATCATCGATGGCCACGCAAAAGTATGGAGGGGGAGCAAGGTCAAAACAACTGAGCTATTAGTTCCGACATTTTAAAGAATGCACCACGGAGAAAGAAAACAGGACTTGGGCTCTTGGAAAACAAACAACAAGAAACGAACGGGAGGGAGAGAACTTGGCGTTGCACCGGGAAAGGGGCTTGTGTCGGCAAACCGCGGTCGTGAAAAATCAGGGTTTTGTTTGTAAAAAAGGGCAAAACGATTAAAGAACGGTGACGAAAAGCGGAGAACAAAATAGTGGAAAGAAAACGAAATCAGGTCAAGAAAATCAGAGGGAAAAATGCCCCTAAAAAAAACGTCTTCGGAAGAAAGATAGATAATGGGGCGGAGTTTGGGTGGGTGGCGAGAAAGCCAGAGCGATGCCAGAAGCCGGTGTCGGTATTGCTGTTGCGGAGTTAACAAACGGTGATGGAAAGAAAAATACGGTCATATCTTCTAAGGACTCCCAAAACATCGGTTGAAGGGAAAAGCGGGAACACGGGGAGGGAGCAACATAAGAACGTTGGTTTGTGACAAAAAGACAAATTTTAAAACAAGAAGGTCCGTGGGAATCTACGGTCGTCCGAACTATAAAGTGGTGGAATTCAACAGCAAGGGAAAACAGAGCGAACTTGTTGGAAAATCTTCAAAGAGGGGATTCTTAGACGGGAAAAACAAGAGCCTATCCCAAAAAACATACCTGACCGGAGAAAGAAAGTTAAGAGAAAATACAGTTCCTCGTCCGTGAAATCTTCAACCGCCCGCGTGCTAGTCGTGGAAGTTGTGTGGGCCGACGGATGGTTCGGCACTAGGAAAAATCGGTGAGTGGAGGGTCTTGGGTGTTGGAAGGGACGGGACCCGCCACTGTTTTCCTCCACCCTAATGAGAAAGGAACGAAACAAAAACTTTGGTGGGGTCCAGCGACCTTAGAGAGCTCACGGGGGAGAAAAAGGGTTGCGGACAACACATTAATGTATAGCGATGTAATCAAGGAAGTGTTCTAGAACATCAAACAACGAATTCAACACGTCAATAATTGAAAAGTTCTAATGCGCAACCCTATCGAGCGGAAAAAAAAAGTCCTGGGTAACTTCTAAATTCAAACGGACAACCAAAAAAGAAAAACGGGGGGGAAAAAATGTCTGGTGGTTCAAACTCGTTCGTGGACGCTCCATGCAGTTATTGGAAGGGGAATGGGACTTTGCAGCGAAGGAAAAGGGGGAAAGACCATACCGTGCCGCCAAAAAGAAAGCGACTAGAAAAAAAAAAGGGGTTAGGGAAATTTCGAAAAGAGGGGGGGTTGGCGGAGAGGAACCACAGGGATATCCTGGTCAACGCCCGATTTTCGGCCGCTGCAAGGTCGTAGGGGAAAGGACATCCGAGAAAAAAGCTAAAAGGGATCGCTGGTCTTTTGCAACAGGAGTGTATCCAATTAAGATTCAAAAATGTCCAGAAACCCTGGTACACCGAGGTACATGGTCAGGAGCAAAACGTCCATCATCCCTTCTAAAAAACCGCCAACGCGTACCAATGGGGGGAGGGTGTAACTCGGCGATGGGTGCATGTGTGACAAGGCAAGAAACAAAAAGCCCACAGAAAATCCGTAAGGAAAGGGGTAAAACCAGCGCCAAACGCCCCCCCTACAGCGCGATCAGCCTGGTGAACCTCAAAGCTATGGCACCACATCTGTCGGCTCAAAATGATACCAAGTGTACCATGCACCCAGCGATCATTCCGAATTTGGCGGATTGCCGTGATGCCAAACCGAGGGTGAAGAAAGGACGACTAAGGGGAAGCGCGGTCAAGTGGTATGCTGCGGAAGGGTTACCTCTCTCGGGACGCCCGCCACGAGGGTGATCTTGGCGGGGGGTAACCGAGGACCCCAACTACGAGGTCATGGAAAAAACCAGAGAGGGGCATTACGTCTTCAGAAAGAAGAGGGTATTAACGACAGCAGCCTGGAGTTTCCGAATGGAAAAATTGGGGGTTCCTCGTCCAACCGGGACCAGGCGCATCTCAAGGAACGGAGTTCGTCTAAAGGTCCCAAGTCCCCTGCCAAGAGAAAGAGTTCGGACTTCTAGGAAGCGCGTAAAAGAAGCCTTGGGGGGGGACCAGGCCGAGTCCTCAACCAGTCCGGTCAACATTCTTAGAAAAATACGCTCGATTGTGACAGTCTTCTACAACGCGGCTCGACTACAACGAAATACTGTCATCGTGGGGATGTGCTTTTGAAGTAGTCAACGCGCACGAACGCAAAAAAATGCCCAGATCCTGGGGAAGGTTCGAGCGCGCCGCGGGAGTTGCGGGGGGGGAGAAGGGGCTCGGCAAGTATGGACGGGGTTGGGGGTTCAGCATGAAAAAATTTTCAGAAAGCGAAGCAAAAAAATGCAACCGTCGCCTATAGGCAACGGTCAAAGCGTCGGGAAAGCGGGGAAAGCAAAATAAGTGTGGAGGAAGGGGGGCAGACAAGAATGAGACCGCAACGAGGCACAAAGTCGAACTCAGAAAACCGTTTCAATCCATCGGAGGGAGGTTGACAAAAAACAACAAAACCAGCATCTAAGAGGGGGCCGTCAGTTTGGGGCAGGCGGGGGGTCTGTGGAAAAGACGGTACCCCTAAAATGCGCCCTTAGAAGGGGGCCGGTGGTCGTTAAAACGCCAATATGCCGGAGAAATTGGAAGAGCAATGGCAGTGTGATTGGGGCTACAAACGGGATCAAACGGGCTTTTGGTGGCAAAAAGAAATTCTGGCCTTGATCGGGGTCGTCCCGAGTTGAAACAGAACGCGCGGCAAAAGGCACCAATAGTGGGTGTGGTCCTAACCGCCCACCAGTCACGAAGTGTGGGACGAAAACACTGAAACCGTGAAGGAAAGTCGGGCCGCGGGGGTTTGGTTTTGAAACCAGATAAGGTAGGGGGAGAAGAAACCGTAAGGCAGTTGCATTCAAAACCGAAAAAATGTATACTCATGAGGGGGGGGGTCTGCAGAGGCACATTCGCTCTCAAAGAAAACAAAGGGAAAATAAAGAAAACAGTCCACTGGGGAATACACAAAAAGGTAAACTGTGAAGAAATTCAAACGAACTCGGCCGGTCCTCTGACGGGGGAAGGTGGAGCAAAAAAGTTATGCAAGGACAAAAGTGGTGGGTTGGGGGGGGTTGGGGGGGTTTTTGTGGCACTGAGTGAGAAAATGCCTTTCATTCTCTTGGGGATGGAGTTAAAGAAACAACAAGTCCACTAGGATGGGGGGGGAATTCTTTATTGAATGATTGTCACTAGTTGCAACTTTCCGGGCATAAGTCACTAAAAAGGAAAAAAAAAAAAAAAAAGGGGGCACATGACAAAAAGGAAAAAAAAGAGTATAAGTGCTTGTCAACTGAGAACAATAAAATCGCGATTAAAGGAAGCCGCATTGGGCTGGATGAATGCGTGTGTGGGTTCCGGTCCAAACCGACCGCTCCGGCAAGGGGGAGGACGGGTTGCGTACAAAGGTGAGGCCGATTCTTAAAGTGGACGTAAAAAACAGGTATAAAACTGTGAAGGATTCTAAAAACGCTGACAAAAAAGGGAGCTTTGGGAAAAAAGAAAAAGATACCTTGCAAGTACGGGCCCAGGGGAAAACGGGTTAGAGGGGGAGCGGTCTAAGAATCAGTGGCAAGAGTATCACAGAGGCGAAAGAATATGAAGACGCCCGCACACCGGCCATAACGTCACCAAGAAACGTAGATTCACAACGGAAGGGGTTTCAACCGATGGAAAGGGTTAGGAAGAGCGGTGGCGTCGGGGGAGTATCGTTGTCAAAAAAAGCCAGAAAAAGATGAAGACACTTGGGAGGGGGATGGTAGATGCCTCCACCACAAATAAAAAGGGAGGAGAAACAAGGGTAAAAGGGGGAAGTAGGGAGGAGTAGAAGGAGAGGGGTGATGGGATGGAGAGGATCGACGGATGTGGATCAGAAGGTGGGGAAGGGGAGGGGGGGGGGCGGACGGAGATGTAAAGGAGGTGGGGAAAAGGAAGGGATGGTGGGGGGGATGTTGGGAGACAGGTGGGGGGGGTGGGGAGAAGGGGGACGGGGGGTAGGTGAACGGTATGGGGGGTACGAAAAATAAGTATAGGCGAAGTTGAAAGGGAGAGTAGAAAGGGGTGCGAGAGTGGAGGGCTAAGGGGATGGGGGGGGGGGGAGGGGATTGGGGGAAGTGAGGTACGCGGGAGTGAATAGACGAGTGGAGGAAGGGAGAGACACAAAGTGGTACGGAGATGGGGGAGGGGACAAGGAGGGGGGATTGTGGATAGGAGGGTGGGGGAAAAGGGGGGTGGTGATAGATGGGGGAGGGGGTGAGTGAGGGTGGGGGAGTCAGAGCGTGAGGGTTGGGGGGTAGGGGGGGGGAAAGGGAGTAAGTGCGGAAGGAGGAAAAGAGAGGATGTATATGGAAGAGAAGGGGGGAGAGCAGTGAGAGGGGGTTTGGGCGTAAGGTATGGGGGGTAGTAGAAGGGGGTCGTGGGGAGGGAGTGGGGGCGTGAGGAGGGAGGTAAATTAGAAGGGTCAGTATTGAGGGTGGGGAAGGTCGGGTGGGAGGGGGTGAAGGGGGGAGCGGGGGGGGGAGGCCGGGAATGGAGCGCGTTTAGGAAGGGGGGTGGGATAGAGTGGGCAAGAGGAGCATGATAGGGCGATGTTGTGGGGGCGAGAAGAAGTAGGGGAGAGGGAGCGCGGGTGGGAGGGGAGGAAGAGAGTGGGAAGCAAAGGGTACGAGGGGATGAGGGGTAGATAGTAGAGAAGGGGGGGGGTGTGAATGTAGGAGGGAGGTGGGGAAGAACGGGAGGGTGGAGTGAAAAAAGTGGCGATTCAGGGCGGAGTGGGGGGGGAGGTACGAAGGGTAGGGAAGAGGAAGAGGCTTCGAGGGTAAAGGGAAGGGGGGGATGGGGGGCAGTGTGGAGGGGTGAGGGGGAAAAAGGAGGGGGGGGACGGGGTGGTATGCGGGGAGGGGGATGGTAGAGGGTGGGGGGGGGGGGGGGGGGGGTGCGAAAAGGGGAGGTGGGAGCGAGTGGGTTGGGTGGGGAGCGATAATTAACAGAGAAGGGGTATGGAAGTGAGAGAGAGAGGAGTGAGTGGGGAGGGTGAGGTGTTTGAGTGGGCATAGAGGTAGGCGGGGGTGGGTGGGGGGGTGAGAGGGGGGGGTGAGAGAGGACAAGGGTGGGGGGGTACGAGAAGAGCTGGGGGAGGGGGGGATTGGGTGGAGGGAGTACGGCGAGGGAGAGGAGGGATGGGGGAGGGGGCGAGGAGGTGGGGAGCAAGATGGGGGAGAATGAGATGAGGGGGGGAGTGGTGGGACGGAGCGGGTGGAAGGGAGGGAAAGGACAAAGAATTGAAGGGGGGGGGGAGGAGATGGGGAGTGTGAATGAGAAAAAAAATAAATGGGCGGAGAGGGTGGGGTGAGGGGGTGGGGGGGTTAGGGTATTTCGATGGAGATGATAAGGAAACGGGGATGGGATGGGGAGTGGGGTAGGGAAGTAGAGGGGGGGTGCTGGAGAGGAGAATTGGGTCGGAGAAGGAGGGGTGGGTAAAGGTGAGTTCGTATTGGGGAGGGGTAGTGGAGAACGGGAGGGTGGGTGTGGGGGGGGATGAGGGGCGTGGGGGGAAAGGAGGGTGAGAGAGTAGAGGGGGTCGGGGAAAAGAGGGGCAAAAGAGGCCAGACGTGTTGGAGGGGAGGACAAGTGGGGTGGAGAATAGGTTTGTAGGGAGAAAAGAAGAAGGAAGGGGGAAGGGATAGATGGGGAGTTGAAGGAGGGGGGGGGGGAGTAGCAGGAGGGGAGTCGGGGGGGGAAGGTGAAGTTGGGGAATGGAGGGGTAGGGGGAGAGTATTGGGAATGGGGTGTAAAGAAAGGTGTGGAGGAGAGGGGAAGGAGGTGAGGAGGGATGGGGGGGGTGAGAGGGGGGGGGGAGGTCGGAGGAGGGAAAAGAGGACTGCGGGAGGAGAGGAAAGGAGAGCAGCTAGGGGGATAAATGGGAGACGGGGGGGCGGGGAAGGGGGGGGGGGAAGATATAAAAAGGTAAGTTATGGGTGGGGGAACGACGAAGGAGGGAGGAAGTGTGTAAAGAAGAATAGAATGTGGGAGAAGCGGGGGAAATTAGGGAGTAAAGGTAGGGAAAGGGAGTGCTAGAAAAAGGAGAAAATGGAGCGTGAGGAGTGGGAAGGGGTGGATTGTGGGGGGGAGGGAGAATTAAAGCGCGAGGGGTTTGGATGAAGGAAGGAAGGGAAGGGGATGAGAATGAGGGGGGTTAGGGTGTGTGTGGTTGGGGGGTGGGGTGAAGGGACATAACAGCGGTATTGAGGAACGCGTAAAAAGGGGGGGAGGCACTTGCAATCAAAAAGAGCCCCTGGCTCAATCCCAAACTGTTCTGCGACCAGACCTTCAAAAAAGAAATCACTGTCCAAAGAAGGGCATTTGGGGCACGGGCAGCAGGGAAGGGGGGGGTAAAAAAGGGAGAAACTAAGATAATGCGATATCAAACGGCCGGTGGGTGTTGGTTCGAGCAACAAACATCATGAGGGGGAAGTGTAGTCCACTGGGAAACCATCTGCATCGTGGAAGGAAAGAAAGAACAGTATGACTGGGGTGTCTAAAAAAATCGAAAGTCAAAGGCCGGGTCCCGCCGGGAAGGAGAACTAAGGAGTCCAGAGCACAACCGCAAGAGGTGTAAAATATAGCAAGTACTGGAGACAAAAAAAAAGTGATTGAGGAGAAAAAAAAGTCATCCAAAAAAACCAGAAGCCGGGCAAGGTAAAATCAAGGCGTAAAAAAAAACCGTAGGCGAAATAAAAGGAAGATCGGCCAAAAAAAAGGAAGAGGATAGAGAGACTTCGGGAAAAGCAGCGCCTTTTCATAAGGAGGAGCAGGACGCACCAAGCTGGGGTTCCAACAGATCCCGAAAGGGAAAGACCGGGGAGCGGGTGAAAAAAAAAAACGGGTCTCCTAAGCGAGACGGTTTGACTTGAAATGGGGCAAAGGTTCGCGAGGAAAGGGGTGGATTGGGAATCCCACAAGACGTGTAGCCGACCTGAGAGTGGGGTCCTGGAGCAACAGGAGATCTTCACAGGGCGACTTGTGGGCAACCGAGAGTGAAGGTCCATAATCTCTGTTACTCAGTAAGATGGAAGGCAATGTAAAAATGGCAGCGGCAGAAAAATATGCCGAGGGTCAAAAATTTGGGTGTGCAAGAAAGAAATGCGTTTTTGTGGACAATAGGGACGGAGAAAGTGGCCGAAAAGGAAAAGAAGAGAGCAATTGGTGAAAAAAAGATGACTACACCAGAGTCAATGGACACTAATGGGGGTGATGACCCGAAGAGGCGGCATCGCGCAAACAAAAAAAGAAGCAGTGGGGCGCAAAACTGGGGGGGAAAAAGGTTACGCAGAGTTACATGAATGCCCAGCTGACGACGAAAGGAGAAAGAGAGCCCTGAAGGCTGTTGGAAGGGTTAAAAAAAACAAACGCCGCAGTGTCATCAAAAGACGAGAAAAGGAAAATAAAAAAAGATTACAAAAACCCCACGAGCAAATAGGGACACGAAAAGAAATATTACCAGTCTCGTGGTAAACGAATAACTTGGGCGCACGTCCGAATAAAAACTCAGAAGGCAGGTGGTTTCTGAAGGGGATGGGCCTGTTTTTACCCAGACCAAGACCGGATGAGTAAACCTCAGTCAGAGAAATCTAAAAGCGGGAGGGGGAAAATGGACCAACAAAACGCAAAGAGAAGAGGTACAACGGAAAAAAACATTGGTCTACACGACAGAAGGGTCGGGCGGGAAAACCCACGTGGTGGAGGGGGATGGTGGGCGGGGGAAAAAAAAGAAAAAAGGACCAAGCAGCAAAAGTCCCTAAATCGAAGGTGCTCGGACCAAAAGAAGAAGGAGGACGGCAAACCGAACAAGGAGAATTTGGGGTCCAATACGCAGAAGGGAGAGAGATCATAGGGAAAAATAAAACCATGAAACTGGATCCCAGAAGAGGGATCATAAAAAAGGATGCGCAGACGAACTTTAAAGGAAAAGAAAAGCCGGCCGCAAGAAAGGGTAGAAGAAGGGGACGTCAAATTAAAAAAAAATGAATACAGTTCAGAAAGTGGGTGAAAGAAGAAACGACTACGCACACGGAGGGTTCAAGGGCTGGCGGTGACCCCAAACAAAACAACCGGGGATTCACACAGAAAAACAAAAACGGGTTTCCTGAGACGAGGTGTGGCGTCAACAAACCGCCGTACCAGGGGTAAGAATCGTAGACAAAAAAAAAAATGGAAACTACTACCTTTACGGCCCGAAAGTCTGGAAGGAATGAAATGGGACAGCCGCAAGAAAAACATAAAAGAAAAAGAAAAGTAACTACTCAAACGTAGAATGATGAAAAGAAGAAAGATGTCGAGAAATGGTGTGGAGAAGAGAAAACCCATTGCCCCCTTCGGTCCATACTGAGGAAGGGTCAAAACTTATTAGTCACCCGTGTCAGACGAGGAGGTACACTCCAGAACTGCGCCGGGGTGTGGAGAAAAAAAAAGAAAGAAGGAACGATAGGGGGAGAATGCACGCCCTGATTTGAAAATGGGGTGGGCAGCGCCGACTGAACAAAGAAAGGTGTTGTAGCCGTCGGGAAGACCGTACACTCAAAAAGGAACCCTCCGACTTGTGACAGGAAGACAGACGAACGCGGGTAGGACTGTGTTACGTCCCGGGAAAGGAAAAGAGACGGAGAACCGGCAGGCAAGAGAAAACGGGAGAAAAAATCCGGGAAAGGAACACCGAATTGGGGGAGGGGGGAAGGCAACGTCAAGGGGCTCTCCGGGCAACGCAAACTGGAGAACGCCAGCGAAATTCAAAAATCGTGGCAGGGTAGGGTTTTGGGACCGAACGAGGGTGACCAAAAAAAAACCTCCGGAGGGATCTTAAAATGGGCCAGGAGTAGTTTCGGGGGGAGGGGAGGAAAACGAAAAACAGGACCTAAGACACTGGGGTGGGCAAAAGCAAAAGGGGGGTCAAACGCGTGAAAAAAAAGGGAGGGGATTGGCCGTGCGGAACGGGGGGCAAAAAAAGCAAACAGAGTGACTTTAGGGGGAAGGACAACTCAAACAGGGTTAGAAGGTGACTTCGGCCGCAAGAGGGTGTACTCGAGCGCACGGGGGTGGGGGGGGGGGGTCAGAAAAAAATAACAATCCCTCCATCGATTTCGGGAAAACCGGGGAAGAGGCTCTGAAGATGGCAAAACACCCTTGACTCCTCATACGCCACGAGCTGGGGGGGGGGAGCTGGGGGAAACGCAAAATTTTCGAGTGAAGGGGAGTGGGGGGAATGGGTTTGTGCTGGGAGGTGCACTAGAAGGTAAGGTGTGGGGTGTCAGAAAAACAGGCACGGCCGTAGACCGAAAAAGGGCTTTTAAGAAGATCCTCGCCAAAGAGAGTCCAAACAGGGGGGCAACCGAGAATTTGTTCGTAAGGACAACTCAGGAAATAGGAAACAAGGACCAGGGACCAACGTGGGGAGTAGTTCGTTATCGCAAAAGTGGCGACCGCAAGGTGGTCAGATCCAAGTAGGGCTTGTGTCAAAAGAACTAGGAAGAGGGGAATGGGAAAAACTCTAGGGCGGGAGCAAGGAATCCAACCCAAAAAAGGGGAACAGGATCAGGTATGTCCTTTATACAAGGGGTTCAAAATCGTATGGGAGGGAAATCACTCCCAAGGGCCTATGCTTGGTCAGGAACCAATTGAGGGGGAAAAAACGCATTGGTCCAAAAGAGGAAGAGAAGTCCCAAAAATCTAGTACCAAAAATAGTCAGATTCGTGAGGTCCAGTGTTGAAAGAAACAATGACCCGATCACATAATGATGAATGGGGAACTCAAGGCTTGAGATCAGGGGAGGACCTCGGGGGAGTACGGAGAAAAGAACATTGGCCGGATAAGAAGAAAAATGCATAGTCGTTAACTTCACCTGGGGGGAACAAGGCCCTCAAAAAGCCGCAAAGACAGAGGGCCCCTGAGCATGGCTTGTTGAGCAAAGTCAGGAACAAAAAGAGAAACGGGAGGGGAAGGAATCAAATCATCAAATAGGTAACAAATAGAGAGTGTTGGTAAGAACGGGCTCACATCCTAGTCTGGGCAACAGGGGTGTTTTGGGAACGGAGCGGTGGGGGGTCTCTTGAAGGACGGGGGGGCACAAGAAAAAAAGAGAAATTGGACAACTCGGGGGGACTAGGGGTTGGAAATTAGCAAGACAATGTGAAAAAAAAAAAAACAGCCGCTCGGAGCAAAGAAGCGACCATTGGTATATCAAGAAATGGACAGAGAGTTTGACTTGAGATAAAACGCAGGACGGGTACTGGCCGGAACTCTTGAAAGGAACACGTGACGGCGGGCCAAACACAAAGAAAGACGTGCTGGCATACTCGGGGGGGGAGGAGCAAAACAGATCGGGAAGGGTGGAACAGATAAGCCACGAATGGAAGGACCGTGGGCGAAGGGGGTACGTACAACCCCCGAAAAAAGAAGGTCCTTGTGAAACTCCGAAAACAACAACAACTCAAGGGGGACACACCAGGGCCCCTGCACGACGGGGATCAAAGAGCGAGTTGGTGCTAACTAGTGAAAACCCCACAAGGAAAGTAACGTTGTCAAACCATGGAGGGAACATTGGGAAGCCCTAGAGGGAAGGAGAGGAGTCCCTTGTACGCGAACAAATTGAAACATGGCAGAGGGGGAGTCACACTAAGTAAAGGGGGCAGTCCAAATGAAGTGTCCGGAATTCAATAAGGAAAAAGAGGACTGGTAAGATTTTGTGATGCCTCACAGAATCGTAGAAAGCTGCGAGAATAAGTGCGTGAGAAAACTCTGAAGGAAATGCCAAAAAAGCAGGGGAGCAAATTGCGTTCACTCGGGACCAGTAGACCAGCCTAGACAACTCAATCAGCAGATAAAAGAGTCTGCTGTAACTGGAAAACGAATCACAAACGGCCGAAAAACGCCCGTCAACTGAGAGCTGAGTGTTTGTCTGAGTGTGTGCAACCTGGGAGGGGAATAACCAAGATCTTGACATCCATAGGTTTGTATTTCCCCAGGGGAAAAACCGTCATTCTACGGCTAGGAAAGTCAACAACACAGGAAAAAAAGTGCCACGGGGTCAAACTGCATCCATAGCAAAGGGGGTGAAAAAAGAAGGGTAGTGGAAAGGAGACTGGGTAAACACAAAATCTCAGAAAGGGGGTTGGGACAAAGGGATTTCAGGGATAGTGTAAGAAAAGAAACACGTGGGTGTTCAACAGAACTAGGGGATCTAACATCACAATACAACTCGATAAGAAAGAGGAACATCAAGTCAGATGGGAAACAACCATCAACTATAGAGGGGGGGGAAAATTGAGTGAGGTGGAGGGAACAGGGGCCTGTCAAAAGGAACCTCGGAGGGTTACACAGACTTGGAGGAAAAGAAGACTCGACGAGTCTCTTGCGCAACACCGAAAGCAATAGGTGGGGGGCTGAATTGCCAAGACAATAAGATGAAATTTTTCCAAAAGGTGGGGAAGAAATGCCCGGAAGGGGGGGGGTGACAGAAAGGGGTAAGAAGGGGGGGGGGGTTTCACGGAAAGGGGGGTGTCCGCTCAAGAGGGTTTAGCTGAATTCCTGGGGGGAGAAAAAAAAACTTCGGTCGCCGCGGAAAAAACCCACAAAGGGAAAAGAACTTGGGGGGGGGGGTGTAGGGGGGGGGAATGGTACACAAAGACAATAAAAGAGGAGAAATAAGTTGCCAGAACAGAGGGGAGTACGGGGGGAAGGAGAAACGGGGAAGGGTTGGAGAAGGTGAAAAAGGCAGATTAGGAAGCTGTAAGAGAAGAGCTCGCGGGGGGTGATTCCTCAGGGTGGGTCCATCAAGAATAGGGGGTGCCTCAGAGAAATTAGGTACAAGAGAACGAGGTTGGGCAAGGGTCAATAGCGTCATGGCAAAGATAATGAAGTAACTCCAAAAAGACAACAACGGGGGTCTGAGAGTAGAGAGAAAGATATCCAAATGTGCCGCTTCCATACCAAAGAGCTGTGTAGAGATAGGCACTAGGGCCGCGGGTTGCTAGGTTCAAAAACTTCTCGCAAGAAAGAGGATTCACGCAAAAAGTAAACCTACCGTACAAATGGAACCCTCGGGAAGGAAGGGGGGAAGCCCCACAAGTGTCACAACAATGCACGGGACAAAACCTTGGGATCCGTAAGCCCGAACAAGCAATTGGGAGGGAAAAACATTGTACCGTTGGTGGCGCAGCCCCCGGACGAGGGGCATGAGGGAAATGAATCGAAAAAAAAGACTCAACCAGGGCAAAAAAAAAAAACCGGGCCGGCAGCAAAGGAGCAAAAAATAACACAATGAAGGGCAATAAAGAACATTGAGAGGAAATCGATTGATCGGGAAATTCTAAAAAATCAGGGAGTTCTCGCCAGCTCCAAGGAGGCAAATGCGGGGCAAGAACCGAAAGGTTGAAAAATTAGGAATGCGTGCCAAAAACTCCGCGATAACGGGGAAGGGGAAAATTGGCAGGCGGAGGGTGGTGTACACAGAGGAAAGATGAATGGTGCAGGAACAACTATGCGGGGGGGCAGAATGTGTACTCAGACCGCCCTCGGGACCAAACGAAAGGGGTGACAAAAAGTATCAAACCACTAAGCCAATGGAGAATAACGTCAAGGGCCACACGGGTGGGAGGTGGGGTGTGGAGACTCGTCAACCTAAGGAGGGAAAAACTTGTGCACAAAGAAGGAGTAACCACAGGGCACCGTGTTCTTTGGATCATCAGTAGAACGAAAAAGAAACACAGGGGGGCAGAACTAAGAAAGAGAAATACTCAAGGGGGTGTTGAGACAATTCAAGATTATAAATACGGGAAAGGAAGACCTCTCCTCACGTCAGAGGGGGTGGGCAAGGTTCTGATAGTTCTGAAAAAGAGGGAGCCGTGCAGTTTAGATAGTTGGGGGACAGGGGAAAGGGGGATACGGTGACAGGGAACGCGTCAAACTTACAAGAGGCAAGCACCTCCGGTACTTGGAAGTCAGATTGAATCGAACCTTCCCAAGACGGCTATTTTTGTCAAAGGAAAAACTCGTCCGTGTATGTGAGAGGAACGGAAATGTAAAAGGGGGACCAGGAAAACTCGTACCGGAATGACTGGGCCAGGGGGGAGAGACCGGCCAAGAGCCTACCAAAAAAGATTAGAATCAGACACTAAAGGACGGTGCTGTTTCACGTGCCGCAGTGAGGGGGGCCAGGAAACTAGAGATTGAGCAGCGGGCAGGGGGGGCGAAGTAGACCTAAAAAGACAGTTCATGGCGCGGGGTCCGGGGGAAGCCAGCGAGGGACAGCGCGGGGAAAGAGGAAAGTCCCAACGCAATCCGATAGGACAAAAAACTGGAAGCAAAAAAAATTGGGGGTAATTTAGATGAGACTTGGCAGACGGGGTTTCTCAGTAAAGGAAGGAACTAAGTCGAAAAGGGCCTCTTGGGAAAAATAAAAAACCAAGGAATCAGGGGGAGACGGGAGTTTAATCTTGTTGAACTTCGCGCAGAAAAGAAATCACTGGGGGGCCCTTGCGAAGCGGTCAAGGGGTTACAGGAGAAACTACAATCAGAATGAATGACAAGGACTCTGGCCAACCCAGCTGGAAAAAAGAAAGTCGTCGCACGTTGAACATGAAGAACGCGCTTCGGAATCAAGTGGAAAGTCCTGTTGCGAAGAAATAGGATTTGGCGATCCGAATCAACAGAAGGAAAAAAAGAGTGATCAGCAAGACCGGAAACTAAGACTAAGAGGGGGGGGGGGGCTGAAGAGGGATGGTCGTCGCACGACGATTGAGGATCAGCAGTGGAAAAACCGGGAGGGAAGCCCAGGCTGGCTGTAAGCAAAAAGTGCCCAGAGGGTGAAGGACTCGTTGGATGCGAGTTTGACTAAGACGACGTCAAGGGGGCCCATATGCAGGAGGAAACAGTCAGGAATTGCCTAACGCTCCATCAAAGACAAAAAAATTGGGGGTACACAAGAGACGGGCACGTTGGCCAACGGAGAGCGGGGGTGGGGAAATAAGCTAAAAAAAGGGTGTCCAAAAGAACGGACTGTGAACAAGAAACAGGGGAAAAAAAAAACAAGTCACGTGCGTGCACATGGGGGACAGGAAACACTTATGGGGGGAAAATCAGCAAAAAAAACGGAACAAGTCAGGGGATCGGGGAGGAAAACTGGTCACCAGTAGGGAGTGTAGCCAGTGTAGAGCACACGGCAAAGAGTTCGCTAGTTCTAATGAGATGTCGGCCAGCAGAGTTTGGAAACGTCAATCCCAATGGGAAAACTGAAAAAGAGACACGCACGAAGGCACGGCAAACCATCCAAAAAAGAGCACCCATCGAGAAAGGGTGAGCGGAACGAGAGGAAGAAAAGACACAAAAAAATAGTTTTCCGCAGAGAAAAGGAGAATAAATACTGAAACGAAAAAACCCTACAAATGATGTTTGGAACCTATGGAGGGGGAGGTGGACTTTAAGAAACAGAGCGCGAGGACAGCAATAGTCGAAAAAAGAACGATCCTGAGACGGTTTAAAGGTAAAGAAAAACGTACACGAAGTGGAGAAGGGGGATGGTGTTGGAGAGTGCAAGTAACGACCGGGGACGTGACAGGGGACCTCACCCAGGGACAGGGGGTGGGGAGGGTTTTGTGACCAAAAGAGAAGAAAACGACCAGGATGACCAGCAGAGCAAATACGAAGGTGTAGGAGAAAGAAGAACTGAGGGGTAGGCCAAACAAAAAAAAGAGAAAATGTGGGGGGATTTGTCTCTGGGCAGGACCTCGAGAAAGTGTTGGACTCAAAATCCAATGGTACGTGAAAAAAGGATGGAATGCGTTAGGAAAAAATTCCAAGGAGTTGACCGCAAAGAACCTCACTAGGCGCTGAACCCTCATGGCCAAACAAAAGTAGATGGAGAGCTTGTGCACAAATAGGGTGAAAAGACGGCATAGGGGGGAAGTTTCACGCGAACGTGGAGAGATACAGGGGCCCAACAAAAAAGGGAGGACGAAATGAAGTGTGAAAGGCCAGGATGTACACCGAAGACACGAAGGGCGTAAACACATCAAAAAAGAAAGGTTTCGACATGGAAGACTAGGTAGGGGGGCAACTGGCAAAGCATGTGCTAGCGATCGGATCGGGGAGGCAAACTACCGTTGGGAAAAAGGCCGAATCTGTCTGGAAAAAATGGATGGCAGCAGCGAGCCGCTTGGGGGGGCGAAGAAAAAGAAACTAAATAACGGAGAAACCCCACCAAACCTGAGGAGGGGAAAGGGGGCGCAGAAAAGGTGGTGAGGTACATCTCTTCAGCGCAGTTGAAAACCCATTGAGAGGGAAATTTCTGCGGCGTTAACAACACGGGGTGAGTACTCAAGCCCTTCTATGACAGATAGGCAGAAAAAGGAAGGGAGGTCCCTCATGGGGGGGGGCCACAAACCCAAGTCATCAGCGTGGATGGGACAAAGCTCTTCGAAAACATTCTTTCTGGTGGGAAGCCATCCCTGGGAAAAAAAAGAAAAAGAAAAGAGGAGGAAGCAGGTGGGAAAAAAGAAAAAGAAGGCCCGTCGAAAAAAGACTCGGGAGGGGGTGAAATGAAAGATCAAGCGAAGGAAACATACTTAGGGAGAGGAAAATCGAAGCGAAGGGGTATCTTGAAGGTCATACGCGCAACCAACCACAGGGAAGAGCATGAAATGGTAAAGTTGTAATCAAAGGGGAATAAGTAGAAACGAAAAAGGGACGGGCAACTTCACGCGGATCAGCAGAAAATAAAAAAAACGTAGGGAGGGCGGTTTTGGGCGAAGAAAGATCGATGGGAAGGAAGACTAGGAAGACTTGGGGATCTTGAGGGAAGCAGGGGGGGAGTTGGTTTAGGAGGTTACGAAAAACACCAGGGGGGGGTGCGGCGACACAATCGTTGTCCGGCCGTCAGGGGTTTAAAGCCACCGTTAAAGTGGTTGAGTTAAAAAGGGGGAAACAAGAAACGGATGCAGGGGTGAGTACAGGTCGCAAAAAAAAGATGGAGGAGAAAAACCTGGGTACTCAGCCTGTGGGGTACTAAACAAATCCGCGCGAAAAAAACTTGAGGTATTGCGGCAGGGGGGGGAAGTGTCGCAAAATCGAGGATAAATGATGACTGGTAGTTAAGAGCAATGGAGTCACTCTGGGGGCACCTGGGGTAAGGGACAGGGTTTTGCCTCGCACGGTGAGGTTAGCTTGAAACGTCAAACGGGGTGGTCCCGAAACCCGCCGTGAAAGTGCAGCTACGACAGACCCTCGACCAAGATGGAAAGGACGCCCATCATGAATTTACTGCACACGCACTCGGGAAAGTTTTTTAGACTGTAAAATTGTTTGGGAAAGTATTCTCGGTCGGGGCGGAGAAACTCGGGCCCCCAGCAGTTGTGAAGGGACATCAGCAGTGCAAAGAAATGGGTCAAAACGCGCAAAAAGGCAGGCAAGAAAAAAAAATACAGCGGGAGTGTTAGAAATGAAAAGCCAGAAGGAGGAAAAGCCAGGGAAACAGTCTCTGGAAGGGTTGCAAAGGTTTTGGGACGAGTTCGATGGAGCTCTAAAACAATACACTTTAGTAAAAGGGAGGGAAAAACAAAGGTGCAGAACTAGTCGTCCAGAAACTCGCAACACGAGGAAAAAGAAAAAAAATCAGATACTATGCCAAGGGGGGGTTTGAAAAAAAAAACAAGGCGACTCCTGCAAGCAAGGGTCCAGGGTGACGGCTAGAGACAACAGAGGTCGTCCTGGACGAAAAAACCGAAAGAAACTAGATCGAGACCATTTTGGAAAGACAAGAACCAAAGCAGGATATGATTAAAGAAAAACAAGAGGAAACGTTTCAAAAAAAAGTCGAAGCTTAAAAAGCAACGAAGAAACGTTGAAGGAAGGCCACCTGGATCCAAACCGTCCACACCCCCCCCCCCTTTAAGAAGGGGGTGGTGGTGCCTCATTAAGGAGCGAGAAATCTCCTTTGGTTCAAACGACAAAAGTTCAAGAAAACTAACGGGTAAAACTGCGCGACAGTTTCAAAGCGCAGTGCAACCCGGGTATCATGACGAACAGGGACTGAGGCTTTGGGGAGTGACTCGCAACCTGCGGACCCGCAAATCAGTCACGCGGGCTGGGGGGGGGACTGGCCGAAGAGAAAAGGGGGGGGGGGGGGGGACATTAAAAAAGCAAGGGGAGACAGCAAAAAAAAAGGAAAGAGTCGGGAATGCCGAGGGGTCTGGGGGCCGAAGAAGGATGGAGCAGGCAAAAATACACAGGGGGAAGAAACAAGGGGGAAAAAGTCACATGGTCGAAGGGCCAATAAAAACAGAATGGAGGATGAATGGACGAATAGGAGTGGTTCTAAATGTGCCCACCGTTCACCGAAAGAAAAAGACAATGGCGTGATGCACGAAGACAGTCTTGATTGGAGACAAAGAAAAATGTTTGGCCAGGAAGGAAAGGTGGACCGAGGGGTACAAGGGTGGTAAAAACAGTAACCTGACGGGCCTGACATGTTTTTTTGTTTTGACAGTAAAAATAATAGGAGAGTTGTCCTTGGACCAGAATAAAGAAAGGAAGGATAGAAAAGAGAAACGTTACGCGGGGAGTTTGACAAGTGCCACATACTGCAAAACAAGCGAAACGGGAGGGGGAAGGATGGGGGGGTATGTGTGTTCAGACTTCCTGACCACGTAAAAAAGGGCGGCTCACTGGGCGTATAAAAGTAGGCCAGAATAATGACTTTGAAACTAAAAAAAAAAATTACACACACTAAGCGTTTGAACATCCCCCTGGTGGGCAATAACGGCTTTTACGGAAGAGGGGTAATAACCAGAAGAGTTGGACCGGGGGGGGGGGGGGGTAGGGTCAGAAACAACAAATTCATCCTCCAGGGGATAGGGAGACGAAAAAGCCAACACGGGACAAAAGGGGGACCGGGAAAATCAACCACTGGATTCAAGGTACGTCCATGTTAATGATGGTAGAAAAAAAAAAAACATACAAAAAAAAAAACTGGGGGGTTGTACCAGTGGTTTCGTGAAGGAAGGGTCAGAAATGACATTCAAACAGGGGGTCAACCCCAACTGCGCGAGGCAGAAAATCTATACTAAGGTCGGTCGAAATCAAAAGGGTCTCGTGGCATAAGCATTCAGAACGGACATTTGGCTAAAACGGCTGAGGGAGGCAGGACTCCGGGGGGGAAGGGGGTAAACGATTTGACACCGTAATCCGAAAGAAAAAAAGAGGGGGGTCAAGGCGAAACGGACTCGTTTGGAGGACTTAAACAGTCTCCAAATCGAAAATGCCAAAAAATGGGAGAGCCAAGGTGGGTTGCCGAGTGCACATAAATGGAAATAGGGGTGTAAACGGCCGTGTGGTTGTTGGGGGAAAGGGAACTTCAAGAAGAAACCAACATGCTGCCATGCAAACCAAGGAGGGGGCAAACAAGGGAAGACTTGTGTGACGGGTATGAAGGGGGAAAAAAAAAGCAAGGGGGAAAAAACCGGTAGAGGAACGCAATAGGCGTGGAGTAAGAAGAGCGGGTGTAAGTTGTTGAAACGGGAGAGCAAGGAGACGGGGGGGGAGAAGTGGGTTTGCAAAGACGGGAAAAAAACACGGTACCCGAATCCAGGGGAGCATGGGTCAATGGGATCCAAACGAAAATCGGTATGGTCTAAAAAAAAAACCAAAGTAAGGTAGGAAATATATGATCAGACCTCCTACACGACCCTAGTTGATGATCGGGTACTCCTGGCAGGCAGTGACATGTTGAAAAACTTAGGAAAAGGACTAGAGCTGCCTTCGCACTCAAAACTTAAAAGAGCACTGAGGGCAGGACACACTCCAATTAGCTATCACGGGGTCAAGGGAGTAAAATCTGGGCTGTCCTTCGGTTGACCCCAGACCAACACCATGGTATTTGGGGGGGGGCCAGAGAATAGCATCATTGAAATTAAAAAAGCTAAACTTGAGAGGGTCCGACCACAAAAAAGGCAGGGTGAACAATACCATGTGCGCAACAAATAAAAAAAGGACATGGAAAATTAGCTTCAAAGGTGGGAGACGGGGAAGAACAAGGGAGTAACCAAAAAAAGGGGGAGGTCGCACGGGAATGGCATGAGGGGGTCTCAACACCTGTCAGTGTGACCCCGATAACACGAAAGGCAACTCACCCTAGAAAATGGGCAAATTGTGTGGGGTTGAAGCGAAAAGAGGATTGGGGAGGGGAAAAACATGAGCAGTTCGGATGTGACACGTCTCTCAAGAGAAAAACATGTGCCGTCATGCCCGTCACACCTCAATAAGGGAGTGTGCGACAAAAACGAGTGGAAAAGAGGGCAAAATGTTAAGAAAAATGGGCCCCGTTAATTGGGAGAAAGCAGAGAAGAGACATGGGGTAAAGGGGAAAATCCCAAAAGAAAGAGCAATAGCTTTTTCACACCGTGCAGGAAAAACAAGGGACGAAAAAAACGCCCGCAAAAAACAGGCGCTAAACTTGGGGGATTAAGCAGGATCTGGGTTCAGAGGGAGGGGGAAACCGCAGGTATAAGGGGCAACGCCGCCAGAAAGAAAGGTCAAACACGATTTGGCGTTGCGTTCCGATGCCGCCAGACGGAAACCTGAGCGCCGTGAAAAGCAAGGTCGAATAAAAGCAAAAGATGGGTGGGTTACCCGACTAGGGACGGGCAAGCTGCCCTGGGAAAACCAAAGGGGTCGAGGACAAACTTCTCACGACACAAGAAAATGCACAGGTGATGTGACAACGTTGCCGCAAGTCTGGGGGGAATTGTAGCGGCGCAAGAGAGGGGACAACGCCAATGGCGATTGAGACTCAAGAAAGAAATCCAAAAAGGTAAGTGGAACTTCAGGGAAAAAGTCAGGGCAGCAACCAAGCAATCTGAAAAAAGTTGACTGGACTATCAGATTCGTGCTGAGATAAAAACAGGTGGAGTGTCTGGATGGGGCTCCAACTACTGCGAACGAGTTCTGAAAAAAGCTGGAAGGACCAGACAAAAGAGTCGATATAAAGGTTTAACGGGTGGGTGCTAGGGAGGTCTTCAGCGCACATAGCGTGCCCGACGGAAGACAGGTCGTAGGGGAGGGAAACAACTTCTCAAACAGAAATGATAGGACAACACCCAGGGGAGAAGAAAGTTCAAAAGGTTCAAAACCCCACACGCTTTAACAAAAGCTGAGCCGGGGGGGCAAGCAGACAGGCCGTTGAAGGAAATAACGGCATCCAGGGTCTTGCAGAAAGCCGTAGTCTGGGGGGTGTCAAGGCAAAAAACGAACTAGGGAGAGGACTGAGATATACAAGGGAGGGCAAAGAGCCACTGCGGTGTACTCCTCAAACACTTACATCACCCAGCTCTGGTTGACCTGTGTACGCACCAAAGCGTGGAATGAAGCGAAGTGGTCTGCGATTGAACAGTCGTAGGGGAGGGAGGGAATGGGGGGGACTCAGCCTTATGAACCCGTCAAAGGAGAACGCCATAACGACAGCAAAAAAAGGTTGGGGGGGAAACGGACGACTAATTTTGCCCGCTAGAAAGTGGACCTTAAATCACAAACTCAACCGAAACCACCCGAGGCATTGTTGGGGAGGACACGCGAAGACCCAGAAAGGGCTTTTAAATACGTATTACGAAAAACTGACAAGCTTCCACAAGCAAACCGTGGAAGAAGAGAAAACTTTGTAAACACGGGGTATTTCTGCAGGGCAGCAAGGTGAGAAGCCAGTGGCTGCGAGTGTCAGGAAAAGGGAGAGGGGACAAAGAAGAGTGTTTTTCTAAAACTCAAGGCTCAAAAATGAATGAGAACAAAGAAGGACACTATGACAACAAGAAAACGGGCGACAAAAAGGAGGAACGTCGGAAAAAAAACTTGGCAAAATCAGTGTTCCAACTAGGAAAGGGGGGACTAAATGAACAAGACAAGGAAGCACAGTACAACTGGTTGGGTCAAGGAGGGCAAGGTGAGTGGGTGGAGGGAGGGAGAAAAACGGCTCTATTTCGGGCTTGTGTCGGACCGAACAAAGCGGTGGCAATCTGAATGCGAAGACCATCTTAACGGGGGCATGCTGGTATTCTAAAAAAACCGACAGAAAACTTCCCACGGTAGACAGCAAGGGTCCCAAGGGGGGGTGAGCCACAAGGAAAGGCGAACTGCAAGGGGGAAAAAATCGGCAAAAAAGGGGCGGTCCGGGTGTGATGTGTAAGGGGAACTACGAAAACGGGCGGTTCCTAGAAAAAAGAAGGGAAAAGGGTGATAGACATCTGATAGAGGGAGCCAAACCTACAGCGAAAGGGTGGGTGACGCTGCCTCGGGACCCGCTCCTCGCTGGGAGTACCCATGTCAATCTGATCGGAAAGATTTGAATCTAGCCCGACTGACGACGAGGGATCCAAGACGAGAATGGGAGAACTAAAAGGGATGCAGGTGACATCTGCCATCCAAAAGTGGGGAGACTACTTTCTTTTGAGAGCCCGCTTGCCAAAACGCCCAAAAGGAATACTGACAACTGGTCTGGTGCGTAGCAGGGAAAAACGACAAAGAAGGGCGCTAACAAAGTGAAGAAATCGCGTGTTTGCGTCAAACACGCGCGGACGTCCGTCCGCTAAATAGGATAAACGGGAACATGGAAGTTGAAAACGGCAAGATCGGGAAGGGGTAAAAGGGCAGAGAGAGGCTCGATGTTCGAACCAACATGGGAACAATTCACCACAACAAAAAGAAAAAGCGCACCCTTATTTCGTCGAAGTATCTTAGATGGGAAGGATAATTTTTTTTTTCCAAAAGAGATTCACGCTGTCAACATGCCCGTGGCTTAAGAAAAGCTTCTAAAATGGAATTCACCGATGCAAGAAAGGAAGGAGAGTAACAGAACTCTCGCGTTTGAAAGAGAAAAAAATGGCAATTTCAAGCAACGCACTGTCCCGAGTCACAAATATACCAACACGAGTTGTCTGCTCCAAAATCAACAAAGTGGAGGGGGCCGGTTGGAGGGGCAAAACAAACCTGGTAAACACGGAGCCCCGGTGGGGGGGGGGGTCATAATCAAGCCAGATACAAAGGGGGGGCGCCGCCCCGACCAAATCGCGATCGACGTTCATGGTATTCGCGAAAAGCCCGGGCAACAGCAAGGGAATTTGAAGCATAAAAAAGTGAGGACGCTGCGTCGCAGGGGGCCGAACAGAGAAAATCAAATCGTCTGGGCTTTTTTAATGATGGAGAAGCACTCGGGGAGCGTTAGGCAAAAATTTGTGACAATGTTTTGGAATGTCGGGTCGACGCCAAACAAAGGAAGGGCCCCTGGGTGTCCGGTCAAAAGCACAAGACGCCTGCAGGGGAAACAAAAGGGAGTTGACAAAACAAACGGAACTTGTGGGGGGGCACGGCAGAATCGGGCTGGGTAGAGTGGAAAGCATAGATTTTATTCAGAAGAGGAGGGGGGTTAACTAGCGCCCTGGTGGGTTAGGGTACAGAAAAAAGAAAATAAAACCGCCCCGCCATACGACATGGGCTGAACAGGGAAAAAGGGTTGGTGGGGCTGACGTAAGAAAAAGTGCGCCCAAACTAACTAAACAAGTGTGTGGACGCCCCGGCACGAGCAAAAGTGCATCCCTGGGGTGACACCTCCGTTGGGGTGGGGGGGAAGTGGGGGAGTTTTTCTCGTCTTGGGGGGGGGGGAGGACCAAGAATGACGGGTGGAACGGGGTGGGTAATTGTGAAATCTCAATATCAAAAAGCACGCCAAAAGTAAAAGGAAAAAAAAAGATGACAATTGAAAATTTGCCACACAAGAATAAGGTTAAAAAGAGCCAGGGTTAACACTGGAAAGACTCTGACTCTTATTGCAGGGCAGGTAATAAACATGAGTTCAAAGAACGCATTTCCACCCTGGGTCAGGTAACCTGGAGCAAAATCGCGGGTGCAGGGGGTACGACGGAAAGACTAAAAAATATAGCGAAGTGGGGGGCTCGGTGGGGAAGAAAAAGATAGAGGGTGTTGCAACGCGTCGATGGCGCCGGGATCCGGGACAACGGCAGTGTCGTAACATCACTTCCAAAAAGGTTTCCATCCGAAAAGGGGGTGCAAAGCTCTCCAAAAGAGCGGTACAAGGGCCCCCCGGCCGAAGAAGTACATGACAAGACTTACTCTGACAAAAACAAAAAGCAAGGGAGAGACGCCCGACCCGATAAAATCCACTCTTTAAATACTGCGGTTACGGAGGAAAAAGTTCAGCCAAGAAACAAACTCATCTCGGCATCATAGAGGAAAAAGATCCGGGTGCAAAGAAAGTGCTGAAGCATCAGGACTAAAAGCGTGGGGTGACCACGAAGGTTACATAGCTTCTTCCTCATCGTGGGTAAGAGAAGAACCGATAAGGGGTCTTAATTCACAACTTGCAAAAGAAGAAATGGGGGTGCCGCTTCGCTGCCAGGGTATCTTCGGAGGTTCCAAAACCGCGACAAAACACAGAAAGAAGGGGGACCTGTTGATGTAAGCTGGGGGGGTCTACTCCTCCGCATGGTAGCCGGCCGGACTTCCAGAACGTGAATGACTACAAAAGGGAAAGCCTACTATGTGACCATCTGGATAAAACCACGAAAATCAGGGTGTAAACTAATCTTGGAAGAAAGGCAACTTAGTTTTCAGGGGGCTGATCATTGGAAAAAAGAAAATCAACGGAGGACAGAATGGTGAGCCACCACCTCAATCAATGCAACGTCGAAAGAGACAGAAAACCTCTCATTCGACCAGGGGGCCCAAGCACACTCTTGCCCTTGCCCAGAAAGTTCATTAGGGGGGGGAACAACGTGAGGAGCATCACTCGGGACACTGGACGCAGCAAAACGGGGGAGCCGTTCCCACGCATTCAACGCCGAGGGGGGCCTACCCCACTGAAAACTTCAATAGGTCGGATTTTGCACAGCGTTCAAGTTGCTAGGAGGAGATACTCAAACATGAACCCAAAGCGAAGGTTGCACATTGAAGGTTGGGTTCTCACTGTGCAAAAAAGGCAAACTGCCTCGCACGAGAGTACAGAGTCAAGGCTGCCGACATCCTAAGGCAAAGAGTGGCACAGAGCACAGTGAATGTTGAAAAACGTCACGTGGGGAAGGGGGGGCAACGGGGCAGGTTGAGGAACAAAGATCGTGCTCGGTGCAACGACACGGCAAAAAGACTCGTCAGATGTAGTCGCACCAAAATAAACCGTGGGGTGCCGTACTCACCCTGTTGGAAGGTCCGTCCCAAAGGGGAAGAAGTGGAACAGCACACGTGTGCGGTCCTGGGTCAAGGCAAAACGGGAAGTTGGTCGCACAGCCTTCGAACCATACAGCAACGGCACATAGGGTCAAGCACAAAAGACCGCGCGTTCAAACAAAAATACAAGATGTCGCAGTGTCCGGCTGGCGTCCCCATTGTCCTCGCCTGGGACGGGACAGACGCCCAAAGCCTAGCAAGCACAAGAGGAGAAAGTCTAACCAGTAACGTATTGGGTTGGGGGGGCCCACAGGGCGACTCCCCAAGCGGGATGGGAGGACGAGGATGATAAATCGGCCAGTGGTAAATTTCGCGCACATTTGGGGGGAAGAGAAAAAAAGGGAAAAAGAAGTCTCGGTTGGGATGGAGGTCAAAAAATGTGAAAGTGCGTGGCAGTGTGGGGGGACTGTGGGCAGCAGAAAAAACACGCGGCTGGGACCCAAAAAAAAGTAAAAACGCGAGGGTGGGGTGGGAGGGGAGGTACCCGGCCGGCCCCCCGTGAGCATTTTTCCCAAAAAAAAAAAAAACAAAGAAAAACCAAAACCATACGGAGTGGAAAAAGGACGGCAACTGGGCGGTTTAAGTTGGGGGCGGGGGGATAAGAGAGCGATAAACGAAAAGGTGACCATCACGAACGGCAGGACCCCCAACGGACAACGGGATCGGGGGAGGGTCAGACTTGCCG